>ERZ1023884.200-NODE-200-length-10990-cov-8.228898_pt1 | contig 10990 bp, 10 predicted proteins | sample MGYA00380394_ERZ1023884 | MGnify/ENA primary metagenome ERZ1023884 (study PRJEB33179, sample SAMN07449001) | human gut metagenome | biome: Human-gut; feature: Human associated habitat; material: Faeces | host: Homo sapiens | place: India: Bhopal | collected... | reverse complement strand
ATCCAAGGCATTCAAGGATATCAAAGACGTCTACGGCTCGGTCAAAGCCTTTGCATCTGACGGCATCATGTACTGGCAGGGCGACAAGCTCCACATCGGCGTCAAAGACCCGAAGAACAAACAGAAACTGGCCGATGCCATTGCTGCCGACAAGGATATCCCGGCCGAATCGGTCTATGTCCAGAAATCGACGTACAGCTATGACGACTATAAGAACCTCATGGCCCAGGCCGAAAAGATTTACAAGGCTACGGAAGCGACGAATGCTACCGTTTCGACGGAACCGGATTATCTCAATGAAAAAGTCGTCCTCACAGTCAGCTCCATTTCCAAAGAAACACAGAACAACCTCAATAAAGCCCTGGGCAGTGCCCTTCGCATCGTCATTCAGTAATCGCAGCAGAGGAGGATTTCCATGGTACGGAACAAAATCGCTGCCATCCTGGCAGCTGCGGCCATCTTGTCCATCAGTGCCGTTTCGGCCGATGCCCCTTATACAGACCTGGGCAGCCTGACCGACCGCGCGGCTGTCGATTACCTCTATGATACGCAGTGCCTGACTTTCATCACAGGGGATACCTTTGAGCCAGACCGGGTCCTGACCCGCGGCGACCTGGCCCAGCTGCTCTATAATTCGGCAGCCAATATCCCCCTGGCACCGGTGGAAGCGGCCGGTGCCCACGATGTGCCGTCGGGCACGGCTGGTGATGCCATGAACAGCGTCGCCGCCCAGGGTATCCTGGCAGGCTATCAGGATGGGAATTTCCATCCCGAAGAACCGGTGAGCCGCGAAGAATTTGCCGACGTCATCTACCGCTACTTGCAGTACAATCAGCTGGCCGACCCGGACCAGGCCGTCAAGCCCTATGCCGATGCCGCGTCGATTGCGCCGGCTTACGCCAGGGCCATCGACGTCCTGCACAGCAAGAACATCATGGTGCCGGCAGATAACTATTTCCATCCCAAAGAAGGCATGACCCGGGCCGATGCCGCCCAGGTATTTTACCGCCTCATGCACTCCGACGGGGACTATACGTCTCATGTCCAGGTCGAATCGCAGCTCATCAAGGCCATCAATGCCGAATACGGCTCAGTGCCGATCTACTTCCGCAGCGGTACGATGTACTGGGATGGCGATACCCTGGTCCTGGGCATCAAAGGCGCTCCCAGCAAATACTTGCAGCAGCGCATCAACACGGACGTAGCCAAACCGCAGGCCGTCAAGATACGCCGCGTATCCCTGAGCCACAGCGATTACAGCCAGCTCATGAATAAGGCCATCCATTGCGTCGTCGACAACGAAGGCGTCCAGAACTACGTCGGCGCCCTGCCGGACTACGTCAATGAACAAGTCGTCCTCACTGTCCGCCATCCCGTCGGCAAGGCGACGCTGGCTGAACTGGCCAAACGCGTCGGCGCCGGCCGGGTCCGCCTGGAAACGGCTCCCATCGCCGGGAAAGCTCCCATCGTCCAGGTAGCCGGACAGACAGACACAGCGGAAGAAGCCCCTGTGACGACAGAAAACACGAAAAAAGAAACAAGACAACTCTATTCCAAACTCTTAGACGACGCCACATCGAGCGCCATCACCTCCGTCCAGAACGACGTGATGAAGTGATTTGTAGGGGACGCCCAAAGGGCGTCCCGCAGGTCGCAGTTCGCAAAAGGGACTGTCGCATGAAGGTTTATTCCATCATGCGCGGTCCCTTTCTCTTTATAGTTTGTAGTACGGAGTTTGTAGTTTGTAGAAAATGGCTTTAAATTTAAAAGCATTCACTAAAAACTACAAACTGCAAACTTAAAACTCAAATCACACTCCGAAGAGTTCTCCCAATTCTTCCCGCGTGTCGATGAGGTATGTCGGCTGGAGGGATTCCAGGAAGTCCCGGTCGCGGAAGCCCCAGGTGACCAGGGCTGCGTCGAGGCCGGCGTTATCGGCCGTTTCTTTGTCGACTTCCGAGTCGCCGACGTAGATGGCGTCGTCTTTGGCACAGCCCAGGCGCTTCAGGGCTTCCCAGACCATGTCTGGTGCCGGCTTTTTGCGGTACATCGGCGTTTCACCCAAGGAGAAATCGACATAGTCTTTGAAGTATTCATCGTGCAGTTCCGATACGGCACCCTGGCCTTTGTTGGAGACGATGGCCATATGGTAGCCGGCCGCCTTGAGCCGGCCCAGAACCTGAGGGATGCCGTCGTAGGGAAAGGTCGTCGTCTGGCAGTGGGCGCTGTAGTAGGCGATGAACTCTTCCGTCATCGTCCGCCGCAGGGGTTCCGGCGCGTCCGGTGCGGCCTTGTCGATGAAGCCGTCGTAGCCGAAGCCCAGGCAGGGGCGGATGGCATCCTGCGTCAGGGCGGGCAGGCCGTGGCGGGCGAAAACATAGTTCAGGCTTTTCGTCAATTCGTCCAGCGTATCCAGGACGGTGCCGTCCATGTCGAAGACGATGGCTTTATATTTTTCCATGAAAAAGACTCCTTTGAAGGACAAAAAATCAGTTTACTCTTTTATTATACGAAAGTGCGAATTAATCGGCAATAGGGAGTAGCTCATGCCGTCATCTTATGCTACAATGGGGAAAGAAGTTTGATAAAATAGAGGAGAGGATGACATGACAAACTTTTTGCCGTACGCTATCATAGCGGGCATAGCAATCGTCTTTTTTGTAATTTGTTATATTATGTATTCCGGCGGAGGGCACTCCGAGAGTAGTCTCCAAACGGAGAAGAAAGGGAACACGAAGACGAAGACGCGCTACGACGGCGAGCCGCAGCCGCTGCGCAGGGTCCAGCACCGCAGCCCGGCAACAGTTAAGCATGCCAGACAATTACCGAAGGAAGCGGACGACGAAGAAACAGCCCCCTTGCCGCAGGTCCCGAAAATGACGCTGGGCGAACGGCGGGAGCATCCGGAAGAAACGGCCTTTGTCACGACCAAAGGCGAAGCCGTCCGCCGCAATGGCAAAATCGTCTATAAAGAAGCGCCGAAAGCCCAGGAAGCTCCGGCCCGCAAGGGCCCCAATGCGGATGACCTCGATGCGACGCGCGTCCTGTCCCGCGATGAAATCCTGGAAGCCATGGAAAAGGTAGACAAAGAAGAAGCCGCTGCCTATAAGGCCCGCGAGGAAGAAGCCAAACTGGCCCGTCAGCGCCAGGCCGAACAGGAAAAAGAAGCCCAGGAACAGCAGCTGGCCCGCAACCGGGAACGGCGCGAACAGGCCCGCCGCGAAGCCGCTGCGGCCAAGGAAGCCAATGCCCGCCGGGAAGAACGGGCACGCTGGGCCGAAGAAGTAGCCCAGACCGAAGAAGACAAGCCGCCTCTGGCTGATATGGCCGCCATCGTCTCGGCTGACCTGGCCGCCAAAGATGGCGGCGCCGCCCCGGCCGCCAGGAAACAGGCTGCCCCGGCAGCTGAAACGGCAGCATCTGAAACAGAAGCGCCGAAAGACACGCACCGCAAGCACATTCTCCGCGACGTCATGGCCGAAACGGCCAAAGCCGCTGGCCAGGCAGCCGGCACAGCCAAAGCCGTCACCGACGCACCGTCGGCCGCCAAGAAACGGGCCGTATCCGAAGCGACACAGGTCCTGGAAGGACCTGTCGTCAGCGAAGGCATGAAAGCCGTCGCTTCCCAGCTGGAACAGACCCAGCGCATGGAACCGATCCACATCGACTCGGCCATGACGGCCAAGAAGAAAGCCGTCCCGGAAGAAACGATGGTTATGCCGCCCATCCGGGCCCACAAGTCCCAGGAAAAGGCGACACCTGTCGTCAAGCCGGCACCGGTCGTCAAACCGTCCCAGACGTCGTGGGATTCCAATACGTCCGGGACCGATACGCGCAACCCGTCGCTGGGCAATGCGCCGCACTATGCGTCCGTATGGGAATCGGAAAGCACCGTCGATTCGCCTGTCGTCCGCCAGTGCGTCTCTCACTTCCTGCGCCAGTACGGCGTCGTTTCGCCGGAACTGCAGCAGCAGACGGAATACATCACATCGGCGGCCTTTGACCAGATCGGCTGCCAGAACGATACGGAACGGCAGCAGGCCCTGGCACCGCTCATCGTCCAGGAAGCTTTGCAGAACGTCCAGAAAGCTTATGCCGCTCATCCCGATGATTACGTCGGCACCATTGCCCTGCAGGCCTTTTACGATATCGTCCACTGCTCGCCCATTTCGACGCGCCACCTGGTCGCCATCGATGCCTTGAAGGTCATGCCCTATTTGACCCAGGGCCATTACCAGATCCTGGCGATCCTCTTATTGTTCCTGTATTCGCGCAACTCCCATAACGTCGACAAGGATTCGTTCTGCCGTTACATCGACAAGTACGTCTATCCCTTCCTGGATGGCTTCCCGACGGAACGGCCTTATTACCAGCAGCTCGATTACCTGCACTGCACGGCTTTTGAAGCCAAGGAAACGCATTTTGCCGAAATCCTGTCCGATTCGTATCCGCTCTTGTTCCGCTACCGCGGTTTCACAGAAGAAGAATTGCGCAAAGCCCTCAAAGGCAAGCGTATCCCCAATGAATTCATCGTCCCGTCCTTCAATTCGCCCCTGGTCAAACTGGCCATGGTCGATGAAAGCATGGCCAAACGCTTCTTCCGCATGACCGGCATCAACGACCGCAACATGCAGGACCACATCCTGCGCCTGGCCAAGAAACGCCCGGCCAACTTCAGCGGCGAAGAAGCCCTGGACATCATGGAAGATATTTCGCCGGTCCTGGCCGAACTGGGCGATATCTGGGACAGCTCGCTGCTGCGCGTATCGACGCTGTCGCTCCTGGGCCTGTACTTGGCTCAGGGCTTCGTCAAAGAAATCATTGGCGAAGAATTCGATTTGTCCCGCTGGTTTGAATAAGGAGCATCGTTGTGAAAAAAATCCGTAAAGCCGTCATCCCGGCGGCCGGGTTCGGCACCCGTTTCCTGCCGGCGACGAAGGCGACACCGAAAGAAATGCTGCCTATCGTCGATAAACCGACGATCCAGTATATCGTCGAAGAAGCCCTGCAGAGCGGCATCGAAGAAATCCTTATCATCAGCGGCCATGCCAAACGGGCCATTGAAGACCATTTCGATACCAATCCGGGCCTGGAACTGCACCTGGAAGAAAGCCATAAGATGGGGCTTCTGAACATGGTCCGCAGTATCTCGGAAATCAATATCCACTACATCCGGCAGAAACACATGCGGGGCCTGGGCGATGCCATTCTCTGCGCCCAGTCCTTCATTGCCGATGAACCCTTTGCCATCCTCCTCGGCGACGACGTCGTCTACAACGAAACCAATCCGGCCCTGCGCCAGATGATCGACTTGTACAACGACCTCGATGCGACCATCCTGGGCTGCCAGGAAGTGACCTTAGAAAAAGTGTCGTCTTACGGCATCGTCCAGGGGACGCCTGTCGAAGGGAAGGACATCCTGAAAGTCAACCGCGTCGTCGAAAAGCCGGCCATCAAAGAAGCACCGAGCCGGACGGCCGTCCTGGGCCGCTATATCGTCACGCCGGACATCTTTGAAATCCTGGCCCATACCCAGCCGGGCAAGGGCGGGGAAATCCAGCTCACCGACGCCTTGCAGACCATGGCCAGCCGCGAAGCCGTCTATGCCTACTGCTTTGAAGGCAAACGCTACGACGTAGGAGACAAACTGGGCTTCCTCAAAGCCAACGTCGAATACGCCCTGCGCCGCCCGGACCTGGCCGCCCCGTTCCGCCAGTTCCTGAAGGAAGTTGTTCGTGGTTCGTAGGGGCCGTCCCAACGGGCGGACCGCGTGAATTTTGTGTATGACGTTATAGCTTGTAGTGGGTGGCTAAAAATTTAAAACCAACAGCTGACTGCTAAAAAAAGGGCCGTTGCACGAAGGCTTCTGCCATCATGCAAGGCTCTTTTCTCTTTAAAGCTTGTAGTACGGAGTTTGTAGGTATATGTGAGATACTTGTGAACTGGATGATTTGCGTGAGCGGGCGCCCCACGTGGGCGCCCCTACAGAAAAAAGGCGCTGTCTTCATAGGACAGCGCCTTTTTTGACGACGAACGACGAACGGCCTACGACGAACGACTATAAACTGCACGAAAATAGAATGATTGAAGGAATAGGCGTATGCCATAAGGGGCCAGTAGGGGCGACCCGTGGGGCGCCCGCTACGCGCAGAGGGTTTCCCGAAGCGTCGTTGTTAGTTTGAGTTTATAGCGGCGAAGCCGCATCTGAGTCCGAGAAAAGGCGTAGCTCGTTGTTCGTAAAGACCTGCCATCATACTCGGCTAGGCTGTGGCAAAATATCACAGCGGGCTTCCCACGTGGAAGCCCCTACGAAACGGCCACAGGCCGTGATTTTTTGCGGTCTACCACCTGCGAACCGCGGCCTGCTTATTATTTTCATCGCCTCTATGCGATACCGTAGGGGACGTCCTGTTAAGGCGTCCCGCTGTGAATCCTGTAGACAGCCGGAATTTATGACAAATGGGATGAATTTGACGCGGCAAAGCCGCATTGTAGGGGCACCCGTGGGGCGCCCGCTATGGAATAAAGGGGGAATCTCCTGATGGCACTATGCTTGAAACTACACGAAAATAGTATTGATTGAATGAAAAGGCCATGCTATAATAGGCACAGAAAGAAGGGATTCCTATGAAAATTGAAGAAGGTACGATTATTTCTATAAAAGAAAAAGGCACGGCCGAAATTAAGGTCGGCCGCCATTCCGACTGCATCGCCTGCGGCGCCTGCGAGGGGGCTGAAAACATCGTCGTCACGGCTGTCGACCCGTTAGGCGTCAAAGTCGGCCAGCACGTCTAATTCGAATTCCGCGATGTCAACATTGTCATCGGCGCTTTCATCTGTTTCGTCATGCCCCTGTTGGTCTGTGCTGCCGGTGCCTTTGCCGGTCACTTCCTGGCCCTGGCCCAGGGCTTCGATACGGTCCAGACGGCTGTTATCGGCGGCATCATCGGCTTCCTCATCGGCGCCGTCGGCGTCAAACTCTTCGACCGTTCCCTGTCGAAAGCCGAAAACTCCAAACCGAAGATCATCGAAATCTGTTCAGGCGGGAATTAATGTATAAAGGCTTTGTTTGTAGGGGTCGCCGCGTGGGCGACCCGTTAGGGATTTAGACGATTCTTCTGGCAAAGTGGTTGGGCAATCTACATATCACAGAGCGGGCGCCCCACGTGGCGCCCCTACAGTAAAAATAAGCTGTCGCGATGCGACAGCTCATTTTATTTTTCCGGCAACGTATCGGCCAATGCCAATTCTGTGCCGTCTTTGAGGGTGATGGCCGTGAGGTGGAGTTCGCTGGTCATGCCGTCCAGGGTCTGCGAACGGATGAGGCTGTACTGTGACGGGATGAGGGGATTGAGCAGGAACTGGCTTTCATGGGTCCGTTTTTCCGCCGATGTCGACAGGCGCAGGGGCGACGTATAGAGGACGGCCTTATCGCTGTCCCGGCGCAGAGTGTAGACGGCTTTGACAGAAGCGATGTCATTGCGGTCCTTGCGGAAGACCGGCGTATAGCTCAGGCGCAGGAAGGTGCGGCCCTGGCCGGTGACGATTTTGGAAGAGACGTCGCGGACGGTCATGATGGCGTCGATTTTTTGCTGTACCGGCTTGTTGTAGGCAGCCAATTCTTTCTTCATGACATCGCGTAAGTCGTTGAGGAAGGCTTCCGGGTCGGACAGGCCCGTGATCATCCAGGTCTGGGACGGCGTCTGTTCCAGCGTGACCGTACAGGGGACGGTCACGCCCAGGCGGTCGTTGTACAAATAGAGCTTCACTGTATTGTCATGGCTCCAGTCGGCGCCGTCGAGGTGCCAGCCCGCCAGGGGGACGGCCAGGCCGGCGCTCTTCAAGGTGCGCTGCAGGTTATCGGCCGTCTTTTGATATTCGTCATTGTCCGTATTCCCGGCCAGCGTCCAGTTCAGGTAGAGGTCGGCTGTGGTGATGAAAGAAGCCCGCAACGGCGAGCGGATGATATTCAGCAAAAAGGATTCATCCGTACTGTCCGACGTATGGGACACGAGGGCATCGAAGAACTGGCCGCTCAGGGCCCCTTCATCGACGTGGCGGCTGAAGGTTTCCATATCTCCGTCCCGGGCGGCGCGGATGACCTGGGAGACGGCATAATCGGGCGTTTTCATATAGACGTGCTGATATGACGCAATCCCTGCTAGGATACAGCCCATGAGGACGACCAGGGCCAGGAAGACTTTGCCATCCCATAAGGTAAGCACTCTTTTTCTCATAGATTATCCTTCCTTACTACACGAAATCCTATTTTTCTTATTATACCACAGTCTGCGTTAGGCGTTCAGCCTTTCGGCGCATCTGCCGCAGGCTGCAAAAATATGGTATAATGAATATGCCATTACCGAAAGAAAAGGAGCGTGATTCCTGTGATTACTTTACACGATGTGAAATCAGGGAATTCCTATGAAGTCAAGGAAGGAGTGACGCTGCAGCAGGTCTGTGAACAGTATTGCCAGCACGACGACATGCCCATTGCAGCGGCCTTATACAATAACGAATGTGTCGGCCTCCAGACCAAGGTCGGCCAGAGCGGCGACGTAGACTGGCTGCCCATCAATACCATGGAAGGCAACCAGTGTATCATCCGCACAGCCATCTTCCTCCTGGTCCGCGCCGTCAGCGACCTCTATCCCGACGGCAAGGTCCTGGTCAAGCATGCCCTGCGCAAGGCTTTGTACTGCGAACTGGAAATCGGCCATACCGTCACCGTCCACGATGTGGATATCATCAAGAAGCGCATGCACGAAATCGTCGAACAGGATGAACCCATTTCCCAGGTCATCGCCAGCGCCGAAACGGCTATGGAAATGTGCCGTAACCGCCATATGATGCGGGAAGCGGAACTCCTGCGCCACGTCGACGTCACCCATATCATGGCCTATCAGTGCGGCCAGACCTTTGACTACTATATGGGGCCACTTCTGCCCAGTATGGGCTATGTAACCTGCTTCAACCTGCGGTCCTATGCGCCCGGCGTCATCCTGGAAACGCCGACCGTCGACAATCCCAATGAATTGCCGGAGTACAAGGAAATCCCCAAGATGGCCCGCCTCTTCCTGGACGCCGAAGAATGGGGGCGCATCGTCCGCTGTGAATACGTCTATGACTTAAACCATTATATAGAGAACGGGACCATACAGGATATGGTCGATATGGCCGAAGCCTTACAGGAAAAGAAACTGGGTCAGCTGGCCGACTATATCGTCAGTTGCCGTCCGAAGGTCAAGGTCGTACTCATCGCCGGCCCGTCGTCGGCAGGCAAGACGACGTTCTGCAAGCGCCTGACGACGCAGCTCCGCGTCAACGGCCTGCGGCCTATCGGCATTTCTCTGGACGATTACTTCTATAACCGTGAAGATACGCCGAAGAATCCCGATGGCAGCTACGATTTCGAGTCCCTGCGGGCTATCGACGTACCGCTCTTCAACCAGCAGATCGATGACCTCAACCAGGGCAAGGAAGTCTACCTGGCCCGCTTCGATTTCGTCACAGGCCACCGCCATTTCGACGACAAGCCGACGGTCCTGGAAAAAGGCCAGCCCATCGTCGTCGAAGGCCTCCACGCCTTGAACGATTCCCTGACCTACATGCTGCCGCGCTATGAAAAGGTCAAGATTTCCCTGGGCGTCCTGACGCAGATACGCATTAACGACCACAACCGCATTTCCACGTCGGATACGCGCATCATCCGCCGCATGGTCCGGGACCAGCAGTTCCGCGACCGCGGGCCCATGGCGACCATGGATATCTGGGCTGACGTCCGCCGCGGCGAAGAAAAGAACATCTATCCCTATCAGGAAGATGCCGATACGATTTTCAACACGGCTTTGCCCTATGAACTGTCTGTCCTCAAGCCCTATGCCGAACCGCTCCTGGAATCCATCGACAAGGGCAGCGTCCATTATGCCGAAGCCCGCCGGCTCCTGCGGTTCCTCAAGCCCTTCAAGGGTATCGACTCGTCCGTCGTACCGCCAAATTCGCTGTTGCGGGAATTCATCGGGCCAGACCGGAAAAAATGATTGACAAAGCCCAAGTAGATAGATATAATAGTATAGTCGAGGTAGAAATATGAAACTACAAGTCGAAGAAGCACTAAAAGAAGCCGGGAAGTCTTTCCCCTTTTCTTTTGAATGTCCGGCTGCCGAGCTAGGTGAAGTGGAGGACCTTCCTTGGAAGGTCGCCACAGTAGTTGTGGATGGGGCCTATTGGTTCGATGGTAACCACATGGTGGTACAGGGAACCATACAGACCTCTGGCAAATACACCTGCAGCCGCTGCCTGTCACCGGTATCGGTGGATCGGAAGGAAACACTGTCTGAAGTCTATGGTACGGAAGCAGAGCTTCCCGAGGACGTATTGCCCTATAATGGGGAGTACATCGATTTGACGGAGACAATTAGAGAAACGTTGATCCTCAGCGAGCCAATGAGGGTTTTGTGCCGGCCAGACTGCAAAGGACTCTGTCCGCAGTGCGGTGCAAACCTGAACGACGGACCCTGTAGTTGTCCTACCGACAAGATTGACCCAAGACTCGAAGTCCTGGCTCAATTGTTGCGATCCAAAGAAAAGCGCTAGAAATAACGTACCATGTGATTTAAGGAGGTGCAGAACATGGCAGTACCGAAGAACAGATTATCCCAGACTCGTCAGAAGATGCGTCGCGCAAACTGGAAATTGACCGCACCGGGCTACGTAGAATGCCCGCAGTGCCACGAAGCAATGATGCCTCATCATGTATGCCCGACTTGCGGCTACTATAAAGGCAAACAGGTTGTCAACAACACAACAGCTGAATAAGAGTTGTACATAAAAAAGAGCTATCGCTTAGGCGATAGCTCTTTTTTGAGTAGTAAGTTTGCAGTTTGTAGTTTTTAGTAAAGGTTTTTTAATTTGAACCCCTCTTCTGCAAACTACAAACTCCGTACTACAAACTATAGAGCCAAGGGAATCTTGCATGATAACATAAATC
>ERZ1023884.197-NODE-197-length-11041-cov-8.492445_pt1 | contig 11041 bp, 11 predicted proteins | sample MGYA00380394_ERZ1023884 | MGnify/ENA primary metagenome ERZ1023884 (study PRJEB33179, sample SAMN07449001) | human gut metagenome | biome: Human-gut; feature: Human associated habitat; material: Faeces | host: Homo sapiens | place: India: Bhopal | collected... | reverse complement strand
AATCCCTTTAGGGACCTTCTCTCCGGTTGGGTCGCGTTTTTAAACCGGCGGCACTGGGATTCTCTACCCTTTTCGGACGATTTCCGCTGTTTGGGTAGAGATTTCCAACCGACGGCTACCGGAATCTCTACCTTTTTCGGCAGGTTTTCGCCTTTCTGTCAAGTGGTTTTGAGATATTTTTTGAAAAATCTCCAAAGCGCATAGCTGTGCGTAAAGTCAATCAGGCAATCTCTGGTTCCTGCAAAGCCATTGCTTCTTTTGCAATCAGAGCCTTTACAAGCTCCTCCTGCGTATGCTTTGCGTTCTCTGCGGGCATTGCGTTGACAACGAAAATCGTGCCGCCGATTCTCTCCACAAAGCCGGTTTTCATATTCTCCACGGTCATCACCTCCCTCCGTAAAAATAGGGGTGTCCATTTCCGAACGCCCCGTTACCAGCCGAAAAAGGATTATTCCTTTTCATAGATTGCCTTGAGTGCTGCGTAAAGATTTCTGCCCTCGTCCTCCGTGAGCGTAATGCCCTTGCCGCAGCGTTCGTGGTTTGGATGCCACTCTCGGATGTCCAGCTTGGCGGCATTGCCGTTCCACGAAATGAAGTTGGCTTCCTTTGTGTAGCCTTTACCATTCTCTCCGAGGACGGCGAGGGGCTTGGTAATCGTGCTTGTAATGTCTTTCATTTTCGTACCTCCGTAATTCAAGTGTTGAAGAAGTTAAAAAGTCGGGATAGTAATGGAAGGGATTATCTTTCCCAATCATTTCTGCCCCGACGGTGTTTGGATTGTTCTTTTCGGGCGGCTGCTCTGTCCTCCCGCTCCTTGCGCTCCTGCGCTTCCTTGATACTGAAAAGCTCCTTGACCTTCTCTACAAAGACCTCCACCAGCTTTGGGAAGTGTTCCAGTGCCTGCAAAAACGGCTGGCATTTTTCTTTGAGTCGGTCATAGCGTTCCTGCAATCGCTCCACAGCAGAGGACGCATTGAAATACTGCCTTTGATAGTAGGAAACGCTGCTTTTCAAATCTTGGATTTCGCTGCGGCTTGTGATACCTTCCTTGGCAAGTGCCGTAAGCTGCTGATAATCGTCCTTGGAAACGGCAATCTTGCCGGTGATGGTTTTCTGCCCCATGCCCTCAATCTCTGCCATTGTCTTGTGAACTTCGTGGGCAGGTTCGTAGCGTACCTGCTCGGCTTCAATGCGTTCCTGAATGTCGGCAAGTCGTTCCTTGTCCTTCTGAATTTGATAATCCAGACTGCTCAGATTCTCCGCCGTACTGCCCAGTACGCCACGCTCGAAGCCGGTAAAGCCCGCTTCGGTCATATGCGCAAAGAGCTTGTCTTGCAGGACAGAATAGGACTTGCGGAACATCGGCTTTCCGTATTTGCTGATAACCTGCTGTCCGTTTTCATCCAGCAGAGGAACGGTGTTCTTCCACTTCTTTGAGTGGGAAACTTGGCTGATGACCTCCTTGACCGTTCCTCTCAGAGCTTCGTCCTTGCAGCGTTTCGACCACAGGATTTCTTTTCGGACGGTAGGGATCGCCACAATGTGCAGGTGGTAGTGGTAGACCGGCTTGCCCAGTTCTTCGGACACCGCTTTGTTGATTTCATCGGCGTGCATAACCGCCGACACGATGTTCTCCTCGCCGTAAATCTCACAGCCGAAGCGGTAGGCTTCCTTGTAGAACCGCTTGGCGTATTCGTAGCCGCCGTGTTCCTCAAAGTACCTTGTGTTCACATCAATGACCAACTCATTAAAAATGGTTGCACCGGCTTTCTGTCCTCTTGTGGAGATTTTTCCCTCATCAATGAGACGCTGGAAATACTCGTTGTAAGTCAAACCGCCCGTGTCCTTGAAGTGAACATTGCGGGCAATTTTCTCGGTGTCTACATTGAGATTTGCGTAGCTTTCATTCTTGCGCTCATTGTGTCGCTCGGTTTTCTGCGCTCCCTCTGCGGAGATTTTCTCCACTCGGATAACGCTCCAATTTCCTTCCGCCATTCTCATCACCTCCAGTCAGCGGAAAGGGAGGGGGTGCGGGTTACGCAACTTTTTCAAAGTGCGTAACCCACTATGACACTTTCAGCTTCGCTGCAAAGATGTCGTGGGCAAGGGCTTTCCTCCCTTGACCTCCCTCAAAACCTCAATCAAATAGGCAGGTCGTCCTCGTCCGTGACTTCCTGCCCATTCTCAATCGGTTTTTCAACCTCCGGCAAAGTCCAGTACCAAAGAAAGCCGTCCTTCACAGAGCGAACTCCGGCTTTCTTTTTGGACTTCTTGTAAGTTGATTTCTTGAAGCCTGCGGCTTCAAGCTTTGCTTCGCAATCGGAAGCCAGCCGCCTACCGCCCGCCAGCAGGGAACGGATAAAGTCCGTTGCCGCTTCCTCACGGGCATTCGGTCTGCCCATTCTCGGAGCAGAAGCAGAGAAAGCATCCTCTGCACTCAGCTCCAGCTCATCAAGAAAGTTCACGCCCTTGTCGGCCACCTCAAAGAGAATAGCCGAGCCCATCGGTGCAAGATTGCTCTTGACCTGCACCAGATAACGCTCGGCGGGGTTTTGCTTATTTGCCGTGCGTGTGACAGCAAGAATGCTTCTCGCTGCACCGGCAATGTCGATAGAGCCGTTGGTGCGATAGAGGGGGTTTGTGTCCTTCGCCTTGTTCATATGGGCGATGATAACGATGGCGCAGCCGGTGTCCTTGGCAACGGCAATCAGGTGGTTGAACTCGGCTCTCGTTTCGTTGGCGCTGTTCATCGAGCAGGTGTCACCGATATACGAACTCATCGGGTCGAGGATCAGCAGCTTGGCGTGGTACTTCTCCACGGCTTCACGGATACGGTCATCTCCGAAGGTTAGGCTCTTTTCGTCCTCCTTGATGAAGATGAGCCTGTCCCCATCACCACCTGCCGAATTAAATCTCGGCACAACGGTATCGTCTGCATCGTCCTCGGTGGTCTGATATATAACGGTCATCGGCTCGCCGCTCTCGTCCTCATCGGCAAAGGGAAGCGGTGCTCCCTTGGAAAGCAAAGCGGCAAGAGAAAGCATCAGCTTACTCTTGCCGTCGCCGGGGTCGCCTTGCAGCAGTGTGACCTTGCCGAAGGGAATATACGGATACCACAGCCAGCGCACCTCCCTGGGTGTGATCTCGCTTGCCTTGATGATTTCCAGCTTTGCGGGAATGTTGTTTGGATAGTCTGTCATTGTCTTGTTCTCCTTTTCGATAGATAGTGCGGGCATTGGATAACGGTGGCACGGAAGCTCTGCTTGCAGCTCCTTTCGCATTTCCTGCAAAGCTCGTTGTATTTCTTCCTGCCACGCTCATCAAGAAAGAACGCCCATTCTCTCTTGAGGTAGTTCGGCATACGGGGCATAGCGGGCACCTCCTTTTCGCTGCCTATTGCCGATTTGCTCCCGAAACGCAGAAACGCCCAAAACCTGACCCCGCTGTATGGTTTCGGGGCGATTTTGGGCGTTTTCTTTCGATATGAGCGGCTTTGTTTTAGCGGCGGTATCCTTACCGTCCGCCATTCAAAAGCCGCTGTTTGTCGCTTCCGGGTAACAAAAAAGCGCCGTATTGCTACGACGCTTTTGTCTTGCTCGGAAGCTGGAGCAAGGGAACGCTATTCAATTATCTGTTGTACTTTTTCTTTCTGCTTACAACCGTTGTACCAATGGCAGCACCGCCGCTGACAAGCAGCAGGGCAATCCACAAAGCAAGGTTGCTTGTGTCGCCGGTCTGGGGAGATTTGGAATCGTCTTTCAGCTTTGCCGTTACGGTGTCGGCTTTTTTGATTTCCTTTGTACCGTCCTTGTCGCTGAAATACTTGCCACAACCTTCGCAGTACCAATACTCGATATTGCCCTCGGTGGTCTTGGTCGCCGCCTTTGTCGGGAAGTGCTTTAAGTTGGTGTGGTTCTTCGGATCAAGCTCACCGTATTCCGCACCGCAGACCTCGCACTTTGCCTTGTCCTTGCAGGTCGCTTTCCCGCCGGTGTGGTCGTTTTGAATCGTAACGATCTTTTCTGCTTTGATTGCAAAACCGTCCGCTGTTTCCGCATGAACCGCTACCTTAAAGCTGTTTTCTTCGACAGGATAGCCGGAAGAAGCAAGTTCAACCGTATAGTTGCCGTTTTCAAGCGTTGCTGTAAGATCGCCGCCGATCTTTTCAAACTCATAGCCTGTGGTAATGAGTTTGCATCCCTCTGGGAGTGTAAAGCCGAAGATATAATCCTGCGTCCGGCAAACCCTGTCTGCACCGCTGATCACGATTTCGGGAATAGGCTTTTTCGTTGTTTCGTTGCCGCAGAGCTTGCACTTTTGCCAATACTCACCGTTTTCACTCTGCCAAATAAGTGCATGTCCCTTTTCGGGTATAGTTCCGCCGCACACCGTGCAGACGGCGGAATCCGTGCAGGTGGGCTGTGCCGTGCTGCCGGTATGGTCGCATTCCGACCACTTTGCTACAACGCGCACGTTTTCCGTGACGGGGACGGAGAAGTCGAACGCATTTTCGCCCACATACCAGCCGTCAAAGAGGTAGCCAGTTTTCGTGGGATCGTCCGGTCTGGTGGGCGTATTGCCCGGCTCCAGGAATTGCCATGCATAATGATATCTTGCGTGGTTGCTGTCTGCAAGGGTATAGTTCACTTCACATCCGCCCAAGCTGCCGCCCGCCGACATATAGCTACCATAGTACATACCGCCTTTCACGACACCGCCCATGTTATACAGACCGCTGTAAAATATGGTGGCAGGATAATTGGCGTCATCAGTCTGAATCGTTCCAAGATTAAACACCGCATAGCCGCCTCCGCGAACAACACCGGCATTTGCATTCATGACAGCATTGGCTGCAACATACACATTGCCGCTGTTAGCCGGTATTGTGTCCCAGCTGGCTGTGCTGCTGTTGTTTTCAATCAACCCGCCGTACATATTTAATGTGCCGCTACCGTTAAGGCACAAGCCACCGCCCCTGTAAGCTTTGTTTTGAGCTATGCGTCCACCATACATATTGATTGTACCGCCGCTCTTTGTGTAAATCGCGCCGCCTTTACCATTGCCGTTGTTGCCACTTATTTCGCCGGCGTAGATGTTCAAGGTGCTGGAGTTGTCCTCAAGCGCGATCGCACCGCCTCCGCCTTTTCCGGTTACGCTGCCGCCGGTAAATTTGCCTCCGAAAATATCTACGGTGCCTGTGTAGATATATATACCCATGCCGCCCCAGCCGTTGGTAGCGCATTTTATAACTCCGCTTTCACCGCAGTCACACAGCACAAGATGTCCGCTGTTTTTTACCTGGATTTTATTGGTGCCGTTGCTGGCATACTCTTTGCCGTTCAGGCAGAGATACAGCGTGGTGCCGTCCACAACCAGGTTGGAATTGATGGTGGCGTTATCCGTCAGATACACATAGGCCTTTCCGTCTGTGTAGCTGATTGCGTCGGAGCCGTTCCACGGCTGATAGTCGGCGGCCTGATGGGTCGTGTGGCCGCCGACCGTGTTTTCACCGCCACAGATGCAGTGGGTGTGCGAACTCGCAGCCTGCGGCACGAAAGTAGCACCCGGCTCGCCGCTCAGCACCATAAGTATGGTAGCAGCGGCATCATAGCGGGTAAAATCAAGTACCGCGAAATCTTCATCAGAAAGCTGTACCTTCGCCTCGTCAATGGCTTCTAACTGCGCTTTCACGTCCGCCGCGTTATCTGCGCCGATTGTTTCAGATTCCGGCAGTGCGTTGATCAGTGCCTGCACGTCTGCTGCGGTGATGACCGGAGCGTCGTCGGACGTACCTGTCTGTCCGCTTTCTTCTGTGGCATGTTTCCCGCAGTTTTCTGCTAAAGCACCCTCTGCGCCGCAGATGGGACAATCTGCGTTCATTGCTTCTGCCGTGCAGGCTGTTTCACAGGTGCAAACAGGCGGTTCTTCCGTCTCGCTCTCGGCAAATGCCGTGGTCGGCACAAGGCAGAGCACCATGCACAGAGCAAGCAGTAAACTGAATAATCGTTTCTTCATCTTGTTTCCTCCATTTCGTTGTTCTTTGACAGCTTAAAATCGTATTTCATTTCCAACATGGCAAACAGCTTATACATAACCTCTGTGGCAATTGCCTTAATGTCTAATGACTGAATAAAGGCAAGCACCTTTGCCTGCTCCGCCTCCGGCACCCGATACACCCGCATCGCCGCCGTCAAAAAGCGGCTGAGCTTGCGTTCCAACGGAAAATGAATATCACATTTTCTCGCCATATAGCTGCGCATCAGTCCCGCCGTGCCGATTTCCATCTCGTAAAAGTCGCTCTCGGTATCATCGGAGAAATTTTCACCAAAAATCTGCTTCAGCTCTGCCGTGGTATGCAGGTAGATATACTCCGATGTTTCAGGCAGGGAATAGGCTTCAATGTAGATTTCCCGCAGGTTCTCATTCAGTTCGGTCAGAGTCAGCTGGATCGCCGTTTCCACCGCATAGGCGTAAACCGGCGGCAGCTTGCTGTCTGCAATGCTTCTTGCCACGCCGAACTGTCCGCCGAACATCGTTTCAGTCAAGTCCAGCAAAATTCTGTCCTTGGTCGGAAACAGATGCAAATAGCTTCCCCTTGCCACGCCCGCTTCGTCCAAAATCTGACTGACAGAGGTATTTTTATACCCCTGTTCCAGAAAGAGGCGGACGCACACGGTCAGTATTTTCCTCTTTGTTTCACTGCTGTCTCTCCGCAAATATATCACCTCTCTTTAGACACTTTAGTACGCATACCAATAATATCATATCAAGTACAAAAAGGCAAGTGGTATTTGAAACTTTACCTCCGTAAATTGTGACATTTCCGCAAGCGTTGGCTTCTTCCATTACTCACGAAACTTTATGACTTCTTGGATACTTCCCGAAAAGGGAAAGCCGCCGTCTGTGACAGCGACTTTTCTCTTTAGCGGGCAAACTGTATCAGCAGTTCATTTATAGCATCCACTGCGCCGTGTCTTTTCGCCTGTATCTCTCGATTTCGCCACTCCATAAGGCACTGACAAATTACTCTGATTTCTACCGGCTCAAAGGAAATTTTCTTCTTTCGCCCCGGCTTCATCGCTTCCGCAATGTCGCACAGGCGAAGGACGAGGGCGTCAATCTGACCGTTGGTTTCTGCGTCATAGCTCCTGTGCTGCTGTACCAAGCCGTTTATCAGCACCCGCACCTCATAATCGTCCAGCTTGACCTTCATAGCCGTCCTCCTAACAGTAAATCAAATCGTTTTCAACGCTTTCCATAGCAGCACTGCGGATGTTGTTCATCCTCTGCACCCACAGCATTTGGTTTTCCGCTTTGAGGGCTTCCGTTACGTCCTCTTTTTCGGAAAGCTGCTTTACCAGCCGAGAAAACATTGCTTCAGCCTGCTCGTTAAGGTCTGCAAGGTAATCGTTAAGCTTGCCGGTGGTAAGCAGTTCGGCATACAAACCAACTTTGTGCTTGCGGATATACCGCAGATGTCGTTGTCCCCAGATGCCGATGGGTCTGCCCTCCGGCTCGTCCTCTCCGGCGATCAGGTAGTAATCCCCGACAAGCTCATAACACAAGCCTGTCCTTTCGTCTGTGATGATTTTTTCCATTATGTTGTCCTCCTTGAATTACATTGCTTCTCCGGCTTTCTGCTCGGATTGCTTACGATGATAATAGGCAAGCTGTCTTTGGTTGCGATTGATGGTTTTGCATTCCTCGGAGCACAGCACCTCCTGACCGTTGGACGGCCAGAAGGGCTTGCCGCAAATCTTGCAGACCTTTTGACGGAAGGTGTGCTCTCCCTTTTCGACAAAGCGTTTCTTCTCTTTTTCTGCCTGCTGATGGACTTTTGTACAGTCGGTGTTGCAAAACCTCTGCCTTGTGCTGTTCGGATAAAACTCTTTGCCGCACTGTTCGCAGATACGCTTCGGGTACTTATGACCGTCATTCGCCGCCCAGCGTTCCGCCTTGGTTTTGGCTCTATGCGCAACATTACTCTCACGCTGCCGGTTCGGCTTTTTGCCTGTGGCTTCGTGAACAACGATTTTATCAATCAGTTCACACGCCATATCTTTCGTCAGCTCTGTGGGCTGCTTATACTTCTTGATGAGCCTGATAAACCTCCCGATATGAGCAGAGGACGCTTTCGTTTGCTCCAGCTTCTCCTGAATTTCCGATACTTGGCTCTCAAGGCTGTCCTGTTCAGTCGAGTATTTCTTCATCAGGGACTTGTACTGCTTTTCGGGCAGCAGACCTGAAATGAAATTCTCATAAAGGCTTCCAATCAGGCGGTCAAGCTCGTTCAGTCTGCAATTGATTATCTGAAGTTCATCCTTCTGCTTTTGCGGTTTGCCGTTCGCCTGTGCTTCCCATTTGCTTTTCAGTTCTTCCGCAAAGCCACGCTCATCTGCGATAATGTGGCTTGAAAGGCGTTGGATGGAGCGCAGAAGCAACTGATAGAGGACTTTGTCGCTGATATGATGGATGGTGCAGTTCACGGTTCTGTTCCCGTAGCTGCTGCATCGGAACGAGTTGTAGGGGGCACCGCTTTTGTAGTAATTCGTCTGATAGGACATCTTACTGCCGCAATCAGCGCAATACACAAGACCGGGCAGTAAGCATTCCTCTTGGTGCGTCCCTTCCTTTATACGGCGTGTGGCGTGTTTCAATCTTCTGTGCGCCTGCTCCCAAAGCTCGCCGTCAACGATAGGCTCGTGGGTGTCCTCAAACACAAGGCGTTCCTCATCGGTGGCAAAACGGCGTTCATCGGTCTTAAAGTTCGTTCCGATGGTCTTTCTCAGCACAGTATGACCGAGATATTCCTGTCGGCTTAAAATCTCTCTGACCGTGTTTGCGTTCCAGCTTGTACAGCCGTACTTCGCTTTTCGGTTGCATTGTTCGGGGTGGTATTGGAGGGTGTACGCCGATGGGATAAGCACCTTTTCCTCCGTTAGCAGTCTTGCGATTGCCGGAGGTGTCAAGCCCTCTGCCGCAAGCTCAAAGATGTGTTTTACCACCTGAGAAGCAACAGGATCGACCACTAAGGTCTGCTTATCTTCGGGCAGTCGATTGTAGCCGTAGGGAATGCTGCCGGAGCAGCGTTTGCCATCATTCATACGGGACAGAAAGATGGACTTTATCTTGTTGCTGGTGTCCTTGGCGTACCACTCGTTCATTATGTTGAGGAACGGAGTAAAGTCGTTATCCTGCGGTCTGTCGCTGTCCACGCTGTTATTGATTGCGACAAAGCGTATCTGCTTCTTGGGAAACAGAATCTCGGTATAAAAGCCGACTTCAAGATAGTTTCTACCGAAACGGCTCATATCCTTGACGATAATCGTGCCGATTTTTCCGGCTTCGGCTTCTGCAAGCATTGCCTGAAATCCGGGACGGTTAAAGTTACGCCCTGTATAGCCGTCATCGGTAAAATGCTTGATGTTCGTCATACCGCTTTTGCGAGCAAAATCTTCGAGAAATCTCTTTTGATTCAGTATTGAGTTCGATTCGCCCTGCTGCTCATCATCCTTGGACAGCCTTTCATAGAGGGCTGTAACTCTATCAAAATCCCTGATTTTAGGCACTTTCTGACCTCCTTTCCGTCTTTTATTCGCAGCCATATTCAATGGACTGCTTGCAATATATATCCTAAAACTTCTTTTCCGTTTGGGTAGAGATTTACATCCGGCGGCTACTGGAATCTCTACCCTTTTCGGCTGTTTTTCGCTGTTTGGGTAGAGATTTGCAGACGCCGTGGCGGAATGCACGGGTGTTGCATCCCACATCCCACGCATTTAATGACAGCAACCCACTCAATGCCTGCACCTGCCCCATGTTGCATCCTACATCCCGCAAACTTTATGACATAAAAAAACTTTGGTTACACTTTTTAACTATGCGTAACCAAAGTTCTGTAATTTACTATTATTTTTCAACAAATGTAACAGGACATCCTAATCTGTAGTGACCTTTTATATATTCAGCGATTGTGTGTGAACAGTATACCGTTGTTGCCTCTGTATTGCTGTCCATATCATTGTTACCACACATGATTGCATCCAATTCGTATACCAGATTGGTTCCCGGTGCAAAAGTAATGCTGTCAAGATGATAGCAACTATAGAAAGTCCTTCTCAAGCCCTGCATCGTTGATGGGAGAATGACTTTTTTAACAATCTGATTGCTTCTAAATGTGTTAAGTGCAGCTACAACCGGTTTGCCATTGATAGTATCAGGTACGATAACCTCTCTGTCCGTTCCGATATACTTCAACAGACAATATCCCTTTGTCTTAATTCTGTTTTTAAAAGTATCGGCTATATCGATTGTCTCTCTTTCGCCTTTTTTGTTGATAGAATCGCTTGTGAGGACATCATCTGACTTACAATATACCCATGTGCCATCAGTTATTACACTGTAATGCTCATCAACATTATAAGTCCAGTCATAATATGACTCGTTGTTGCGGAGGCCTTCTTCAGTGTCATCTTCTTCATCAAAAAATTCCACATCGGAGAAAGTTTCTCTTACAGGTGTTTCAACTGCAGCTGCAAAAGTTTCTTTTGCGGTTTCTGCTTCTGAACTAACATCAGCATATTTACCTGCTGATACCGGACCATCTTCTTTTTCAAGCTCTGTAACCTTTTCTTCTGCCGGTTCAGCGGTAACATCATCGATTTCTATTTCCTGAACTTCGTCCGAAAAATCTTCATCATTTAATACAAAATTATCTCTCACCGGTTCTGCATCAACCGGTTCTGCAATAAATTCCCTGTCAAGTTTCTTATCAGATATATCAACAGGCTCGTCTTTAACTGACTCCCTGCCAACAACCACTGACTCAAATACAAACGTATCATCAGGTTCTGTTTCCGGCTCCCCGGCTACATCCTGCACACCTGCTGTTTCCGGCTCCTCAGTTACATCCTGCGCTTCTGCTGCTTCCGGCTCCTCAGATACATCCTGATCATCTGCTGTTTAAGGATGCTCGGCTACAACATCTTCCTATTCAGGTTCACGCTCATAGTAGACAACAGGAGACTCAGCATGGTGAGGA
>ERZ1023884.192-NODE-192-length-11413-cov-6.480014_pt1 | contig 11413 bp, 8 predicted proteins | sample MGYA00380394_ERZ1023884 | MGnify/ENA primary metagenome ERZ1023884 (study PRJEB33179, sample SAMN07449001) | human gut metagenome | biome: Human-gut; feature: Human associated habitat; material: Faeces | host: Homo sapiens | place: India: Bhopal | collected... | reverse complement strand
CCCCGGCAGCGGCAGACGTGGATCAGCGACAGACCCCATCCCCCGCAAGGACGGCACCCGCCTGGGCATTACCAACGAACACCTCTCCGACCTGGAAGTAGGCGAAACTACCCACATCCGCCGCATTGTGGAAGACTACAGCCTCATGGACTACCTCCAGGGCAAGGGCATTGACATCGACATGAAAGTCACAGTCAAAGAAAAAGAACCCTACGAAGGCCCCATCCTTCTGGAAACAGAAAAAGGCGACATCTCCCTCAGCTACAAAGCTGCCCAGCAGATTTTTGTAGACGATAAGAAATAAAATATATCCCGCCGGTTGAGGTGATACGCAGTAGTGCTTCCTGTCGACAGGAAACTATATGCGAAAAGTTTCCTATTGGAGTGATACACTGTGGTGATTCTTACCGACAGGAAACTATTTGCGAAAGGTTTCCTGTTGAGGTGACACGTAGTGGTGTTTCTTGCCGACAGGAAACTATTTGCGAATAGTTTCCTACTGAGGTGATACGCAGTGGTGTTTCTTGCCAACAGGAAACGATACGCAAAGGGTTTCCTGTTGAGGTGATGCGCTGTGGTACCATGCCTCCCCCGTCATTTCGAGCGGAGCAAAGCGGAGTCGAGAAATCTCCTGTCGAAAAAGCTTCCAATTAATATGATATGCAATGTTTCCTGGTTAAACAGGAATCTGCATATAAAACTTTATTGCTCGCAGGGCAGTCTACCACTGTTCTAATCTAAATCTGGCAAATCTGGGCTGCATATCTGTAGGTGAGATGACTATTGATTCTATTTTCCTAACCATGTTATAATGATAAGACTCATTTGAAAGGAGACTAACGTAGTATGTCAGGGAATGTTTTAAGGCAAGGGAATATTAAAGCCCTGATGGAACTGACATCTTTCATATTTAATAAAATCAATATCGGGGGGGGTAATCACTTTCTGATTGCTTCCTTCTGTTTTAGTGCGTCCAATTATGGCTTTTGCCGTGATTGGACGTTTTTTGATGCACTTTTTTCCTTATCATGTTTTGATGACAGCGCCGCTCTGCCGGATAAGGAGATGTCATGAATATCAGGATTATTGTTGCGGTTACTAAAAATTATTGGATGCCATCTGATTCTGTATATTTACCTTTATGTGTTGGGGCGGCAGTAGGAAATAGGACACCTTTTACCGGGGATGATACTGGAGAATCTATCTCGGAAAAAAATAAAAATTATTGTGAACTGACCGGCCTTTATTGGGGGTGGAAAAATCTGGAGGCCGAATATATAGGACTTTGTCATTATCGCAGATATTTTACCCGGCATAATTCCTATCATGTTCAAAAGAGAAAGGAAGAAGTTTTAACCGGAAAGGAATGGGAAAATTTACTGATCCAGTGTCCTGTGATTGTTCCGAATAAACGAAGATACAGAATTGAAAGCAATCGGTCTCATTATAATCATGCGCATCCACGGGTTGCATTGGATGAGACAGAGAAAATTATTCATCAGTTGTATCCGGATTATGATATGTCCTTTCAAAAGGTTATGAATCGTACCTGGGCTCATATGTTTAATATGTTTGTCATGCGGCGCGATTACTTTAATCAATATATGGAGTGGCTTTTTACCATACTTTTTACATTGGAAAAGAGACTGGACATATCCGGATGGGACAGTTATCAGTCAAGGGTTTTTGGCTTTGTATCGGAGCTCCTGCTGGATGTATGGCTGGAAAAAAATCAAATTGTTTATCATGAGCAAACTTTGTCGTTTATGGAAAAGCAGAATTGGATTAAAAAAGGCGGCCTGTTTTTAAAAAGAAAAATCGTCGGGCACTGGTAGAAATACTTAGGAAAGGAGAAATTACCTGATGAAAATTTTATATTCTATCACTGCTGCGGCGGAGCATGAAAAACAGCCGCTCTATATCAAAGGAAATTTCAAGACAGACAGAGAAGGTTTGATTCATGCAGGCAAAGGAGAAGAGTTGGATTTTACTACTTACTTCAATTCTTTTTCACTAAAAAAATGGAAGCGCTATACCACATTAACGGGTTTGTGCCTATGTCTTCTTTTAGAGGGAGTCTTCGATATAACATATAGGCTTTTCTCCGAAAGCGGAGAGGAAAGTCGTTTTGAGGAAACAGCACAGGGAGAATATATCCGTAAGTTTAATGAGGGAGAAATGAAAGGAGATATCCTGGGATTCAGCATCTCTCCCATGGAGACGGACGGAATTTATAAAGGTGGTGAATGGCAGGGAAAATTTGCGCATTGGGCAGAAAAGAATATGGGAGCTTCCATTACTACCTTTAAACGAGAAAAATATGTAAAAAAGACAATGGAGACGCTGCAGTCTTTCCAGAAAAATCATGACTGGCTCCATGTGCTGGTGGTAGATAACGGAAGTACGCTGCAGGAAAAAGAAGAAGAAAGATTCAGAGTAATTCATAATAGAAACTTTGGCGGTTCCGGCGGGTTTACCCGGGGAATGATGGAGTATGTGGATAAAGGCACTGTAGATTATGTACTCCTTATGGATGATGATATTGAACTTGAGCCATCAGTGATTGAACGAAGCCATGCCCTTCTCTGCGGATTAAAAGAAGAATATAAGGAAAGCTTTCTTTCCGGAGCCATGCTTTCTTTAGAGACACCCAATATGCAGTATGAGAATACCGCCTATTGGGGAAAGATAAGGCTGCATAGTTTTGGCAAAGGGCTGAATCTTGGAAAAACTGATTCGCTGATAAAGAATGAAGCAGTTCTTTCTAATCATAACCGGTATGGAGCCTGGTGGTATTGTGCCATTCCGGTTCAAAGAATCAGAGATATCGGTTATCCCCTTCCTGTTTTCGTAAAAGGGGATGATATGGAATATGGTATCAGAAACCATCGGGAATTGATTCATATGAATGGAATCGGCGTATGGCATCAATCCTTTGCTTCAAAAATGAGCCCCATTATTTATTACTATTCCGATAGAAATATGCTGATTATTAATCATTATGCAGCAGGATGCGGCCTTCTGACTTTTACGGTATCCGTATTTGGACGCATCGTAAAGCGGATGCTGCAGGGAAATCAGACGGGTCTTTATGCTCTCTGCCTGGCCATTCAGGATTATCACGGCGGCTTTGAGAGGATAACAGAAATTCCGTCTGATGAAAAGATGAAAATACTTATGGGAAAATTGAAGAATCCTGCATCGTCCTTCATGATTGGCCGGCTGGTAAAGGCTGCGCTGGCGGCTGTTGTAAATTATCCTTCCGTCCACAGGAAGTATATCGCCTTCAGGGAAAAACGATTATGTGATTCTGATTTCTGGAAATCATTTATGTGTTGAAACGGCAGAAAGAGGCACTATGAACCATTTCTTTTCTGAATTTACGAAATATCGATTTCTGATTCATGAGCTTGTGGTCAGAGATATTAAGAAGAAATATAGACGTTCCGTCTTGGGTATTCTATGGAGTATCCTGAATCCTCTCCTCATGATGGGTGTGACAGCTATGGTATTTTCTACACTCTTTCGTTTTTCCGTAGGAAATTATCCCCTGTATCTCTTAATCGGCCAGGTCATGTTTTCCTTTTTTGCAGAAAGTACCAGCTTTGCCATGTCTTCCATGGTTGAAAACAGCTCGCTGATTAAAAAAGTATATATACCCAAGTACCTGTTTCCCCTGTCCCGTGTGATTTCAAGTCTGGTCAATTTTCTTTTCACCATACCGGCTCTGGCCGTAATAATTCTGGCAACAGGACAGCCGGTTCACTGGCAGATGATTTCTTTTATCATCCCATTGATTCTCCTGTTTTTCTTCTGTCTGGGGGTAGGTCTCCTTTTAGCTACCATGGCTGTTTATTTCAGAGATATGTTTCACCTGTACGGTGTACTGATTACTCTCTTAAACTATGCAACTCCTATTTTTTATCCGGCCGACATTGTTCCGGAGGAATACAGCTGGCTCATGGTTTACAATCCCCTTTTCTATTTTGTAAAGGCATTCAGGGATTCCTTATATAATGGTGCCTTTCCTGATGCTTTGACACTTCTTCAATGCGGAGGGCTGGCTTTGGCGGCCATGGTCATAGGTGCAGCTGTCTTTAAAAGAAAAGAAAATCATTTCATTTTATACGTGTGAGGCTATGGTATGAAAGAAAAAGTTATACAGGTCAGAAATGTATCCATGCATTTTAACCTTATGACTGAAAGGGTGGATTCCATAAAGGAATATGTGCTTAAGCTTATCAAAGGAAAACTTCTGTACAATGACTTCATCGCCCTTCACGATGTATCCTTTGACATTTATAAAGGAGATATTCTGGGGCTTATAGGGTTAAACGGGGCTGGAAAATCCACCCTTCTCAAAATCCTGGCAGGTGTGCTGAAGCCCACGACCGGTACCGTACAGGTAAAAGGGCGGATTGCTCCGCTTATAGAAGTGGGAGCCGGATTTGATCCGGAGCTCACGGCCCGGGAAAATATCTTTTTGAATGGTGCTATTCTAGGCTATTCCAGACAGTTTCTGGAAAGTAAATTTAATGAAATTCTGGATTTTGCAGAACTCCGCGACTTTGTGGATGTGCCGGTTAAAAATTTTTCCAGCGGCATGTATGCAAGACTTGGTTTTGCCATAGCCACCATGGTGGAACCGGATATTTTAATCGTGGATGAAGTTCTTTCTGTCGGCGATTTTCGCTTTCAGGAAAAATGTGAGAAGCGGATTCGTGAAATGATTGGTCATGGCGTCACCATTATCCTGGTGTCCCATGACAGCAAACTGATTAAGGAAATGTGCAGCCGGGTCATTTGGCTGGAACATGGGGCCATTCGAATGATAGGCAGTACGGAAAGCATTTGTGATGAGTATGAGAAGTCGGAGTAACAGTTTATGAATATAGATATGAATGAGAAGGATTTACCGCTGGTATCGGTCATTGTTCCTGTATATGGAACGGAAAAAGTGCTGCCCCGCTGTTTGGACAGTATACTGGGCTGTACATATAAAAATATTGAAGTGATTGCGGTTAATGACTGCTCCCCCGGCAATGCATCGGAAATCATCCGCAGCTATGGGGAAATGGATTCACGGGTTAAATTGGTAGAGTACGATAAAAACAGGGGGCTGTTCCTTGCCAGAATGGCAGGAGTGGAAGCCTCCCATGGCAAATACATAGCATTTCTTGATTCTGATGACAAGGTCTCTGTCGATTTATACCGCAGGCTGGTGGAAAAGGCAGAAGAAACCGATTCTGACATGGTTATGGGAGAAGTAGTTATGGATTTTGGAAATCATTATGAATACTATAATTATGCCATGTCCCGTGTCTTGGATTTGGATTTAAATGGAAGGGAAGCTGCCGATTTCTTATTCAAACAGATGGGAAATGACTGGAGCCTTCAGGTGGTCTGGAATAAGATATATCGCCGTGACCTCTGGGAAAAGTGCATGCCCTATTTCAAACTGCAGACAAAGCATCTGATTATGTGCGAAGATGTGTTGTACTCCAGCTTTCTTTATTATTTCTGCAGCCATTTCACCAATATCCATGGCGATTTTGTTTATTATACGCAAAGCGATTCAGCTTCTACGCAGTCTAAAAATAAATCCTTCAAACAGTTGGAAAAAAGCATCTACGATATTCGCCATGTCTTCAGCATTCTGTACGATGCATTCCACAACCGGATCCAGGATGATACCTACCTTGAGATGATAAAGGGATGGCAGGGAAATCTGAAAGGAACTTGGATGGATATTATTTCACATGGGGATAAAAGCCTGCTGGAGAAAAGAAAACTGCTGAAAATTCTAAATGCGGATGGTATTCAGCCTAATAACGGTGGTCAAGCTTTCGGGTGGGCGATTACTTCACAGAATCGGCTCTGGGGAGAAGAACTGAAATGTAAAATCTGTCATGAGAAGACAAAAGTTGTAAGTTTTGATATCTTTGACACTCTTGTGCAGCGCCCTTTCTGGGAACCAACCGATTTATTCTACCTTTTAGGAATTTATGCCAACCAGGTTCTGCATGCCGGTGACCTGCTTTCCTTTCGGGATATCCGCATCTCGGCAGAGAGGAAAGCAAGGGAGATTGGAAGGCTGAATCACCCATCCTGGGAAGAAATTACACTGGATGATATTTACGATGTCCTGCAGGACTGGCTGGGCATGACAGATGACCAGAGACAGGCTGTGGAACATCGGGAAATCGAGCTGGAGCTGAAATACTGCCATCCCAGAAGCTATGCCAGGGAACTGTTCCGGTTATGTCATGCCTTGGGAAAAAGAATTATTATTACGTCTGACATGTACCTCCCAAAAGAAGCTGTAGAAAAAATTCTTGCCCGCTGCGGCTATGAAGGCTATGAAAAGCTCTATCTTTCCAGTGATGTGAAGCTGGGAAAATGGTCAGGTCATCTGTATCAGCATGTATGCAAAGACCTCAATATTTCACCGGAAAATATTCTCCATATTGGGGATACGGCTCCGTCGGATGTGGACATGGCAAAGAAGAAGGGGCTCCAATCCTTTCATTTTCCGAAGGCTGTTGACCGCCTTATGAATGCAGTTCCTGATATGTATGGCGGCGAGCTGTTCCATAAATTATATGCTTCCCCCTTTGCGCTTCGGGACGGCTGGCAGTTTGTCCGCTTCTTCGGACTTAAATGCCTGCTGGCTGTGGCGGCACAAACAATATTTGATAATCCCTATGTCCAGTTCCATCCGGAAACCGATTTTAATGCGGATCCCGATGTGATAGGAACGGCAGCTCTTGGCATGCATATCTTTGCGGTTGCTCAGTGGCTGGCAGAAGAGGTAGAAAAGAACGGCTACAATAACCTGAATTTCATGGCCCGGGACGGCTATCTGGCGATGGAGTGCTTTGATGAACTGAATCAAATTTATAAGCTTCCTGTGCGGGAAGATTATCTTTACCTCACGCGGTCGGTCATGCTTCCTCTCCAAATTGATGAACCCTGTGACCTGGCAGGTATGGTGCCTAATTTTAATATCTTCAATCAGACACCGGCCAAGATTTTTGATGAATTCCAGTCCATTATGGTCAAGGAATGGTATGACAGAAGGGAAGATTTCTGCAGAAAGCATGGCTTCCTCATGGATAAGACCTTCAGCTCTCTGGAGGAATATTATGATTTCATCAAAGTATTCAAGGATGATTTCATCGACCCTAACCAGGTGGAAGCCTACAAGAAAAAGATTTATTCCTATCTGGAACCTTCATTTCAGGGAAAAACAGCCACCTTTGATGTGGGATACAGCTGCCGTGTGGAGTCCAACTTGAAAAGAAACTTTGGCTTTGATGTAACTCCGTACTACATCCATGTCAATAACCACATCCCTTTCTATCGGGCAGATAAGAATGATATGGAGTTCCATACTTTCTATAAATATTCTCCCGGTGTAACCGGTGTAACTCGTGAACTTCTCATCAGCAAGCAGGCTCCTTCCTGCGACCATTTGGAAATTGCAGATGGAAAGGTAAGACCGGTATTCAAAAAATATCATCCTGATTTTATGGAAACCTATATGGTTTCTGCTATTCAGGACAGCGCACTCCGGTATGTGAAAAAGATAGTCACCCTTTTTGGGGAAGATATCCGTTATCTCTATTACCAGAGGGAAGATGCAAGCCTTCCCTTTGAATATTATTGTTCTCTGTCTAAAATCAAGGACCGGCAGATTTTTGCCTACAGCGATTTTGAGGATGATCTCGGCCTGGGAAAATCTGTCAAGACCTTTGATTACTGGAATGGACAGATTGAGAATGTGGCCAGCGGTCTTTCCGGCGCTATGGATTGGAGTCTGCACTGGATTCCTTCCAAGTGGCAGCGGGCTATCTGCCTGTATTACATGAACAGGGATTACCTGAAGTATAAGGTCAGCACCAAACTGCAGAATCATCCTAAAAAACTGGCTGTCTTGAAAGCAGGTTACAGGGGGCTCAGAAAGGTATACAGAAGCTTCAAAAGAAAGTAAGGCTAAATAGCAAGGCTTGTTCTATCCCATTGAGGTATGGTATGCATATGATGGAGGTATTATGCATTCGTCTTTCAAATCTGTTAGAAGGAGAAATATGCTTAACAGAATTCTTCCTGCAGCAATTTATACAGCGAGCGATTATCTGTCACTTATAGCTGCGGGAATTCTGGCCATGGGATTGAGAAACGCCATTTTGACTTACAATACGTTTGAGGTACGTTATATATATTTATATTTTTGGCTTCCTCTTGCATTTATGATTTTTATTCTGCATAGCGGTCTGTATAAGAAACAGAGGCCGATATACAGAATGACAGAATACCTATTTATCAGCTGCATAGAAGGTACTGTTTTGGCGGTACTTCTTATGTTTATTGCCCAAATATCAGGAGAAGTATCCCGGCTCTTTGTACTGTTATATGGTTTGCTTGCCTTTGGACTGCTTTCCTTTCTGCGCCTAATCATAGCGAAATGCTTTAAGAAGTTCGACCTGTTTCAAATCCCTGTTCTTATGATAGGAGCAGGCAGAACAGCCAGTCTTATGATTAAGCAGATAAGAAAAGATTCATGTCTGCGGTATAAAGTCATAGGATTTTTAGAAGATCGTAAGCCATATTGTAACTATGGAAATGAAATGCCTGTACTGGGTGGGTTCCATGATATGGAATCTGTGGTGACATCAACTGGTATACAGACTATCCTTATTGCCGCTCCCGGGCTTCCGCAGCAGCAGTTGGCGGATATTATTTATAGAGCACAAAATCTGGTAAAAAATGTGGCGGTCATACCGAATCTTGTAGCTGTTCCTATGGCCAATGTAAGCGTTGAGTCCTTTTTCGATGTAAAGCTTATGGTTCTTAACATTAGGAATAATCTGGATTCCATGTGGAATCGTATTTTGAAAAGACTTTTTGATGTACTGGCTACAATTTTGGGTGGGACCATTATTTTACCTGCCTTATTTCTGATTGCCCTATGGGTATATTGAGACTCTCCGGGGCCGGTCATTTTTAAGCATCGGCGCATCGGAAGAAACGGGAAGGAGTTCAACTGCTATAAGTTTCGCACTATGTGTGTAAATGCAGATGAGGTACTCAGTCGCCTTTTGGAGACTAACCCGGATGCAAAAAAAGAGTGGGATAGAGAATTCAAGTTGAAACATGATCCCCGTATTACTAAAAGTGGAGAGTTTCTTCGGAAGACAAGTCTGGATGAACTTCCTCAGCTATGGAATGTATTAAAAGGAGAAATGAGTCTGGTAGGGCCTAGGCCAATTATTCATGAAGAAGTAGTGAGGTATGGTCCTTTTATTAAGGAGTACATGATGGTTCGTCCGGGAATGACAGGAATCTGGCAAACCAGTGGGAGAAATGATATTGATTATCCTGAACGGGTACAGATGGACAACTGGTATGTACACAACTGGTCCTTGTGGCTCGACTTTGTTCTTCTTTGGAGAACTATTGGCGTGGTGGCTGCCCGTAATGGAGCTTACTGATTTAAGATAGGATGATTGGGATGAAGAAGTATATGAAACAATACGATTACCTGGTTGTAGGAGCCGGACTTTTTGGCTCAGTTTTTGCCCATGAGGCGAAGGCTGCAGGGAAAAAGGTTCTCGTAGTGGAGAAGAGGGCACACATTGGCGGAAATGTGTATACGGAACAGATTGAAGGTATTCATGTTCATGCATATGGAGCTCATATTTTTCATACCAATTTGAAAGATATCTGGAGGTATGTCAATCAATTTGCTGAATTCAATCGTTTCACCAATGCTCCCATAGCCAATTATCATGGAGAAATGTATTCCCTTCCTTTCAATATGTATACCTTTAACCGCATGTGGGGTGTTATCACTCCGGAAGAAGCAAAGGCTGAAATCAGAAAACAGCGGCAGGCTGCACATATTGATTTTCCAAAAAATCTTGAGGAACAGGCCATATCGCTGGTTGGTACTGATATCTATGAAAAGCTGATTAAAGGTTATACGGAAAAACAGTGGGGACGTTCCTGCAAGAATCTTCCTTCTTTTATTATCAAAAGACTGCCTGTGCGCTTTACCTATGACAATAATTACTTCAATGCTTTGTATCAGGGAATCCCGGTGGGCGGCTATACAAGAATGGAAGCTCGGATGCTGGAAGGAATTGAAGTAAGACTCCATACAGATTATCTGCAAGATAAAGAAGCATTTGACCGCCTGGCAGGACATGTCATCTATACAGGGCCCATTGATGCATATTTTCATTATTGTCTCGGTCCTTTGGCATATAGAAATGTCCGCTTTGAAACCAAAGTGCTGGATACTCCTAATTTTCAGGGAAATGCGGTGGTCAATTATACAGACCGGGAAACACCCTGGACCAGAATCATTGAGCATAAATGGTTTGAGTTTGGGAAAGATAAAAATGGGGAGGATTTGCCAAAAACGGTTATCAGCCGTGAGTACTCTTCTGAATGGAAACCTGGCGATGACCCCTATTATCCTGTCAATGATGAGAAAAATGGGGAATTGTATCAGAAATATAAAAAATTGGCAGAAACGGAATCCAATGTCACCTTTGGAGGACGGCTGGGAGAATATAAATACTATGATATGGATGCGGTCATTGACAGTGCATTAAAGCTGGTAAAAAGATTAATCAAGAGACAGTAAGATAATCGTCTTGCCAGAGATACCTGTTATACTTGCATTTTTGTGATATTTTCTGTAGAATTAAAAAAGGGATATCTTTTCAGGTTATCCGGCCCCGGATGGGGCTTTTTTGTTGCCTGCTTTCCCCAAATGCGGGCATTATTGATACAAATGGGGTGTTTTTTATGGCAAAATCCTATGATGTGGTGATTATCGGTGCCGGCCCTGCCGGTATTTTTACGGCGCTGGAGCTGGCGGATACGGGGCTTTCCATCCTGATTCTGGAGAAGGGCCTGGATATCCGGGAGCGCATTGCCTTAAACAGGAATAGAACGGCACCGGCCGCTGACCGTCGGGCCAATATCGTGTCCGGCTGGGGCGGTGCCGGCGCCTTTTCCGATGGCAAGCTTACGCTGACCACTGATTATGGCGGCAATTTGGATGATTATATGAATAAGGGCGAACTGGCCCGGCTCATTTCCTATGTGGATTCCGTATACTGCCGGTTCGGCGGCGAGGGGCGCCAGGTTTACGGCGACGAGCACCGGGATAAGATTCACGAGCTGAAAAGGAAGGCTGCCGCAGCGGATCTGGCCTTCATTCCGGCCCGCATCCGTCATCTGGGCACCGACGTGAATGGGGAAATCCTGACCCACATGCGGGACAGCTTCCCTTCCCATGTGACGGTGAAGGCAAACTGCCCGGTGGACCATATTCTGGTGAAGGATGGAAAGGTGGAAGGCGTCATAGCCGGCGGCGAAACCTATCTCTGCAAATATC
>ERZ1023884.187-NODE-187-length-11768-cov-7.003415_pt1 | contig 11768 bp, 10 predicted proteins | sample MGYA00380394_ERZ1023884 | MGnify/ENA primary metagenome ERZ1023884 (study PRJEB33179, sample SAMN07449001) | human gut metagenome | biome: Human-gut; feature: Human associated habitat; material: Faeces | host: Homo sapiens | place: India: Bhopal | collected... | reverse complement strand
TGCGGGGCCTTCCCGCCGCCCTGCCAGTCAGCGACGCCGCCTACAGCAGGATGGATAGGGGGAGGGACCTTAGAAGACAGGTGGCAGACACCGCGTCCTCCCTCATGAAGGACGGCGCGCCCCTTCTCCTGCCGGTGCCCCATTATGGAAGGGGCCTTTCTATGGGTATCCTTTTCCATGAGACCTTCGGCAGGGACCATGGGATTTATATGTCGCCCAAACTGTACGATGAATGGCTCCATCTGGGGCACAGAAAATATTTCGTCCATGATGAAATCACGGAACTTCCCTTTTCCATCTTCCAGCGCTGGGATAACGAAACCATTGAAAAAGGAAATATCTATTTCCTCACCGACGCTCAGCTTTCCAGAGCCTCCAGCCGTCAGCTGATTCTGGACCATCCTGATATGGGAGTCCTCCTCACCGGAAGCATTCACGGTTACGGAAAGGCCCGCTGCTTCTTCCAGACAGGAAGAGCTAAATTTGCCCTCTGGCCCAACCATCTTACCTGGCAGGAAATGGAAGACCTGAAGGCTGAGAATGACATGCCGCTGGTGGTGCCTTTCCATAATAAAAAGGTGAAGCCCGAAAATGATACCTTCATCTTTTAGAAAATTCTTCAGCGGGAATGAAACCGTTCTGCTTTCCTGTCCTTTCCTGCGTATGATATAATAAGAAAAAGAAAAGATTCCCCGTTTCACAGGAAAAGAAAGGTGGTGGTTTTATGTTAAAGTATAAAAAAATTCTGGTTCCCTATGATGGTTCCGACCATGCGAAAAAAGCACTTCTCCATGCCATAGACCTGGCAAAGGCAGGAGACGGCACCACCCTCTATATTGCCTCTGTGTGCAATATGGTGTCTGCCATGAGCAACTTCGACCAGGTATCCATTGCCGAAGGCTGTCTCACCACGAAGCTTTCGGAAGATCTGGAAGAACAGTGCAAAGATGATCTGAAAGAAGCAGCCGCCATGATTCCGGAAGGCGTTGCCCACGAAGAACTGTACGAAGTGGGATCTCCGGGACCGGTGCTTCTCAATATGGCAGAAGAAAAAGGCTGCGATCTGGTAGTCATGGGCAGCCGCGGCCTTGGACCGCTGAAAGGCATTTTCATGGGCTCCGTATCCAGCTACATGGTGAGCCGCTCCAAGTGCCCCGTACTGATTGTGAAATAAAAAAGAACTGTGAGGAAATATGAATCATTTCCTTACAGTTTTTTATTGCTCCCCTATTCTCCTGAAAATTCTTCAAATGATGGCATGCTGCCTGTCCCTGCGTCATCCGACGTGCAGCTTGGGTCATGGTAAATCGGCACCACAAAAAGGCCTCACAGATAGCTGTGAAGCCTTTTATCGTGGAAAAGAACACACCACATGGCAGGCATTCCATATCCTGCCTTACCCCTGGCCTATGTATGCTTTTCATATTTCCTTGGTCTCAGTGCACTGAAGGGAAACGGCCTTCCTGCTTCCATCCCCTCCCTCCTGCTCCATGGATGGGCGCCTGCAGGATTTCTGAGAGGATTTTGCCGGTGCTGTTTCTATAGGGATAGTCATGGAGAAGGGGAAGAGGTATCAGGAAGGGAAAGGCTGCACAGAGGCTCAACTCGCCTTTTCTACAAAAGTAATATATAATATAAAAACGAAATAAAACGTAAATATATTATTTTATAATAGAATTGAGTTCGACTCTTTTACATGAAATATGCAATCATATATTTATACAAAGAAACAATAAAATAACCATCTATAAAGGGACGCATTTTGCTTCAATGCATTGAGAAAATTAAACCTGCCAGGATGCTGTATCTTTTGAAAAGACAATTAAGAAATCTATTTATTATGATAATACTGAATAATATGACTATTAGGAGTTGCTGGGCAAGTCTTCAATATGAGAAAATAGGTTCTTCTCACTGGAAAGCGGCAGGGATATGATTCTTAAAGGAAGCCGGATAGAAGGAGAAAAAGTACAGGCAGATGCAGGCGGAAGCCTCATCATGGAAAGCGAACAGGACAGGAAGACCTACCGGGAAAAAGGAAAGAACACCGGTATCTCCCTGGGCTATGACATTCCTTCCGGTAAAGCATCCGGCTTTGCTTCGGCCGGTAAATCTCGCACAAACTCTCATTACGAAAGTGTGATAAACCAGGCAGGCATTTATGCCGGAGACAAGGGCTTTGACATTACCGTCAAGGATAACACCCACCTCAAAGGTGCCGTCATAGACAGCAAAGGCGATGCAGACAAGAACAATCTCCGCACCGGTACTTTAAGCTGGGAAGATGTGGAGAACAAAGCGGACTACAAAGCAGGCGGCATGGGCATCTCCTATAATCCCAAAGACAGCTCCACGCCCCTCAACGCCCGCGGCCTTACACCGCAGATGAGCCCCACCGTGAAGGATAAGGCGGATAGCAGTACCAAAGCGGCCATTTCGAAAGGGACTATCGTTATTACTGATAAGAAGAACCAGAACCAGGATATTTCTACGCTGAATCGGGATACACAAAACAGCCTGAACCGGCTGAAGGAAATCTTTGATAAATCCAAGGTGGAAGAAAAGCAGGAACTTCTGGGCATGATGGAGAAATACGGCAACCAGGCCATTCATGCCTATGCAGAAAGCACGGGATGGAAAGACGGCTTCGCAGAAAAAGTCCTCCTCCATGGAGCTTTTGGCGCTCTCATGGGAGACATGGGAACAGGAGAGACTCTGGCAGGCGCCCTGTCCGGAAGTATCCATGAATATGTGATGGGATACCTGAACCGCACAAAATCTCCGGAATGGGTGAGAAACCATCCTGATACGGTAGAATGGCTCAGCGCAGGCCTGGGAGCAGTAATTGGCAAAGTGTCTGATGCTTCTATTTCCAGTATGGCGGGTATTTCCCTGGATGCGACAAAGTGGAATGAATACCAGAATATTCGAGAACTTCGGGATAAGATAGAAAGGCTGAAAGCATCGGGAGCACTGAATCTGCTCAGGGATAATGAGTATGTTGTTCTTTATGCAGAACACAATGGAACAACAGTTGGAGTCGCTGTAGACAAAGAAGAAAATGCGACAGATGTGAATCTGATTGAAGGGCCAAAGCAAAGACATTTCCAGTTAAACGAGGGAAGTAGTCTGGGGAGCGCCGGAGAAGAAATACAAATATATACAGTACAAGATCCGGTTGAATATTTCCACAAATCACGGCATGAACGCAGATTGAGTAATGAGGTGTCGACGTATGAAATAGGGCAATATGATGGTAAGATTTATAGGCCCGGTTTTTATGAGGAAGATGTAGATAAACTCATGAATAATCCGCTTTGGAAAAAAGCAGATATACTGCTGAAGATTTCTGGTCCGACTATTGGTGAGTATGTTCCTAATAATTTAGGGGCTGACTTTAATCGTGGATATGGTTATTTTTCTCGAGCGCGGACACTTTATACCAGTGACGACAAAGGAGAAGCAGCGGCAGGATTGCTCGGGGCTTATGGAGCTGGTAAAGGTGCAACCTATGTTTTTGATAATGTCGGAATTTTTGCAGGAGAACCTGGTGTAATAAGATTAATTGGAAAAGGCGGGATTGTTTTTGTAGTAAGTTATATAGGTGGAGCGATACTCAAGGGGATATATAATAATTGGGAAGATCAAAAAGAAAATACGCCTAAAGAAGCTAAATATATTTATTTACGTTCGCAATCTCATGCTTGGGAGGATAATAATAAATGATACTTAGTGATATTTCAGGCTGGCTTATGTTGAGCGGAGTTGAAATTTATGTTGCACTTTTTATTTTAGCTGTTATATATCAAAACGTAAAAAATCATGAGCTGAATATATTTTTGTATATTGTACCTATCCTTTTCACTGCTCTAAGTGGAATAAATTGCGCAATGTTGCAATTACTAACGTCGACAAATCTGACGGAAATCATTATGGGGTTTGGTCATGGGATGGATAGAGGAACTATAATTATGTCTTTTGGAATTTTAGGTATAGCTGATTATGCAGTGGCTTTATATTATTATCTACATAACAATAACCAAAGCAATTCGACCAAATGTGCCCAAAAGCAAAAAAGGGCTAATCCATTAATTCTTCCAATTTTAATGATTGTTAATATTAGCTGGCTGTATTTATGGAAAGATGCAGTTTATGTTTTGGTGAAATTGATTTTGCAAATTTAGAACTAATATTATTAATAATTATTCACCGTTGAGGATCGATTTACATTGAAAAAGCCATTCTCTGTACTTGGCGCATTAAATTGAGAAATATGGGGAACAAGGAAGATTACAAAACAGACGGTATGTATATTTCCTATGTTTTATCATATCTCTCATATGGCACAAACTATTTCGTACGTAGCTGCAGAAACTAATCATCCCATCATAGGAGCAGTCATATCTATTATTGGAGAAAGTGTATCAGATGAACTCTCTGAACAGCTGAAGGATAAAGCAAAAAAGATCTTTTGGTAACTGATGAGGAAAAAGAAAGTGAAAAAGAAATAGAAAGGGTCAAGATACAGAAGGATAATTAATTAAATGTCTTATCCAAAGAAAGGGATGCTATATTGATACAGTATAGTTTGATTTTGCTTATGGACAGCGTTTTATTTATGATAAGCAATCGCCTGCAGCAAGGCGAGACGAAAACGCAAAAATTATATTATTATGCAGGCGGTTTATCAGGCTTATTATATTTTTCATGGCTTTTATACATTAGTGTAAACCATTATGATTTTAATGTAGCAGTCATGTTCTGCCTTATTTGTGCTATTTTTATTCTGCAGAATAGAAGGTCTCAGTGGTGCTCCAGAAAAAAATATGATATACAGATAAAGCTATATGGGGATAATTCTAAAGAAGCAAAGCAATGCAGGAGGCATATCAGCTGTTTGCGGATATTAAATAAAGCTTATTATATTGGATTGGCGATTTTTATATTTGTACTTGGGGTTGGATTCCATAATGGAAAACTTTAAGGGAATATATTTGGCTAGACAAGATTTCTTATGCTGCTTTCATCTATTACATATACGAAAATGCCAAAAAGCATGATGAACAATCAAAAGATGTACAGAAATATTATGACTTGATTCGATTTGCATCTTATGGACAGGTGGTCATCTTTATCGGATTTATGATGATTTTGATGGTTATTCTTTTAGGGATTTATAATGGACGCATTGCCTTATTATAGAGTGACCGATTTTGAGCGCCGCTTCCGAAGAAATTCCTTTACTTTGCACAGTCTGTCAAGAATGAGAATCTTTGACGTTATGCCTGACTTGGTATGGCTTGCGGCGTCATATACATTTTCTATAGAAAGCCCCGAGGTAAAGCTCCGGGGCTTTTCACGAAGTAATAGCTTTTTTCCCTGCGGTTGTATAGAATAAAGGAGGAAGTAAATGAATGGATAGGCAGCCCTGGCTGCCGTGGAATAAAATGAATCGGGATGTGATAGGTATGTCGAATCGAGGATGGCTGAAGCAGGAGATTCCTCACTGGGTGAAGGAAGAGGTCATTACAGAGGATGCGGGGAAGAAGATTCTTTCCCGGTATAAAAGACAGGACAGTGCGGCTTACAGGGAAGCCCTGTTTATCCTGGCTGCGGTGTGTATTATAGGTGGGATTTTCTTCCTCTGTGCCAGCCTGTGGAGCGGACTGGACCAGGATCAGCGGTTCCTGCTGGCCCTGGCGCCGCTGGCTGTGTCTTTTATTCTGGCAGCAGCGGTGGCGCTGGTGGATAAAGGTCTTTTGGCTCCGAAGGAAAAGAAAAAGGAGATGGATGGCGAAGAAACGGAGGTGGAAGTGCTTCTTCCGAAGAAATCGCCGTCGGTGCACCGGGTGCCGGTGTTCCTGCGGGAGGCGGCCTCCACTTTCCATGGCATATGCCTTATCGCCGCCTTCTGGATGGTGGGGGATTCCTTCAAGCTGTCTTCTGATTTGTACACGGCCCTTGCCCTCTGCGCCTTTCTTCTTCTCATCATGACGGTGGTAACGGAGTCGGCGGGCATGGGGATTATTTACATGATTGTGTCCGTAGGCATTTTTTATAGTGCGCCGGTGAGGGGCTGGCCGGAGGCGGCATCCTGGATTTACATGTTCCTGGCTCTGGGAATTCTGGGCCACATGCTCCGGAGCCACCGGGACCGGGCGGTGGTGTGCTTTTCCTGGGTGTGGGCGGTAGGCATACTGCTCCTTATTTTCTGGTCTGCAGGAAATATGCTGTGGCAGACGATCTTCTTCTCCCTGGCAGCTTCGCTTACCTGGATGGCAGGGGGGCTTTTCCGTTCCTACGGCCTGGGGGCTGATGCACTCCGTTTCTTCGGCGGTATTGCGGTATTCGCCGTGCTTTTGGAGGGATCCTATGGCGCTGTGTGGGCGGATATTTCCGGCAGCTATGCGCTGTGGTTCATTTTCCTTCTTTTCCTGGCGGCGGATGGAGTACTTCTTTTCCGTATGGCTTTGAAGAAGGAATGGCTTTCGGTGCTGGCGGGGCTCACGCCCTTTGTCATGGGCCTTTCGGCTATTGTGTCTATTTTTGAAACTTCCGGTGCCCTGCCGGCCATTATCGTTTCCGTATATACGGGCATTCTGGCAGGAGGCGTCATCATCCGTGGCCTTCTGACAGACCGGGCGGTGCAGAGCTGGGCCGGTGTGTTCCTTCTGGCCGGTGACGGGGCCATCCGGGTCATTGACTCGGCCCTTACCTTTGCCCAAAGAGGGCTCTTCTTCCTGGGCATCGGCCTTCTGGCGGCGGTGATCTGTTATGTTCTCTATCTTCCTTCCAGGAAAAAGGCGCCGGTCCATAGAGACAGGGAAAGTCAGGGAGAGGAGGGATCCCGATGATATCGAAGAAGTTATCCCTTATCCTTCTGGCCGTGGTTTTTGTGATTGAAGGAGTTTCCCTTTTTTGGATTCGCGGTGATTACCGCTCCACCATGCTGGACGGAGCAGAATACGAGGTACCGGCAGCCATCGATTTCAAGGGGGATTTTTACGGGAGAAATTATCTGCCCATTTACATTCCTCTCACTGAAGCGCCCTGGAAGGGCACGGCCACGCCGGAAAAGGGAGAGGAGATCTACCTGTCTTTTGATAAGAACGGGGAGGGACTGCTGGAAATTACAGGCGCCTCTGACAGGAAGCCCGGCGGTATGTATATCATAACCCGGGTGGTTTCTGCATCGGACGGGCTTGTACATTTCCACTTCCCTGCGGACCGTATGTACATGCTGCCGGAGCAGCTGAAGAAGCTGTCGGTGGTGGAGCTGTCGGAACGGGTGCAGCTGAAGGATAAGAGCGGGAAGAAGACGGAAACAAGGATGAAGAACGACCTCACTGCCCTGATCCATATCAAGGACGGCAGAGTGTTGATTTCCAAGGTGCTGGCCAATGGTTCTCCGGTGGAGCAGACCTACACCACAGTGGGTAAGAATCTGTCTGTGAAATATGCCAGAAGCGGAAAGGAAAAGGATGCCTATTCCGTAGGCAGGGATATGGAAGAAAAACAATAAGAAATGGAGGGAGACCTATGTACATTATTTTGATGCGTCACGGGGAAGCGGTTCCCCAGACGGAAGATATAACGAACAGGGAAAGAGGGCTTACACCCAAAGGTATGCGGCAGGCCCGCCGGTCCTCCCGCATGCTGGCCCGTTTCCTGAAGGATCATCCGATCCGGATTTTTACATCCCCCTATGTGCGGACCAGGCAGACTGCCGGTATCCTGGCGGAGGAGTGCTTTGCCGAGGAAATCCATACGGCCGATGAGCTGCTCCAGCCCAACTGGCAGATGGTACGGAATCATCTTCTGCAGGAGGGTTCTCCCATTGCCCTGGTGAGTCACCATCCTTTCCTGCAGTCCTATCTTCTGACTACCTGCAGTGCGGCTGTGAAATTCGACCTGGCCGGCATTGCGGTGATTGATTATGACCTGAAATGGAACCAGGGAAAGCTGATAGGCTATTTCACTTCCGATCTTCGTCAGCTGAAAAAGGAGGACTGAATCTTGATACCAGTATTGACAGTGGCAGGCTCTGATTCTTCCGGCGGCGCCGGTATCCAGGCGGATCTCAAGACTTTTGCAGCCCTTGGTACCTACGGTATGAGCTGCATCTGCGCTTTAACCGCCCAGAATACGAAGGGGGTCACCATGGTGGTGAATACGCCGGTGGACATGGTGAAGGCCCAGCTGGAGGCTGTATTTGATGATATTCCGCCCAGGGCGGTGAAAACGGGCATGCTTTCTTCTGCCCCCATTGTGGAGACTGTGGCGGATTTCTTCTCTTCCCATGGAAAGGTGCCCCTGGTGGTGGATCCGATGATGGTGGCCACCAGCGGCGCCGTGCTGCTGGAAAAAGATGCTATTCAAAGCTATAAGGAAAGGCTCATTCCCCTCTCCACCCTGATTACCCCTAACATCCCGGAGGCAGAGGTGCTGTCGGGCCTTTCCATTCAGAATGAGGAGGACATGAAAAAGGCGGCTCTGGCCCTGATGGACCTGGGGCCTTCGGCGGTGCTGGTGAAGGGCGGCCACAGCGTGGAAGATGCCAGGGATATCCTCTATGACGGCAGGGAATTTCATGTATTTTCCGGCAGGCGGATTTCGACGGAAAACACCCATGGCACCGGCTGCACTCTTTCAAGTGCCATTGCAGCTTCCATGGCTCGTGGTCTTTCCCTCACCGAAGCGGTGGGAGAAGCGAAAAAGTATATGGAAGGGGCGATTAGAAGAGCCGCGGTAGATTCCGTAGGCCATGGACACGGTCCGGTGCACCATATCTGGTTTTATGGGGAAAACTGGGGGCGCATGGAATGAATTATCCCTTCTTTGCCTTCATGGCCCGTCTGAAATATATTTCCCGCTGGGGCCTCATGCGGAATTCCATTTCTGAAAACGAAGCAGAGCATACACTGCAGACCGTCATGATTGCCCATGCTCTGGCAGTCATAGGAAGGGATATCTTCCACAAAGACCTGGACCCGGAGCGGGCGGCCCTGCTGGCGCTCTATCATGATGCCAGCGAAGTTTTTACCGGAGATATGCCGACGCCGGTGAAATATTTCACCAGTGATCTTCGGGAGCAGTACCAGAAAATCGAAGACCAGGCCCGGGAAAAGCTCCTCCGTACCCTGCCGGAAAGTCTCCGGCCTTCCTATAAACCCTATGTGGTGGATATGGAAAAAGATCCCCTCTGGCCTCTGGCCAAGGCGGCGGACACCCTGAGCGCCTACCTGAAATGCATGGAAGAAATCCGGGATGGCAACAGCGAGTTCAAGGAAGCCTTTAAGTCCACGGAAGAAAAGCTGAAGGCTCTTCATATGGAAGAAGTGGACTGGTTTATGAAACACTTTGCTTCCAGCTTCATGGAAACACTGGACGAACTGAACAGAAATATCCGATAAAAAAGGGACTGCGAAGAAAGGTAAATCATTTCTTCACAGCCCCTTTTTCAGAAAGCGCGGATTTCCTGGAGGCCTGTTTGGATTCTTCCCTTTTTATGCCATGGAGGGGAGGCGCCATGGGAACAGCCGTCCTGTGTACGAATCCTTATGACGATGCAGGGCATGAGAATTTTGATGAAAGCAGATTTCATGAATGAATCCATGCTCTCTTATAGACAGAAGGAACATGGAAGTGTATAATTATTTACATAAAGCGTATAAATTGCATAAAAATGAGGTGCTCCTATGAAACTTTGGAAAAAAGGTATATTGATTACATCGGCTCTTCTGCTGGCGGCAGGCATGATGGCAGGCTGCGGCGGAGAAAAACAGGCCGCTTCCTCCGCTTCCGGAAAAAATGTGCTGAAGGTAGCTACCAATGCCACCTATGTGCCCTTTGAATTCAAAACAAAGGACGGCAAGGATTATACAGGTTATGAAATCGACGTGGTCAGGGCGGTGGCAAAGGAAATGGGCCGGGATGTGGAGTTTAGAAACATTGCCTTCGACGGCCTCATCCCATCTCTCCAGTCTAAGGAAGTGGACATGTCTGCTTCCGGCATGACGGCTACGAAAGAAAGGGCGGAAAAAATCCTTTTCGCGGCTCCTTTCTATGAAACCAAGCTGGCAGTGGTCACCAAGGCAGACAGTGACATCCACTCTGTAGATGATATGAACAAGGGCCAGGATATTGCCGTGCAGGTAGGCACTACAGCTGCCTACTACGCCCAGGACAAGGGCATGAAAACAAGAAACTTTGACCATTCTTCCGATATTATTATGGAACTGAAAGCCGGCGGCGCTGTAGCAGGCATTCTGGATAAACCGGCGGCCGATTACTTCGTAGCCACCGATGGCAAAGGCGCTTTCCGGGTGGTGGATGTGCCGGATTCCAAGGTCCAGTACTTTGCCTTCGGCTTCAACAAGGACAATAAACAGCTGCAGCAGGAAGTGAATAAAGCCATTGCCGACCTGAAACAGAAGGGCACGCTGAATGAACTTCATGAAAAATGGTTCAAGACGCCGCTCCCCGATATGCCGGCTACCACAGAAGAAGCCCTGGGCATCTGATAGACATAAAAAAGAGCTCCCGAAAGGGGCTCTTTTTTAGTGAGCTGGTGGACTGGCAGGACAGCTATCCGCTATCCGCTATCCGCTTCCCGCCGACTGGTACTTATTACCGATTGTCTCATATGCTTCGGGTACCGAGATTCTTCGCTTCGCTCAGAATGACGACACCGGCGGGAAGGGAAAGCCGTAACACCGTCTGATTTCTAACGTCAAATTCACGCCCCTATCCTCCGTCGCCTAACGGCGTGCACAGCGAACAGATTTTGAAGGAGCGAAAGCGACGCACAAAATGTAGTGAGTCGTTTCTCCACGGGAAAGCATGTCACTGGATTCTCGGGTCCCTATTCTCCCCTACGAATCCAGTTCCTTTGCCACTCTTTAGGGGCCATCCCCTTTCTTAGGAAGGGGGCTTTATCACTTCGCCATGCAGTACTGGAGACACAAAGGTAAATTCCGTAACGCTGCCTTTATATTCATCGCCGAAGGCGATACCACAACCCTCGGGCCCTAGGCCCGTCAAACCTGAGAACCTTCCGGCCTTTAGGCCGGTCAATCTTAATAACCTTTGCGCCTTAAGGGCGCAGGACCCCTACATCTTTTCCACTTCTATGGCTTTCCCGTAGGTGAAGGACCAGAGGTAGAGGTGGGACACCGGTTTTCCCAGCAGTTTTTCTGCTGCTTCTCCATAAACCTGGAGCTGGATTTTATAGTGCTCTTTCAGTTCCTCTTCTGTCATGGTGCGGTCGGTTTTGTAGTCGATGATAATGAAATCCTTTTCGTATTCCAGAAGACAGTCCATAACGCCCTGGAGGAAAATATTTTCTCCTTCTTCACATTTCGGGTAGAAGGAGCGGGCAGGGAGAAGGATAGAAAAAGGCATTTCCTTGCGGATGTGGGAGGCGGTTTTCATCTTTTCTGCCAGCGGTCCTCTGGCGAAGGCAAGGAGGGAGGACAGGGGGCTGGGTTTTCTCTTTTGAGAGAGAAGGATTTTCCCTTCTTCTTCGGTGAAAACCTTCTCTTCCACCAGCTGATGCAGGGCGGCCTTCAGGGATTCTGCATCGGCTGGAAGGGTGGTGAAGTCTATCATTTCCATGGCCTTATGCATGAGGGTGCCAAAAGAGGTGCCCTGGTATTTCGTTTCATCGCCTGAGAGGAAGAGGGGCGGCGCCGCATAGTCTGCGTCCAGACTGTCCGCGTCAACTGAGAGTATCACTGACGGCTGCGGCGGCTCATCGCTTGATGAAA
>ERZ1023884.181-NODE-181-length-11880-cov-8.397463_pt1 | contig 11880 bp, 10 predicted proteins | sample MGYA00380394_ERZ1023884 | MGnify/ENA primary metagenome ERZ1023884 (study PRJEB33179, sample SAMN07449001) | human gut metagenome | biome: Human-gut; feature: Human associated habitat; material: Faeces | host: Homo sapiens | place: India: Bhopal | collected... | reverse complement strand
TTACTTGCGGCTGCAAGACTTGGTTTAGGAGGGAAGAAAGATGAAAACAGTTGCAGATATTGCTAAATTAGAATTTCATCATCGTCAGGGCGGCGAGTTCCGCTGGATCACCATTACGACGCTCTTGCTGGCCATCGGCACGATCCTGCACCTGGTCTCACCGAGCGTCGGCGGCGTCACGCCGAACTGGACCATCGCCACGTATTGTGTCGCCATCTGCCTGACCAAGCCGAGTTACAAGCAGGCCTTGGGTATCGGCCTGGTCGCTGCCCTGGTCAACGTCCTGACGTCGAAGTCGGGCTTTCCTTATGGCAACCTCATCAGTGAACCGCTCGGCGCCCTGACCTGTACGTTCATCGTCAAGAACCTGGCATTCATCAAATTCAAAGGTCATTCGTGTCTGCCCGTCCTGAACGGCTTTGCAGCGACCTGCATGAGTGGCGGCGCTTTCGTCACGATTCTGAAGTTCGTCATGAATCTGCCGAATGTCGTCTATTTTACGGCCATGCTGCCCTTGGTCGTCGTCATCGGCGCCTTGAATGCCATCGTTACACCGCTCATGTATTTCCCGGCCCTGCGCCTTTTCGTATCTCGGGGCATCCTCGATTCCCTGGAAGAACGGGAAGTCACGTCGGACCACAGCATGTATGATTTGAAGCCATCCCAGGAAGGCCTCATTTCCATGGAACATTTGTCGTACATCTATAACAAGCAGAAGACGCCCGTCCTGGACGATGTCACCATGACCGTGAATAAAGGCGACTTCCTGGTCATTACCGGTGAAAGCGGCAGCGGCAAGAGCTCGCTGTGCATGGCCATGACCGGCGCTATCCCGCATTATTTCGGTGGCGTCATGAAAGGCATGGTCTACGTCGACGGCCAGGCGACGACGCAGACGACGATTTCCCAGCTGGCAACCCGTGTCGGCGCCATGCTCGATGATTACGACAGCCAGCTCGTCGCCATGACCGTCGAAGAAGAAATCGCCTTCAGCCTGGAAAATCAGGGCGTCGTACCGGATAAGATTGGCCAGGCTATTTCGGAAGCCCTGGAAAAGGTCAATATGACGCCGTACCGCAACCGCCAGGTCACCAAGCTGTCCGGCGGCCAGCGTCAGCGCCTGGTCATTGCCGACGTACTGGCGACCAATCCGGATATCCTCGTCTTCGATGAACCGACGTCGGCCCTGGACCCGGAAGGGACCCATGAATTCTATGAATTGATCCACGACTTGAATGTCAAATACGGTCATACCATCGTCGTCATCGAACATACGCTGGAAGCGGCCCTGCCCTATGCCAACCGGCTGGTCCTCATCGACCACGGCCACATCCTCAGCGATGCCGACGTTGAAACGACGCTGCGCTATATGTATGACCATGATATTTATACCAGTGCCATCCCGAAAATCTTCGCCTGCCAGATGGACCTGGAAAAAGCCGGCTGCCAGTTCGATGCCCCGTGGCTGTCGACGGACGCTGCCGTAAAGGCCGTCCAGAAAGCCGTCCAGCCGTGAAAATCCTGTGCCTGGGCGACAGCCTGACTTATGGCTTCGACGTCCGGCCCGACCAGAGCTGGACGGCCCTGGTCTCGGCCAAAAGCCGTATCCATATCGACAATGAAGGCCAATGCGGCGATACGACGACGGGCATGGTCTATCGCCTCCATCAGTTCGACCTCAGCCGGTATGACGCCTTCTTCATCATGGGCGGCTCCAACGACATCCTCCTCGGCGGGGAATTGGAGAAAATCTGCCAGAATATGCGGACTATCGTCACGACTTTCAAGGAGCAGGGGAAGCCCGTATACCTGGGCATCCCGCCGCTGACCAAGATGGAAAGCGCCATGTACGGCTGGCAAAATGCCAGTGACGTAGAAAAACACAACGACGAGCTCCGCCAGTATCGGCAATGGCTCCTTTCCTACGGAAAAGAAACGGAGTGCATCGTCATCGACTTCTACGAAGCCCTGCTCAAAGCCGAACGGCGGACAGGCCGCAATCTCTATGCCGACGGCGTCCATCCCAATGCCGAAGGCTACGCCGTCCTGGCTGGAGCTGTGCTGAAAGCGATGGGGTGTTAGTGGCTAGTGGTTCGTGGCTCGTGGCTTGTAGGGGCCGCCCAAAGGACGGACCGCCTGATTCACGTAAAAAGGCACTGTCTTTATGCGACAGTGCCTTTTTACGAACTGTAGGGGCGTGTACGTGGCGCGCCCGCACGGTTTATGTGAGCATCCCCTAAGCCATCCTAGGGGGTGCTTTTTTTTGGACCCTTACAGCTCGGTGGCGTAGGCGCCAGTTATTCATAGCGGGCGCCCCTACAATGTGGGTCCGAGCCACGAGCCATTAATGTCCGGCTGTAGGCTGGACGTTGGCTTTGGCGTCGAGGAGGACGTCTTTTTTGGCGGCGCCGTTGACTTTATATTTCAAAGTCAGGACCAGGAGGCCGGCGCAGAACATGAAGGCTGCCATGAGGTAGTAACCCATGTCGAAGCTGCCTGTCTGGGCCTGGACCCAGGCCATCATATTCGGACCGAACATGCCGCCCAGGTTGCCGCAGGAGTTGATGAGGGCGATGGAGCCGGCAGCGGCCGGGCCGGAAAGGAACGTCGTCGGGATGGTCCACCATACGCCCATGGAAGCGTGGATGCCGATTGCCGACAGGCAGATGAGGAACAAGGCGACGCCCATGTTATGAGCGAAAGGCGACAAGCCGAGGCCGATAGCGCCGACGGCCAGGGCACCGAAGACGTGCCATACTTTATCGCCCGTAACCGTAGCCGTATGGCCGATGACCAGCTGGACGACGAGGGCTGCCATCATGGGGATAGCGATAGCCCCGCTGATGAGCGACGTAGACCAGCTGGAGAGGTTCTTGAGGACCGTGGGCATCCAGAAGTAGAAGCCCCAGAAACCGACGACCCAGAGGAAGTAGATGAGGCAGAGTTTCAAGACTTTCGTATCCGTAAAGGCCTGGAAAACTGTGTATTTCTTGACGCTCTGCATCTTGGCCTGTTCTTCCTGGTACATGGTGGTCAAGTATTCTTTTTCAGCATCCGTCAGCCAGCTGGCCTGGTCGGGACGGTCTTTGACGGCAAAGAAGAAATAGAAAGCGAAGCAAAGAGCCGGGATGGATTCCAGGATAAACAGTTCCTGCCAACCTAAGAGCCCGAAGAAGGAATGTTCCAAGAGGACGCCGGCAATCGGTGCGCCGATGATCGTCGAAAGGAGAAGCGATGTCAACATGAGCGATGTGGCCCGGGCCCGTTCAGCTGCCGTGAACCAGCGGGGGAACAAGAGGGAATAGATGACCGGGTAGAGACTGGCTTCCGATGCGCCTAACAGGAAGCGGCACAGGTAGAACTGTCATTCCGTCGTGACGAAGGCCATGCACAGGCTGACGATACCCCAGGTAAACATGATACGGGAAATCCATTTCGATGCCGAGAACTTCGCGGCGAACAGGGAACCGGGGATTTCCAGGAGCAGATAGCCGGCGAAGAAGATGCCGGCGCCGAAACCATATACTTCCGGTGATAACCAGGACAGGGTCTGGGTCATGGTCAGTTTGGCGTAGGAAATATTGACGCGGTCGATGCAGGCTATAATCGAGACGAGAAAGACCGGTAAAATGATGCGAAGATCTCTCCGTCGTTTCAGACTGTCGAAATTGATGTTTTCCATGATGAATTCCTCCTATTGTGAGTCATATAGTCATAAGATAAACATGAAATAAAAAAAATTCCCGTCCACAAGGGACGGAAGTTCATATCCGTAGTACCACCCAATATTCCTCGCCAAAAAAAGCAAGGCACTTTTCAACGTACTATCATACGCGTTTCCTGTAACGTGGATCAGACGGTGCAGTTTACTCATTTCAACTGCAATTCTCAGAGATGATTTTCCATTTTCCTTCCACCGCCGGCTTTCACCATACCCGGCTCGCTGTGCGCTTCCGTAAAAATGTACTCTTTCTCGTCATCGAATGTCAAAATATAAAATCGATGTTTAACTTACGGCCCTTATCATAGACCTTGTGCATCAATTTATCAATGGTTTATTCCAAATTTTTTATCTACAAGCCTCTCCTCATAGGAGAGGTGGCCCGAAAGGGCCGGAGAGGTTTAACCTCTCAGTCAGCTGCGCTGACAGCTCCAGCAAGGCTCTCCGTTTTAGCAACCGTCCTGTCCTTCTCTCCGGTCAGTCCTTGACGGACCAAAAAGGGCCTATCAGGGGGCACTAACCACTAGTTACTAGCCACTAACAACTTAAAAGGGGCTGTCGCACGAAGTTTTTTGCCATCATGCGAGGCCCCTTAAACTTAAAAGTTTTTCGTTCGTAGTTCATCGTTCGTCGCAATGGATTTATATTTTTAATCCCATACGACAAACGATGAACGACCTACGATCAACGTAAAAAGAGGCTGTCTTCATGCGACAGCCTCTTTTTATCATGGTGGAGATGAGGAGAGTCGAACTCCTGTCCGTAAATGCCGCCCCATGAACTTCTCCGAGCGCAGACCTTGTTAGGATCTTAAACCGTTTTCGTACAAGGACAAACTAGACGATTCCAGCCTGTGAGTTTCCCGACACGACTGCCAGGCAGAGCCATGTGGTATCCCGCTAAGTGACGTCTACGAGCTGCCCGCAGGATTAGCAGCAGGAGACGTTAGCCGCGTTTAGGCAGCTAAAGCAAAATTGTTTTCTTTTGCGTTTAATTTAAAAGGTTCACCGATTTACGGGCAGATGAAACCCCGGCTCGCTATTCATGATACAACCATCCACGTCGAAACCTTTACATCCCCATGGACAGAATATCCCTTTACAGGGATTCAAAATAAGTATAGCACATATTTTACCTTTTGCCAATGAAGTTTATGATATAATATGCGTAGGGGCCGCCCAAAGGGCGGCCCGCAGACCGCAGTTCGCAGGTCGCAGTTTGCCGTTGCGGCGCTTTATGGTTTACAAGCAGCCTCTCCGGTCTTTTGGGCCATCTCTCCTAGCAGGAGAGGCTTAACTATACGAAAGGATGTCTTTGTTTTGTTATTATATATCATTAAATGGCTTTATGCCTGGATCCTGCCTATGGGTGGCATCGTCCTGGCTTTGATTCTCCTGTTGTGTTACATGTTCCGCAAGCACAGTCCCGGACGCTGGGCTTTGGCTGCTATTACGGCTGTCTTTTACCTGCTCTCTATCGAACCCGTGTCGAATGGCCTCATCCATCCTTTGGAAACGGCCTATGACCAGCCCCAGGGGGCAGATGTAGACGGCGACGTCATCATCCTCCTCGGCGGTGGTTCTCGTGCCGGCGTTCCTGATTTCGATGGAAGCGGTCAGGTCGGCAGTGCGGCGGCCAACCGCTTCCTCATGGCCCTGCGCCTGCAAAAGGCGAAGGATCTGCCCATCCTCTTATCAGGCGGGACCATCCTCAAGGGCGATGCCAATGAATCGGAAATCGAAAAGCGGATGCTCTTATCCCTGGGCGTGCCGGAAAATAAGATTTTCATGGATGACAAGAGTCGCAATACGGCAGAAAATGCCGCTTTTTCCAGGCAAATCTGCGAGCACCAGGGCTGGAAGAAGCCCATCCTGGTCACCAGCGCCTTCCATATGCCCCGGTCGGTCCGCTTCTTTACGCGCCAAGGCATGGACGTGACGCCCTATCCCTGTGATTACCATACGAGTGCAGCGACGAACTGGTCGGGCTATTCCATCGTGCCCCAGTCTTTTTACTTATTCAACTCCTGTCTGGCCATCAAGGAATATGTCGGCATAGGCGCCGCTTCTTTGCGGATGCAATAAATTGGGACATAAAGCGTCCATGGTATTGCAAAATCGTACCCAATGTGGCATACTTACAGTGTAAGTAGTAAGGCCCTCAAGTTCTTAGAATTATGTAAAAGAGTTATTTTCGTTTTCAAAAGGAGTGTATCGACAATGATTAAAGTTGGTATTAATGGTTTCGGTCGTATTGGTCGTTTTGTTTTCCGCGCTGCACAGACTCGTGATGACATCGAAATCGTAGGCATCAACGATCTCTGCCCGGTTGACTACATGGCATACATGCTCAAATATGATACCATGCACGGCCAGTTCGATGGCACGATCGAAGCTGACGTCGAAAACAGCCAGCTCATCGTTAACGGCAAAAAAATCCGCGTAACGGCTGAAAAAGATCCGGCAAACCTCAAATGGGACGAAGTCGGTGCTGAATACGTCGTTGAATCGACAGGCCGTTTCCTCACCATGGACCTCGCTGAAAAACACCTCGCAGCCGGTGCAAAATACGTTGTACTCTCCGCTCCTTCCAAACAGGGTGCTGACGGCCGCCAGGCAGACATGTTCGTTTGCGGCGTTAACACCGATACATACAAAGGCCAGAAGATCGTTTCCAACGCATCTTGCACGACGAACTGCCTCGCTCCGATCGCTAAAGTCCTCAACGATGCTTTCGGCATCAAAGAAGGCCTCATGACGACGGTTCACTCCACGACGGCTACGCAGAAAACCGTTGACGGCCCGTCCATGAAAGACTGGCGCGGCGGCCGTGCAGCTGCTGGCAACATCATTCCGTCCACGACGGGTGCTGCTAAAGCTGTCGGCAAAGTCATTCCGGAATTGAACGGCAAATTGACCGGCATGTCCATGCGTGTACCGACCCTCGACGTTTCCGTCGTCGACCTCACGGTCAACCTCGCTAAACCGGCTACGTACGACGAAATCTGCGCAGCTATGAAAAAAGCTTCCGAAGGCGAACTCAAAGGCATCCTCGGCTACACTGACGAAGCTGTTGTTTCCTCTGACTTCCTCGGCTGCCCGCTCACGTCCATCTTCGACGCTAAAGCTGGTATCGCTTTGACGGACACCTTCGTAAAAGTCGTTTCCTGGTACGACAATGAAATCGGCTACTCCAACAAAGTCCTCAACCTCATTGCTGTCATGAACGACTACAACAGCAAACACTAATTTGTAGCGACGCATTTCCCGACGGGTAAACAGCCTCCCGTTACAAATCAGATTGAACCCTAAAGGGGCCGTCGCATGAAGGTTCTCGTTCTCATGCACGGCTCCTTTTTCTTTCAAGGTTTTTAGTGTAAAGTTTGTAGTTTGTAGAAAGGGCTTGAATTTTTAGCCAATCACTGCAAACTAAAAACTGCAAACTTCAAACTCGAAAAGAGGCTGTCTTAATGGGACGGCCTCTTTTTACTTTCTCACATCACAAAGGAGTCAAATACTGTAATGACGAAAAAGAAACCTGTAATGCTGGTCATCATGGATGGTTTTGGCTGCAGCAGCATTGCTAAAGATAACGCCGTAGCCCAGGCAGACCTCAAGGTCCTGCCGAAACTTTGGAAAGAATATCCTCATTCGTATCTCGGCGCATCGGGCGAAGACGTCGGTTTGCCTGACGGCCAGATTGGCAACTCTGAAGTGGGCCATCTTAATATCGGTGCGGGACGTATTGTGTACCAGGCGCTGACCAAGATCACCAAGGATATCAAAGACGGAGCTTTCTTCAAGAAGCCGGCTCTCGTCGGTGCCATGGAAAACGTCAAGGAAAAAGACTCGGCCCTCCACCTGCTGGGCCTGGTATCGCCTGGCGGCGTCCACAGCAGTGAACAGCATCTCTATGGTCTTTTGGAAATGGCGAAGCGCTATGGCTTGAAGAAAGTCTACATCCACGCCTTCCTCGACGGCCGCGACGTACTGCCCCGCAGTGCCGGCGAATACCTCCAGGAACTGGAAGACAAGTGCGCAGAACTCGGCGTCGGTGAAATCGCCACCATCAGCGGTCGCTACTATGCCATGGACCGCGACAAGCGCTGGGAACGCGTCGAAAAAGCCTATGATGCCGTCGCCCTCGGCGAAGGACCGCAGGAACCGGATGCCCAGACCTGCCTGGAACATTCCTACGCAGCTGACGTTTCCGACGAATTCGTCATCCCGACAGTCATCCATAAACATCCCGTCCAGGATGGGGACAGCGTCGTCTTCTTCAACTTCCGCCCCGACCGGGCCCGTCAGCTGACGACCGCTTTCGTCGTCCCCGATTTCGACGGCTTCCCGCGTCCGAAGAAACTGGACACGTACTTTGCGACCATGACCCGTTATGAAGACGACCTTCTGGTACACGTCGTCTATGATAAAGAACGGATCCCCGACACACTGGGCGAAGTCCTGGCCAAGGCAGGCAAGACCCAGCTGCGCATTGCCGAAACGGAAAAATACGCTCACGTCACGTATTTCTTCAATGGCGGTGAAGAAGAACCCAATCCCGGTGAAGACCGTATCCTCGTGCCGTCGCCGAAAGTTGCGACTTACGATTTGCAGCCGGAAATGAACGCACCTATCGTGACGGAAAAAGTCATCGAACAGATCAAGGCCGATAAATATGACATGATTATGCTCAATTTCGCCAATGCCGATATGGTCGGCCATACGGGCGTCTTTGAAGCCGCTGTCAAGGCCGTTGAAACGGTCGATGCCTGCGTCGGCAAGATTGTCGAAGCCTTGAAGCCCGTCCAGGGCCAGCTCCTGATCATCGCCGACCATGGCAATGCGGAACAGATGGCCGATCCCGATACGGGATGCCCTTACACGGCTCATACGACCAATCATGTACCGTGCATCCTGGTCAGTGAAGAACATAAAGGGGAACACCTGCACGACGGCATCCTGGCCGACGTCGCCCCGACTATGCTGACCCTGGCCGGTATGGTCATTCCTGCCGATATGACCGGCAAATGCCTGCTGGATCAGTGATTATACTCTGTTGTTCTATCGCATCGTGAAGGGAGAGAGTAAGATGGAACAAGATACATTGAGTATCTTTCAAAAAATAGCTCCCGATGTCATGGGGACAATCAAAGAACGTTACCTGCTGCTGCGGCATATCGCCGACGCCGAACCCGTCGGCCGCCGGACCCTGGCCGGCCTTTCGGGCCTGTCGGAACGCGTCGTCCGGTCGCACGTCGACGTTCTGCGGCGCAGCGGTATCGTCCGCTTTACGACGCTGGGCATTGCTATGGAGCCGGAAGGCAAACGGCTCATGCCGGATCTGTTGGAATGTTTCCTGCGCCTGAACAATTTGGATGACATGCAGCGCCAGATTCGCCAGAAGCTGGGCCTGAAGAATGTCTACATCGTTCCCGGTGACAGTGACAGCGATAAGACAGCGAAGGAAGAACTGGGCCGCCGCGGCGCCCTCTTGCTCAACGACCTCTTTGGCAGCGTCGATACTGTCGCCATCAGCGGCGGTTCGACCATGGCCGAAGTGGCCCGCATGCTGCCGGAATGTCTGGCCAATGTGACCATCCTGCCGGCCCGCGGCAGCATGGGGAACCACGTCGAAGTCCAGGCCAACTATATTGCTGCCAACATTGCGTCCAAGACTCACAGCTCGTACCGCATGATCCACATCCCCGAAGGCCTGAGCGACTCGGCGCTGCAGATGATGCTCAAAGCCGACCGTCAGACCCAGGAAAATGTCGCCATGACCGCCCGGGCCCAGGTCGTCATCTTCGGCATCGGCCGGGCCGACCGCATGGCCCGCAAGCGGGGCATGACGACGCTCCAGCGCGATGCCCTGCACAGCCTCGGCGCCTGTGGCGAATCGCTGGGCTGCTATTGCGGCCTGGACGGCAAAATATTATATGGTACGAATAATGTAGGGATTTCATTACGGGAAATTAAATATCATCCGCACATCATCGCCGTAGCCGGTGGCGCCAGCAAGGCAGAAGCCATCGTCGGCGTCATGCGGGCCTGCCATACGGGCACGCTGGTCACTGATGAAGGTGCGGCTGAAAAAATCATACAACTGCTTTAATTGGAGGAGGAACCTTTCATGAAAAAAACGATCACCGATGTAAATGTCGAAAACAAACGCGTCTTTGTCCGCGCTGACTTCAACGTCCCCCTTGATGAAAACTGCCACATCACAGATGACACGCGTATCCAGAAGACGCTGCCGACCATCAAATACTTGCTCGACCACAAGGCTGCTGTCATCCTGGCCAGCCATCTCGGCCGCCCGAAGGGACAGGTCGTCGAAAAGTATTCCCTGAAACCGGTCGCTAAACGCCTGTCGGAACTCCTCGGCATCGACGTCAAATTCGCTCCGGACTGCGTCGGCGCAGAAACGAAAGCCATGGCTGACGCCCTCAAACCGGGTGAAGTCCTGCTCCTGGAAAACCTCCGTTTCCATAAAGAAGAAGAAAAGAACGGCGAAGATTTCGCCCGCCAGCTCGCTTCCCTGGCTGAAGTCGGCATCAACGACGCTTTCGGCTGCTGCCACCGCTCTCATGCTTCCGTCGCTGGCATTACGAAGTTCCTGCCCATGGCTGCCGGCTTCCTCCTGGAAAAAGAAATCCGCTTCATCGGCGGTGCTGTCGATAATCCGGCTCACCCCTTCGCAGCTATCATCGGCGGCGCTAAAGTTTCCGACAAGATCGAAGTCATTTCCAACCTTCTGCCGAAAGTCGACCTCATGATCATCGGCGGCGGCATGGCCAATACCTTCCTGGCTGCCCAGGGTTATGGCATCGGCAAATCCCTCGTCGAAGCCGACAAGATCGACCTGGCTAAACAGCTCATCAACCAGGCTAAGGAACAGGGTACGAAACTGCTCCTGCCGGTCGATGTCATGGTCGCCGCTGAATTCAAGAACGATGCTGATCACAAAGTTGTTCCCGTCGATGCGGTCCCGGCTGATTGGATGATCCTCGACGTCGGCACGAAGACACAGGAACTCTTCGCCAAAGAACTGGCTCCGATGAAACTCATCGTTTGGAATGGTCCTATGGGCGTATTTGAAATGGAAAACTATGCTAAAGGTACGGAAGCAGTCGCCAAAGCCGTTGCTGATTCCGATGCTGTTTCTATCGTCGGCGGCGGTGACTCCGTCTCGGCTGTCAACAAGACCGGCCTGGCCGACAAGATCAGCCATATCTCCACGGGCGGCGGCGCTTCCCTGGAATACCTCGAAGGCAAACAGCTCCCGGGTGTCGTATCCCTGAGAGATAAATAAAATCATTCACCTTTAAAGGAGGAAACTCATTATGCGTAAAACCATCATTGCCGGCAACTGGAAAATGAACCATCTCGGTGCCGACGCCAAAGAAACTATCCAGGGCCTCGTCGCCAAAGTCCCGCAGGACGTAAAACCGGAAGTCATCATCGCTCCGGTCTTCCCGTACCTGCCCATGGCTGTCGAAATGACCAAAGGTACGCCAATCCACGTCGCAGCCCAGAACATGCACTGGGAAGAAAAAGGCGCTTTCACTGGCGAAGTTTCGCCGGCTATGCTTGTCGACATCGGTGTCACCCATGTCATCCTGGGCCATTCCGAACGCCGGACGTACTTCAATGAAACGGACGAAACGGTCAACAAGAAGACCAAAGCCGCACTGGCTCATAATCTGACGCCGATTGTTTGCTGCGGCGAAACGCTGGAACAGCGCGAACAGGGCATCATGCAGTCCTGGATTGAAGGCCAGATTGAAAAAGCCTTGGAAGGCCTGACGGCAGCAGACGTCAAGAAAGTCATCATCGCTTATGAACCGATCTGGGCTATCGGCACGGGCAAGACGGCCAGCGCTGCCCAGGCAGAAGAAGTCTGCGCTATCATCCGCAAGAAACTGGCTGCCCTCTATGACTCAGCTACGGCAGAAGACGTTTCCATCCTCTACGGCGGCAGCGTCAAAGGCGGCAACGTCGCTGAACTCACAGGCTCTGCCGACATCGACGGCGGCCTCGTAGGCGGTGCCAGCCTCAAAGCCGACGACTTCCTGGCTATCATCAACAATGCTGTTGTAAAATAGTTAGTGGCTAGTGGCTAGTGGCTAGTGGCTAGTGGCTAGTGGCTAGTGGCTAGTG
>ERZ1023884.175-NODE-175-length-12035-cov-7.304758_pt1 | contig 12035 bp, 5 predicted proteins | sample MGYA00380394_ERZ1023884 | MGnify/ENA primary metagenome ERZ1023884 (study PRJEB33179, sample SAMN07449001) | human gut metagenome | biome: Human-gut; feature: Human associated habitat; material: Faeces | host: Homo sapiens | place: India: Bhopal | collected... | reverse complement strand
CGCTGCCCCAGGCAGCGGTATATAAAACTCCCCTCTGAACCAGCCCGCTCTGTGGGCCGAACCCATCGTTCGGTGCGCAGCACACGAACGATAGAACCCGGGCGCCGAAGGCGCCTGAACCATCCGGCCCATAGAATCCGCACGTAAAAGGCCTTCACCGGATGGCAGCCGGTGAAGGCCTTTGTATTTTTGGAGTTTGGGAATGGTGTAATCATGGACCCATAAAAAATGAGCCTATGAAGAGGTATGGGGAGAATCCCTGCAGAAAGGGGAAAGGAGGAAACTTTCCATTTCCTGCGGCTGTCATACCGTCAGCCGGGTACGGGAGAAAGACAGGGCGCATGCTGAATTTGTCACTTCTGCCGAAACACTGACCTGTGCGGGGTGAAGGAATGAATGCATTCCTGTGCAATGGCCAATCTCCACCTGCCCTTTTCTTCTGTCAGCCCCTACGAAAGGCTTGGCCGAAAAAGAGGAAAGAGGAAGATGCCTCTTCCTTACCTTCAGCAAAAATGATTCCGCTTTGAAACCCTGTAACAGTCAAACGATTTCAAAAGCGGCAGATTCGCGGACCCTTCCAGCCGCTGCCCCTCCAGCCTGCCTGTGGCAGAGTGACTGAGGAATCCGGATCTCACAATCGAAATACTTCGGAGGATAGACCTCAAAAGGTTCTCATTTCTCCCCTTCCCCAAAGGATCGTACGTTTCATCTGCCGGGAAACCTGCCGGAAATCAAAGGGCCGGGCCAGCGGGAAAAAAGAAAAAGGAACCGGCGGTACAGCATGGAAACCATACTTATCACCTTAACCTGTCTCTATTATACATCATTTAGGATTTTATTAAAGGCGATTGTTATCTTTTAAAGGAGGAAATGGTAAAAAATGCCGTTGCTGCCGGCAAAAAGGACTTATTGAATTTTTCTTTAAGCAGTTCATGAGAAAGAGAGAGTCCCTCACTGAAGGGGGCAGGGAGCCTGCCGCCATAGGCTGAAGCCTATGTGGAAAACCTTTCCCGAAAGGCCTGGAGATTCCTCTTGTCTCCAGGGCAGTATATGGCAAAGAGGATAGAATCGAAATAAAAGCGATACCTTTCCTCCACCAGTACCCTGTAAAAATCAGAGACCACCTGATCCGGCGGATTCCGAAATACGCCGCAGCCCCAGGCGCCCAGGGTCAGAGTCCGGATACCCTTTGCCACTGCCAGGGCCAGAATGCGTCGTATGCGCTGTATCCGCCGGCGGCTGATTTCCTCTTTATCCATTTTTCCTGCCGGTCCCCGAAGGTCTATGGCCGGCGCCGTGATGACAGCGGTTTGGCGGGGCGGCCCGAAAAGAGTACCGTCGGCGCTTCGGAAGATTTCTACGAAAGGAGAAAAGACCATGCCGCCAGAGCCGTACATACTCTGGCGCCGCCGGTTCTCTTCATAATAGGGAAGTCCCTTTTTTCCTGAAAGGGATGCATAGAGGGTACTCTCCCGGCAGAGGGCTTCCTCCTGGGAAGAGGCACCGTAAAGATATCCGCCACCGGGGGTAAAGGCATTGGCAAAATTCAATACCCCCTCTGCCGCGTGGGCCAGGGTATCTCCTTCGACCACCGAAATTCTTCCTTCCCTCAAAGGGGCGGAAAGAGAAGAAATCAGACTCTCCAGCGCCTGGTGACCGTATATGTCCGCTTCCTCCAGTCTGGAAAGGGGAGAGGCAAAATGAAAGACCGCTCCCCCTGCTTCATAAAATCCCTGGTTTATGATTTTTTCATTTTCTCTGGCCATCGCCATATAGCGCATTCTTGTATCCATCTGTTCCTCCGTGAACACGCTCCCGGGGGCCTGTCTGGCGTCCCATGGCAGGCCGCAGCCTTTCCGCAGGGGCCCTACTCGATCCAGTCCTTATATTTCTCCAAGAGTTTCTGACAGGCAATGTCTGAAGCCTGGAAGGCTTCTTCAAAGGAGGCCCCTTGATAGGGATTGGCAATGCCGCCGTCATAACCGGCTGCTGCGGACAGGAGGGAAATCTTATTGTCCACATCGCCGCCCATGGTATTGAAAAGCCGGGGATCCTGGGGATTATCCATGAGGAAAATGTAGTTGATCTGGGATTAGGTGCTCCATTCCAGGGGCAGGGCTTTTTTATTGGTGGCAGGAATGCCGTGGGCTGCCAGTACATCCTTCCCTTCCTGGCAGAGAGGGGAGCCTTCCTTTTCCAGGCAGGCGGAGGAGACGTAGATTTTCTCCGACAGGCCTGCTTCTTTCACCAAATGTTTCATAATGAATTCCGCCATCGGCGGCTCGCCGCTTCCGGTGTGAGACAGGAACAGAAGTTTAATCATGGAAAGGCTCCTTTCACTGATGAAATCAAAAGATATTCTGTCTTATTATATAACATTCCTGTAAAAGAAAGGTAAAGGAAGGGAGAATCAGACCATCAGACAGTGAGACGCTGCAAAGGGGCTGGAAGGCAGGAAAGGCATATGAGAAGCGGGGTGCAGGGCCCTGAGATTTCCTCTTTCCATGAGAACTTTCCTCCTTTAAAGGGATTATATAGACAGAGAGAACTGAAAGGGCCCGGAAGGGGCGCCCGCCTCACTGCCTGTTACGTGCACACACCTTATCAAGGGACAGGCCATGGAGGTAGGAAGAACTTCCTCATATGAATCAGAACTCTCTGACGCGTCGAAAACAACCTGTAAAAACTCCTGAAGATGATCTGCTAGACATCCTGGTGGCAAATGGCTATACCAGTTCTTCCTTGACGACACAGACATTCCGCTTAGGCGGCTGCCCCTGGCCGATTCATCGAAGCTGAACGCCTGAGCCCTACCGCGCATCAGCATGGGACGAATCAGGAGTTTTTTGCGTGGCACAAAGGAAGGCAGAAAATCATATATCTGACACCGGGGAGGTTTTCGGACCTGCCCTTTGGAAGGCGGCGGATCATTCCGGCTTGCGGCGTAAGGGAGTCTTACGCTGTTTCATCCCCATACGCAGGAAGGCAAGCAGCGCCGCGCTGTGAGGTTTGGGACCTCCGTTTCCCTGAAAAAAAGCAGTGAAAGAAGCATCGGTAAAGGCCGGTGCTTTTTTCACTGCTTCGATTTCATCCATGAAGCCGGGCCAGGTCGGCTTTGGCTTCTTCATAGCCTGCCTCCACCGATTTTTTGTACAGCTCTTCGGCTTTGGCTGTATCCTTCGGGCAGCCCAGGCCCTTTTCATAGAGCCGTCCCAGCCTTGTCATGGCAGGAGCGCCGATGATGTCGGTGCGCTCTGCGGCCCGCTGGTAGAGGGCGAAGGCTTTCTCATAGCTTTGGGGAAGGCCTTCTCCTTTTTCATAGAGCTCGCCTAAGAGCCAGGTGGCGGTGATGTCGCCTTTGTCTGCCGATTTTTTATACCAGCTGGCGGCTTTTTTGAAATCCCGGGTCACCCCTTTTCCATTGGCATAGAGAAGTCCGATCCAGCGGCCTGCCTTCATGTGGCCCAGTCTGTCTGCTTCCCGGAAAAAGGCCAGGGCCTTGGCGTCATTTCTGCAGGCGCCCTGATAGAAGCCGATGCCCATGTCCAGATAGGTTCTGGCAAGGGAGCGCTTTTCCTCTTTGCTGAGCCCTCTGGTTGAGGCAAAGGCGGGGGTGCCGTCCTTTGTCTGGGTGAAAAGCCAGTTCCTGATGGGAGTGATGTTATAGGCAATGGTCCAGGTGTACATGTGGTTCCCTCCGGCAAAGACAGAGTATTGAATGGGTCTTCCCTGCTGCAGCATGGCACCGGTCAGATGATTCCAGGCCCCCTTGTCGGAGTGGCTGTCCCAGAGAGAGGAGGTGGCCACCGGAGTGCCCAGGCTCTGCCAGAGTTTCACGGCCCTGTTCATGCCGGGATAGGCTTTGGTGTCACCCTCGGACACAAGGATCCACAGATTCTTGTCCTTCAGCGCCGCCATTTCTTCCACATTCCACTGGCAGGCCACCAGGTACTGGGCGGCGAAGAGATCCGGATACCGGTCGCTGAGGGCGATATTGGCCATGCCGCCCTGGGACTGGCCGGTGCCGTAGATGCGGTTTCTATCCACCGGATAGGTATCCACGATATGCCGGATGGTGTCATAGGCCAGGGTGAGGCCGGGGGTCCATTTATTTTCGTCGGTGGTCATCATGCCCAGAGAGTCTACCAGGTCTTTGGAATAGTGGAGCACCAGGACCATGGAGGGGTGCTTGGCCTGCTCTTCTCTGGAAGCCCAGATGGTGCCGCCGTTTCCCTGTACCAGGGACAGCTTGGTATCATTGGTGTCGGCGCTGGCGTCGGGAATGAAAACGATGAGAGGATAGGTCTTCCCCCTCTCCATGCCCTTGGGAAGGTAGAGATAATAGGGCATGGCGGCGCCGGTGACGGGATCTTCATAGGAACCTTCCTGAAATCCCTGAAGTTCCGGCTCCGCCGCCCGGGCGGTATAGAGGGTGTCCGAGGGAAGATATGGGATGCCTTTGGTATCCCATACCAGGCCGGTCTGCTTCAGGGAAAAAGACAGGTCCGGCAGCGCCTTGCTGCTGCTCATGGGCGGGCCCATTCGGGAACCGCTTTGGGACCCTTTTTCCGGCAGGTCCCTGTGTCTTTCCTTTCCCTGCTCCCCGGGGGCAGGAAGAGGCTTGTCGGACTGGGGATTGGTATTGGAGAGAGACAGAATTACATAGGGGCCGGAGGATTCCCCTTTCACCTTATCCGGTGAAGTGCCGACAGAAGCGGAAGAAATGGTTTTTCCTTCCACCGAGAAATCGGAAGGAGAAAGGGAACGACCATCAATAGGCGTGGGGTATTTGACGGATACCCTGGAAATGGCTTCGCCGAATCCATAATTGTGGGCGGTGGCGGAAACAGACACGAGAGTCCGCGGCGCCGGTGCCGTTTCATCAGCTGCCATGGCCGGCATGGGGCTTACCGCCGGAAGGCCGCTGAGGCAGGCCAGAGAAAGAAGAAGGGAGAGTTTTATTGCATTTTTCATTATAAAGTCCTTTCCTGATTATATGACTTTGGATACCCTATTGTACCACAAAGAAATTACGGGAGGTAATTATTAAAACCGTAGAAGCAGAAGTTCCATGGCAGAAGAGACAGGATGGAACCCTCCGGCTCAGCGGCAAAAGGGCCTTTCCTTGCAGAATGCCCGGGGATAGGAGAAGGGTCTGATTCTTTTTTCTGAGGGTTGAATGACCGGACATATTTGCTATAGATAAAGAAATATAATATTCATAAAAAAGTTATATAGCGCTAATCTATGCATTAAGTTAAATTTTTATGCAAAGCTTCACGAAAACAAAATGTAATAAAAGATAAATAAAATAGGGAAAGGCAAGATTCTAATTATCCAAGGTCAGGAAGCTTATACAGATTCGGCTCACAATCAGGGAGGGGGGCTGGGAATCCATTGCATATACAAAGACCGATGACAGGAGTATCATGAAAATGAATACCTATCATCAGCAAAGGAGGGAGCTTTGAAACGGCAGACTCCTGGGCAGGCTGCATGGGGCGCTTCCGAATGAACCGCATCGGAGAAAATTGATTTCCTGCAAAGGGGAATGGAAGGACCCGGAGCCAAAGACTGCCTTTGAGGACTTGCCGTTTTCACGGGAAAGTCATGAATCGTATATACAAAGTTATTTTCAATAGATCTCTGGGACTATATCAGGTCGTTTCAGAAATAGCAAGGAACCATGGAAAATCTTCCTCCCCCGCAGGGCGCGGCAGGAAGTCTCTTTTGGTTTCTTTTGTTTTGTCCGCCCTGCTGGGGCTGGGCCTTACCGGAAGCGCCTTGGCAGAGGATACGGGAACGACAGTGGCGAATGCGGCAGTAACGATGAAAGATGGAGATCAGATGCAGATGAAGAGGTCAGGTGCAGCTTCTGTTTCTTCAAGTTCCCAAACAGACGAATCTGGAAAGACTACGACCACCATTACTGTGGCAGTGCCAAATGATGGGAAAGTGGAAAACGGAAATACAGGCCTCGTCACCGGCGGGACGGTATACACAGCGGTGAATGCAGCCTTAAGCAATCAAATCGGCACGCTGAATGCTAATGGCAGTTACATCCGGAAGGATGATTCTGTATCTTCTAATCTTTCCAAGCTGGATACACAGGTGAAGGTTAATGCCGACGCCATCAGCGCTAATGCCGACGCCATCAGCACGGAAAAAACAGATCGCGAAGCTGCTGTTACTACTGTTACCAATACTGTCAGTACTCTTTCCGACAGTGCCGTGAAATATGATACTGGTTCAAATAACGGTAAGGTGACCTTGGCAGGAGAAGGCGGCACGACGATTACCCATGTGAAAGACGGTGATCTGAGCGATTCCTACACTGACGCTGTGACTGGAAAGCAGCTCTACGCAGAACAGACAGCCCGGGAAACGAAAGATACGGAATTGAGTACTAAGATTACCAGTAATGCGACTGATATTACGGGTATAAAGACTGATATTGCGGGTTTAAAGGATTTATCCAATGTTTCAGAAGCTGGCAAAACAGTTATTAAGAAACAGGCGAAACAGGCAGTCAAAGTGGCGGCTGACGGTAATGCGACGGTCACTACGGCAGGGTCTGAAGATGATGGTAATACCTTGACCTATACTATTCATATATCATCGAATGGCACGGTTTCTCTTGACAATACCGGACTAATTTCCGGCGGAACATTGTATTCGGAGCTTCGTCCTGAGGATGGTACATATGTGAAGCGTGATAATACAACAGCAGCAAATCTGTCAGCTCTGGATAACAATCTGGCCAATGTGATTAATGCTATGGGGTTGGATATTAACGATACCAAAACCAGCTATACATCAAAATTAAACAAGTATTTCAAAGTCAATCCAGAAGTAACTACTTCGGTTGATGGGAAAACGAAAACCTATGCACCCGATGCTGCTGCCAACGGCACCAATTCCGTCGCCATTGGACCCAGCGCCCAGGCTGGCGACAAGTCCACTGATGCGGCTACATCGACCACCACCATTACCGGCGGCAAGAGCAGCACGGCCATCGGCGACAGCGCCAAAGCGAATGGTGATCAATCCGTAGCCCTCGGCTATGGTTCTGAGGTGCTCAATGCTTCCGGTTCGACGACGGCTGTCAGTGGCAGTACGGCCATCGGCAGCAGTGCCAAAGTGGAAGGGGGCAGTGACTCCACGGCACTGGGGTCCGGTGCCAGTGTGGATACGGCCTCTGGTGCCATGGCTCTTGGCAAAAGTGCGACTATCAATAAAACTGCCACCAGCGGCGTCGCCATTGGCAATGGCGCTGTCACCGGTTCTGCGGACAAAACGATTACGGTCAACAACCTGTCCTATAATGTGAACGCCGCTGGTGGTGTGGACAGCGTTGCCATCGGTACCGATGCATCCAACGCGGGCAATACATCCATTGCCCTGGGCAAGGGAGCCATGGTGAAAAATGACAGCGATGGAAACTATCAGGCTGTGGTCAAATCCGATGATATCGCGGTGGGCACAGGGGCCAAGACCACTGCGTCCGATGCCTCCACTGCCATCGGCAAGGGGGCGTCCGTGGCGCAGAGCACCGATGCCCTGGCCATTGGAAGCAGCGCTGCTGTAGGAGCTTCTTCCAACGATGCCATGGCACTGGGCAAGGGAGCTGCTGTGGGCAGTGGTGCTGCCGATTCCATCGCCATGGGTACCAAGGCCAAAACGATTTCCGCTGACACCATTGCCATTGGTCAGAACACCAGTGCGGAAGGAGCCAATTCGGTGGTCATCGGCAAAGGGGCAGCCACCACAGACGAAGGCGGCAATGCCATTGGAACGGGTTCTGCTGCCTCCGGCAGCTCCACCGCCATCGGCCAGTCTGCTACGGCCAATAATTACAATGCCCTGGCCATCGGTAACAATGCCAAGGCCAATGTGGACAAATCCATTTCCCTGGGCTACAATGCCGGCGTGGGAACCAGTGAAGGGAAAGGGGAAACCCAGAATGCAGGGTCTCTCATTGCCATCGGCACCAGTGCCGGCAACAATGTGTCGGGCATGCAGAATGTGGCCATCGGCGAGAGTGCAGGCAGCAATGTGAAAAGCAGCAATAACATCGCCATCGGCACCCAGGCCGGTTACGGCATCAATTATGCAAGCGATAATAAAACCCAGAACGGCTACAATGTCTCCATTGGGTACAAGGCCAACTATCAGGAGAATGCGGCCAGTATCATGTACGCTACGGCCTTGGGCAATGAAGCCAATGCGTCCAACTATGCCGTAGCCATCGGTGACGGGGCAAAAGCCAGCGGCACCAATTCCCTGGCCCTTGGGTACTCGGCCCAGGCAAGTGATGAAGAAAGCATGGCCCTGGGGCACAATGCCAGTGCTGCCGACGGGAATGTGGCCATTGGGAACGGTTCTCTGGCTCCCGCTGTTTCTTCCTTGGGAACTGTAAAGGATGGATATGTCTATCAATCCACCACTTCCACGGATTCTACCGGAGCTTCCACCACGACCCTGACCGAGCTGAAATCGGCCTTTACCTATAAGCCCCTGGCTTCGGATTCCCATTACATCTCTGTGGGTACCACTGACTTGACAAGGCGTATTTCGAATGTGGCCGACGGCGTGTTCGCTTCCGATGCGGCCACTGTGGGGCAGTTGAATTCCCTGAATGAACTGCTCCAGGCTACGGATACGAAAGTGGGGCTCACAAAGGATTATTTTGAACAGAAGTTCACGGATCTGAATACGACGATTGATGTATCGAAGACACACTATTTCTCCATCAGCGAATCCAGCGATAACCTGAGTGCAAATAAAGACAATACAGGAGCTACTTCCAATAAGGCGGATGCCATGGCCATCGGCCCGAATGCCAACGCGACAAATGTGAAGAGCTTGGCAGTGGGCAATAACGTCTATGCTACAGGACTGCGCAGCATTGCCATCGGCACGGCACCGAACCCGACGAAGGATGCTGCTGGAACAACGACAACACACAATACATCTGCCGAAGGGGAGAACAGTATCGCTCTCGGTACATCGACTACGGCCCAGGCAGATAATTCCATCGCCATCGGGACCCGTGCCCAGACCTATACCACCGATACTACCAGCAAAACCGGTGCAGGCTCTGTAGCCATCGGCAACCTTGCCACCACAGCCGGCAACCAGAGCGTGGCTTTGGGGTACGATGCCACGGTGAAATACGATTACGGCACGGCCATTGGCAGCGAAGCGCTGGCTTCCGGCACCGATGCCGTGGCTGTGGGCAAAGGCAGCAAGGCCTACAGCACCGGTTCCACCGCCATCGGCCAAAACAATACGGTGACCGGCAGCAATGTGTATGGACTGGGCAGCAGTAATGCCATCAGCGGCAACTGGGGCTCCATCGTCCAGAGCGGCGTTTCCGGGTATAAGAATACGGTCACTTCTGTATCGGATCAGGATACCACCAATGCGCTGACCGGCGTGTATATGACTGGCAGCAGCAACACCCTGAACCAGAATGTCAAATACAACGTAATGCAGGATATCACCGTGCAGGGCAGCAGCAATACCATCGATGGCGGAGCAGGCGGTACCTCCGGCCATCCCAATACCCTGAGTCAAATCGCCATTGTGGGTTCCGACAACACGGTGCAGGGCAAGAGCTCCGATGACAGCAAGACCAACAATATCAAAGATGTGACCATCCTTGGCTATAACAACAAGGTGGATGCCAATACGGACACCACCGTTGATTTTTCCAACACCCAGATTCTGGGCAGCAATGTGACTGCCAAACTGGGCAATTCCGTCTATCTGGGCAGCAATGCGGCCTATACGGGCCAGACCCTGGCGGCCAGCGATGCCATCACGTCTGCCAGGACGGCGGCGGATGCGGCGGCAGAAGCCTCGGATGCATACAAAGCAGCCACCACGGATGCAGAGAAGGCCCAGATCAAGGCCCAATATGAAGCCCAGTACCTGTATAAACTGAATGTCCAGGCCATGGAAGCCAGCGGTACCACGGCCGGTACCCAGAGCTACAGCACCGATGAAACCTTTGGGGACGGTACCAGCTATACCTACGCCGGTTCCAGTCCCGCTGGTGTCGTCACGGTGGGCAGCGTGGGCGCTGAACGCCGCATCCAGAACGTAGCCGCCGGTCTGGTCGGCGCCACCAGCACCGATGCGGTGAACGGCTCCCAGCTCTATGCCCTGACCCGGCAGATCCGCTTTGGCGGCGACAATTCCAGCTTCGGTACCACTACGGCAGACGATAAGAACGTAGTGGCCCGGGGCTCCAATGAAACCATCGCCATCACCGGCGGCAGTGATGCCGTCACTTCCTCCACTACCGATGGAAATACCACCTATACCGTAGATACGACAAAACTGACAGATAACAACATCGCTGTGGTGGCTGATACGGACAATGAGGCCCTCCATGTACAGCTGGCCAGCAACCTCAAGAACCTGAACACCGCCCAGCTGGGTTCCGGCAGTGGGGAAAGCTATAAAGAAACCATCAAGCTGGACGGCACCGGGACCACCGGCGGCCAGATGACATTGGCTGGTGCTGATGGAACCGTAAAGACTACCCTGGATACCACAGGCCTCACGATTGCCAATGGTCCGAAATTTACCAGCAGCGGCATTGATGCGGGCAGCCAGAAAATCAATCATGTGACGGCAGGTACGGATGATGCAGATGCGGTTAATGTTAAGCAGCTACAGTCTGCCCGTACATTGCTGACCCAGGGCACGAATACCACTTTGGCTGATACAGATGCTGATGGACACCATACCTATACGGTGAATGTGGACAATCTAGCAGTGAAAGCCAATGGAACGGGCACTACCGTGGCATTAGCTAATGGCATCAACTTCAAGAACGGCACCAACACCATGGCAACTGTCGGTGCAGATGGCACAGTGACCATCAGTGCCTCCCACAACAAGCTCAGCACGGTATCTGCGGCAACCGGGGATAAAGACAATGTGACCTTGACTCTGACGGATGTAGACGGCAATACGGTTACTTCTACCGGCCTCAAGAATACCTATACGACTGTCAACAAGAATGGCACCAACCATACTGTCACCTTTGCAAGGAATGATGGGACAACAGAGACCTTGTCTCTGGGCGATTTGGACGGTGCTTCTAAGAATGAACTGGCTACTGCTGCCGCGAAAGCAACGTCTGAGGTGACTAACGGCACGAACGTGACATCTGTTACGAAGACAACTGGCAATAATAATCAGAATATCTATACGGTCAACGTCGATGATTTGGCAGTGAAGACAACAGATGGAGAGAAGAAGTCTGTTCATTTGAAAGACGGCCTTGTCTTTGCCGATGGTACCAATACGACAGCAACGGTGGGCGACAACGGTACCGTCAAGTTCAATGTATCCGATAATGCTATCAAGAAGCAGGCAGTAAATGCTATCAATGTAACGGGCGGCAGTAATGTGACCGTTACGCCGGAAACGAATGCGGACGGTACGCTTAAGACTTTTACGGTCGCTGCTTCTGATCTGAAATACAGCGCTAACGGCACCAGCAAGACGACAAGCCTTGCAAATGGCATCAGCTTTGCGGCTGGTTCGAATACGACGGCAGAGATTGACAACAATGGGGCCATCAAGATCAATGCAACACACAACAAGCTCAATGCTACGGGTACAGCAACCAAAGCCACGGCGGACAGCAATGCTGTTACACTGACACTGAACGATCAGGACGGAAACACGACTATCACTGCCTTGACCGATACTTATACGACTGTTTCTAAAGATGCTACCAACAAGAAAGTCACCTTCAAACGGAATGATGGTGAAACGCAGACGTTGGAACTGTCCGACCTGGGTGGCATCACGGAGGCACAGGATAAATATGTCACGGGCGGCAAGGTCACCTACGAGGCCAACGGAAATGGCACGGCTTCCCTTACGGGGAACAATGGACTCACCGCTTCCATCACCGGCTTGAAAGATACAAAGGTTTCTTGCGGTACGGCAAGCTATCTAGATTCTCAGGGAATTGCGACAGTGACCGGTACTGCCACGCTGAACATGAA
>ERZ1023884.172-NODE-172-length-12102-cov-7.939819_pt1 | contig 12102 bp, 10 predicted proteins | sample MGYA00380394_ERZ1023884 | MGnify/ENA primary metagenome ERZ1023884 (study PRJEB33179, sample SAMN07449001) | human gut metagenome | biome: Human-gut; feature: Human associated habitat; material: Faeces | host: Homo sapiens | place: India: Bhopal | collected... | reverse complement strand
CTTGCATACTATATCATTTAATAAATAATAAATCAAGCTCGGTTATTATTTAATTAAATATCACACATAGATTGTTAATAATCTCCTCCTGTTCATAAATTCCGTAATATTTTCTATACACGTTATAGGCCCCCTGCACCCTGAATGTAATAGATATATTAAGCCTTATATCATCTTTAAATTCCGGATGAATGGTAAAAATACTTTTTTTAATCTTCTCCTCAATCTTTTCAGGAAGTACAATTGCCTGATTGTCTGCAAACACAATATCAATCAGTGCTTTAGACGCAGACGTAGCATAAAAGAGTGTTCTTGTAAAACCTTCCGTATCAGAAAGAATTGTTTCAGGATTCTCTATATTGGAAAATACTTCATCAATTACTTCCTCCTGGATTGATGATGACAGATCATATACATCCTGATAATGGAGGTAAAATGTTGCCTTGCTGATTTCTGCTTTTTCAGTCAGTTCCTTTATTGTAATCTTTTCAAGAGGCTTATGTGACCTTAATTCAATAAATGCATTACGGATTGCAGCCAAAGTTTTTTTCATTCTTAAATCCATTTTATTATCCTTTTTCCTCTATGTGTCTATTAATTGACTAATTTTAAAAATAGCAAGTTGTCTTTTAGACTGGTGTCTATTATCTTTATAACAGAAATACAGAATAAGTCAAGAGGTAAACAATATGGACAATTATGGTTTTTATACAGGAAAAATATTTGATGCCCACGAATGGCTGGGCGCCCATGTGGAGGATGACGGTGTAGTTTTCAGAACATTCGCTCCATCTGCTTCAGGTGTGGTTCTTCTTCATAAAGGCAGGGAAATCCCTATGAACTGCATTTCCGACGGCAATTTCTATGAAGTAAAAGTTGCTGATGCAGCCTGTGGTGACACCTATGAATACAGAATTTACCATCACGGAAGCCAATATACCGACCACTGTGACCCTTATGGTTTTGGTATGGAATTAAGACCTGACCATAAATCAATTATAAGAAATCTTTCCTCATACAAATTCAGAGACAGTGCATGGATAAAGAACAGGACTTCATGTATTAACGGTCCTCTTAACATATATGAATTACATGCCGGTTCTTGGAAAAAGAAAGGTGATGGCCCTACCGACTGGTATAATTACAGGGAACTTGTAAAACTACTCATTCCTTATCTTAAGGAAAACGGGTACAATTACATCGAGCTTCTTCCAATCAGCGAGCATCCATGCGATGAAAGCTGGGGTTACCAGAATACCGGCTTCTTTGCCCCTACAAGCAGATACGGCACCGCCGAAGACCTTATGTATATGATAGATGAACTTCACCGTAACAAAATCGGTGCAATACTTGATTTTGTGCCTGTGCACTTTGCTGTAGATTACTATGGTCTTGCCAAATATGACGGTTCTGCACTTTACGAATATCCTAACAATGACGTAGGTATCAGTGAATGGGGCAGCAATAACTTTATGCATTCAAGAGGTGAGGTCAGAAGTTTTCTCCAGTCATGTGCCAACTACTGGCTCCAGACTTTCCATTTTGATGGTCTCAGAATGGATGCCATCAGCCGTATAATTTATTGGCATGGTGATGAAAAAAGAGGTGTTAACGGTAATGCCGTTGATTTCATCAAATATATGAATCAGGGACTCAAAGACAGAAATCCGGGATGTTTCCTTGCTGCCGAGGACTCAACCAATTTTGCCAATGTTACCAAATCAGTGTCGGAAGGCGGACTTGGATTTGATTACAAATGGGATATGGGCTGGATGCATGATACATTATCATATTTTCAGATGTCACCGGATGACAGATATAACAATTACCATAAGCTCACTTTCTCCATGATGTACTACTATAATGAAAAGTTTCTTCTGCCTCTCTCCCACGACGAAGTGGTTCACGGCAAAGCTACAATTTTACAGAAAATGTATGGTGACTACGATATTAAGTTTCCTCAGGCAAGAGCTTTTTATATGTATATGATGGTTCATCCCGGCAAAAAGCTTAATTTCATGGGTAATGAACTCGGTCAGTTCAGGGAATGGGACGAAAAAAGGGAACAAGACTTTATGCTTCTTGATTTTCCCATCCATAGGGCATTTAACAATTACATTGCAGATCTTAACAAAAATTATCTTTCCCATTCGGCTTTTTTCGGAAAAGAATATGATTATGACGGTTTTAAATGGCTGGACTGTAACTCCCCTGACCGACTTATGTACTCTATTCTGAGAGAAGATAATAAAAGCCGTATATTTGCTATATTTAACTTCAGCAAATATGAGCAGATTGATTACCGGATTGAACTTCCGGACAATAAGGGAGTAAATATCCTTATGAACAGTGATTGGAAATGTTATGGCGGAAATGCCGATGAAAACAATGTGTTCTGGCATATTGACGGCAACACATTAACCTGCACAATGCCACGCTTCAGTGCCGCATTATTTGAATTAAAATAAATCACTGAGAACATACGCCTCCTGTTGTCAGATTTACAGGTCTGACTTCCGGATGGCGGTATGCCCTCAGTGATTTTTATATTATCCTATGTTATTACACGGTAACAACAAGGAAAAATTTAATAAGGAATATAATTGAAATTATATAAGTAAGAATTGAAACTTCCTTAGCCTTACCTGTGAATAATTTAATTACTGTGTAAGCAATTAATCCTAATCCAATACCATGTCCGATAGATCCTGATATAGGCATTGAAATTAACATAAGTGCTACAGGAACTGTCTGTGTCATATCATCAAAGTTAATTTTCTTAAGACCACTAATCATAAGGATACCAACATAGATGAGCGCTGCTGATGTAGCGGCAGGTGGAATAATTGCTGCAATAGGTGCAATAAACATACATGCAAGGAAAAGAATACCTGTTACCAAAGCTGTAAGACCTGTACGTCCGCCGGCTTCAACACCTGAAGCTGATTCTACGAATGTTGTAACTGTAGAAGTACCTGTTGCAGAGCCTACTACTGTTGCTACAGCATCTGAAATCAATGCCTGCTTCATGTTAGGCATCTCGCCATTTTCATCAACCATACCGGCTCTTGAAGCTGTTCCCACAAGAGTTCCGATTGTATCAAACATATCGATAATACAGAATGTAATTATCAGCGTAATTGCTGTAAACCATCCAATTTCAACAAATCCTGAAAAATTGAACTTGAATAAGGTTGTCTCCGCCATATCTGCGAATGGAGGTACAAAAGAAGCACCCTTAAGTGATGCAAATGGATTAGTATCAAGGAAGATAGCTTCGCCTGCCCAATAGATAACACAAGAAGCAAGCATACCAAGTAAAACGGCACCTTTAACTTTCTTATGAGCAAGTATAATGATAACAAATAATCCGATAAACATTGTCACTACAGCTAAAACCATTGCTGAGTAACCTGAGCCCATTGTATCTCTTGCAAGACCCGGTGTTAATGAACCGAAAAAGTCTCTCATTACATAGAAAGGACCACCCTTATCACTATAAATACCCGCATTAGAACCAAAACCAATGTTCATAAGCATAAGACCGATTGCCGGAGCAATACCAAGTCGTACTCCCAAAGGAATTGCCTGAACAATTTTCTCACGTATATTAAGTACAGAAAGAATAAAGAAAATAATACCTTCAATAAGGATTATGCAAAGTCCAGCCTGAAATGATTCAGTGTAACTTAATCCCGTAATTGAAACAATATTACTTACAACTATAGCAAAAAAGCTGTTAAGTCCCATACCCGGTGCAAGGGCAAAAGGCTTGTTGGCAAGAAATGCCATTACGAACATACCGATTGCAGAAGCAATACATGTTGCGAGGAACACACCGTTCCATAACTCTGTTCCACCATTGGCACCAAAAGCCGTTAACAGGTTAGGATTTAATGCAATGATATAAGCCATTGTCATAAATGTGGTAAGACCTGCAACTATCTCAGTACGAACAGTAGTACCATTCTCTTTGAGTTTAAAAAGTTTTCCCATCTTTTCCTCCTTGGAATTTAATCGAGTGCTAAAATTTTGCACTACTCATTTTAACACATTAACGTGTGTTATTTCAATATTTTTTCGTAACATTCCGGTCTTCTGTCTCTGAAAAGTCCCCACTCAAGTCGCATTGCGGCTATTTCATCAAGGTCAAATTCCTGTAAAAGAATGTCATCGCCTTTTCTTCCCGACTCACAGAGCAGTTCGCCCGTAGCATCAGTAATAAATCCGGAACCGTAAAACTCCAGTGAAGAACTCTGGTTTCCGTTGGCATCACACGGCGTTACTTCTTCAAGGCCGTATCTGTTGGCTGCTATAACAGGAATAATATTAGCTGCGGCATGACCTTTCATAACATTACGCCAGTGCTTCATGCTGTCACAGTTAAGGATAGGTTCACTGCCAATCGCCGTAGGATAAAATAAAAGCTCTGCCCCATTAAGTGTGAGGCACCTTGCTGTTTCCGGAAACCACTGGTCCCAGCATATACCGATTCCTATCTGTCCGTAAGTTGTTTTAAATGTCACAAATCCTGTATTTCCCGGAGTAAAATAAAATTTTTCCTGATAAAAATGGTCATCCGGAATATGTGTTTTCCTGTAAATTCCAAGTATTTTTCCGCAGTCAAGTACCACAACAGTATTATACAGAACATTTCCGTCCTTTTCATAAATACTCAATGGCAGAACAATATTTAGTTCCTCAGACACAGGCAGAAAATGTTTTACTGCATCATTATCCTCAACCGGTTTTGCAAATCCGTAGTACTCATATCGTCTTTCCTGGCAAAAATATTGTCTCTCAAAAAGTTCAGGAAGCAGAATAATTTCTGCTCCTTTTTCTGCGGCAGTCCTTACAAGTCTGTCTGCCGTAAGAATATTTTCATTAACTTCCCTGCTGCACTTCATCTGAATGGAAGCAACACATACTTTTCTCATTATTTTCCTCCTTTAGGAATCTGTTGGGTAATGCAATGAATATTTCCTCCTCCAAGCAAAATCACATCTGCTTTGACAGGGCATACCGTCCTGCCGGGAAATTCCTTTTGCAGAATATTAACCGCTGTTTCATCATTAACATCACCAAATTGTGGAACAATAACACTTTTATTGGATATATAGAAATTAACATAACTGGCAGCCAGCCGTTCTCCTGCTTCTCTCACATCCTCGCCTTCTTCAAACACATATCCTTGGAGGTCACTTTCTTTAACAAGGACAGGAGTTGAAGGAACCGGCAGTTTAACAATCTCAATAGATCTTCCCATTGCATCTTTTTGTTGTAAAAGATATTCTTCACATCTTCTGCTCATCTCATATTGAGGATCATTTTTATCATCAGTCCACGCAAGCACTACTCTGCCCGGTCTTGTAAATGCACATATGTTGTCAACATGCTCATTAGTCTCATCATTATATATACCGCAAGGGAGCCAGAGAACTTTTCTGCCGCCGAGTGTTTTAAGAAGTATATCCTCAATCTCATTTTTGGTCATTGAAGGATTACGGCCCTTGCTTAAAAGACATGCTTCCGTAGTAAGAATTGTGCCTTCTCCGTCGCTGTGAATAGAACCGCCTTCAAGTACAAAAGGATGGGCGTCAAAAATCATATCTCCTGTATACTTTAAAAACCGGGAAGCTACCTTGTCATCTTTGTCATAATGCATATAAAGCCCGTCAAAGCTGCCTCCCCATGCGTTAAATTTCCAGTTAATTCCCATTCTGTTGCCTTTATCATCAACAACATAGGTAGGTCCCACATCTCTTGCCCATGCATCATCGCTTTCTATAATCACAGCCTCCATATTTTCCTTAAGGCTGTTTTTAACTTCTTCAATATGACTTTCATCCGCAAGCATATATACTTTTTCACTTTTAGCAATGGCTTTGGCAACTTCCATAAAAGCTTTTTTGGCATCTCTGCCGTTATAAGGCCAGCTACCCTGTCGCACGGGCCATATCATAATACAGCCGTCATGGGGTTCAAATTCACCGGGCATACGGTAATTTTTTATTATACTATAGTCCATTATCTATGAAAGCCTTTCTTTAAAGTCATTATATCCAAAAGATTTTATCAGACGGCAATCCCCGTTTCTATCCATTGAATATATGGATGGAAGCGGTATCCCGTTAAATGTATTATTTTTTACCATGGAATAAATCGCCATATCACAAAAAGTCAGGCGTTCGCCAATCTGAACATCATGGTCAAATCTGTAATTACCAATAATGTCACCGGCAAGACAGGTATTTCCGCCAAGCCTGTAGTCAAACTCTTTTTCCGGAGTCTCTATAATGCTGCCTTCTGATAATGGTGGTGTGTACGGCATTTCAAGCACATCCGGCATATGGCAGGCCGCACTTCCGTCAAGAATAAGGCAGGTTATTCCGCTGTTTTTAACCTTATCAAGCACCGTTGTGATAAAATAACCTGCATTAAGTGCAACCGCTTCTCCCGGTTCAATATATACTTTGACATTATATTTTTCTTTTATATGGGTAATACAGTCGCATAAAAGCTCCACATCATAGTCTTTTCTCGTAATATGATGTCCACCGCCAAAATTTACCCATTTAACCTTCCTAAGAAGGAAATCAAACTTTTCTTCTACAACATCAAGTGTTTTCTTCAAATCATCCGAATTCTGCTCACAAAGCGTATGAAAATGGAGTCCGTCAATTCCGGTTAAATCTGCATTTCTAAGCAGGTTGGCAGTCACACCAAGGCGGCTTCCTTTTCCGCAAGGGTCATAAATTTCGTGTCCATTCTGCGTTGAAAATTCAGGATTAACACGTATTCCTATTCTGCTGTTACTGCATATTAATGTGTGTATTTCTAAATGGGATATGGAATTAAATACAATATGGTCACATATTTTTACAAGTTCATCCATATCCTCATCCTTATATGCCGGAGCAAAAACATGGTTTTCCCTGCCCATTTCTTCTCTGCCAAGTCTTGCTTCATAAAGTCCGCTGGCAGTTGTTCCTGATAAATACTTTCCAATCAGCGGATACAAGGCATAATTGGAAAACGCTTTCTGCGCCAGAAGCACATGACAGCCTGTTTTTTTCATAACATCTGCAAGAACTTTGCAGTTTTCCTCTATGATATTTTCATCTATAACATAGCAGGGTGTTGGTAACTCGTTAATTTTCACTTTATAACCTCGCCGATTATTCTACAGTTGCAGGATTCTCATCAACAACCCAAGGAAGTCCGAACCTGTTAAGAGCCTCCATATATGGATCCGGGTCAAACTGCTCAGTGGTGAATACGCCAGGTTTTTTCCATATTCCCTGGCATACAAGCATTGCTCCAATCATAGCCGGTACTCCTGTAGTATAACTGATTGCCTGACTTCCCACTTCCTTATAACATTCCTGATGGTCACAGACATTATAGATGTAAATTGTCTTTTCTTTACCATCTTTAACTCCGTTAAAAATACATCCTATATTAGTTTTGCCAACTGTTCGCTCTCCAAGTGAAGCCGGGTCAGGAAGAAGTGTTTTAAGAAACTGGATTGGAACTATTTCCTGTCCATTATGCATAACCGGTTCCGTTGACAACATTCCCACGTCTTCAAGACATTTCATATGGGTAAGGTAGCTCTGTCCGAATGTCATAAAGAAACGGATTCTTTTTACTCCCGGAATATTTTTAGCAAGGGATTCTATTTCCTCGTGGTGCAGAAGATACATATCTTTCATTCCCACCTGTGGGAAATCATATTCCCTCTTAATGCTCATGGCAGGCACTTCAATCCATTTGCCGTTTTCCCAATAACTGCCCGGTGCACTTACTTCCCTTAAATTAACTTCGGGATTAAAATTAGTTGCAAAAGGATAACCATGGTCGCCACCGTTACAGTCAAGAATATCTATTGTATGGATTTCATCAAAATAATGTTTCAGGGCATAAGCTGTATACACACTTGTTACGCCGGGATCAAAACCGGTTCCAAGAAGTGCGGTAAGTCCGGCATTCCTGAATTTATCTTCATAAGCCCACTGGTAGCTGTAATCAAAATATGCACTGAAGCCTTCTTCTTTGCACCTTTTTTCATACTTTTCCCTCCAGACTTTATCCGTTGTATCCTCCGGTTCATAATTAGCAGTGTCAATATAATCAACGCCTGCTTCAAGGCATGCATCCATTATTGTAAGATCCTGATAAGGCAATGCCACATTAAGAACTGCCGTTGGTCCATACTCTTTAATAAGTGCAACAAGCTCTTCAACATTATCTGCGTCAACTTTAGCTGTTGTAATTCTTGTCTTAGTATGTGGTGCAAGTTTTTCTTTAACCGCCTCACATTTTGAAACCGTCCTGCTGGCAATACAGATATCCGTAAATACCTCACTGTTCTGACAACATTTTGCTATTGCAACTCCTGCAACTCCACCGCATCCGATAATTAATAATCTAGCCATTCTCTTTTTCCTCCTGTTCTAATAAATCCTCAACATATTTTGGCAGCATAAAAGCTCCAAGGTGAAGATTAGTTGTGTAATACCATGTTTTAAGATGTCTCTCTTCCCATCTTTTTGAATCAAAATCATTAAGCGGGTGATATTTTTTACTGGCAAAACCAAACATCCAGTAGCCGCTGGCACATGTAGGCACATGCGCCTGATATACCCTGCTTATAGGAAAACTTCTGTATACTTTCCTGTGCATTGAACGGAATGCTGATTCATCTTCATCAAAGAAGGGGCTTCCATGCTGATAAACCATTATTCCATCTTCCTTAAGTGCCTGATAACATATTCCATAAAATTCTTTAGTAAAAAGTCCTTCCGTGTGTCCAAACGGGTCTGTAGAATCATTTATAATTATGTCATATTCTCCTTTTCTGCCTCGCAGAAACCTAAGCCCGTCCTGATGATATATATGCACCCTTTCGTCATTAAGGCCTCTTGCCGTATCCGGAAAATATTTCATACATACCTCTACGAGTTCTTCATCAGGCTCAACAACATCTATTTCTTCAATTTCGGGATATGCTGTAAATTCGGTGCATACGCCTCCGTCACCGCCGCCTATTATAAGCACTTTTTTAACATCGGGATGTACCGACATCGGTACATGCGTAACCATTTCGTTATATATAAATTCATCTGCTTCTGAAAATACAATGCTTCCATCAAGAACAAGTATTCTGCCAAAAGATTCAGATTGCAGTATTTCTATACGCTGATATTCACTTTGTCCCGAATAAAGCTCTTTTTCAATTCTGATATCAAGGCAGACATTTTCTGTCTGATAATCAGAGAACCACATTTCTGCTTTTTTCCCTGCCATCTCATTTCTCCTGTATGATTATTTTAAAACCCTGATATTTTCCACATCCGGGTCAGCCGCACCCTGAAGGCTGCAGCCTTTTTCTTTTGAAAAAACAATATGTTCAATTATCTCATCTGTTATCAGTTCTCCCGGTGCAAGTATTGGAATTCCCGGTGGATAACACATTACGAATTCACCACAGACATTTCCTGCACTTTTTGAAAGCGGCATTGAAACCTTCTCTGCATAAAATGACTGTTTAGGACTTTTAACAACTTCAGGCTCTATAAAATCTACACATGCAAGGTTACTTCCATCCTTTGCATAAAGTCTTTTTATATCCTCCAATGCACCTACCAATCTCTCAATATCCCTTAACCTGTCGCCGATTGAGATGTATGCCATAATGCTTCCGAGGTCCCCGAATTCAATCTGAATATCATACTCATCCCTGAGCAAATCATACACTTCTATTCCCGTAAGCCCGATATTCCTTGTATATATGCAAAGCTTGGTAACGTCATAATCAAAAACATTAACACCATCCACAAGTTCACGCCCGTATGCATAATATCCACCGATTCTGTTAATTTCTTCTCTCGCATATTCTGCCATCTCAACAACTTTGTCAAAACATTCTTTTCCACGCAGGGCAAGATTACGTCTGCTAAGGTCAAGACTTGATAAAAGTAAATAACTTGCCGACGTTGTCTGAGTAAGATTAATTATCTGTCTTACCAGTCCTTTATCCATATTTTGTCCTGTCAAAAGCACGGAACTTTGCGTCAGGCTTCCACCCGATTTGTGCATGGATACCGCCGCAAGGTCTGCCCCTGCCGCCATGCCCGATATTGGTAAATTACTTCCAAAGTAAAGATGTGTTCCGTGGGCTTCGTCACACAGTACTTTCATCCCATGGCTATGTGCCAAATCGGTTAATGATTTCAAATCACTGCAGATTCCGTAATATGTGGGATTGTTAATAAGCACCGCCACAGCATCAGGGTTTTCTTCTATTGCCTTTTGCATCTTATCCACAGGTACCCCAAGCGATATACCAATCTCAGGATGTGTTGTAGGATTAACATAAACAGGTACCGCCCCGCATAAAATCAGTGCATTAATCACACTTTTATGTACGTTTCGCGGTAAAATAATTTTGTCTCCTTCTTTACATACAGACAAAACCATCGCCTGTACAGCACTTGTTGTCCCTCCAACCATCAGAAATGCTCCTGCCGCATTAAAGGCATCTGCCATCAGTTCTTCTGCGTCTGAAATTACTGACACCGGATTGCATAGATTATCAAGAGGCTTCATGCTGTTCACATCAAGTCCTACACATTGTTCTCCAAGTAAATCACATAATTCCGGATTACCTCTTCCTCTCTTATGTCCCGGAACATCAAAAGGTACTACTCTCTTTTTCTTAAATCTTTCCAGTGCATCACATATAGGTGCATGCTTCTGTCTTTCCAAATCCATTTGAAGGTCTCCTTGTATATATAAAAATAACAGGTGGTATCATTACCACCTGTTGTCGTCCAATACAAATAATTATATGTTGCCAGAGTATTCAGCACATAAAAGCCTACTGCTCTTATTGACTTTCACAAGATGATAATGTAATCAATAATGCGGATTATCCGCCCGGCAGCCGACCCGCCTGTCCGTAAGGCTCTCTTCATAAATGAAGCGGTCTGAATTGACTCTCGTCACTAAAATGTAATTTAACACAAGTTATTTATATATGCAATATTTTTTTACGCTTTTACACCAACTTGATTTAGGATACAGGTAACTTACCCATTGACTTTACACTTGTATCTATCACATATGTCTGTGGTTTCTTATCTTCATCGCTGGATAATGTTATGGTAAGGACGGTTCCGTCATATGAATAATTGTCAATTCTGGCATTCTTACTTGTTGAATCAAGGACTGTCATCTTATCAAGGTCAATTATAATATATGGACCCTTTACAGAATCAAAATCCATTATTGAACCTTTTATCTTATATGCAAATCTGTCATCTGATGGCTGATTTTCTATATTTCCTTTAGAAGCATTTGTGTTGTTGTCTTTATTTTCCCTAGCAGGAGTTGTCTGCTGTTCTTCTTTCTTAATTGAAGTTGTCTGCTGTTCTTCATTCTTTGCCGGAGTGGTCACTTCAGCTTCATTATTGTCACTTGAATCAATGGTATAATCTTTATTGACAAGTGAATCATTGCCTGCATTGCCGCATCCTGCTAACAATGCCATCATAAGTATAACCGGTACAAGTAACTTTTTCATAAAAATTCCTTCTTTCATTGAACCATTTCTTTTACTTCAAACACATTATACTACCCTTGTCAAGAGGTTATGAAAATCATTATAGTTTATTTTACATTTTCATTTTCTTCTTTAATCATCTTAAATGCCTTTTGCAATTCAGTTTCTGATACACCAAGTAAAGAAGCAATTTCAGGATTACTCATGCCTCTCTTTTTTAGATTGTTGCTTAATGTTACCCATGATCTGTATTTTTCCTTTAGTTCTTCGGCTTTTCCTTCAGCTCTTCCTTCAGCTTTTCCTTCGGCTTTTCCTTCTGCAATTCCTTTTGCTATTCCTTTTGCTATTCCTTCTGCAATTCCTTCTGCTTTTATTCCATCAAATGCTTCGCACATATCGAGTCTCTCCTTCCCTTCGATAAATACATATTTGCTGTTTGTAAGTTCATTAATCAATGTTACCGTACTTTTGGTTAGGTCCGGTATATATTTCTCGTTGTAGCCCTTACGTGCTTCCGTACTTTTACTGTATTTCAC
>ERZ1023884.171-NODE-171-length-12108-cov-6.177798_pt1 | contig 12108 bp, 7 predicted proteins | sample MGYA00380394_ERZ1023884 | MGnify/ENA primary metagenome ERZ1023884 (study PRJEB33179, sample SAMN07449001) | human gut metagenome | biome: Human-gut; feature: Human associated habitat; material: Faeces | host: Homo sapiens | place: India: Bhopal | collected... | reverse complement strand
GCTGACCTTGACCGGTCACAGCCTGGGCGGAGCCGTCGCCGTCCTGGCGGCGGCCCGCCTGGCCGACCAGGGTGCGTTGCAGCTCCAGGTCGTGACCTTCGGCGCTCCGGCTGTCGGCAATGACGCCTTTAATGAGGCTTACGGCCGGCGCATCCGGCTGGACCGCATCGTCATGGAGGGCGATCCCGTAGAAAAGGCCGTACAGGCCGTTTCCCGCACGTATGAACAGTTCCCGGACAAGACGGTCTGGCAGGCAGCGCCGACGACGCGCCGCTTTGCCCATGATATAGCCGGATATGCCGACACCGCTCTGCGCCGTTATTACGATGCCAAGACGGCTTATGAAACCTATCTGGGCCATGCTGTGCCAGACGATGGCGGCCGGCCTTTCGGCTCACCGGTCTGGGTCCCGCCCTTGTCCCTGACCCTCGACGAGGCCCTGCAGGCCGATACGCCCTATCTGGAACGGGCTGCCGACGACCAGCTCGGCTACCGCCTGCATCCTGTCTTTGCCCGCAGGGAACAGTCCCTGGGAGAAGCCCTGCGCCAGGCCTGGCAGAACGGCTGCAGCGAGGTCCTGCTCCGCCAGTTCCAGGCGCGGCGCCTCAAGGGAAAAGAATATGACTTTGCCCTCACGTATGACGAAATATGGTACGATGCCCGGACCGGCCTGGTGCGGACGGCCGTGTCCCGCACGACCGATACGGGCAAGATGACACCCATTGAAGCCCTGCTGGCTCTGGCCGGTGCCGACTAGGCGCTTGTACTCCTGTCAGGCTTGTAATATAATGAAATAGAAATATATACAGAAATATACGGATGGTATATACGAAATATAAAATATATTACGACGGGAGATGGACGCATGGAACATCAAATGAACGGGAAGGACCAGGCCGCTTTGACGGCCTGCATCCCCCAGAGCCTGGCCGGGGGAATCTTTATTTATAAAGCCGATGAAGGGGAAACACTGCTCTATGCCAGTGACTATGTCATCGGCTTTTTTGGCTGCGCTTCTTACGAAGAACTGGCCGACTACGTCCATCACAGCTTCCGCGGCATGGTCGACCTGCGGGACCGGGAACTGGTAGAACAGAATATCCGCCAGCAGACGGCGAGCGACGTCTGCCAGACCAGTTATGCCCGCTACCGCGTCATCGCCTGTGACGGTACCGTACGCTATGCAGAACACTTCAGCCGCAAAGTCACCCTGCCCGGCGTGGGTGAGGTCTATTACGTCTTTATCGCCGATTACGACCGCAAATACCTGACCAGCGACATCGACAACATGACCGGCCTGCCCGGGAACCGGCGCTTCCTCCAGTATGTCCGGGACCTCATGGAATCCGGTCAGTTCCTGTCGGGATACTGCCTGGTCTATTTCAACGTCATCAACTTCAAGCTCGTCAATATCCGCTATGGCGTCGCCGTCGGCGATGACTGCCTGAAAGGCCTGGCCACCATGATTCGGGAAACCTTCCCGCAGGGCTTCTTGTCGCGTCGCCGCAATGACCACTTCCAGCTGCTCACGCCGGAAGGGTCTGTGCGGGAAAAGCTGGAAACACTTCATGAATCCATCTGCCAGGTCTATCGCAAGTACCAGCTGGAAATCAAGGCCGGCGTCTACCATTTTCCTGAAAATCAGGTCGTCGACCCGGCTCTGGCCGTGGATTATGCCAAAATCGCCTGCCAGCACATCCGCGATGAAGTGGGCGTCTCCGTCTTGGAATATACCCAGGACCTGCAGAAGCTGATTACGGTCAACAACTACATTGCCGGACACTGTGATGACGCTATTGAGCACGGCTGGATCCAGGTCTATTATCAGCCTGTCATCCGCACCCTGACCGGTGCCGTCTGCGGCATGGAAGCCCTGGCCCGCTGGAATGACCCCGTCGTCGGCTTCCTGTCGCCGGCCCGCTTCATTCCCATCCTGGAAAAGAACCACGACATCTATAAACTCGACTGCTACATCCTGCGCCAGACCTGCCAGGCCCTGCGCCGCCGCCTGGATCAGCAGCTTCCCGTCGTCCCGGTATCCTTCAATTTGTCGCGTCTGGACTTTTTCCTCTGCGACATCTTCCAGGTCGTCGAAGATACGGTCCGGACATATGGCCTGCCGCGGGACCTCATCCATCTGGAAATCACGGAGACCATGCTGGTCCACGATAAAGAAGTCATCAAAGAGGCCCTGGGACGCTTCCTCCAGGCTGGCTACCAAATTCTCATGGACGATTTTGGCAGCGGCTATTCGTCGCTCAACGTCCTCAAGGATTATGACTTCAATATCATCAAGCTGGATACGCATTTCCTCTCGTCGTCGACGGACAAGGCCCGTTCCATCATCGGCAATACCGTCGACATGATCAAGGAAATCGGCAGCCAGAGCCTGGCCGAAGGCGTAGAGACGCAGAAACACGTCGATTTCCTGGCCTCTGTAGGCTGCGAGAAGCTCCAGGGCTATTTCTTCAGTAAGCCCATGCTCTGGAACGATTTATTTTCCTATCTGGAAGGCCAGTACCGGTCTTTCGAAGATGCGGCCAGCCGAGCTTATTACGAGAAAACCAGCGCCGCCATCCGCCGGACCCATCAGTCCCTGGCCCTGGTCGAATACGACGGCCAAGCATTCCATCACGTCTATCTCAATCAGGCCTATCGGGATCAGCTGGCCAGTTTCGGCCGCATTACGGCCCTCAGTGCCGAACTGCGCATCAACCGGCCTGGAACACGGCTTTATGCCCATTTCCGGGACCTCATGGAAGGCCTCAAGCAGAGCGGTCATTTGGAAACGATCTTCCAGTCGGAAAAGGGCTACTACGTCCAGCTCACGGCGGAACTCGTTGCCTCCATGCCGTCGTGCTGGATGCTGACCGTGTCCCTGCACAACCTGACCCTGGACGAACACATCCAGGAGCAGGAGGCGCTGAACGTCCACATTCATGAGCTCTACCGCCTGTACGATGTCATCTACCTCATCGACTTGGACAAATCAGCCGGGATCCCCTTGTTCTCGCGCCATGCCGTAGCCGGGGAACTCATGGAGAAATGCCTCTTCATGCGCCAGTTCCTCCAGTACTATGCCCGGAGCTATATCCATCCCGATGACTGCCAGCGCTTCCTGGATTTCACCGATTATACGGCGCTCAAAAGGAAATTATCCCAAGGGGACCAGTCGGATTGCTTCCGCTTCCGCCAGAAAGGAGCGGATGCAGGCTATACGTGGAAAGAGGTCACGTACATCGCCGTTCCCCGGAGCGGTCGGAAATTGGCCCTGGCCTGTGTGCGGCCGGCGCTCTGCTGCCCGGCTTGTCAGCTGCATAAAGGAGGGACCCTTTCATGATGCAAACTATACGGTCCCGCTTTTTGACCGTCATCTGCGGCGTCTCCCTGACGCTGACCCTGGTCTTCGGCAGCCTCTGCGTCTTCCTCGTCGACCGCAGCGAGACGGAAATCGCCGCCAAGACCCTCACTGGCCGGGCCATCCACGCCAGTACGACACTGAATCCGATTTTCATGCAGTCCGAAGACATCGTTCACTATATCGGTCACACTATCGAACATGAAATCAAGGACCCGAAAGACCTGCGTGACGAGGCCAACCGAGACCGGCTGGAAGCTATGATCAGACGGTCTTTTTATAATGCAGCCACCGGTATCGACGGTGTCCAGGGCTATTATCTCCATTACAATGAAGACCTGGCCGGCGGGCCGGACGGCTTCTGGTATACCCGCCAGGATGCGCGTCATGATTTTGTGTCCCAGCCCATTACCTCCGTCGAGGCGTACGGGGAAGCCGACGCGGGCCGGACGAACTGGTATTATCAGCCCTTGCGTGAGAAGAGGGCCTTGTGGACGACACCTTACGTCAATGACAATAATGGTGTCCGCATGATCAGCTACGTCATGCCCGTCTACGTCCAGGGCCAGTTCGTCGCCGTCGATATCGACTTCAACATGCTCTGCGACCTCATCGGCAGCATGAAGGTCTATGACAGCGGATACGGCTTCCTCTTCAAGGACTGGCAGACTTTTTATTTCCATCCCGACGGCAGGGAGGCGGCCTACGAGTTCAAGCCGCGCTTCGATATCGTCAGCCACGGAGAGCTGCTGGAGCAGTCAGCGACGGATACCCATTTGATCCATTACTACTATCAGGGCATTCCCATGGCCATGGGCTTTGCGACCTTGAAGAATGGCATGAAACTGGGCGTGACGGCACCGGAACGGGAAATCTATGCCGCCGCCAGCTCATGACCTTCCTGGTTTTGGCCATAATTGTCCTCGTCGGTCTGTTGTCGACGCTCCTGGCTATCCGGGCGGCGAACCGTATCGTCCGGCCCCTGCATGACATCAGTGAAGCCGCCCGCCGCCTGGGCCGCGGCGAATATGACCAGCCTCTGGACAGTACGGCTCAAGATGAAATCGGGCGGCTTGCCGGCTATATGAACGATACGATGGAACGGATGCGCAAATACGTCGGCGCCATGCAGAAACAGGCCTATCAGGATGAACTGACGGCCGTCAAGAACGTCGCCGCCTACGACAGGAAGGTCTACGACCTCAACCAGAAAATCGCCGCCGGCCAGGCTGCCTTTGCCGTGGTCATGGTCGACTTGAACCAGCTCAAGGACGTCAACGACCGCTTTGGCCACGAAAAGGGGAACATCGCCTTGCAGCGCCTGTGCCAGGCCGTCTGCCGCATCTATAAGCACAGCCCGGTCTACCGCATCGGCGGCGACGAATTCGTCGTCATCCTCGAAGGCGAGGACTATGCTCATCGGGACGCCTTATTCGAGAAAGTCCGTGCCTTTGAACACATCCGCGACCTGAGCGCCGCCCAGCCGTGGACGCAGCTCGCCGCTTCCGTAGGCATGGCCGTCTACGACAAGACACGCGACACGGCTTACCGGGCCGTCTTCAACCGGGCCGACACCAAGATGTACGAACAGAAGCAGCACCTGGCGCCGCGGGCCTGATTGAGTAAAACCATAGTTTTTGCTATAAAAATTATGCTATAATGAAAAATACGATAGATGATGGCAAAGGAGAGAGGCTCGTGGATACGGATATAGCGGCTATGCGCCGGTTCTTACAGGATTACCCGAAGAAGATGGTAGACCTCGACGTCCTGCAGGCTGCCTTTGCTTCTTGGGATTATGACCGCTTCCGCCCGGCTGTAGCCGCCCTGCTGGACGACGGCAGCCTGACGGCGGTCCGCGCTGGCGGTGTCGATTTCAGCGGCCTGCCGCGGCGGCTCAAGCGGGTGCCGGCCCGGCTCTTTGCGTCGGTGCCGGTGATCCAGGCCGAAGCCATCCGCCGGGCCTTGTCGGAAAAACTCGATTTTTCCTTCTACTATGAACAGCCGTTGAACGTTTGGCAGGCCGATTTGCCATATATCGAAAGATTGAGTGCCTGGCTGGCTCGGGGCACAGGGGGAAGGGCCTCGCTGCAGCAGCGTTCGTGGGATATTTTTGCCGATGAGAAATATCTCCTCGGCCCGGGCGCGGCTTTGTTGAAACGAGTGGGCCTGACGACAGCTGATTTAGGCATCTGCGACCAGCCGGATCCGCTCATGATGGCTGTCCATCCAGATTATTTGCAGCAGCCTGTCTGCCATCATCTGGTCGTCGAAAATAAGGCTCCTTATGGCCGCCTCGTGCCGCATCTGGCAGAGAGCCGGCTGACGTCGCTCATCTTTGGCGGTGGTTGGAGAATCGCTGCCATTCTGGACCTGCTTCCTCAGCAGTGCGGTTGTCCCGGCGCCCGTCACGTCGTCTGGTACTTCGGCGACTTCGACTGGGAGGGCCTGCGCATCTGGCAGGCTGCAGCCAGGGCGGAAACGGTGGAAGTCCGTCTGGCCGTCCCTTTTTATGAAGCCTTTATGGCTTATGAGGCTCCGCAGGGCAAAGAGAATCAGCAGCGCGAAGAATCGGTGTGGCCGCCTTTTGCCGCTGCCGTCGGCGAAAGCTCGGCCCGTGTGTTCCGGGACATCCTGGACAGAGGCTGTTATTACCCCCAGGAAGCCCTGACCGAAAGAGACCTCATCAGGGCATTAAAGGAGACATTACATGGAATTAGAACATTTTTCTGAACGAATGCAGCGCATCTTGCTCATGGCACCTTTGTACCGCTTGGGCCGGCGTCGTTTCAAAAACGCTCAGGGCCAGGAACGGTCAGGCATGGAACTGGGCCTGATGACGCTGCTTTTTTTCTTTGAACAGATGCTCGATGGCAAGAAAGAGGCAGGTATCCGCAATCTGTCGGTCTTCCTGGCAGATCAGACGAAAGGGCTCCTCTTTGACGATGCTAAGGGCTATGAACAGCTGGCCCGGGACATCGTCGCCGTCTTCCGACCGCCGACGGGCAAGCGCAACGAAGAAGTCTTTTTCGACTGGGACCAGGGAAAAGAAGTGCAGGCCCGCTATTCCTACCTGAAAGCGGACCGGGCCGACATCCACTCGAATGAGCAGTATTACGTTCTCGATGAACAGGGCCTGGAGCTCATTTTTGCGACGAAAGAATATTTCAACGAATATCAGTTGTCCATCAATCAGCTCATCCTGCGCAAACAGCTGGAAAAAGGACAGTTCGTCCTGGCCCTGCGGCAGATCGAAGAAATGCGCCTCGACGTAGAGACCCTGCGCAGCCGCATGGCCCGTATCCGTCAGGAAATCCACCGCAATATCGTTTCCGAAGAGACGCTGGCGCGGTACCGGAAAATCGTCGACGACCTCAACCAGCGCCTGAAAAGCGAAGAAGACGCCTTCAAAGAGCTGAAGGCCTTCGTCATCGAGACGCGGGACCGGATACGCAACAACGCCGATAAGGACCCGGAACGGCGGGCTTATGACAATATCCTGGAAGTCGAACGGCGCCTGGAATACGTCCACAGCCTGCACCGCAGTCTACTCAAGGCTGGCATCGACTTGGGGACGTCGGCCTTGGAAGCCGCCGAAGAGTCCCTGTATTTCACCGGTATCGACAGCTTCAATTACGAACAGGAAATCACGAGCCGCCTCTTTTCGTCGCCCTTGCCGGTGACGGCAGCCCGGCGCCTGGTCGAACCCTTCCTGGAACTGCAGCAGTGTCGCGTCTGGTCGCTGCTGGACATCTTCATGCCCCAGCAACTGGAACGACTGGAACGGGAGAGCCGGCAGGAAGATTTCCCCGACGTCGACGATACGGAAGTGAGCGGTGACAAGCTGGTCAACATCCAGAGCCATTATGCCGCCATCGTCCAGGCCCTGCTGGCCTTTCTCGGCGGCCGGACGGCGACGACGCTGGAGGCGTTCTGCCAGTATCTGGAAGACGCAGCGCCTGAGATGTGCCGGAAAAAGCAGTTCTATATCTTCTGGATGCTCATCCATCGCCGCCAGGTCCTTCATCTGAGTGCCGACCTGGCCGGAACGGAATCGGTCTATGCGGCCATTCCCGAATACTGTCCGCAGCTGGAGTGCCTGCAGGCTGTCGAGACGGAAGGGACCGTAGATATCCTGGATTATACGATCAGTAATATGGAAATAGAGGTGACAGTCCATGCTGGATAACAAGAAAATGATGGCCGCCTTCGATATTTATGCCCGCCTGTCCGCAAGTGGCGAAGTCCATAAACTCGATGTGCCCTTGTATTGGGAAGACGAAGACATTGCCGGCCAGGTAGAAATCTATGCCCGCCACGTCAAGTGCGTTCTCGTGACCGATGCCGATACGCTGTATCTCCTGCCGGCAGCCGTCGATTCGCCTTTCCACATCAGCAACGACCAGTTCAAGAAGAAATATATGACGGCCAAATCCGTCAATATGGATATTTATCTTATGTATATGGCCATCATCGTCCTCTTCGGCTGTTTCTACGACAGCTATCAGTCTGATGAGCCCAATGATTTCGTCACCATGCCGGGCTGGCTGGAAGCCATGGACAGCCGCATCGAATCCCTGCGCCACCACGACGAAGCGGTCCTGCGCGAAGCCGAAGGAGACTGCAATTTCAACTGGCTGGCCCTGATGCAGAAGTGGAGCGACATGGACAGCCTCAAGGAGACGGCGAAGAAACAAGATGCTCGGACGAACAGCCGCCTGAGTTTCCTCAATATGACTAAGGCTTTCCTCGTCCATCAGCACCTGGTCCGGGAAATCGGCGAAGGCGAAATGGAACTGACGACCAAGGCCCGGGCCATTTTTGCCCATTATTTCATGGAATCGGCTTATAATCACGGCATCCTCGATTTCATGTATGACTTAGAACAGCGGAAAGGATATAATCCCCATGCCCTCCATCAGTAGAATCCGTTTCACCAATGTCGTCTATGACAACGGCCACAAACGCTATATCGACACGACCTTCCGCTTTGATGGCTATAATGGCATCTTGCTCCTGGAAAACGGCGCCGGCAAGACCGTCTTCGTCCAGACCCTGATCCAAGCCGTCCTGCCGCGCAAGACCGTGGCTCAGCGCAAGATTCAGGAAACACTGCAGCTGAACAATGCCATTGCCCATATCGCCGTCGAATGGATTCTCGAAGACCAGCCGCGGCGCTATGCCCTGACGGCTGTCTCCCTTTTCATGAACAGCAGGGAACAGCTGGCCAGTCAGGAGTTCGCCCTGGAAAATACGCCGTCGTCCCCGGTCCGCCTGGATACGCTGCCCTTTGTGCGTCGCGAGAAAGGCAAGGCCCGGCCGGCGACGAAGGAAGAAATGGCGTCGTATTTCCGCGGCGTTGCTGAGCACGCCATGGCAGCCCGTTTCTTTTCTGAAAACGATACGCTCACGGCCTATGGCCAGTACCTGGAAGAGCACTTTAAGATCATCCCGTCGGAATGGAACAAGATTGCCGCCATCAATGAAACGGAAGGCGGCGTCGAAGGCTATTTTGAGAACTGCCGCACGACGAGCGAACTCGTGGACCGGCTGCTCATCCCGACAGTCGAAGAAGGCTGCCTGGCCGCTTTCGGTTCCCAGACGGGCAATGGTTTTGCCGAACTCTTTGAAAGCCAGCGGGATCATGTGAAGCAGCAGCTGCGCCTGGAAAAGCGCATTGCCGAAATGCAGGGCGTCCTGGAACAGCTCGAAGCGTATACAGCTGTACAGAAGACCTGCTTCGATGCCAAAGAAAGTCTGCGCGCACTGAACAGCCGCCTGAGGACCTACTATGGCCGCATCTGCCAGGATGAAACGGCGCGGCACGACGAAGAAGGGGCCTTGAAGGAAGAACAGGCCGCCCTGTCCGCCCGCCAGGCCGAAACAGAACGGCTTCTGGCCGCCTGTGATGTCGTCGAAGCCCGGGAGGACTGTGATGCGGCCCGTACAGCCAGCGATGGCGCAGAACAGCATTTCCAGCAGGCCGAAAGGGAACGCCTGGCCAACCTCCGGGAAGGGCAGAACCTGACCTTGAGCCGTTACAAGCGGGACCAGGCCCATACGGAAGCCCTACTGGCTGACCGGCAGCAGGCCCTGGCCAGTCTGGAAGCCGATGCGGCTACGCAGCAGCTGCTGGCCGATCTGAATCAGAACAGTGCTGCCCTTCGCGGCTGGTTCTGCCAGGCCGAAGCGAAAGAGCAGGAAAACCTGAAGCATACGGCCGAAGCCATGGAAGACGTGCGCCAGCAGCAGGACAGGGTGAAGGCCGAACAGGAAAAGCAGGAAAGGGATTACCATCGCATCCTCAGTGACGTCAAAGGCGGCGAAGGCCAGATACGGGAACTCCTGCGGCAGCAGGAAAAAATGGAAAAGGAACTCTTTGCCGATTCGGTCCATCAGGAAGCGGCCGATGTCCAGCGGCGCTGGCAGCGGGACTTGGCCCAGGTCCGCCAGGAAGCAGCAGGCTACGAAAAGAATCAGGCCTTTTATAAAGAAGAGGGCCGCAAGGCAGCGGCTTTTATCGCACCGGCTGAAAAGGAAGAGTCAGCACGGCAGCAGGAACTGTGGCAGCTGGGCCTGGCCTTGAGCCAGACCGACATGCTGGCCAGGAACCTCCGGGACGGATTGCAGCAGCGGCCGCACGGTGCCAATATCGCCGACGATACGGCCAGCCTGTACCGCCGCTCCGATGCCCTTTGCCAGCAGGCCGGCGATGATTTGGTCACGCTGGAAGCCCGGCGCCGCGACTTGGACCTGGCCCGCCGCCGGGCGCACCGCTGGCTCGATATTTATGGCAGTCAGGACCAGTTCCTGGCCGACCCGGTCCTGGCCGATAAGATCGATGCCTGGAGCAGTGACTTCCTCTATCTCAAGAGCGGTGCTGAACTATTCCGCACATACAGCAAAACGGCAGAAGGCGGCGCAGATGGCCTGTACAGCCGCTATCCTTTCTGGGCAGCGTCGGTCGTGACGACGACAGAAGAACTGCCGCATCTCCTGAGCCGCTTGGAAAAAGCAGGCCGTGATTTTTTCCAGCCCGTCTTCGTCCTGACTGAAGTCGAAGTGCGCCGCCTCGTCGCTGGTCAGAGCCAGCCCTTGCCGACGCGCCAGGTCGTACCGGCCTATTGGCAGAACATCCTGCCCGAAGCCTTCTCGTCGTGGCTGGAAGCTCTGCGGAACGGTGCCAGCCGTGCCGATGAAGCCATGGCCGAAACTGACCGGGATTTGACGGTCCTGCGGCCGCTCCTCAGCGATTAACAGGCTTTTTATGAAAAACAGCCTTTCAGCCAGTACCGCGACCGCCTGGGCAGACAGGGCCAGCTCCAGGAAGATAGCGAGCGCTGTCAGCGGCGCCTGGACGACGCCCGCCAGACCGTGGAACAGTGCCGGCAGAGCGTCGAACTCTACCGCAGCCGCCTGGCTGCGGCCCGCCAACAGGAAGCGAAGCTTGCCGCGGATCTCCGGCAGCTGGGCGACTATTTGGAATTACAGCAGCAGCATCGGGCTATCCTGGACAAGAACGGCCAGCTCATGAAAGAAGCCGACGAACGGCAGCATACGCTCGCCGGACTGGCCCAGGAAGCCGGCCGCCTGCAGGCCCGTCATGAAGAAGGACTGCGCCAGTACAGCCGCATCGAAACGCGCTGCAGTCAGCTGAAACAGAAATTATACTGGTCGGAAGTCCAGGATGCCGAACCCATTCCGGACGGACGGGACTATGACGTCCTGGCCGAAGAACGGCGCCGCCTCAAGAGCCGCCTCGACGGGGCCAATGAGAGCCGGGGCCGTCTGGAAGCCCAGATCGAAGGGGCCCGCCAGACAGCGGCCAAGCTGGCAGCTGATATGGAACGATTGCGCCAGTCGGCGGAGCTGCCTCTGGATGAGCATTTTGTCTATCCCGATGATGGCGATGAACGGGAAGCAGCCCTCTTGCGGGAACGGCCGGGCCTGGTCCAGGCATGCCGGCAGGCTGATAAAGCCTGGCGGGCGGCCCGCTCGCAGTACGACCAGGCCGCAGGCCGCCTGAAGACGGAAGAAAACCGTTACCAGTCCCGCTATGAAGCCATGCCGGCCCTGGATGGCCCTGTCGCTTCTGTACGGGCCAAAGCCCAGGAACTGGCAAAATCCCTGAAAGAGGCCTTGGCGACGGCGGCCCGGAAGCAGCAGGCAGCCCAGGCCGAAGGCCGGAAATTAGCGGCCCTGCATCAGCAGCTGGCTGTGAAGAACGAACGACTCCTCTTTGCTGCCGATGACGTGCCTGAAGGCCTCGTCGAAGGGCTGGAAGCCCTGCATACAGCGAAAGAACTGGCTCAGGCCGTCACGCCCGTCCTGGAACAGGCCGAAGGCCTCCGTCAGGAAGTGGACGAACGGCGGAGTGCCTGCGACAATCAGCGGGAAACATTCCGCGCTTACTGTGAAACGGCTGTCGCCGATGTCAAGCTGCGCAGCAGCATCGTCGACGGCATCCGCTATAAGCGCGAATATACGGCATACCTGGAATGGCAGGACAAGAGCCGGGCCCGACTGGAACGGGTCATCTCTGTTTCCGAAGAAGAACGGAAGGGCCATTATGCCCATTTGGAACACATGATCAACCATATGATCCTGCACTTGCAGGACGTCTGCAACGGCCTGGGCGAACTGGCGGCCAAGACGCGCATCAAGATTGGCGAGACGACAAAGGATATTTTCCAGATCCAGGTACCCTGTCTCTAATACACATCAGACGAAGCCGACGACGTAATAGGTGT
>ERZ1023884.170-NODE-170-length-12129-cov-8.256916_pt1 | contig 12129 bp, 10 predicted proteins | sample MGYA00380394_ERZ1023884 | MGnify/ENA primary metagenome ERZ1023884 (study PRJEB33179, sample SAMN07449001) | human gut metagenome | biome: Human-gut; feature: Human associated habitat; material: Faeces | host: Homo sapiens | place: India: Bhopal | collected... | reverse complement strand
GTGTAAGGTAAGATTGCAATCTGTCTTGCTCTCTTAACTGCAACTGTAAGTGCTCTCTGATGTTTTGCACATGTACCTGTAATTCTTCTAGGAAGAATCTTACCTCTTTCAGATACAAATCTTTTTAATTTATTAGCATCTTTGTAATCGATTACGTTAGTTGAATCGGCACAAAATACACAAACTTTTTTTCTTCTACGGTTGATTCTCTTCTTCATTGGAGCATCTGTTCCGCGGTTTTCTCTTGGATTAGGCATTTCTAGACCTCCTTAATTCTCTAAAATGGCAATCCCTCATCCTCAACGCCGTCAGGAATGTTCATAAATCCATCTCCTGCAGCACTTGGTTCAGGTCTGCCTGCTGCCTGTGAATATCCCCCTTCACCGGCACTATTCTTGCTCTCTGCAAATTCCTGTTCTTCAATTACAACATCTGTTGTATAAACTTTCTGTCCATCCCTATTAGTGTAGCTTCCGGTCTGTATACGACCTGTTACAGCTATCTTGGTTCCCTGATGAAGGTATTTCTCCGCAAACTCTGCTGCTCTGTCAAATGCTACACAGGAAATAAAATCTGCTGTCTGTTCTCCACCGTCACTACGGCGTCTTCTGTCTACTGCTAATGTATATCTGGCAACTGTAGTCTGTCTCTCACCAGATGAATAACTGATATTAGGATCTCTTGTTAAACGTCCCATTAAGATTACTTTGTTCATAATCTGCCTCCTCTACGGCATATGCCGCTAAGCTTCTATTCTTCTACGTTAACGCATAAGAATCTGAGAACGTTGTCCATGATACGAAGTTCTGAAGCAATTGCGTTAGGGAACTCTGCTACTGCGTCAATACTAAAGAAGTAGTAGAATGCTTCATTCATCTTCTGAATCTCATAAGCTAATTTCTTCTTGCCGGCTTCATCAACAGCTGTGATTGTTCCACCACACTTTGCAACAAGTTCCTTAACTTTCTCGATGACTGCTGTTCTTACATCGTCCTCTGTCATTGCGTTAACAACAACTGTTAATTCATACTTATTCATGCTGTACTGCACCTCCTTCTGGTCTATTGGCTTTCTATCTTAGTAGAAAGCAAGGAATATAAATCAATATATCACGAAGATATATGATACCATAATAAAAAAAACGTGGCAAGTCCAATTATTGTACTTTTTTAATAGATTTTGTATTTTTTTCAACTATTCTTCTTGCAATCATTATCTCATGTCCGCATCCCACACATTTCAACCTGAAATCGGCTCCGACACGCATAACTTCCCATTCATAACATCCGCAGGGATGGGGCTTTTTCATTTTAATAATATCGTTCACTTCAAAATCCATATTAACACCTGCCTTATCCTCAAAACCGGCAAAACGCTTCCGGATAAAAATATAACACCGACCACAAATGTAATCGATGTCATTATTATCTCTGATATAGAGGCGAGTGACGGATTTGAACCGACGATCAGGGTGTTGCAGACCCACGCCTTACCACTTGGCTAACTCGCCATATCTGTTTCAACAGCTTTTGTAGTATATCAGAGAAACTTTACTACGTCAAGAGTTTTTTCAAAAATTATTGTCTCTTTTCACCGCAGAACGGACATTGTCTGTCTGCCACCGAATACTTGCTTCCACACTTTTTACAAAACACAATCCCGATTGTATCATTTTTATCTGACTGTATTGTTCCAAGTTTTGAGCTGATATTTCCTATCCTTCTGTTCATCCTGATACTCATAATCAGATTGACAATGCTTATTGACAATGCAATAAGCACCAGCACTCCGATTATTATTACCAACACTGACAGAACTGACTGGCTGAATATCGCATTTTTTGATTCGGTCACTGCACTTGCAGCAACCGAACCATCTTCTAAATAGTCATAATCAATATTACCCATTCTATTTCTCCTGTGTTCCTTTTTTCTTCCTGTTCCTTGTAACCAGAACCACTATTCCGGCTGTCAGTAACGCCACGCACACTATACTGCACACAAAAAGTGCCTTGTTGGCATACCATCGGATAAATATGTTAGTGGATATGGTTACATTTTTATTAAAATCTGCCACATACTTTCCGTCTTCAGCCACATCGGTATCCGTGACATTTCCTGCCTTATCTGTAATAACCAGCCTTATGTGGCGGTTCATACCCTGTGAGACGCTGAATGAACCAAGGTACTGTGTTATCTCTTCCACATCCGTTATCTCTTTTGTTCTGACTCCATCTATGTAGACTTCCACTTTTGCTATTCCCATGGCATCAAACAGTTCATACTTTACATCTATTTCCGAAGCGTTATAATTCTTCTTTCCAAGACCTGTCACTGATACAAGTTCCGGTTTGGTCGTGTCTACATAAAATACTGCGGCAAGCCTGTCCTCTTTCAGTGTCTCCGACTTGTTGCCGTCACTGTCCACGGTGGATATGACAATCCTGTAGATTCCGTCACTGCTAAAGTTGTCCCTGCTTATCACATATTCGTATTTATGCCATCCGTTTTTCTCCGACAGGTCATTGACACTGTACTCCGGATTCTGCATCATGGCGCCGTCCCTTGTTATCTGGACGGATACCTTATCATGGTCTATGCCGCCGGCATTGTATTCGCTTACGGTAAAATCTTCCTGCACATTTTTTACATACGGATTATTTAAAAGATTTAACAGACTCTCATTAAAGGTAAATACTGACCCGTATCCGTTGACGGTAAATTCAGTTATACTTTCCGATGTTTTTCCTGCCATGTCCTCTGCCGTCACACTGAGAACATAAAGTCCGTCATTACCGCGTTCCTTAGGTATTTCGATAACCATGTCTCTTTCACGGCTGCTGCTTTCTTTTCCCGTCTTTACAAAAAGGTCCGTAACGTCTTCTTTATCGGTTATGTTAAGCCTGTCTGATGTTTCATCATATGTGACAGAGCTTCTTACAAGCTTTACTGTGCCTGTCCTGTAATAATTATCTTTTATATTTATTTTTCCAGATACTGTGTCCGTATATGAAGCCCTGTCAAGTCCCGCAAGTGTTATTTCCGGATTGGCTGTATCCACCGTAAAGTGTATTCTTTCTGTTTTAGAGCTGTTGCCTGCCCCATCTTCTGCCATAATCGTGATTTCATATTCACCTTCATCTGTAAATACTTTTTTCATCACGGACTCTTTTGTACTGCTTACAAAGCCTCCCATGTCAAGTACCTCGGTTATTCCGTTAAGGCTCCTTGTTCCGCTTATCTTAACGTCATTATTCCTGTAATTAACCTCGACGGCTGAAAATTCAAGGGTTGCGGAATCTTTTACATAACTGCCGTCCGTTACTCCTGAAATCCTTACTACCGGGTTAGTATTGTCAATGATGAAAGATATTTTTCTTTCGTCTGATTTATTTCCTGCAGCGTCTGTCGATACTGCGGAAACACTGTATGTGCCGTCTTCCGTGAATGTATATCTTCCGACAGTTTCCATCCTGTCAGACCTATCAGCCGTTATCACGTTTTCCGTTGTCTTCCCGTCAAGTTCTTTCCTGACGGTTATTACTGTGCCGTTGCCTTCTGCGCTGAAATGTTTTTCCGTTACGGGAATATTTATGGTCACGTTTCCCGCATTGTCGCTTCCCGGTTCCACGCCTGTGATTTCTCCTATTACCGGTGCCACTGTATCTATATATGCACTTGCTTCTTTTACCGAGGTATTTCCGGCATTATCAGCTGCTTCTGCCCTGACAGTATACATTCCTTCTTCATTCATGGTTTCCATGATTAACCTGTCATCAACAGTGACTTTATACTCTTTGTCAGATGTCGTCCTGTTATCGTATGCTTCTGCATTATACCTGACGCCGTTGACGGTAATTGTTACGTTTCTGATTCCCGATTTATCGGATAACGACCTGTCGGCAGCTTTTACGGTGAATGTCACTTTTCCGTTATACCAGCCGTACTTTCCCGGCTTGCTATCTGCCGCAACCATTATGTCAACAGGCAGTGTGTCCACGTCTATATAGCTGTTTTTAACGCCTCTGCCCGCACCTATTACTGTATATGGGACAGTATTTTTATTTCCCACTGAATCTTCAAGTACAAGTTCCGCATTTCCGCTTACATTGTCCCCCACATCAAAGGAGATTCCGTTTCCGGTAACATATCCCTGTATCGTCCTGTTTCCCACTTTTAACACGGCACTTTTAAGTCCTGATAATCCATCACTTATGTCTGAAGTCAGGGTAAACCTGCCGTTATAAAAAGTCCCGTAGGATGTCATTGTTTCTTTATTTCTTCCCGTGTTTCCAAAGGTTATTGTCATTCCTTCTGCCTGTGGTGCTTTTCTGTCCACATAGATGTCGTAACGCTTTGGTGTGGAAACATTGCCGGCAAAATCTTCTGATGAAACGGTTACCGCCAGATGCCTGCTTCCTTTATCGTCAATGACACCTGTCATGAAATCAGCGGTATCAAGCACTGCCTTGGCGGTATTGTCTGCGGCTGTAAAACTGCCTGTGCCGTCTGCATTGAATGTCTTTTCTTCTCCGTTGACTGTCACTGTTATCCTGCTGATTCCTGAATAAACATCTCCGGCATCCTCGGATACGATTACTATTTCTGATTCCCCCGAAACATATATGTTTCCGTTTTCTGAGACATATTTATTGACATCCGGTCCGTTTTCCACGGAGAACCTGTCATCCGCCGGTGTATTGTCTGATATAAGCACGTTGGTGTCTTCACCGTATTCAGCATTTCTTAATAGTCCTGCAAGTGACCTGACGGTTTTTCTTCCTGCCTGGTCCCATACCACAACGGCATAATGTACTGCCGTGTTATTTTCAAACGGGATGTCAAACCTGACATTTGTTTCTTTAAGTGAAGCATCATTCTTTGCCAGTTCTTCCATTCCCACACTTTTAATCACATCTCCTGTGAGTGAATCTATCAGTTCCACTGCGTAGAGGTGTCCGTCTTTGTCTGCAGCCATGACATTTATGGATGCATTGCCGCTTGTGTAAAGTCCTTTACCGGTTATATTGATGTTTTCCTTACTTACAAAGGTAAGTTCAGGGGCTTCAAGGTCTGTTCCGAAATATTCGTGGGTGAAGATATGTTTATCCTCACCATTATGTAAATAAAACGCATGGTCTTTGTTGTATTTTTCTGCATTAAATGTTAAAAGTAAAATATCTGCCTTTCTTTCAGTTGCTTTTCCATTACTAAGCCTATAGTTTTCACTATCCAAAACACCAACTTTAACCTCATTGGTAAATGCCCATCTTGTTCTTATTCCGTTAATCACTTTACCACTCACAAGAGATTTTTCTGTGCCGTTTTCTATGTATCTTACTGAATATATTGAACTGTTGTCTATTTCCTTTCCATTGATTATAAAGGATAATGTGACCTGTGATTCTTTATACCCCCAGCCATAGCCTTTTATCGTAACTTCAAAAGGTACATTCCTTTCAATGCTGTCAGTATGTGACATTGTAATTCCCGAATCACTGATATCAACACTGATTTCCTGTGGCTTAGATGTCACAGTATATGACACATAATCTAATTTTCTGCCATATTTATTGTGCATATCAAGTGATACAGGCAATTTTACACTTTCATTCCGTATGTCATCCTCAGAAATTTCTATTGTCTCTGTAATGTCTTTTTCTATGCCATCCACATATACCTTAATATACGAATCAACAGCTTTTGATTCAATAGTGAATGTCTTTTCATATTTCTTCCATTCACCTTTCTTAGCCGCTGTCACGGATATGTGTGCTGTTCCTACTTCAAGTATGTGTATGCTTCCGTCTGTATCAATTGTTGCGATGTTTTCATTATCCGATGAATACACTATGTCAGTATAATCATCCTGATTCTCAATGTTTACAGGAATGGTATCCGTCCTGTAATCCGCTGCATTAATGCTTACCTTATTATCATAAGGGAGGGATTCTTTATTAACACTAAGTATTATGTCATTACTTGTTTCAGGATATGCCGTAAGACTGTATGAAGCCTTTTCTCCTGTGTATCTGTCCCTTGCTGTTATTACTGCTTCTACCAAATCATATCCGGAGTCTTTATTTATTGCTACTCTGCCTGTGCTGTCCACACTTATTTCCGCATCAGAACTTTCATATATAATGCTGTTATCATACTTACAGCTTAGATTCAGCCCGTTCCATGACTTCTTGTTCTTAAGCGTTACACCCGCAACAAGGTCTCCGCTTTTTTCAATAATTACGTTATTGTCATAAAATTTGTTATTATCCACTCTGAATTCAGGAGTGTTATCAATATCAATAAGCAGATATACAGGAGTATATACCTTGTACCCATCATCACGGACAGCTGTCAGCCTGACCTTAACATATCCCGGTGTACGGTAGTTGATTACACCATCTTCATAACCCGCGTAGTTGTATATACCGTCTTCTGTTTCATTGGATTCAATGTCTGTTGTATCCATGACAACACCTTCAGGCAGTTCATACTTTCCTTCCGGGGCATACGGAATATGTACTGTGTAAGTGGACGTAGCTTCATCATATACTGCACCTGCGATGTCTATAGGCGTAGCCATACCCATGGTAACGTCATACTCTGTCTTATCTGCACTGTAGGATTCAGTTTTAATGACATCACCCATTATTATGCTTACTTCAAGTCCTGCTGACTCACGGTTTCCTATATCAATGGTGTATTCATCATTGCTAAATACTGCCTCTGCTTCTTCATCACCGATTTTAAATTTAAGAATCTTATCCTCATCAGGATCCTCTGAGTTCTTGATTATAGCCCCATCAAGGTCTTTAACAACAAACTTCATCTGTGTACCCTCAGGAAGTACATCTGCTTTTACTCGTTTCTCTGAAAACGGAATGGATGTAACAAGCATTGCTGCTGTTATAATCCACGCCATGTATTTCTTTACTCTCATTGTTTTATCCTCATTTCTATAGTTAATTATCAGATTTCAATTACTAGATTGGTTTAGTAAGTATCAAGTCCCTTATCCCCATCTATAAATATAATTCTGATTTTGCCTGTATCCTTAAAAAAGTTGAACGTAACATATATATCTGTATTTTTGTAATTATATTGCATAACCATACCGTTTTCTGTATCTTTTTCACATGATGATTTTCCAAAATACGCTTCAACATCTTCCTTAGTTGACTGGTTCAAAACAAGTCCTACTCCAAAAACATCTATATTATGCTTTTTAGTATCATACCATATTCCAAATCCCACATCCCGTCCGCCAAGCTCATCTAGCGTTTCCGGTACTTTTGCCTTACTTCCATCAACCCTATTAAGATATAACGTATCCAGAATTACTCCATTTTTTCCATGTATAACCGGTGCTGTTGTTGCCGGCTCTGTTGGGCGGGTTGGCTGTGGTGTTGTTGGCTTTGCCTGTGGTTTTGTTGGCTTTGGCTGTGGTTTCGTTGTCGGTGCTACATATGGTGTTGTTGGTTCTGCTGCCGCCGGAGTTGTCTCTTCTTCTACATTCTTATCATCCTTTGAGGTAGTCTCTTCTTCCTTATCCGTCTCTGTTGTGCTCTCTGATTCTTTTATAACATCGTCTTTCTTTGTTGTGACATCTTCCTTTGAACTTTCATTTATTACAACATCTGACTGATTATTATCCGTTGTCTGTGCCTTTCCTGACCTCCTTGTTACTACGATTACTGTACCTATCACTGCAAGTAATGCTACTGCTATCATGATTATTCTGATTTTATTTTCCTTAATCCAGTTCATTTTTTGCTCCTTTTTTACCTTATTTCTATACTATTTCCTTATCTGTATGTATAATTAAAATATCTTTAAACAGAGTTATCTTTTCTATTCCAATTTCACTTTTAGATAAAATTGTGGTTCCTGAATCAGTATCAACAGATGACAGTACCTCTGTCACTTTTGATTCATTGAGTGATACCGTACCTGAACTCAATCCATCAGTGATTTCTGATGTTATATTTCTGATTCCATCACGTTTCACCTGTTCTGCATATGAAAACCTCATCTCCGTATTTTTATTTGAGTTCTGCATCATGGCAATAGACTTTTTCTCTGTTTTTCCTGTAAGATAACCGATTACTACACGTATCTTTAAAGTAAAAAACAGTATTATTCCCACAGTAAGCATAAGTCCGGCAAGTGCAAAACATATTATTGATATTATTTTGTATGTACTACCCATTTTTCTATTCCTCGTTATATATGCTCTCTATATCACTTATAAATAAATCTTTCTGTTCTAATATGCTCGCCTTTTTCTGAATTGATTTTTCCTGTAATACATCAAGATTATCTGTATTTCGATAAATCATTTCAAACAAACTTAATATTTCTTTTGCTTCTATGTCCGCTCTCATAAATGCCCGTCGCTGTTCATGAATAAGATTTAATATTGCTTCATACATCGTTAATTTAACATACGCAATATCCGGATTATCATAGTCTTCAAGATTGGTTATACAAGTTTCAACAGCCGTAATAAGCTCTGCATATAATTCTTTTGTCGGTTCTTTTACACTTGTTGAATTATCTACATAATTTTTGTAAAAATCGCACACCACATAGTAGCTTTGAGCCAACGAATAATTTGCATATGAACCATCATTATTTTCACATACCTCCTTAAAAAATGGATATGCCTTTAGTGCTCTGCTTCTGAATGTTTCCTGGCTATTCTCATCACTGTCATACATATACAGATAGATTATTCCTGCCTGATAATTCATTTCGGCAATCTGTCCGCTTGTTTTATCATACGTGTTGTCATTATTTTCAGAGAAGTTCTGATTATAATAATTCATAAATTGTTTGCTCTCTTCTATTCCAAAACCATGTTCTGTATATACCTCCAACATTTTGATATATGCCTCCGGACGCTTCGGATATAACTTAATCGCATTGATATAACTGTCAATCTTATCTTCATAACTTGTTGAATCTACTACCGATATCAAATTATCATATGTCTGGTTATTGGTTTTTGATGCTAATGATCTGAATACAAATCCTCCACCCAGAAATATCACGAAAAGTGATACTGCGATAATAAACAGTCTCATTTTTTTCCACTGTTTTTTCTTATAACTTTCATCTGCCTCAGTGTAATGTTCTAAGGCATACATTAGTTCATCACACGTCTGATATCTGTCATCCGGATTTGCCTGTGTACATTTATTTATTATGGCTTCTAACCCTGATGACAATGTGGGATTCCACTGCCTGATTGGTTTTATTTCATACGGCGGTTCTCCCGGACTCTGCCCTGTAACCAGGTGATATAATGTCGCTCCCAGACAATATATATCTGTTCTCGCATCTGTCTGACCCATTCCTCCAAATTGTTCGGGTGCTGCATATCCTCTTGTTCCAAGATTTACTGTATCTTTCAGATTATGTTCCTTATATTCCCTTGCAATACCAAAATCAATTACTTTCAGATTTCCTTCCGGTTTCAACATAACATTCGCCGGTTTCATATCTCTGTATATTATAGGTGGATTTTGTGAATGTAGATATCTTAGAACATCGCATAACTGCTTTGCCCAATCTATTACAAGTTCCTGAGGTTGCGCACCATTCTGCTCCAGAATTCTGTCAAGCGATTCTCCTTCAATATAATCCATAACAACATATATGGTTCTTCCACTATCTATGATATCAACAATTCTTGGTAATGCCGGATGGTCCAACTTTTTCATCATCTCGGCTTCTACAAGAAGGCTTTGAACCACTACCTGATTATTTTTATCATTGGATCTTTTTTCTATTTCCTTTACAGCCCACTGTTTATTAAGTCTTAAGTCCATTGCAAGGTATACCACTGACATACCTCCATGCCCTATTTCCTTAAGAATTTCATATTTATTATCAATAATATTTCCTTTTCCTGCCATAATCGAACCTACTATTTACCCGGCTTAATTACTACAGCCGTAATATTGTCACTTTCTTTTCGTTGTTTATTTACCTCTACGAGATATTTTAACTTTTCTTCTATATCACCATCAGTTTCACACTTGTCCAACTCTAACCCTTCAAATATCTCCCGTGCTGATATCTCATGTCGGAATCCATCTGAACATAGCAAAAAGCCATCTTCACTGCCTGTTTCGCCTTCATACACTTCTATTTCTACATTCTGGGTAGCACCTATACATTGTAATAAAACATTTCGTCTTTTATCATATTCTGCTTCCTCCCATGTCATTTTCCCCATTTTAACTTCTCTTGCAACCAAGGACTGGTCTTCTGTTATCTGCCTAATCCCTTTATTAACAAGATATGTTCTTGAATCTCCAACATTTATAACCATATAGTGATTATTTATTATCAAAATTCCTGTTATTGTCGTTCCGAGGTTCAAATGATTTCTTTTGCCATAACTAAATAGTTGCCTATTTAATTCAACAATAATTGACTCCAGATTTTTTCTTATTTCATCCCATCGTACTTCATCGTCAAGAAAATCTATCAATTTGTTATCAAACCAATCTGATAGTTTTGTTACTACATGTGCACTTGCCAGTTCCCCATCTGACAACCCTCCCATACCATCACACACAACTGAAAATGCTATATTATAATTTTTATAATTACCTGTCTTAAGCAGAACACTATCCTGATTAGTTTCTTTTTCTATTCCAATATCATTTACAACACCAGTTATATAATTCATTTATTTATCCACCTATATCTTAAATCTAAATTCTTCGTTAGCAAGCCTGAAAACTATTCCATCCGTTAGTTCAGCATACTTGTTTTTTTCTATCTTTCTGTTTTGTATATATGTTCCGTTAGTTGATTTATAATCAATTAAATAATATTTATTGCCATCTTTTATAATATGTACATGTTCACGGCTTATTGCTGAATTATCACTTATACAAAAATCTGCATTTCCTTCCGCCTGCCCTATTACAAAATCATCTTTATATATATCTGCTTCTTCACCGGTTTTTATTCTTATAATTTTAGGGTAACACATTCTCATTTCCGCTTCGGATAAAATAGTTGTTCCTCCATTGTTATCATCCAACCCCAACATTGTTGTTCCCCCTGTTTTGGGTTTTACACAGATATCTTCCGATTGGTTTCTGACTCTTTGTCCACACATATCGCAGAATATATCAGTAGAACGCAAAGTCTTTCCACATTTAGGACATGTATTAGTCAACAAGTTATTTCTACCGCTTAATAACTTTGAAGGATGTGCAACAGTTGTTGTATCTTCTGCCGAAAAGTTGGGTGTATATATACCTGTACATTTTATTTTTTCAGGTTTCTTACTGTTTCCATCAGATACTGCGAGTTTCTCACTTAGGAATTCTGCACCATTCTTAGTATTTCCTCTTAATCCATTAATAAAATTATGAAAATCATATAACGAAAAATCTATATGCTGATTAAAATACTGAATATACTTTGACACATATGAGCAATCCTCCATCTGATTAAATACAGTAGAAAATGCCAAATCCCTGAAAAATGCTTTTAATTCATATTCATTATCTTCATTTATTATTGGAACATACACAAACCTGACGCTTTTATCCTGCCTATTTACAAAGATATATTTTTTATCAAATACAAACTGTTTTATTTCAAACATCAGATTTACTGACTCACTTATTCCTGTCAGAATATATTGGATTATCGATAAAAATCGATCTTTTGATGTTACTGAAGTAAAATATTCTTCCAACGAAATGTATTCATTGACATTATATTTAATAGACTTTTTACCCGCCTCGGGTACCAGCAGATAATCGTATCTTCCTTCTCTGAGAATTTCATATTCCCTATTATTCAGTACCTGTCCGGATGTCAACTTTATTTCCACATACGCTTCTTTTCTTTTTTTAGTGAAAACTATTTTACTCATCCTGCTGTATCTCCTTTTATCATAAGCTATTGTCTTAATTTCTTTTCAATCTCGCCATTGAGATGTGTTTCTAAATTGCTATAGGCATCTGCTGATTCATCAACAAATTTTCTAATTCCTTTAAGCCGGCTTTCAACTGAACTCATCTTATTAACTATTTCATTTATCCTGAATTCAATGTTTTGTTCCTGCCTTATATTAATTGGTATCTTTCTTCTCATC
>ERZ1023884.166-NODE-166-length-12397-cov-10.069114_pt1 | contig 12397 bp, 8 predicted proteins | sample MGYA00380394_ERZ1023884 | MGnify/ENA primary metagenome ERZ1023884 (study PRJEB33179, sample SAMN07449001) | human gut metagenome | biome: Human-gut; feature: Human associated habitat; material: Faeces | host: Homo sapiens | place: India: Bhopal | collected... | reverse complement strand
TTTTTCAGTAGGGGGAAGACCCCTATTTATGTAAACTATGTTATTGCACATAACAGCACGCGGGCGCCCCACGGGTCGCCCCTACAACGAAAAAAAGCTGTCGCTCATGCGGCAGCTTTTTTTCGATGAACGACGAACGATGAACGATGAACGAATCGCAGCCAGGCGACAAATAATCCAAGGCCTGTGGCCTTGTGCGTAGGGGACGTTCTTTAACCTCTCAGACCGCCTTCGGCGGCCAGCTCCCCTATAAAGGGAGCCTTGGGCGGCCTGCGACCTGCGGGCTCGCCACGTGCGAGCCCCTACGTATGTGAATAAAATCACTTAATGAGCTGGGCGCATAGATGAACGAAAATGATTGCTTTTTGATTATAATGAATGAATCTGATTGAAAATGATTGAATATAACGGTATAATGAGGCCAAAGGAGGATAAAAAGGGAAGTGATACGATGTTGACAGAAGAAAGACATGAAAAGATCATGCGTCTTGTCAATACGAGTGGGGCCGTTTCGGTTCAGGACTTAGTGAGTTTTCTGAACATTTCCGAATCGACGGTCCGTCGGGATTTACTCACGCTGGACCGGGAAGGCCGCCTGCGCCGTGTCCATGGCGGCGCCACGACGCTGCGCGATGATTCTTCATATGAAGCGGATATGGAAAATCTGCAGGACAAGTATTCCATTCATATGAGCGATAAACGCCGCATCGCCCAGTATGCGGCCAGCCTGATCAAGAAGGATGACTTCGTCTATCTCGACGCCGGTTCGACGACGGAACAGATGGCCGATTTCCTGGCCGGATCTGAAGCGACCTTCGTGACCAACAGCATCCCGCTGGCCCAGAAACTGGGGCGCAGCGGCAGACGTATCTACATCCTGCCCGGACGGGTCAAAGGCGATACGGAAGCCATTGTCGGCAGTGATATGCGGGATATGATCGGCCGCTATCATTTCACCAAGGGCTTCTTCGGAGCCAATGGGATCGCTCCCCATTCCGGATGTACGACGCCGGATGATGAAGAAGCTGTCTGTAAGCGCGCTGCCGTAGGCCAGTGCCTAGACCGCTTCGTCCTGGCCGATTCCAGTAAATTCGGTTTATCTTCGCACATTACATTTGCAGACTTATCAATGGTTACGCTGATTACAGCCAAAGATGAAGAACACGTCGATTACCGGCCTTATCAGCAAATTACGGAGGTGCATATCCTGTGATTTATACAGTTACGTTCAATCCATCGTTAGACTATGTCGTCCACATGAAGACCTTCACGGCCGGTGACATCAACCGGGCCGAACAGGAAATGATCTATCCCGGCGGCAAAGGCATCAACGTGTCCCTCGTCCTGGGAAACCTTCATATTCCTTCTAAGATGCTCGGTTTCATCGCCGGTTTCACAGGCCGGGAAATTGAACGCCTGGCCAAAATCAACGGCGGCGATACGGATTTCATCACCCTCGACGAAGGTTGCTCGCGCATCAACCTCAAAGTCAGCGCCGATGATGAAACGGCTGTCAATGGCATGGGATCGCATATTCCCGAAGAAAAACTGCAAGCCCTGCTGGCCCAGATCGATACCCTCAAAGCCGGTGACACCCTGGTACTGGCCGGCAGCATCCCCAGCGATATTCCCGATGATATTTATGAACAGATCCTCAAATGCCTCCAGGACCGCGATATCCGCGTCGTCGTCGATGCCACAGGCGACCTTTTGAAGAATGTCATCAAATATAGACCGTTCCTCATCAAACCGAATAACTTTGAATTAGGCGAATTGTTCAGCGTCGACCTCCATACGGATGAAGAAATCATCGTCTGCGCCAAACAGCTCCAGGCCATGGGGGCCCGCAACGTCCTCGTATCTCTCGGCGGTGACGGCGCCCTGCTCCTCGGCGAAGACGGCCAGGTCTACCGCCGCCAGCCCCCGAAAGGCACGCTGGTCAACTCCGTCGGTGCCGGCGACAGCATGGTCGCTGGGTTCCTGGCCGGTTTCGAAGCGTCCAAGGGCGACCTCCAGGAAGCCTTGAAAATGGGTATCAGCGCCGGCAGTGCATCGGCCTTCCATGAATGGCTGGCTACGGAAGACGATATCAAGGAAGTATACGCTACCTTATAAAGAAACACGCATTTTTGTGTAGAGAGTTGAGAAGAGAAGGAGAGAAATAATGCGTATTGTAGATTTACTCAAGAAACAGAGCATCGACCTCAATGCGTCTGTAGCCGACAAGGCCGCTGCCATCGACCACCTGGTCGACCTCATGGCCGCCGGCGGCAACCTGAACGACAAAGAGCTGTACAAGCAGCGCGTCCTCGCCCGTGAACAGGAAGGCAGTACGGGTATCGGCGAAGGCATCGCCATTCCCCATGCCAAGACGGAAGCCGTCAACGAACCGGGCCTGGCTTCGATGATCGTCCGCGACGGCGTCGACTACGAAAGCCTCGACGACGAACCGGCTCACTTGTTCTTCCTCATCGCCGCTCCGGCTGGCGGTGCCAACGTCCATCTGGAAGTCTTGAGCCGTCTGAGCCGTATGCTCATGGACGACGATTTCCGCGACAACCTGATGAAGGCCCAGACGCCGGAAGAATACCTGGCTATCATCGACAAGGCCGAAGCCGAACAGGTCGCAGCTGAAGAAGCAGAAGCTGCCGCTGAAGCCGCTGCCGAAGAAGCACCGGCTGAAACGGAAACGGCCGCTCCGTCGGATCGTCCCTACGTCATCGGCGTCACAGCCTGCCCGACGGGCATTGCCCACACCTATATGGCAGCAGAAGCCCTGGAAAACAAAGCCGCTGCCATGGGCGTCGACATCAAAATCGAAACGAATGGTTCCGGCGGTGTCAAGAATCACCTGACCCAGGCCGATATCGACCGCGCTGTCGGCGTCATCGTCGCCTGTGATAAAGACGTACCGGTCCAGCGGTTTGCCGGCAAACCGGTCATCTTCACGAAAGTCGCCAACGGCATCAAGATCCCGGAAGAACTCATCCAGACCGTCCTCGACGGCAAAGCCCCCATTTATCAGGGCAATGAATCGTTGTCGGAAGCCGTCGATGTCGAAAGCGCTGAAAAAGAAAGCGTCGGCCGTCAGATTTATAAGCACTTGATGAACGGCGTATCCCATATGCTTCCCTTCGTCATTGGCGGCGGGATCCTCATCGCCCTGGCTTTCCTCTGCGACATGGATAATGCCGGTACGGCCAACTTCGGCAGCGGCACGCCGCTGGCTGCCTTCCTGAAAAATGTCGGAGGCCTGTCCTTCAGCATGATGATGCCTATCCTGGCAGGCTATATCGCCATGAGTATCGGTGAACGGCCGGCTCTCATGCCCGGTATCGTCGGCGGTTTCCTGGCAACGACAGGCGGTTCCGGTTTCTTCGGCGCCCTCTTTGCCGGCTTCATCGCAGGCTATCTCATCATTTTCCTGAAAAAAGCCCTGGCCCATCTGCCGGAAGCGCTGGACGGCACGAAGTCCATCCTCTTCTATCCGGTCCTCGGCCTGGTCCTCATCGGCGTCATCATGACTTATATCATCAATCCGCCGACGTCTGTTTTCAATACGTGGCTCTTCGACGTCCTCAACAGCATGACCACGTCGAGCCGTATCGTCCTCGGCTTCATTCTCGGCGGCATGATGTCCATCGACTTCGGCGGCCCGATCAACAAAGCCGCTTACGTCTTCGGTACGGCCTCGCTCATGAGTGCCAGCGGTCAGGCTGTCAGCTCGGGCATCATGGCTTCGGTCATGGTCGGCGGCATGGTTCCGCCTCTGGCTATCGCCCTGGCTATGCTTATCTTTAAAGGCAAATTCACACCGAAAGAACGCCAGTCGACGATTACCAACTTCATCATGGGCCTGTCCTTCATCACCGAAGGGGCCATTCCTTTTGCCGCATCGGACCCGGTCCACGTCATCCCGCCCTGCGCTATCGGCGCCGCTGTCGCCGGTGCCTTGTCGATGCTCTTCAACTGCGCCCTTCCGGCTCCTCACGGCGGTATCTTCGTCTTCGGTGTCATCACCAACTGGCCTATGTACATCGTCGCCTTAGTGGCCGGCGTCATCGTCGCAGCTATCCTGCTCGGTATTTTCCGCAAAAAACGTCCGCAAGACTGATTGCGTTATCGCTATAAATCGTATACACTATATTATGTAGCTTTATCTCATCTTCTATATTTCCTAAAAGGAGGAATTTGTCATGAAAGAATTTGAATTTGTTGTCACTGATCCCCAGGGTATCCACGCTCGTCCGGCAGGCCTTTTGGTCAAAGAAGCAAAAAAATTTGAATCCAATATCAGCGTATTCAAAGGCGCCCGCAAAGGCGATTTGAAGAAAATCTTCACCGTCATGGCTCTCGGCGTAAAACAGGGCGAAACGATTAAAGTACAAGTAGAAGGCGCAGACGAAGAACAGGCAGCTAGTACTGTAGAAGCCTTCTTGAAAGAAAACTTCTAATTTCTTTGAGGGGGAAAGTACATGCTGACGTTAAAAGGTAAAAGTGTCTTCTCCGGTATCAGCATCGGACCGCTGGCACTGTTCCATCGTAATACGATTTCTACGGCCGTACGGCCAATCGAAGACGTCGATGCCGAAATCGCGCGTTTCCAGAAAGCCCGCGAAGAAGCTATCGGCCAGCTCAAGGACTTGTATGTCAAGGCTGTAGACAAAGTCGGTGAAGAACAAGCCGCTGTCTTTGAAGTCCATCAGATGATGCTTGATGACGATGACTATATCGAAGGTATTGAAACCAAGATCCGCGATGAAAAAATGAATGCTGAAGCCGCTGTCGACCAGACGGCTCAGGAATTTGCTGAAATGTTCCGTTCCATGGAAGATGCTTATATGCAGGCCCGCGCAGCCGACGTCCTCGACATCTCCCGCCGTGTAGAACAGCAACTCTGCGGCGGCCCGGGAATCGACTTCAGCAATTATGACCACGTCATCATCGCAGCCGATGACCTGGCTCCCAGCGAAACGTTACAGCTCGATACGGATAAGATTCTCGGCTTTGTTACGTCAGCAGGCAGCACGAACTCGCATACGGCCATCCTGGCCCGCACCCTGGGCATCGCTGCCGTCGTTAGCACGGGCACACAGCTCCACAACGACGTCGACAACATGACGGCCATCATCGATGGCACGACGGGCACGGTCTACATCAATCCGGATGAAGAAACCATGGCGGCCATGAAGCAGAAACAGAAGGAAGAAGAACTTCGCGTAGCCGCTCTGGAACAGGTACGCGGCGTCCCGACGGTTACCAAAGATGGCAAGAAGATCAACCTTTATGCCAATATCGGCAACCCCGGCAATCTGCCGCAGGTCCTGGCCAACGACGCCGAAGGCATCGGCCTCTTTCGCAGCGAATTCCTGTATCTTGAAAGCAGCGATTATCCGACGGAAGACCAGCAGTTCGAAGCCTATAAACAGGCTGCTGAAGCCCTGCAGGGCAAGACCGTCGTCATCCGTACCCTGGATATCGGCGCCGACAAGAAAGTCGACTACTTCCAGCTCGACCCGGAAGAAAACCCGGCCATGGGCATGCGTGCTATCCGCATCTGCCTGACTCGCGTCGACCTCTTCAAGACGCAGCTCCGCGCTCTCCTGCGCGCTTCGGCTTATGGCAAGATCGCTATCATGTTCCCGATGATCATTTCCGTCTGGGAAGTACAGCGGTGCAAAGAAATCCTCAACGAAGTCCGTCAGGAATTGGATGAAAAAGGCATTGCCTACGATAAGGATATGGAAATCGGCATCATGGTCGAAACCCCGGCTGCTGCCGTCATGAGTGAAGAACTGGCTAAGGAAGTCGACTTCTTCAGCATCGGTTCCAACGACTTGACCCAGTATACCCTGGCCATCGACCGTCAGCAGACCCAGCTCGATGCCTTCTTCGATTCCCATCATCCGGCTGTCCTCAAACTCATCCAGATGACCATCGAAAACGGCCACAAAGCCGGCATCTGGGTCGGCATCTGCGGCGAACTCGGTGCAGACCTGACACTGACCGAAACGTTCCTGCGCATGGGCGTAGACGAACTCTCCGTCAGCCCACCGTCGGTCCTGCCGCTCCGTGAAAAAGTACGCTCTCTTGATTTGAGCAAGTAATAAAAAAGGTCTTGTCGCGATGCGACAAGACCTTTTTAGCTGTTAGCCGTTAGCCACCTGCCTCCCCTGTGAAGGGGAGCTTTTTGGCATTGTAGGGGTCGCCACGTGGGCGACCCGTTAGGAATTTGGATGATACTCTCAGCAGGATGGCCGGGAAATCGTACACCCCCTCAAGCGGGCTCGCCACGTGCGAGCCCCTACGACCTGATAACCATTACTTCAGCACTTCTTCCGAGCTGGTCGGGAGGTTAGGCATATCGGTGTTGAACCATTTCTTGTAGATTTTCTGGAATTCGCCCGATTCTTTCAGTTTGGCCATGGCGTCGTTGACTTGTTTCAACAATTCTTTGTTGTCCTTGTTGATGGCGAAGGCCAGGTATTCCGGCTTCGTATCGGGGATGTTGATGACGTCGAATTTATCTTTGCCGTCCTGGGTCAGGAAGTAATCGGCAACCGGTTTGTCGAGGATGGCTGCCGGCGAGCCGCCGACCTGGAGTTCCATGATGGCTTCGGAGTTATTGTCGAACTGTTTGATCGTATAGCCCTGTTCTTCGGCGTATTTAGCGCCAGTCGTACCAATCTGGACGGCAATCTGTTTGCCCTGCAGGTCGGCTACGGAATGGACGCCGCTGTTTTTCGGCGTCAAGATGACCAGTTTCGATTCGTAGAACGGAGCGGCAAAGGCGACTTTCTGAGCCCGTTCCTTGGTGACGGTCATGCCCGTAGCGGCGATATCCATGTCACCCTGCTGGATGATGGGGATGATACCGGAAAAAGCGATGTTGTTGAATTCGACATCACGGCCCATTTCTTTGGCTACGGCGCGGATCAGGTCCATTTCAAAGCCCTTATATTCCGTCGATTGGTCGTTATCCTTGAATTCAAAAGGAACAAACGTCGCATTGGTAGCGACGCGAAGCGGTTTCTTCGTATCGTTGGCAGTATCTTTCTTGTCACTGCCGCAGCCGGCCAGCATCGAAGCGGCTAATACGCCTGTAAGCAAAGCAGCACCTAATTTTTTCGTATCCATACAATCCCCTCCAGAAATTGAATAAAAATAAATTTATGCTTATTATTATACCATCTTGTGGGAAAAAGTAAAGGGCTTGTCGCAAGCGACAAGCCCTTTATCGTTGTTCGTGATTCATGATTCGTAGGGGCGACCACGTGGGGCGCCCGCTCCTGAGGATGTACGAATCTTCCGGCTACGGCTAATCTGCTGGAGAAATCGTACATATCCCGAAGCGGGCCGCCTTGACAGGACAGCCCCTACGAGCAGCAAGCAGCTGACTGCTTACTGCTACTCCTTCAACCCCGGCATCTTGATAGGTGTCTTATCGATGAGGCGGACGACGAGGAGGGTGATGATGCAGATGATCCATTCAAAATAAATGACGTGGGGCAGGACGCGGATCTGCGGGCAGAGCTGCCAGGCAAAGAGGCCGATGATGCCGACCAGGGTCGTCCAGAAGGCCGTGTTCTTGCGGCACAGGGACGGGCAGAACATGGTGCAAAGGAAGACCAGCGTGAAGGCCGTCGTCAGGCTCAAACCGATGAGCATGACTTTGACGATGCCGACGGCGTTGAAGGCCAGCCACAACGTACCGGCGCCGATGATAAGGATGATTAGGCGGTTGGCCTTGACGTAGCTTGCTTCGGAAATATCCGGTTTGATAAAACGTTTAAAAATATCCTGAGAGATGAGAGTACCGGCGCCGAGGAGAATCGTGCAGGCCGTCGATACATCAGCCGCCCAGAGGGCAGCCAGGGTCATCCCTGACGAGAACGGGTCGAGACTCATGATGATCTGCGGCAGAGCCATGGTCGGATTGATGCCCGGAAACTGGGCTTTGGCAGCCAGGCCGAGGATAGCCGACAAGAAGCCGACCGGGAAGATGAGCAGGCCGCCGAGGATGAAGCCTCTGCGGGCTGCCTTGGCGTTCTTGGCGCCGCAGGCAATCTGGACCGGCCCCTGAGCCGTGATGGCCTGGGTCGTCATGACGATGATCCAGCCCAGGAGTACGGCAAAGGACAGGCCGCCCATGGGCGAGAACCAGTTAAAATCCGCTGCCGGCAGGGCTGCATTGATGCCGCTGATGCCGCCGTCGCGGAGAAGGATTCGGACGAGGGAATAGAGGATGCCGAGGTAAATGACGGTGACGCTGAGGATATTCGATAAACCGGAAGACCAGAGGCCGCCGATGGCCGTGATGCCGACGAAGACGACGGCACTGGTGATCATGCCGGCGTGCATGGAGAAGATATCCGGCATGAGGGCGTGTAAAATCGAACCGCCGGCGACGTACTGCAGGGACGTGATGCAGATCATGATCAGGGACAGGCCGATGACGCTGATGATGCGGGCTTTTTTATCGTAACTCCGTTCAAAGAGTTCCGGAATCGTCGTACAGTTCAGGGAACGGTACTTGCCGGCAGCGACGAAGCCCATGATGATGGCGCCGATAGCCCAGGCCGCATTGTACCAGCCGGCAGCCAGGCCGATTTTCGTCGCACTTTCAGCGACGCCGACGGTCGAAGCCGCGCCGACGGCCATACCCGTGATACTGACGGCGACCAGGCCCGTAGAAAACTGGCGCCCTGCAAATAAATACTCTGTCGGGTTCTGACTGGCCCGGCGTTTGACATAGAAAGAAATGGCAAATAATAAAATGATGTATAAGATGACAATACACAATTGAATCGACATTTTCTCTCCATCCTCCTTTGACTTATAAATTTAAAAATTTGCAACCTTAGTTCCGTCTGTGGGAACATAATATGCCAATAATTAACGTTATTATAGGCTAAAACGAAGAAAAATACAAGGAGAGAGAAAACGCAGGCCGCAGTTCGCAGGGGCCGTCCCCAAGGTCGGCCTGCGTTTTCGTAGGGGCTTGCACGTGGCAAGCCCGTTGGAAATTTGAATAATTCTCCTATCAGGAGCTGTAGGATTCCCAAATCGTCTTGCTAAGAAAGTCGTCCACACTCCTAACGGGTCGCCCACGGGCGACCCCTACAGCGTAAAAAAGGGCTTGTCGCCGTGCGACAAGCCCTTTTTTTCAATTTATGCTTTTTTCTGTGCGGCCATGGCCTGGAGTTCTGGTTTGAATTCTTCGACCAGTTTCTTTTCGGCTTTGGCGCCTTTGGAGAGGGCGTTGTAGATGATTTCCGCCATTTCGTAACGGGTCATCGTGCGTTCGCCGTGGTATTTTCCGTCTTCGTAGCCCTGGATGATGCCGTTGCCAGCGAGGCGGCTTACGGCTTCATAAGCCCAGTGGTTTTCCGGGACATCCGGGAAGTCTTTGGACATATTCGGATTGATGACCGACAGGAGGGCATCGAGGCGGTTGGTCAGGGAGTCGATTTGTTTCTGCATCGCTTTTTCACGGTCTGTCAGGCAGTTCGTGGCGTTGCGTCTTGCCTTGTTGCCGCCCTGGCCGATGCGGAGGGAAATGCCGCCGCCATACATGTTTTCGCCAGTGCCGAAGGACGACGAAACATTGACCATGACGTTTTCATTCGGCCGGTAGAAGGCGCCGATAGCCGTAGCCGTTTCGCCTTTGTAACCGCCGACGGTAGCTGCAATGTTCCACTTGGAATCAGCATCGAATTCGAGGGGATACAGGTTGGCCAATGCCGCTGCGTTAGCCCCGACTTTGTCGACGCGGCTGTCCAGATTGCTGACGCGGTTTTCAACCGTGTCTACCCGATTTTCGACGCTAGCGACGCGTTCATTGGTCTGATAGAGCTGGGCCCCGTTGACAGCGTCCGTGCTGCTGGCCGAAAGGTCACCGGCTGCTACATTGACAATCTTTTGATTGTTGGCGTTGATGCCGGTGGAATCGATGTAAGTCTTGTAGCCGACTTTGTAGGAAGAAGCAGTCATGCTGCCAGTAACCGTAGCGTTGCCACCAACATTCAAATCTTTTTCCATAGTGACTGCACCCTTAAAGGTGGCTGCGCCATCGAAGGTGGACGTGCTGGTGACGTGGAGCGTATCCGTCGTCGTGCCGCCGTTTACATCGAGTCCGCCTTTAGTGACGGTTACTTTGTCATTAAATGTAGAGGTCCCGTCGACTTCCAGTGTCTTTTCCAACTTAACCGTGTCTTTAAACGTTGACTTGCTGTTGACAGTGAGTTTAGTATCGGCTCCTTCTTTGCCAAGCGTCGTATCACCATCGACCGTCGCATTGCCGCGGACACCGAGGTCCTTCATGACATCAGCATAATCCATCGTAGCCTGACCCGTTGTGAGGGTGTTGCCTGAAATGGTTGTCTTCGTGATGGTTCCATATTTAATGGCCGTGTTGTGGTCCGTGTTTTCAAAGGTTGTTCCACTGTCCGTCGTCGTTACCGTCGTTTTACCTACGGTATTGGTAATGGATTCGCTGGCCGTGTTGGTAATGTTCCGAGCAGCATTGGCAATGGTTCCGCCAGCAGCACTCAGGCTGATGTCTTTGGCACTCTGACTGATACTGGTACTGGTGTTGCCATCCGTTACGGAGGAGGCAACCTGGTCCGCCTTCAGCAGGCTGTTGGAGGTATTGGTCCCATCCGTAATGTTGGTGTTGGTCTGGCCGGCAATGGTGTCGATGGTGGTCTTCTTGTCCCCATCGGTGAGCTGGGATTTTTCTTCTGCTGCGCCCCGGAGGTAGGAAGCGGTCTTGCCATCGGCCTGGCTCATTTCTTCTTTAGTCTGATAGGACAACTGGGTGGAAGTGTTTGAGCCGTACTCGTTGGAAACCTTGCTGACAATGGAGCTGGAAGCATCCGTTTCTACATCGATAGCCTTGTTGGTGATCTTGTTCTTTGCTTCGTTGGTGATGTTTTCTGCTGTCAGACTGCTGTCACCAGTTACCGTCGTGGTCTGGTTGCCGCCTACCGTGGTATCCAGGTCGGACTTGTAGTCTTCCGTGACCTTGCCGGTGACGGTGGTCTTCAATTCTCCACCAACGGTGTTGGTCATATTGCCGGTTGCGGTGTTCACCAGGTCTTTAGCCGTATTGGTGATGGTTCCATTAGCTGCGTTGTTGGTAATATTACCGGTTGCAGTATTCAGGATATCTTTGGCATTGGTTGCGACCGTCTTATCTGTTGCATTGTTTGTGATGCCGCTTTCATCCCAGGTGGTGTAGATGGTATCTCCAAATGCGGACTGTACATGGGTGGTATCGACGAGAACTTTGTTGTTGCCAACTTGATTTGTCATGCTGGTGGTACCGGTATTTGTAATTGTAGCAGCGTCGTTTGTGATGGATTTGCCGGTAGCCTTATTAGCGATACCGCTTTCATTCATCACACTCTGAACTGCCGAACCGTCGCCAATCTGGGTGGTTACGGATTTACTGGCCGTATTGGTAATGGTTTTTGCATCATTGGTCATCGCTTCAGCAGCTTTGTTGGAAATAGTTTTCGCTTCATTGCTGATAGTGCCGTTGGAAGCAATGTTGCTGATATTGCCATTCTCTGCTTTGTTGGTAATGCTGTCAGAAGCTGTGTTTGTCAGTTCTTTGGCATTATTGGAAATAGTGCCATTTGTGGCCGTATTGGTAATATCCGTCGTAGTCTGGGTGAAAGAAGTTGTGTTGGTTCCATCGGTGACTTCGCTGGTGATGTTATCTACTTTTCAGACGAATTAATCTGATTGAGGATTTCGTCGACGCGCTGATTGAAGGTCGAGGTCTTACCATCTTTATCCGTCAGCGTGCTCTGTGACTGAGTAGATGTTTGTGTAGACAGGTTGCTGTTCTTGTCAGAATCCACAACCTTGGAAGTCACATCACTGCCTTTCACAGTCAGGGTGCTCTTCTTCCAGTTGCCATCTGCGTCGGTAGATTTCGCCCAGGTGGAAGTCCCATTTTCATCATAATCGATGGCACTTTCTTTTTCGCTGCCATCTTTGGTGCTGGTGGCTTTCTTGTAGGAGGTGATTTCACCAGCTGCCACTTTCGTGCTGGCAGTTACGTTGTTGTCCCCTACAATGCCGTTCTTGGTCAGGTCAATTTCATCCACATTCAGCTTGCCCTTGACCGTCAGGTCGCCGCCGATGGTGGCATTGCCGCTGGTGGTAATGGTTTCAGCGCTCAGGTCCTTCACACCTGTGAGGTTGCCATTCTGCATGGTTGCCGTACCATCGGAGATGCTCTTACCCTGGATAGCACCGCCGGCGGTTAGGTCGCCGGTAATGGTAGCGCTGCCTGCCGTCAGAGCTCCCTGGATGGAAGCGCTGACCCCTGTAATGGCGCCGCCTGCGTGGATGTCACCCAATGCGGAGATGTTGCCCGTGGAAG
>ERZ1023884.164-NODE-164-length-12525-cov-10.214675_pt1 | contig 12525 bp, 8 predicted proteins | sample MGYA00380394_ERZ1023884 | MGnify/ENA primary metagenome ERZ1023884 (study PRJEB33179, sample SAMN07449001) | human gut metagenome | biome: Human-gut; feature: Human associated habitat; material: Faeces | host: Homo sapiens | place: India: Bhopal | collected... | reverse complement strand
CCCGCAACCACAACGCCCCGGACGTCGTCCATCTCGTCACGTCCGACGCCCATCCCCTCATCGCTTATGACGACGTCTTCGGCGGACCGTCCCTGGACCCGGCCCTGTCCAGCCGGATTGCCAGCGAAAGCCACACCCGCCTCTATCTGGCTGCCAAGAATATCCTTAAACAGCTGGAACATGAACTCCGCCTCGACGACAGCCAGGCCCAGGCGCTCCTATCCCGCTTCGTAGCCTTCCTGGCCCTCTACCCGGTCGACCTGCGCCTCGGCGTCATGAAGGACATGAAAGCCGCCAACCCCAAAGTCTATGCCTGCGCTTTGGATAACGACGACTTCATCGACAGCTACTTCGCCGCCTTCCGCTCCCTGCGGTAACAGCTTATGGAACAGTCACTGCCCATTGCGGCCAATCTACTCTATCAGCAGGCATCTATCGTAGCCGACGCCGTCCTCGCCGAACAGCGCCGGACAGGGAGCGTCCCGAACGTGCCGGCCGATTTCCAAAAGAAATTCTACGCCTTCCTGGACCGCATCACCGGTCACTTGATGGAAGACAAAGACAATTTCTTCGGCTATTTCCTCTTCCAAATGGTCAAGGACATCCGCTTCGACATGGCTTCACCGACGGGGACCAACTTCAAGGGGACGCGGTATCATCTCTATTTCAACCCCATGCTCTTCCTGCCCCTGTCGCCGGAACAGATGGAGAGCACCATCAAGCACGAAATCCTCCACGTCGTATCGTTCCACCTCATCCGGGCCAAAGAACTGCGGCAGCAATACAGCAAGCTGGCCGTCAATCTGGCTATGGACGTCGTCGTCAACACCTACCTCGACCACCTGCCGCCCTTCTCGACGACCCTGGAATGGGTGAACATGAACTATGCCCTGCTATTAAAGCCCTTTGAAAGCCTGGAATACTACGTCGATAAGATTCAAGGCGCCCTGGACCTGCGGACCGACAAGAAGGACCTGCCCGAATCGGACAGCGATTCCGACGAATCCATCGCCGTGTCCTACGACCCGGCCAAGACCCATGATTTATGGGACGAAGGCGATGACATCGACGAAGAGACGCTGCGCAAATTCACAGAAAAATACATCGACGCGTCATGCAAGGGCGAACTGTCAAATTATCTGGAAAGCATGATTGCAGCCCTGAAAGATGCCCAGGAAGATCTGCCCTGGCACTGGTACCTGAAGAAGCTCGTCGGCTCCGTCACCAGCACCTGGAAAAAGACGACCATGCGCCGCAACCGCCGCCAGCCAGAACGGCTGGACCTGCCGGGCTGCCTGCGCTCCCATACGGCCAAAATCCTCATCGGCCTGGACATCAGCGGCAGCATCACCGATGCCGAATTCCGCCAGGCCATCGGCGAAGTCCTGCACCTGGTCCGCTGCTACAACCATGAAATCATCGTCGCCGAATGTGACGATGAAATCCGCCGTACCTACCGCATCCGCACTATGGACGACGTCCGCGGCCGCCTGGACATCCGCGGCGGCACGGCCTATTCCCCGGTCTTCGCCTACGCCAATACACAGCGTGTCGACCTCGTCGTCTACTTCACCGACGGCAAAGGCGAAGAAAAACTCCAGACGCCGCCCAAAGGCTACAAAGTCCTCTGGGTCCTCTCGGGCAAAGGAGATAAACTCTCCCTGAAAAAGCCCTTCGGCCTGGTCAAACGCTTGACCAAACTTCCAGAATACGACCCGTCCCTCGACTTCGACGACGTAGAAAAAGGCGGCTTCTCCATGAACCACCAGGAAGGAATCAGTATGCCGTGAGTAAAAAGGCGCTGTCGCATGAAGACAGCGCCTTTTTGAGTGGCTCGTGGTTCGTGGTGCGTGATTCGTAAAACCTGCCATTATACCAGAACAGGCTGTGGTGAAATCACCCTAGCGGGCTCGCCACGTGCGAGCCCCTACGTGCGGCCGCTGGCCGTTTTTTTCGACCTGCGACCGGCCACCTGCGGCCTGCATTTATTTTTTTATCGCCTGTATGCGATTTCTATTCATTTAACATTTCTTAGTATATTTAGTTCCTCTGCCATTCCCCATTTTCCGGATAACTTTCTTCTGAATCAGTGCGTTCAACAATCGGATAACTTTTGCTTTCGTAAAAGGAGTCTGCTCTTCGATTTCTTGGCGGCTCATCATGCGATTGTCCCGTAATACCTGTACAATCACACTTTCATCACAAGTAAGTTCGGGCTCCAGTTGCAATAAAGGCAGTGTAATTTTAACTGCATTTTCACTAATATCAAAAGAAGGGTTGACCTGACTGGCGGCGTAGGCATTAAAAATCCGCTGTATTCCCGTTCCAAAACTTTCAATATAGCCTAACCGATAAAAAACATTGGCTATTTTAGGATTCCGCAAAATAGAAATCTGATGATATAGATACTCCTCTTTAGAAATCCCTTCCGGAAGGCCGCCTGGCGAAGTGATTTCAACGCGATCTGCCAAAAAACTGATATGAATATCCGCCGATATATCCCACATCCGATAGACCAGGCTATTGACTATAGCTTCACGGACAGCCTTTTCCGGAATCGTTTCAATAAGCTGCCGTTCAGCTTCTTCTATTTTTTCATAGGTATAATACTCCCTAAAGAATTGCAGAGCTTCTTGATATTGCAACAGCACAGAAACATGGGTTATCCGCTTCCGCGCTCTGATTTCATCAATAGAGTTGCCAAAACGGATAATGTCGATGCCGGGAAACGTATTTTCATCAGCCAAGAGTTCAGCCGCACGATTATAGGTTTCCTGAGAAGTCAATAAACCCAAAGTTTTCAAAATATCTTGATTCAACTTGCGGATACCGATTTGCTTTTGCATAAAGTTTTCCAATACGTGGAAATTTAATTTAGCGATATGTGAGGGAAGATCCTCAAAATTTCGATTCATCCCCGATAAAATGAGCCGTTTCAATTCTGTCCTATCCACTTCAACCGTAGCAGAATCATTTCGTCTGTATGCCTTGTTTTTATATAAATACGGTGTGTCCGGTCCTTTATAAACCCAAAGGGTAATCGTATCATCATCATTAATTTCCAGCTTATAATCGGGGACAGGGGAAAGGCTGTCATTGATACGATTCTCAATATCCAAACAAGTCTGTGTCACCTGCTTCAATCCGATAGCCTGACCGTTATCATCAACACCAAAAATGACCCGCCCATCTCCATAATTCGCAAAAGCACTAACGGTTTTCAAAAAAGTGTTGCTTACGGATTCTTTAAATTCTAAATTATAGGTTTCTCGTTTCATTTGCGTTCACCCCATTTCTTGTTTTATCGTATCAAAAATGCAACGTAAATGCAACGAAAGTTTTTTCGTTGCATTTACGTTGCATTGTTTGTTCATGATTCATAAAACCTGCCATTATACCAGAACAGGCTGTGGCGAAATCACCCTAGCGGGCTCGCCACGTGCGAGCCCCTACGTGCGGCCACTGGCCGTTTTTTTCGACCGGCAATCGGCCACCTGCGGCCTGCGTTTATTTTTTCATCGCCTGTATGCGATTCCGTAGGGGACGCCCAGATTTTTCGGGTCTGTCAATTGCAGGATAGTTCCCTGGACGGACAGTGGCTGCGGGCGGCCCGCTACGCGCTGAGGGTTTCCCGAAGCATCGTTATCAGTTTGAGTCTGTCGCGGCGCAGCCGCATCTGAGTCCGAGGAAAAGTTGTGAATCCCGTAAAAGGTATGGATTAACTTGTTAGAAATGGAAGTCCATCTGGGTGCGGACGAGGGTCCGTTTATTATCTGAATTGGAAATCTGTTCCTGCTTCGAGTAGAGCGTTTCCCATTCGATGTTCTTCCAAGGAACGTATTTATACCCCAAAATCCAGCCTTTACTGCCGGCACTACCATTGTAGAACAAGGAGCTCCATTCATCGTCACCGGCGATGGTGCCATTGGTTCCATAACGATACCAGCGCGCATAGGCCTGCCACGTTCCCGGTTTCTGGAGATCTGTATTGCGATAGTTCAAGCGTAAGAACGTACTGTTGTTTTGATAATCAGCGTTGGTCTGGACATAGTCAGCCAAAAGACGGGTATTCTTGGACAGGTCCAGCCAGCCACTGAGGACGTAGGCTTTATCGTAATTGACGGTTTCTTCGCCCCACGATTCCAGATGACTCGTGCTCTTTTCGTAAACATCGCCTTTATGCTTGGAATTCAAGGCATAGGCTACGTTGATACCTGCCCGCGGGCCGATATTCCCCCACGTGCCGAGGCCGTACCAACTTTCATGATTCCCGCCATTCGTCGAGGCAAACCAGAAGCCGCTGGCGGTCAGGCTGGTCCCTTTGATGGGAACGCCGAGCTGGAAACCATCTGATTCTGTGCCGAAGAGGACGTTCTGCTGGCCTAAGCCGCGCCAGGCACGGCCGATATTGATCCAGGCTCCCGTTTTCGGGTCTGTCCCTTCGACCCAGATGCGCTGGATATCGCCATCATGGCCAGACCAGCGTTTCGCCCGGCCTTTATCCCTGCCATCGGTCGCCCACGAACCCGATTCGTTTTCATGGTCATGACCGCCGTTGTAGAATGAATTCTTTTCTAACTGGAATTTAGCTTTCCAGTTATCGTTGACTTTATAGGACCCATTCAAGCTCATATAGAAGCGGTCATTATCTTTGTATAAATCACTGTTGTTCTGGACGTTATTGCTATACTTGTCGTGGTCATACTGGACGCGGATAAAGCCGCTCAGTTCCATCTTGCCGGCAATACCGTTTTTCAGCGAATCGATGTCCTTGGTATTCTGCTCGATTTGCTTGGTGTTCTTGGCGACTTGCTGCTGCAAGACGTTGATTTCGTCGGCATATTCGGCGTGCAGTTTTTCCAGGACCGTCTTGTCACCGAAGTTGCCGCCGCCTTTTTGCATGGCTTTGGCGACGATGCTGGCGACTTCGTAGCAGGTCATGGTGCGGCCGCCTTCAAAGGTGCTGTTGCCCATGCCTTCGATGACGCCTTCTTTTGCCAGGTAATCCAGGGCTTCATAGGACCAGTGGTCTTTGGGGACATCGGAGAAGCTGTCAGCCGATGCGGCCAGGACCGTGCCGGCAGTGCCGAGAGTCACGGCAGCCAGGACAACCAGGGCTTTTTTATTCAAATCCATGGTAAGGACCTCTTTTCTTATAAATTATCTTCCAGCATGGCCCCTACACTGTCATAGACTTTACGAGCCTGTTCCTGGATAGCCGGACGGGCCGTGGCGACGGTATAGCCGTTATAGCCCAGGATCATGGGCAGGTCATTGATTTCATCGCCAATAGCCAGGATGTCCGCACCGTCCCAGCCAAAGAGGGAGAGCGTGTGGGCAATTGCCTGTTGTTTACTGATATCGGAGGGGATGATGTCGACGGCGCAGCGGTTGGGATAGGCATGGACGGTATCGCCAAAATGGGCGTTGACCTGTTCGCTCGCTGCCAGGGCATCGTCGGGATCGGTGAAGCCCAGGGAATACTGGTGAATCGTCTGGGGCAGATGGTCGATGTCGTCTTCCGTTATCGGCACGATGGGATAGTCCCATTCTTTCGCTTCCCGCCAGACCCAGGTGCCCGGCAAATCATGGCAGAGATAGGTCCGGTCCTGCGAAGAGAAGGAGAAATGGAAGGACTTGCGGACCAGCTCCAGCTTGCTGACGGCCTTGAGGACGGCCGGTTCGATGCGGGCTTCCCAGAGGACGCGGTCCTGGTCATCGCTGATGAGGCCGCCGTTATTGCAGGCCAGATAATCATATTCGACGCCATAGTGTTTGAGCTGGGGCATGAGCATGCCGTGGTCCCGTCCGGACACGACGCCGAATTTATGGCCTGCAGCCCGCCATCTGCGGATGGCTTCGGCATCGCGGGCCGTAATGATATCGTCGCGGAACAGGGTTCCGTCATAATCGCTGGCAGCAACTTTTAACATAATAATCCTCCTCATACACGATAGATGACGGCTTCGGCCGGGCGCAATCTTCCGGCTTCCTGGGCGTCATAGTTGCCCAGAAGGACCGTTGCGCCTTCCGTCAGCGATACGTCATAATCGATGGTTTCGTTGGTAAAATTGACCAGCGTCAATGTCGCCTGGTCGTCTAAGATACGCTTGAAAGCGTAAATGCGTTCATCATCAGCCAGCAGCTCTTCGTAGCGCCCTCGCTGCAGGATGGCTGCCGCTTCCCCCTGGAAGCGTTCGGCCTGGATGCGGCGGTAGTACCAGAGGACCGAATCAGCATCGTGTTCTTCGCTTCCGGCACAGCACTGCGGGTAATCGTCATGGACGGGCAGCCACGGCGTCCCCGTCGTAAAGCCGGCCTGGGCTGCCGTCGTCCACTGCATGGGCGTCCGGGCATTATCGCGGCTGTGGGCCTGGACGAGGCGCAGGGCCTCTGCCGGCGCAAAGCCTTCATCCAGGGCCAGCTGATACTGGCCGTGCGTCGAAATGTCATTGTAGTCTTCGATACGGGCAAAGGCCGTATTGGCCATGCCTAATTCCTGGCCTTCGTAAATGAAGGGCGTCCCGCGCAGGCTGAACAAGATGGTCGCCATGGCTTTGGCCGCCTTCTTCTTATCCGTCCCTTCCGGGAAATAGCGGTTGACACAGCGTATCTGGTCGTGGTTCTCGAAGAAGATGGGATACCAGCCATTGGCTGCCGTCGCCTGCTGGCTGTCGGACAGGGCCTTCTTGAGCTTGGTCAGGGGCCATTTTTCAGCGCGGCACCAGACTTCATCGTCAGGAAATTCCAGGTTCACATGGCTGAACTCGAAGAGCATGCTGAAAGCCCCGTCCTTACCGACCCACTGGGGCAGGTCAGCCGGCGTGACGCCGTTGGCTTCGGCGACGGTGAAGATATCGTGCCCGTCGAAGACCTTCCGGCGGAATTCGTGGAGAAAGTCGAGGATGCCCGGCGTATTGGCAATCATCTTGTGGATGGACGACAGGCCGTCGGCGCCGTCGACGGGGCCGTCTGTGAAGACGGCCGGTTTCTTGATGTAGACGATGGCATCGATGCGGAAGCCGCCGACGCCTTTGGCTATCCAGAAATTGGCCGCATCATAGAGGGCCTGGCGGACGGCCGGATTTTCCCAATTCAAATCGGGCTGTTCGACGGCAAAGGTGTGCAGGTAATACTGCTGCCGTTCTTCGCACCACGTCCAGGCCGAGCCGCCGAAGATGGAGCGCCAGTTCGTCGGCGCCGAGCCGTCTTCTTTGGCATCGCGCCAGATGTACCAGTCCGCTTTGTCGTTCGTGCGGCTGCGCTTCGATTCCTGGAACCAGGCGTGCTGGTCCGACGTGTGGTTGTACACCAGGTCCATGACGACGCGGATATCCCGCTTTTTCCCTTCGGCAATGAGGGTATCCATATCTTCTATCGTGCCGTAGCGCCCGTCGATGGCCGTATAATCGCTGATATCGTAGCCGTTGTCGACCATGGGCGACGGGTAGACCGGCGTCAGCCAGATGGCCCCGACACCGAGCTTCTTGAGATAATCCAAGTGGCGCGTAACGCCTGCAATATCGCCTTCGCCGCTGCCCGTCGTGTCCTGGAAGCTGCGGGGATAAATCTGATAGACAGCCGTCTGCTGCCACCATTTCAAAGTATCCATAAAACCCTCCTAGAAAATGACAATCGGTGTTTCACCAGCGACGACAGGCTGGTCCGGTTCCTTCTTCATCTGCGGGTATTCCGTCGAGTTGGTGACGGCCATGATGACGATGTCGTTATAGCCGGCTTTGGCGATGACATCGCGGTCGAAGCGGATCAAGGGGTCACCGGCTTTGACCTGGGCGTCCTGCTGAGTCAGCAGCGTGAACCCGTCGCCATTCATATTGACTGTATCCAAGCCGATGTGGATGAGCACTTCGGCACCGTTGCTCAGTTCCAGGCCAATCGCATGGAGCGAGCTTTCCATGATCATGGAAACGGTCGCGTCTGCCGGGGCGACGATAGTATCGCCCGACGGTTTGATAGCGACGCCATCGCCCATCATCTTCTGCGAGAAGGCATCGTCCGGTACTTCGCTGATGTCGACGAGATCGCCGGAGACAAAGGCTTTCAGCTTCATGGAACGGTCGTCTTCATCGACAGAAGCGACGGATTCAGCAGCCGGAGCTGCCGGCGTTTCTGCCGGGACTTCTTTCGTTTCCGGGACCGTGCTTTCTACGGCTGCCGGCATTTCCCCTTTCATGAGGGCGTCGAAGTGGCCGCGGACATTGGGCACGGACAGGCCGACGATGACCTGGATGGCGTGGCCGTTCTTGACCAGGCCGAAGGCACCGGCATTGGTGAACTTGCTGGTCGCAGCGACCTTATCCGGGTCGTTGACCGTGACGCGCAGGCGGGTTGCGCAGTTGGTGACTTCGCGGATGTTATCCGGACCGCCGAGGCAATCGAGGAAGACCTGGGCTTTCAGGGCATCGGCACCGCCGGCAATGCCTTTCTTTTCCATTTCTTTCTTGGCTTTGTATTCCGCTTTGGTGAACAGTTTGTCTTCGCCGCCATCATCGGTACGGCCCGGCGTGGGCAAATCGAAGTGAAGGATGAGGAAGCGGAAGACGACGAAGTAAATGGCCGTAAAGCCGAGGCCAATGGCAATCTGCAAAATGTAGGTTCAGGCATGATAGCGGAACAAGGGGATCCAGTTCTGGACGAAGCAGTCGATGAGGCCACCGCCGAAGTTGCCCGACAGGCCGATGAAATAGAGCGCCGCCGACAAGGTAGCCGCTAAGACGGCATGGACGACGTATAAGAGCGGAGCGACGAACAAGAAGGTAAATTCAATCGGTTCGGTAATGCCGCAGAGGACGGCTGTAATCGTAGCCGGAATGAGCAGGGTTGCGACTTTCTTGCGTTTTTCCGGTTTAGCACAATAGTACATGGCCAGGGCTGCGCCGGGCAGGCCGAAGACTTTGGCACTGCCGTGGAGGGCAAAGCCGCCTTGGGGGAACATGTCCCGCAGGGAATGAGCACTGGTGGCGAAATCATTGAGGTGCTGCAGCCAGTAAGCCTGGATGCCGCCGTCGCAGACAGCCGGACCGTAAATGAAGGGCAGGTAAATGAAATGATGCAGGCCTGCCGGCAAGAGAATGCGTTCCGAGAAGGTGTAAGCCCAGACGCCGAAGATGCCGCTGGTCTTGAGGAAGAACTGGAACTGTTCGATACCGTGCTGGATAGGCGGCCAGATGTAGCAGAAGAGGAGCGCCATGGGCAGCATGACCAGGAAGCCGACGGCAACGACGAAGGCCGGTCCCTTGAAGATGCCGAGCCAGTCCGGAATTTCCGTATCATAGAAATGGTTGTGCAGGTAGGCCGAGATGCAGGCAATGAAGATAGCGCCGAGCATGCCCATGTCCAGGGTCTTGATGTTGGCAATCATGGCCAGGCCCGTGCCGGCACCGGCGTTCTGACTATAGTCGACGCCGAAGTAGCTGCCGTGAAGGGTCAGGATACCGGTGATGAAATAGTTGAATACCATGTAGATGACGAAACCTTCCATGGCACAGCGGGCCTGTTCTTTCTTGGCAAAGCCAATGGGAACGGCGATGGCAAAGAGGATCGGCATCTGATTGAAGACGGTCCAGGCGCCCTGCTGGACGACGTACCAGAAATCATACCAGAGGGTCCCTTTTTCTGCCAGGCTGCCGAAGAGGCCCGTATTGCTGAAGATGATCGACAAGGCGACAGTCAGCCCGAAGAAGGCGAATAAGATGACCGGTGTGTACATAGCGCCGCCAAAACGCTGCAGTTCCTGCATCACGCGGTCCTTGTTGAATGACATAGACAATTCCTCCCGTTTGTGAAACAAAGTACATAAGCTTTCTTTAGTAACAGGATATAAAAAAAACGCCGCGAATACAATAGATTCGCGGCGTTCTGGCACACGGCCCCCGGCCTGTAACCTGGTACATTTCCTGTACTTTGGTACAGCCTATCGGGAAGCCTCTTGTTCTTGTTTCAAATGGTGCAGATACATACAATATTTCACATACCATATCTCAGCCAGGACGAAATAAGGCATCATGGACTGAAAGGCGACGTGGTCGTCTTCCTTGTCATAGAGCTGGAAGCGGGCCGGTGAGACGTAAAAATTGACCGTCGACAGCGACGCCAGGGTATTGTCGTGCAGGCGGGTAATGGAAATGAAGGGAATGTCCCGCAGTTTCAGGGCCTGGGCCAGTTCCTTGACGGCCGGCGATTCGCCGGAGAAGGAAACGATGATGAACAAGTCGTCTTTGGTCATGGTCCGGATGAGGTTGCGGAATTCTTCCCGTGCCGGTACGTCGTAGAGCATGACGTTGTCGTAGAAAAAAAGACGCTTCAGCTCCTGGACGACGTTATTCTGGACGTAGCCCGACGCATAGGTGAAAATCCGGTTGGCTTCATGGACGAGAGCACTGGCGCTATCGAAGTTACGGCTGCAGAGCTTGTCCACGGTCTGTTCATAGAAGCGCTGGAGTTCGTCCATGACATTCGTATCATAGCAGGAAATTTCCGGTTCTTCCCGCTTGAGGAGCATCTTGAATTCACCGAAGCCGTCGAGGCCTAATTTCTGGGCAAAGCGGACAATCGTCGTCGTCGAGACGTGACAGGCCTTGGCCAGTTCATGGATTGAGCTGTGGCGGACAGCGGTGCGGTGCTGCAAGATGTACTTCCAGATTCCCATATCCGTATTATTGAGCTGCTGACGATGGGCGTTGATGAGTTCGGCAAGTTGCATGGCTGGTTCCCCCTTCACGAAACAGGCCCCGGCGGAAAAATCCGCAGGGGCCGGGTCATAGTTTCATTATAAGGAATCCAGGGACGGACGTCAAGCTGGTCGTTCGTCGTTCATCGCGATGGTATGATATTTTCGACCTACGATGAACGACCTTCGATGAACGGAATTAACACTCACAAAGTGCCGCAGCGATGGCAGCGCCGACGGAGGCGCCGTTGCTGTTGGGGATGACGTGGATGCGTGTATTTTCGGTCGGAGCCATACAGAAGACGCAGATGGCATCTTCGATGAGCGACGGAACGCCTTTGATCTTTTCGACCAGGCTTCCTTCGATGGCGATGGACTGTTCCGTAAAGCCCTTATCCTCTGCCAAGTGACTGAGAAGGCCGAAGCTGGCCGCCCCGATGAGCTGGGCTGCCCGGGCAAAGACGGCCCGGACCAGGGCACAGAGGCATTCTTGCTCTTCTTCGCTGACGGCAAAACCGAGCAGTTCTTCTGCCGTCTGCTGGCCGGAAATGAGTTCGTTCATGTCGCGCGTCGTAAAATACGGGATGTCCCGTTTGAGGTATTCGCCAAAGACGACGCGGCAGACTTCGCTCAAATAGCGGCCGCCGATCATCTTTTCAAAGGGATGGTCGCCAGGCAGCTGAGACGCTTCATCGACGAGGCGGTCCCAGACCGTAGCCGGGCCGCCGTCGAAGCCGGCCGCTTCCAGGTTGACGATCATCTGCAGGGCCGGTTCATAATAGCACATGTTAAAGCCCGTGCCACAGACGATGCCGATGCGCGACGGGTTGTGCTGATAGACCGAAGAAAGGAGGGTCGCCGTCGTATCGTTGAGCAGGGCTACCGGTTCGATGCGGTCCAGGCCGGCCCGGACGAGGGCCTCTTTCAGCAGGCCATTGATGGACTGGCCGGCCACGCCGAGAACGGCGATTTCCTTGGACCAGGCGATGAGGCTGGCATCCTTGGCCGACGTCTGGTCGACGGCAAAGGAAAAGGTAAAGCCCAGTTTATAGTCGTGATTGCCGTCAGCCGCTTCCTTGACGATGGCGGCGATGAAGTCGAAGAGTTCGTCTGCCGTCTTCGACGAAGCTGTGTAGTCGTAGTCAGCGCATTTCAAGGGTTTGGCCACCTTGCTTTCTACGGCAAAGCCCTGTTCGCCCATGAGGCGGATGCGCGAAGCCCGGACGTTCGTGCCGCCGAAATCCAGGGCCAGGAAGGTCCCCGTTTCCCGTCCCGTCGGCAAGCCCAGATAGGTGCGCAGCGCCGAAAGGGAGCTCTCCTTCCCTTCCAGAGCGTCTTCGGCACGCTTCCGGAAGTGCTGTGCCAGTTCCCGCAGCTCTGCGCCGGATAACTGCAATGCCTGTCTCATTTTTTCCCAATTTTTTATCGTATCTGCCATGATCGTCGGCCTCCTGTCTGTACGCAAAAACATCTATATTCTCATGATAATGAAAAAAGACCATAAAGACAACTCTTTTATGGCCTTTCGGTTCCGTAACACGACAATGGACGGTAGTACAAAATATGGATATTGGTACGGGATTGCGTGGCTTGTGCTCGCAACACACAAAATCCGGGCGGGCGCGCCACGTGCGCGCCCCTACATGGCTGGCTGATTATTCCTCCATCCATCTGTAGGGGCGTCCGCGTGGGACGCCCGTTACACCAGTTTATATGCAAAAATAAAAAGGAACCGTGCACGATGGTGAAGACCTTCATGTCCAGTTCCTTGAATAGAGCTTGGTGGGCGATAACAGGATCGAACTGCTGACATCCTGCTTGTAAGGCAGGCGCTC
>ERZ1023884.160-NODE-160-length-12750-cov-7.132808_pt1 | contig 12750 bp, 15 predicted proteins | sample MGYA00380394_ERZ1023884 | MGnify/ENA primary metagenome ERZ1023884 (study PRJEB33179, sample SAMN07449001) | human gut metagenome | biome: Human-gut; feature: Human associated habitat; material: Faeces | host: Homo sapiens | place: India: Bhopal | collected... | reverse complement strand
ATTTATATGAGGTTATTCGTTTAATTGGATAATTTAGACATAATAAAAAAAGCGATTAATGTTGAAGTTAAGAATAAGTACATAAATATTAGGGGAAAGAAACAGTACTTTTCTGCTTTTATGTGTTCTCATATTAGAAAAATTTTGAAAAAATCATTAATTCCTGAACGTTGGAAAGTTATCTTGAAGTATTTTGAATTATATTCAACGTCCTCAATGCCTGATAGAAAAATAGCAATTGAATATTTTGTAAAGGTTATGAAATTAGAATTGGCAGAGAGAGAAAGCAATCCCGTTTCTGATACATCAAAGCCTGATCCATTTTCTTCGGTCACTTATGTTAAAGGTGTTGGACCGAAGATAGGTGCAATGTTGAATAAATTGGGAGTATTTACTGCAAGTGACTTGTTGTTTTATTTCCCTAGAAAACATATTGATTATTCAAAACGTACACCTATTAGAAATTTGCAAGTTGGTGAAACAACGACAGTTTTTGGATACATAAAATCAATAGATAGTTTTGTAACTCCGAAAGGTTTAGGAGTTATGAAGGTTCGTATTGCAGATGAAACTGGTAGTATCAATTTAAATTTCTTTTATGCGAAATCTTCAAAATTTATTTTAGAACGAGCAAAAAGACAATTCCCTAAAGATGCAGGTATTATTGTTTCTGGTACGGTAAAATTAAATTCTTATGATGGTAAGTATACTCTTGAAAATACGACATATTCTATTATGTCAGGAGATTATCTGACAAATGATAATATCAATTTAGCAAGAATTGTTCCAATTTACTCATTAAGTGAAAACTTAAATATAAAAACATTGCGTAAAGCCATTTATAATGCAATACAATTATATAAAAATACGATAGTTAACGTTGTTCCAGATTATTTAAGAGAAAAATATCATCTGTTAGATAAGAAAGATGCTGTAGAACAAATTCATTTTCCTAATAGTATGGAAATGCTTGAAAGGGCAAGATTTTCTCTTGTTTTTGAAGAATTATTTTTAGTACAGTTAAAGTTGGCTTTAATTAGAGAACAAAATAAACATGATAATAAATCATTGCCATTACAAATACAAAAAGATGGTCTTGTTATGAAGTTTATAAATGGTTTACCGTTTGAATTAACAAGTGCTCAAAAACGAGCAATTAATGAAATTTTAAATGATATGAATTCAACGGAACCAATGCAACGATTGTTACAAGGTGATGTAGGTAGTGGTAAAACGGTTGTTGCTTGTATTGTGCTTTTGGCTGCAGTAGAGAATGGGTATCAAGGTGCAATAATGGCACCGACAGAAATTCTTGCTCAACAACATTACAATAATATGGTGAAATGGTTGACGCCATTAGGGTTAAGTGTTGGATTATTTTTAGGTAGTTTGGGTAAAAAACAAAGGGTTAGTTTTGAAACAGGTTTGAGAAATGGACAAATCAATATTGCAGTTGGTACTCATGCTTTGATTCAAGAGAGTGTTGAGTTTGCAAATTTAGGTGCAGTTGTTATTGATGAACAACATAGGTTTGGTGTTAAACAACGTTTAACTCTTAGAAAAAAGGCACAAAACCCTCAAATATTAACAATGACTGCGACACCTATTCCAAGAACGTTAGCAATTACTATGAATGGTGATTTGGACTTAACTATTATTGATGAATTACCAAAAGGTAGAAAACCAATTATAACAACCTTAAATCAGCCTAAAAAGCAAATTTATAAATTGATAAGAGATGAAATTGAAAAACGTCATCAAGCATATATTGTATATCCTTTGATTGATGAAAGTGAAACTTTATCAGCAAAAGCGGCAACTAAAGAGGCCGAAAGATTACAACAAACGGTGTTTTCTGATTTAAGAATAGGTTTATTGCATGGTAAATTAAAAAATGCTGAAAAAGATGAAGTGATGGAGAAATTTAAAAATAAAGAATATGATATTCTTGTTGCAACAACGGTTGTTGAGGTTGGGGTTGATGTTCCAAATGCTACGGTTATTGTAATCGAAAATGCTGAAAGATTTGGATTATCTCAGTTACATCAGTTAAGAGGTCGTGTAGGACGTAGTGATAATCAATCTTATTGTGCTTTGACTACTTCTACTTCATCTCAAGATGTAAGAAGCAGATTATCAGTTATGACTGAAACTAATGATGGTTTTGTTATTGCTGAAAAAGATTTAGAAATACGTGGTCCAGGTGAATTTTTAGGTGTACGTCAAAGTGGATTACCAGATTTGATGATTTCTGATATTGTTAAAGATGCGAAAATTTTAGAAATGGCTCGTGGTGCTGCAATAGAATTTGTAAAAAATAATGATATAGAAAAATATCCTCAATTAAAAGATACAACTAATCTGACATTAGATGGTACTTTATTGTTAGGTACATAATCAATACAAAAATGGCATGTTAAAATCTTGATTTTATTTAAAAAATTAATTATCATAGATATAATAAGTGTAAAAAATACAAGATTTGGGTAGGGATAATGAACGGATATAGTTTTGAATTGATTACAGGTCCAATGGGGTGCGGTAAGACTGAAGAATTGCTTAGACGTATTAGAAGATGCGTTATTGCAAGAAAAAAAATTAAAGTCTTTTCTCCATTATTGGATACTAGAGCAAATGGTGACTATATTGAATCTCGTAACGGTTTATGGGCAGATGCAATTAAAGTCGAACATTCTATCCAAATTATGACACATGTTAAACCCGAAGATGAAATTGTTGCGATAGATGAGTTACAATTCTTTGATTCAAATATTGTCAAGGTTATTACCCGTTTGATGAATGAAGGAAAGAAGGTTATTGGTACAGGCTTAGAACTTGATTTTAAATCGGAACCATTTGGGGCAATGCCACAGTTGATGTGTATTGCAACAAAGGTTGATAAATTACATGCTGTATGCATGAAATGTGGTTGTGAACATGCTACAAGAACACAACGATTAATCGACGGAAAGCCAGCCGATAAAAGTTCACCATTGATTATGATTGGTGGCGATGAAACATACGAAGCACGTTGTATCAAGTGTTACGAGTTGCCAGACAAAAATGCAGGCCAAAAGACCAACCATTCCAATTTAAAAATATTAAATTTTGTTCATAAGTAATGTATATCGTGTTTATTGTGCTGAAAATTTACCTTCAAGCATACTAGGAACAGCGATTAATGTTACATAAAATACTAATGCGAATAATACTAAGTTTTCCATAGGTACACTCCAATCTATATAAATTATGTTCCACAATTATATAGATTTTTAACATCTTTTTCTTAAAATATACAAAAATTTATAGAGACTTTTGTACACTTAATTTGAAATTTTTATTTATCATAATTGTTTGTTTATTTAATTATTTAAAAATTAGAATAATTAAGAAATGTAAAGTGATAGGCTTTAAAGCCATTATTAGAGCATAATTTGCATGATATGAAAAATATTGAATATGTGGTATTATTCAAAAAACAATATGTAAAGAATGTAAAATAAATAGTTTAAATCGTAGTAAAAATGCTTGCATTCGGATTTTTAGCGAATATGATATTAAAAGGTGTATAAGTACGCCTGTAATTTAGTCGAAATAAAAGAGGATTTAATGGCAAAAGACGTAATAGAAATTGAAGGTAAAATACTAGAATCAATGCCAAACGCAATGTTTCGTGTTGAATTAGAAAATGGACATGAAATTTTGGCTCATATCTCAGGCAAGATTAGAAAAAACTTTATTAGAATATTGCCTGGTGACAAAGTTAAAGTAGAAATGACACCATACGATTTAACAAAAGGTAGAATTACATTCAGACTTAAATAGTAAGTAGACAAAATAAAGGATAAAACAATGAAAACAAGATCATCAGTAAAACCTATGTGTGATAAATGCAAGGTTATTAGAAGAAAAGGTAGAGTAGCAGTTATCTGTGAAAATCCAAAACACAAACAAAGACAAGGATAGGTTTTGCGTAGAGTGACGGCGAACGAAGTGAGTCTAACTCGAAGTAACGCGAAACTTGTGAATGACAGTTTACGAAGTAAACGAAATGAACAGAGTGTAGCGTGAAGCAATAATCTAGCGAAACAAGTCTAACTACAGGACTAAAAATCGTAGTGGAGAGGAAGTATTTAAGCCTCTTAAAGAAAAAAATCTAACAACAAACAAAGGAGAAATTAAATGGCAAGATTAGTAGGGGTAGATTTACCTCGTAACAAAAGAATGGAAATCGCATTAACCTATATATACGGTATAGGACCAACTAGAAGCAAGAAAATTCTAGCGGCAACAGGTATTTCACCTGATTTAAGAACAGATGATTTAACAGATGAAGATATTAAATTGTTAAGAAACGAACTTTCTAACTATCACATCGAAGGTGATTTAAGAAGAGAAGTTTCTATGAACATTAAACGTTTACAAGAAATTAATTCTTACAGAGGTATGCGTCATAAAAGAAATTTACCTTGCAGAGGTCAAAGAACTAAAACTAATGCTAGAACAAGACGTGGTAAGAAAACTGGACCAGTTGCTAAGAAAAAATAATGTTTAGAACATTAAGTTAGCAATGTAAACGGAAGATACTTAAGAAATATAAATAATAAAAATAAGGAATAAAAAAATGGCAAGACCACAAAAAACAAAGAAAAAAGAAAAGAAGAATGTATTGCAAGGTGTAGTACATATCCAATCTACTTTTAATAACACAATTGTTACATCAACAGATACTCAAGGTAATGCAATTGCTTGGGCTACTGCAGGTGCAACTGGTTTTAAAGGTGCTAGAAAGGGTACTCCATTTGCAGCACAATCAGCAGCTGAATTAGTTGCAAAAAAATCAATTGACCAAGGTATGAAAAAAGTTGAAGTTTATATCAAAGGTCCTGGTTCAGGTAGAGAAACTGCTATTAGAGCAATTCAAGCTGCTGGACTAGAAATCACATTAATCAAGGACGTTACACCTATTCCACATAACGGATGCCGTCCACCTAAAAAACGTAGAGTATAATTTTTAGTTATAGAGATTATTCTATAATCTACGTTAATTTATAGTAATACAATAGGTGAGAGCTCGAAAGAGTCATAGGTGCCTCACCACAAGAAAAAGGAGAAATAACTGTATGGCAAGATATACAGGACCTACAAATAAATTATTCCGTAACTACGGAGTTAAAGACTTATCAAACAGAAAGTTAACTTCTTCAATGAGACAGACTGCTTCAGGTCAGCATGGTGCTGTTAGAAAAAAACTTTCTGAATATGCAATTCACTTAAATGAAAAACAAAAAATCAGAATGACTTATTTAGTAAGTGAAAAACAATTTGCTAAATACTATAACGAAGCTGCTAGAAGAAAAGGCGTTACAGGTACAATTCTTTTACAAATCTTAGAATCAAGACTTGATAACACATTATTTAGAGCAGGTTATGGTGTAACACGTAAACAATCTAGACAAATCGTTAATCACGGTCACGTTCTAGTTAATGGTAAGAAAGTTGATATTCCATCATACTTATTGAAACCAGGTGATGTAGTTACAGTTAAGGCTAAAAGTTCAGATTACTTAAAGAATGTTATGGCAACAATCGATTTATCTTGTGCACCAGCATGGGTAACTGTTGATAACGATACTTTAAAAATTACATTCGACAGAGTTCCTGAAAGAGAAGAATTAGATCCTGACTTCAAGGAACAATTGGTAATTGAGTATTATTCTAAATAGAATCTGATAGGAGAAATTATAATTATGGAATTAGAAATTAAAACTGTTAATACTGCCACAAGTTCTGATGGCTCACAATATGGTAAATTTGTTATCAGCCCATTAGAAAGAGGTTTTGGTATAACAATTGGTAACTCTTTAAGAAGAGTTTTATTATCAAGCCTTGAAGGTACAGCAGTTACATCAGCAAGAATCGAAGGTATTACTCACGAATACACTGCTATTCCAGGTGTGTTAGAAGATGTAGTTGATGTATTATTAAACTTCAAAGGTTTAGCAATTAAAACTGAAACAAAAGAACCTCAAACTTTGAGAATTGATATTGACAGACCAGGTCCTGTATTGGCAAGTGATATTCAACTTCCTGCTGGTGTTAAAATCGTTAACCCAGATTGGTTGATTTGTACAATTGCTGATGGTGGTAGTTTCCATGCTGAAATTACTGTTGAAACAGGTAAAGGTTATGTTCCTCATGATGTTCCTCGTAACAAAGAGGGTGTAGCAATTGATTTATTACCAATTGATGCAACATTCATGCCTATCAAACGTGTTAAATATGATGTAGAAAACACTCGTGTAGGTGGTTCTATTGATTTTGATAAATTAACTCTTGAAATTTGGTCAAATGGTACAGTTGATGTTACTGCAGCATTATCACAAGCAGCTAATTTATTAATTGAACACTTCGTTCAAATCGCTTCAATATCAGGTCAAGCACCTATTCTTACATCTTATGAAAAGACTGCTTCTGATATGATTATTGATGATGTTGTTGATGAACCTGCAGAAGAAGAACCTTCAATCTCTATTGAAGAATTAGAATTATCTGTAAGAGCATACAATTGCTTAAAAAGAGCAAGCATCAATTCAATGGCTGAATTATTGAAAAAATCAGAACATGATTTGTTAATTATCAAAAACTTCGGTAAAAAATCAGCAGATGAAGTTATTGAAAAATTACACGAACACGGATTAGATTTAGCTCCAAATCCAGAATTGGATGAATACGGTGTTTTAATCGGTGAATAATTAAGAAATACAAATAGTAAATTATAAGGAAAAAAGAAAATGAGACACCAATGTAAGAAACATACACTTAGCAAAGCACAAGATCAAAGAAAAGCCTTGTTGCGTTCATTGGCTACTGAACTTTTCGTTCATGGTGAAATCAAAACAACTATGGCTAGAGCAAAAGCTTTAAGACCTTATGCTGAAGGTATTATCACTTTGGCTAAAAAAGGTGATTTGAACTCAAGAAGACAAGCTGCTAAGTTTATCTTTGATAAAGAAACAGGAAAATTTATGGACTTAGAAACTTCTGAAGTTTTTGAAAAAGCAGAAGAAGGTAAAAAGTTGATTTCTCAAACAGTTTTGAGAAAATTATTCTGTGTAATCAGCAAGCAATATTCAGAACGTAAAGGTGGATATACTAGAATATTCCGTTTACCACCTAGACGTGGTGATGCTACTGAAATGGCATTGATTCAATTGGTATAATTGATGAGATACACTCTTCAAGTTCAGTATATCGGTAAGAATTATGCTGGTAGTCAAATTCAATTTGAAAATGGCATGGAAATTTCTACTCCGACAATACAAGGAGAACTTGAAAAGGCACTTTGTACTTTGATATTCGGTAAACGTTATACGTCAAACCGAAATTTAAATAGACCTATAAAAACAGTCTTTTCCGGAAGAACTGACAGAGGTGTAAATTCAGTAGGGCAAGTCGTTCATTTTGATGTAGATAAGGAAATTGTTGCTTCAAATCTTATCTATCATGTGAACGAAATATTACCCAACGACATATCAGTTTCAGATTTGAAAGTGGTATCAAATGATTTTCACGCTCAAAAGTCAGCAATCAGAAGATGTTATCGTTTTGAATTTGTTAATCGTAGATTCAAACAGGCATTTGATGGTGACTTGATTAGAGTAAAGTTTCCTATTGATATAGATAGAATGAATAAGTCTTTAAGTTATTTGATAGGTGAACATGATTTTTCAAGTTTTAAGAGTTCAGGAACGCTTAACCCAAGCAAAGTCTGTATTTTATATCGTGCCGAAGTCGAAAGACAGGGTGACAAGGTTGTTTTTAATATTGAGGGAAATAGATTTCTTTACAATATGGTTAGAACAATTGTTGGTACTTTGTTAGAGATTGAGGGACATAATTTAGCACCTGAGCATATGAAAGATGTGCTTGATGCGAAGGACCGTCGAAAGGCTGGTCAAACAGTGAGTCCTTATGGACTTACGTTAATGAAAGTAATATATTAAAAATTATACGGAGAATAAAGCATGAACAAAACATATTCAGCAAAACCTCTAGAAGTTGAAAGAAAATGGTATTTGATTGATGCAGAAGGCGAAACATTAGGTCGCTTAGCTGTTAAAATCGCTAACATTTTGAGAGGTAAGAATAAACCTGAATACACTCCAAACGTTGATACTGGCGATTTCGTTGTTGTTATCAATGCTGAAAAAGTTGTAGTTTCAGGTAAAAAAGAAACTGATAAAATCTATTATCACCACACAGGTTATCCAGGTGGTTTAAAATCTGCTTCTGTTAAAGAAGTTAGAGAAAAAGATGCAACAAAATTGATTGAAAAAGCAGTTAAAGGTATGTTACAACACAACACATTAGGTGCTCAACAATTTAACAAATTAAAAGTTTATGTTGGTTCTGAACACCCACATGCTGCTCAACAACCAATCGTGATAGAAAAGGAGGCTAAATAATGGCTAATGAAATTATTGCTACAGGACGTAGAAAAAATTCTATCGCAGTTGTTAAACTTGTAAAGGGTAAAGGTAGAATATTTGTTAACGGAAAAACTTTATCTGCTTACATTGGTAACAGACCTGCTGTTGAAATGATGATTTACAGACCTCTTGTTTTAACTGAAAATCAAGATAAATATGATGTAAAAGTTAAAGCCGTTGGTGGTGGTATCGTTGGTCAATCTGGTGCTATTCGTCACGGTATTTCAAGAGCATTATTGAAAGCAAATGAAGAATACAAAGCAGTTCTTCGTTCAGAAGGTTTATTAACTCGTGATGCTAGAGTTAAAGAACGTAAAAAATATGGTAGAAAAAGAGCTCGTAAGAGATTCCAATTCTCAAAACGTTAATACGAATTATTCGTTATATACAGAAAAGACCAATGGAAACGTTGGTCTTTTTTATTGTTTTTATGTCAAATAAATTAAGATTGATTTTTTATTTTAGATTTTCTTTACAAAATGTTGTTTTGCTTGACAGTATTGGGGTTTCAAGAGTAAAATATTAATTATGTGTAGAATTGGGGCAATAAAATCAAAACGCAATATTCACCCATCTGAAGCATTAAAGTTAATGCGTTCTCAACAAGAGGGGCATGATGATTCAGGTTTTGCGTTTGTGATGCAGGATTTGGGTGGAATTTTTGAGGCATATAAAGATATGCCTATCTTATCAATGGCTGCGACTATTGAGGGTACAAGATTAGCAGAAGATATTTTACATGATTTAGGTTTTAAACGTGTATTGCAATGGTCTCCTGATATTCAAAATATCAAAGGCTTGAAAATTAATCCAATGCCAAACTATATTTTTGAAGTTTTAATGTATCCAAAGAGTCATAAATATGCTACGAAAGAAGAAAAAGAAGAATTATTAATTGACACAAGTATTAGATTAAGACGAGCATTAGAAGCAAATAATGCGGGTTATATTTACTCTTTTTGGCCAGATGTTTTAACATTGAAAGAAATTGGTAGTCCAAAAGATATTGGTACTTATTTTAACTTATGGAATGATGATAGTGAACTATGTTCAAAAATTATTACTGCTCAATGTCGTCAAAATACAAATTATGGTATTGTTCGTTATGCAGCACACCCATTCTTTTTAGAAGGTTATACAGTTTTAGTTAATGGTGAAAATACTTTCTATGAAAAGAATAAATTGTATCAACAGGGGTTGTATAAGGGTTATATTGGTTTTGAGTCTGATTCTCAATGTTTCTTATATTCATTACATTATGTGAATAAGATTTTAAAATGGCCTTTGGAATATTTTATGCATACAGTATTTCCATTATCTTATAGTGAAATAGAAAAACGCAAGCCTGCAGAAAAGGAAGTTTTGCTGAGAATAAAGGCATCTTTAGAACATTTAGAAGCAAACGGTCCAAATACTGTCTTAGGTGTTGTACCAGACGGACGTTTGATATGTGTTTGTGATCCTAAGAAGTTAAGACCAGTTGTTGTTGGAAAGGATAAAGATACTGTTATTATGACTTCAGAGGTTGCTGGTATAAATGATTTACTTCCGAATAGAGATATGACAAAGGATATTTATCCGAAAGAACGTGAAATGGTAGTAGTGAATAATGATTTAACGGTGGAAAGATGGCAACAGTAAAAGTAAATGAATTACATAGAGATGATTTACCTTGGATAATTGAATATGATGAATCAAAATGTATTCAATGTGGTAAATGTACTGCGGCTTGTTCATTCAATGCTATAAAACCTTGTGTAGAACAACGTAAAAAATCGGGTTCTTTAACTGAAAAAAATAAACTAGAAAAAGTTGTTGTTATAAAACAAGAAGTTTCTTTCAAAAACCATTGTCGTGGTTGTGGAATGTGTGAAAGAGTATGTCCGAATGGTGCTATAAAACCTGTCCGAAATACTGATGATAGATATTCAATTCGATACAGAGCACAAACCGGTGATTCTGTGAAAAAAGGTGGACGTTCAAACCTTAATACAGAAGGTAGAACTTTGGATAAAATTAAAGTTGGCAGAATATCCCAAATGACTGATCCATCCTTAGATGCTGTTAGACATACATTTGAGTTGAAAACACCTTTTGGTAGAGTTTTGTCTGCTGATAAACTTAATTTAGAATTTAAGAATGGCAAGATGATAGAGACAAAACCATTACCGCCAAACCGTTGGATTTATCCTATTATAATGGGTGATATGTCTATTGGTGCAGTTTCTTGGCGTATGTGGGAAGCAATGGCTATTGCTACGGCATATTTGAATGAAGTAATGGGTATTCCTATTAGAATGTGTACAGGTGAAGGTGGTATTCCATCAAGACTTTTAAAATCAAAATATGTTAAGTATATGATTTTGCAAATAGCATCAGGACATTTTGGTTGGAATAGAATTGTTGATGCTATGCCTGACATGGTAGAGGATCCAGCAGGAATTTTGATTAAAATTGGTCAAGGTGCAAAGCCTGGTGATGGTGGTATGTTAATGGCAAATAAAGTTGCTAAATACGTACAAGAAATTAGAGGTGTACCTAAAGCAGATTTGTTGAGTCCACCAACTCATCAAGGTTTATATTCTATAGAAGAAAGTGTTCAGAAGATGTTTTTATCAATGAATGCTGCATTCAATTTTAAAGTTCCAGTTGCAATCAAAGTTGCTGCTTCTGTAACCAGTGTATCAGTTTATAATAACTTATTAAGAGATCCATATAATATTGTAGGTGGGTTCTTTTTAGATGGCTTGGCTGCTGGTACTGGTGCTGCTCATGAAATATCTTTAAATCACACAGGTCACCCAATTACATCTAAGTTGAGAGATTGTTATAAAGCAGCAATTAATCAAGGCCGACAAGGTGAAATTCCAATTTTTGCAGGTGGTGGTTTAGGTCAAACTGGTAGTTTTGCGGCAGATGCGTTTAAATTGATTTGTTTAGGTGCAAATGGTGTATTCTCAGGTAGATTATTATTACAAATTGCCGGTTGTGTTGGTAATGATACAGAAAGGTGCAATGCTTGTAATACGGGTTTATGTCCAGCAGGTATCGCAAGTCAAGATGTATGTTTGACTAAGCGGCTTGATATTGATAAAGTTGCACAAAATTTAGTTAATTATATTCTTGCTACAGATTTAGAATTAAGAAAATTGATGGCTGCAACAGGTTGTTCATCACTTCCTGTTGGTCGTTCAGATGCTTTAATTACCGTAGATAAGAATGTTGCTGAAAGATTAGATATACAATATGTATGTTAGGAAGTTATGAAAACAATTAAGATTAATGCATTAGAAAATAATGAAAGAATGTCAACTCAATCATTGTTACAATTGATTGAGTCTAAAATAGAAGAAGGTTATACAGATTTTGAAATCAATGCCTGTGGACAACATGATATAGGTGGTTCATCATGGGCTAAGGACAGATCTAAAACTTTGAATTTTAAAATAACTAATCCAGGACAAAGGGTTGGTGCAATGGCACGTAAAGGAACTAATATTTATGTAGATGGTTCTGTCCCTGCCGATGTAGGTTGGCTTAATTCTGGTGCTAAAATAGTTGTTAACGGTGATTGTGGTGATACTGCTGCTCATTGTGCGGCTAGTGGTAGAATATATGTTTCTGGTCGTGTTGGTACACGTTCCGGTGCATTAATGAAGCATGATCCAAAGTTTGAAACACCACAATTTTGGGTATTAAAAAATACTGGTTCATTCAGTTTTGAATTTATGGGTGGCGGTATTGCCGTTATTTGTGGTTATGACTGTGCTGGTATTAAATCTGTTCTAGGTAATCGTTCTTGTGTTGGCATGGTTGGCGGTACTATTTATTGTAGAGGTCCAATCAGTGGTGTTGCACAATGCGTTTCTATATTGGATTTAGACGAAGGTGATAAAGACTTTTTGAAAAAAGGTATGAAAGAGTTTTTATCTGCTATTGATAAGAAAGGTCTAAGTGATACTTTATTAGATTTTACAGAATGGCATAAAATTGTACCTATTTCAGCCGATGAAAAAGCAAAAAGAATATCTGTAAAAGATTTTCGTTCATCAGAATGGATTGAGGGGGGTATATTTGGTGACTTTATACAAGATGATTATAAAGTATATGAACTTGCTACAACAGGTCAAGGAAGATTAGAACAACCTGTTTGGAATAAGGATTTGTGTGTAAATTGTAGTTTATGTATTAATAATTGTCCAAATAGTGCTATTACGAGAGATGATGAGAATAATTACTCAAGTGATGATGATAAATG
>ERZ1023884.154-NODE-154-length-13015-cov-7.179707_pt1 | contig 13015 bp, 9 predicted proteins | sample MGYA00380394_ERZ1023884 | MGnify/ENA primary metagenome ERZ1023884 (study PRJEB33179, sample SAMN07449001) | human gut metagenome | biome: Human-gut; feature: Human associated habitat; material: Faeces | host: Homo sapiens | place: India: Bhopal | collected... | reverse complement strand
ACCTACATAATATACAGTGTTTTCTGGATTAGAAATCAATTCATCTGCAACAGCAATTGCAGGATAAATATGTCCACCAGTACCACCACCTGTTATAAAATATGTTTTTTTAGACATCTTGTCTTACCCTTATTGTTTCTACTTTCTTTCTTGATATATTTAATAAAATACCTATCATACCTAGTGTAATCATTACAGATGAACCACCATAACTAATGAACGGTAATGGAACACCTGTTGCAGGTAACATTGAACTTGCAACACTCATATTCAAAAATGCTTGGAAACAAATGGAGAATGTTAAACCAATTGCAAGTAATTTACCATACATATCAGGACATCTTGATGCAATAGAGAAACCTCTTTGCAAAATAGTCCAGAATAAACCGATTAAAAATACACAACCGATAAATCCTAATTCTTCACCAATAACAGCAAAGATAAAGTCGGTGTGTGCTTCTGGTAACCAGCCTAATTTTTGTTTAGATGCACCGAAACCACAGCCCCACAATCCACCTGATGCGAATGCTACCATTGATTGAATAATATTGTAACCAGCACCTAATGGATCAGATTCTGGGTGTAACCAAATATAGATACGTTGAAGTTGGTATGGGTGCAAGAATTTACCTAGCAAATTAAAGTTTATACATGCACCAATTCCACTTATTGTTACAAGAGTTGCAACACCGCCAATAATTGGTAAAAACATTTTTTTAATCCAAGATATTGCACCACCTGCAGCAAGATACATAACAACAGAGGTTGCAAATAAAAGGATAACCATACTTAAATTTGGTTGTTTAAGGATTAAGAATACCATTGCTAAAATTAATCCAAATGTTGGCCATTTTGAAGTATCAGTTAAATCGGTATCTTTAGAAAAAACTTTTGCCAAAAGCATTACTACTGCCGGTTTTGCAAATTCTGATGGTTGCAAACTGAATGGACCGATACTAATCCATCTTTGTGCACCATTGATAACGTCACCTACTGCTAGAACTATTGCTAATAAACCGATTACTACAAATGCGAATGCATTTGTTACATTTATTAATTTTTTGTAATTAAAATTGCATAACATTCTTAGTGCAAAATACCCAAGAACAACACCACCAATTTGAATTAAGGTAAAGTGAAGCGGACTAATTCCATAATTTATACATTTAGGTACACTTGCAGAAAATACTGACATAATACCTAAAACAACAAGAAAAACTACAACAACAGTAAGAATCCTATCCGGAGGAGTAATTACAATATTTTGTTGAGTCATATTTCTTATTTTTCTTGGTCCATTATTTCTTTGATAATACATATTTTTTAAATACCGTTCCTCTTTCTTCGTAACCTGAGAACATATCAAAACTTGCACATGCAGGTGAGAGTAATACCACATCAGGATTTAATTCTATTGATTTGTCAATAGCACTTTCCATAGTGGTTTCTTTGATTATATTATCAAAACCATTTGATTTTAAATTTTCTTCAAAACGTTCAGTTGCTTCTCCAATAAGAATAACTGTTTTTATATGTTTGTTTACAGAATTACAAAATTCTTTTAAATCTGTAAGTTTATCTCTACCGCCAGCAATAAGAACAACATTTTGGTTATTGAATGAATCAATAGCAACGATTGCTGCCTCAGGATTAGTGGCTTTTGAATCGTTGTAGAATGTTATTCCATTATATTCTCGAACTTTTTCAAGTCTATGTTCAGGAGCACTAAAATCCATAATAGAAGATTTTATATGTTCATTAGATATTCCAACAAGTTTTGCAATAATGATTGCACACATTATATTTTGATAATTGTGATGTCCTACAAGTGGACATTCTTTTAAATCTATTATTTTTTCTTCTTGTTTATTGCGTTTGTAATAAATAGAATTAGATTTGATGTAGCAACAATTATCTTCTACTTCTTTATCAAACAAAAATACTTCGACACCACAAGTTTTTGTAAATTCTAATTATTTTTAGTTGGCACCGTTAAATATAGAAAATTCAGGTGTTTGTTCATTTCTGAATAATTGTGCTTTAGCATCAAAATATTTTTCTACTGAGCCGTGCCAAGTGATATGGTCAGGTGTGAAGTTTGTCCAACAAGCAATTTTTGCTTTGAATGGAATGCTATGCACAATTTGGAATGAACTCATTTCGCATACAAAGTAATCAACATTATCATTTAATAAAGCACAAGGTGGTTTTCCAATATTTCCACAAGCAGGAGCATTAAATTCTGTTGATAATATATGTGATGTTAGTGCAGTTGTTGTTGTTTTTCCGTTAGTTCCTGTTATTGCGACAAAAGGGCTTTTTGTTTCTAAATAAGCAAGTGAAACTTCTGAAATAATTTGTACATTACGACTTTTCAATTTTAAATAAATTTCACTATCCAAAGGTACTGATGGACTTGTAACTGCAAGATGTACATCAGAAATAAATTCTTCACTATGAGAACCCATTTCAATTTTAATACCAAGTGATTTTAATTCTTCAATTAGTTGTTTATCTTCTGGTTTTTCTTGTCTATTTTCTGTTATATAAACATTTGCACCACATTGAGCCAAATATCTAGCAGCAGCAGTACCACTAACAGACAAACCTAATATTAAAACTTTTTTACCATTCCAATTTGATGACATAATTAAAATCCTATACTAATACTTTAAATAAACAAATTGCTATAATCGCACAAATCATTGAGAATGTTGCAAATGCAGTAACGATTTGTTTTTCATTGTATCCACATAATTCAAAATGGTGATGAATAGGTGACATTTTGAATACTCTTTTCCCTGTTAGTTTGAAACTAGTAACTTGAATGATTACTGATAATGTTTCAATAACAAAGATACCAGCCAAGATGATAAGGTAGATTTCAAACTTACCCATAACGGCTAATACACCTAATAATCCACCAATAGCAAGTGAACCAGTATCTCCCATGAATACCTGTGCTTTTGGTTTGTTATATCTCAAGAAACCTAGTAATGCACCAGTTACAGCAGCAGCAATAATTGCAAGGTAATTATAACCTGATAATTGTGCAATAACTGCACAAGCAAAGAATGCAAATACACCAGTTGATGCAGCCAAGCCGTCTAAGCCGTCTGTTAAATTGTACGCATTTGATGCACCTGTTATAGCAAAAATTGCTAATATCGGGTAGAACCACATTAAATCAACTGAATAATGACCTAAGGAAATATAAGTACCTTTGCTATTTGTAACCATTACGTAAAGTACTGGTAAAATAGCAATTAATATCTGTCTTAAAAATTTTCCTTTAGCACTTAAACCTTTATTTTCTTTGCCTTTAATTTTAAGAAAATCATCTTGAAATCCTGCTAGTGCATAGAATAAGAAAGTTATTAAAACAATCCAAGCATGTGTGCTAAATTTTTGTGCCATAAATAATGTTATAACTGATGCCATTAAGGCTGATATAATAATGAATACACCACCAGTTGTTGGCGTTCCTTCTTTTTGTTTATGGTTTTCTGGTGCTAAATCTCTTATATATTGACCAATTGTTTTCTTTTTTAAGAAATCAATATAAGGTATGCCAAACAACAAGCATAGTATCAAGCCTAATAAAAAGGCGATTATCATCATTATCATTTATTTTCTCCTTTTAAATACGTCAAAATCTCTTCAAATTTCATAGACCTAGACGCCTTTAAGAATATTGTAGTACCAATTTCAATATTAGCAAGAATGTAACGAGCGACATCTTCGTTTGTTTGGAAGTGTTTTGTAAAACAAACTTTTATTTCATCAGAAATATTTTTTGATGCGTTTCCAACTGTTAGAATTTTTGCGTTTGGTTTATTTTTATTATTTATAAATTTACCAACTTTTTTGTGGTAAAAATTTTCATTTTCTCCAAGTTCTCCCATATCACCGAGAACAATTACAATATTTTCATACAAATCTAAAATAGTATTTGTTGCTGCAATCATTGAATCTGGGTTTGCGTTATAACTATCGTTAATAATATTGTATCCACCAATTTTTTCTATTTCCCAACGTTTTTCGATTGGTTTATAGTTTCTTAATCCTTGTGCAATCAAATTGTACTCTATATCTAATCGTTTTCCGACTTCAATTGCAGCAAGAGAGTTTTCAACATTATAATCGCCTTCAATGTTTAGTTCATAAATATCATTTTTATATTCATATTTTGAATATCCGATTTTTTTGTTAATGATTTTGGTGTCGGATAATGAATAATAGATTTTTTCACCGGTATAATCTGTTGTTTGTTTTATTAATTCATCGTTGTGAGTAATTAATATACCATTCGGTTTTTGGAATTTTGTAATTTCACATTTTGCTTTTGCAATATTTTCACGAGAACCAAGTCTGCCAATATGTGCAGTTCCGACATTTGAAATGATAGAAATATTTGGTTCGGCATATTTAGAAATTAATTCAATTTCACCAAGTCCACGCATTCCGGCTTCTATAATAAGTATTTGTGTATCTTCGTTTATTGAAAATACTGTTTGGCAGAAACCTATTTCATTATTGTGGTTAAGAGGTGTTTTTACTGTTTTGTATTTTTGTGAGCATACGGAATAAACAAGTTCCTTTGTTGTGGTCTTGCCTGAACTACCAGTAATCATAATGACTTGTGGATTGATTTGATTTCTTCTGTAGTTTGCAAGTTCTAGGTATGCTTTTTTTGTATCAGGTACTTTTAGGGCAACGACACCGTCAATAATTGTATTATCGGTTGTAAAATAGCCAATAGCACCATTTTCTATTGCCTTATCAATAAATTTTTCACCATCAAAACGTTCACCTTTTAAAGGTATGTAAAAATCGTCTTTTTTAATAGTTCGAGTATCTGTTGAAAAATTTGTAATATTTTTGTCTAAAAGATTTTTAGGTGCAGACAAAATTTCTGCTTTTGTTATTTTTGCTATCTCTTCAATACATATCATAATTTAGATTTTATCACAAAAACCATAAAGGAGGTTTTTAAAAAAAGTTTTAATTTGTCAATTTGTTAAATTTTAGTACTTCATTTCTTCTTGAATTATTTGGCTAGTCGCAGAAGCGTGGTTTTGCTCCTAGTTACGGGCTAGGCTTTCGCCTTCGCCACCTCTCACAAAATAATACTTAATTATTTTGCTCGGCAGAGTCGAAAATCTACTTCTCGCAGTGACGGTAAATAAAATATAACAATTATTACATAACTAAAAATCGGCAATAGCGAAGTAAACCGAGAATATTAGCGAAACTCATTGTTGAATTTGTTTGAGTGATTTTGAAACATTAAAAAATATACAAAATCACGAGTTATTCAACTCAATGTTGAGCGTTATAATTCTCGTGTGAACGAAAGCGTCGCCGAGAGTTTCTTTCCGCCTCGTTTCTTTGCGGTCAAAGAAATGAGGCATTAAAATTAAACAAATTAAAAAATAAATAGATTCTTCGTTTCGCTCAGAATGACGGAAGCAGTGTCATATTAAGGTTTTAGTCAAAGTATCTTTTGTAATTAGTTACATAATCTTTGTAGAAAACGAAAATAAATTATAAATTTAATTCAAAATTTTTGTTAAAAATTTTACCAAACCCTCATAAAAAATCGATAGGTAGAAGACTACCTATTTGATAAAAATTTCATCTATATTGACGATTTACAATTGTATTTGTTTATTGTAGATAAATTAACCTTTTTTGGCTAATGATAAAATGCCTTTAGTCATGTTCCCTATTACGTTTAAGGCATGCATTGCTGCTGATTGTTTTTCACAAAATGATGTGTCGGTGATACCTTGACTTCTTAGTAATATTTTTTGTCTTGTTGTAGCCATAAACGCAGGTGGCATCGGAACTTTTGAAGAATTTAGTGTACTATTCAATACGATTTTCCTTATAAAGAATTATATTTACATGAAAGTCGCTAAATTTTAAATTTGCTTTTTTATGAAAAAATTTACATTTCGCAATAAATTATGCTTAAATATTGAGCATTAAAACCAAATTAAATGCTTGTATTTTTTATTTATTTGTGTAGAATAATATTAGGGCTGATAGGTTTTTATTTTATGCCTACTTTATTGGAATAATTGTTTTTTATTAGAAACCCGAAAAGGATTGACTCAGTTAATGAGTAAAGTTTTTAAGTTTAATTTTAAATATATTAAAGATAATGCGTCTGCCGGTAGTTGGCGACGTGGATACGAGTATTATAAAAAAGATATGATACTTGATGCTTCACCTATCAAAAACTTTTATAAAGGTAGAGTAAAAGGAAATTTCCAAGATTATTATGTTACAGATTTGATTTTTAAGAAGTCTGGTGTTGAAGCAAGATGTAATTGTCCATTAAAAGAAGAATGGTGTAAGCATTCAGTAGCCGTTGCTCTTCAAGCGATTGATGATCATGCTTATGAAGATTGGCTTGAAACAAAGTATGAAATGGAATTTAATTACCCTGATGAAAATACAGAGTTGGTTGAACAACCACAAGGTAATTATATTTTTCATTTTAACAATAAAAGACGACAAAATTTCTTTTCTATTCTTATTAAAGATAGACATACAGGTAAAATCATTCGTTCTTTAGAAAATATTTTAAGAGCATTAATTGAAGCACAAAAGGTTCAAGGCGGATTTGAATTAAATGATGCTCAAAAAGCAGAATTAGCAATATTTCAACTTATTTTGAAAATTGCAAGACAAGATAAAAAAGCAGGTTGGTATGATATTCCTATTACAAAATTTATGCCAATGTTTCCATTGTTAGCACAAGTAGAAGAAGTGCTTGATGAAAAAACTAAGCAAAGAATTAAGTTTTTGGATAAAACTTGGGAATTGTCATTAGATGTAAATGCGAATGCAAATGGAACACTTTCATTAGCATTATATTGGAATAGACCTGATAGTGATGATGTTTATCCATTTGAAGAAGTAAAATATTTTTCAAGACAATTAAAATGGGGTAGATACAAAAATGTTATATTCCCTATAAATGTCGCAATGAATGAATTGCCACAATATATAATCAAATCTACATATACAGATTTAAAAGATTCTGAAGGTGGCAAGTTTATTTATGAGGAACTTCCAAAAATTCGTGAAATCATGCCTGTTCATGTATCAGAGCAGATTACAAAATTGATGCTGGAAGAACGTCCACCATTGAATGTTGTGACATTGGGTATTGATTATGACCAATCTTTGAAGGCAGAATTAGATTTTGAATATGACGGAGTTAGAGTTCCATATTCAAAACATGATGAAAAATCACCTTATGTAACTGTTACTAAAAAACAAGATGGTGAAGATTTTGTTTATTGGATAAAAAGAAATTATAAACACGAACAAGCTGCTTATGCGATGTTGTTAGCCTGTAAGTTTGTACCTATGCAAACAAATAATTTGGCATTAGAAAAAGAAACGGCAATTGATTTTTACAATTATTATATGAAACAAGCCGGTGAAGGTTGGAAATTTGAAGAAAAAGATGATATGAGTTTCTTTAAATTGATTGAAGAACCTTTTAAAATGTGTGCAAAAATTGATTTTTGTGATGATGCAGTAGATGAATTTGAAATTCAATTGTATGGTCGTGTTGGTGACGAAATTATTGATTTTGATACAATTTTTGAAACAATTCAAAATGGTGAAAAATATAGCAGAGTAAGAAGTTTAGGTTTTGTCGAGTATCCAGCACAAAACATTTATCAAATGATGCGTTCTTTCAATTCCTTTGATGCGTATAGAAATAATGAAAATAAGTTTAGAATTAAATCATACAGAACAGGTCTTGTAAAAGAGTTAGAGAATTTGGGTTTTGAACTTGTTATGAGTGAAAAATTCCAAAAATTCTGGGAACAAATTTCTACATTCTCAACTACTGAAACAACTGAATTACCAAAAGTTAATGCAGAATTCCGTGATTATCAACTTAAAGGTTTTAGTTGGTTATGGTTCATGTATAAATATGGTTTGAATGGTATTTTGGCAGATGATATGGGGTTAGGTAAAACTTTACAGGCATTAAGTTTGCTTCAAAAGGCTAAAGAAGTTGATGGTTCTCAGCCTACTCTTGTTATCGCACCGACAACAGTTGTATTTAACTGGGAATCTGAAATTCAGAAATTTACTCCTGAATTATCTTGTTTAAAATTATCAGGTCCAGATAGGGAAAAGTTATTTAAAGAAATTCCAAATTATGACATCGTTATTACAAGTTATGCATTAATTAGACGTGATATTGCAAAATTTAGAAAAATTAATTTCAGATATATTATTCTTGATGAATCTCAAAATATTAAAAATGCGACATCGCAAACTGCTCAGGCCGTTAAGACTTTAAATGGTTTACATAAATTGGCATTGTCAGGTACACCGATTGAAAATAAACTTGAAGAATTGTGGTCTGTATTTGATTTTCTTATGCCAGGTTTCTTATTCAGTATGCCTGAATTTAATTCACGTTATGTTACTCCTATTATGGAGCGTCAAGATAAAACGGTTGAAAAACGTTTGAAACTACAAATTTATCCGTTCATCTTAAGACGTATGAAACGTGACGTTGCGAAAGATTTACCAGATAAAGTTGAAAATATGGCATATTGTGAAATGACACCAGAACAAAAAGATTTCTATTTAGATGTATTAGATAGTACTAAGGAAGAATTGTTCAAGAGTATTGAAATGAATGGTTTAGAAAAGAGTAGAATGTCAATCTTCTCTGCATTGCTTAGATTGCGTCAAATCTGTTGTCACCCTAAACTTTATGATAAAGAACATGTTAAAGGTGTTATTCATTCAGGTAAGTTTGAATATTTGAAAGGTATGTTAGAACAAATTATTGAAGAAAAACACAGAGTTCTTTTATTCAGTCAATTTGTTGATATGCTTGATATTATTAAAGGTTGGTTGAAACGTACCGGTATTGAGTATGAATATTTGACTGGTAAAACAAAAGATAGACAAGCCGCTGTTGAAAACTTTAATAATAATCCAAAAGTAAAAGTATTCTTGATTAGTTTGAAAGCCGGTGGTACTGGTTTGAACTTGACTGGTGCAGATTATGTAATTCATTATGATCCATGGTGGAACCCAGCAGTTGAAGATCAAGCAACAGACCGTGCTTATCGTATCGGTCAAACCAAGAAAGTATTCGTATATAGAATTATTACTAAGAATACTGTTGAAGAAAAAATTCAAAAACTTAAAACGAGAAAACGTGACCTCGTTGATAGTGTAATCTCTGTTGATAGAAATATTACTAAATCATTGACAATGGAAGATATTAAAGAAATCTTCTCTGCTGACTAAATTTCAAAAGATAGGATTAATCAATGAAAAAAAACATTCTTATAGTTGGAAACTCTGCAAAAGAATCTGCATTAGCAAAATTATTATCAGAAGAATTTAATGTGTTTGTTGCCCCTGGTAATGACGGTATGAAAGAGTTTGCAACAGTTGTTGATATTAGAGAGTCTAGTATTATTGAGTTATTAAACTTTGCATTAGAAAATGATATATTCTTTACTATTGCAAGTTCAGAAACTGCTATTAAATCTGATATTTTTAATATGTTTAATGATAATGGTTTGATGATTTTTGCACCAACAACAGAGGCTGCTCAGTTCGCTACAAGTAGAGCAACTGCAAAGAAAATGTTTTATAAATTGAGATTGCCAACTCCAAGATTTGCTGTTTATGAAAAGAAAAATTTGGCAATAGATTATTTAAAAAATTGTGACATGCCTGTTGTTATAAAGACAGATGCACATAAAACAAAAAATTCTGTTATGGTATGTCCGTCAATGAATATCGCAAAATCTTTCATTGAAGATTGTTTCTTTTGTGGTGAAACAAAGGTTATAATTGAAGATTATGTTTATGGAACTAATTTTTCATTTTATGTAATAACTGATGGCTACAAAGCATTGCCATTAGGTAGTGTACAAGATTATAAGTTCGCTCTTGATGGTGATGGTGGTGTTTTGACTGACGGTATGGGTGCTTGTTCACCTTTCACAAAGTTAACTTATGACCAAGAAGATTATTTGATGCATGAAATTGTTTATACAATTATTAATTTTTTATCAGAGGGTTTAAAACCATATATGGGTATAATTGGGTTTGAAGGAGTTTTAACACCAGATGGTGATATAGCAATTACAGAATGTACTCCGTTTTTGAGAGATCATGATGCACAAGGTGTTTTATCATTAGTAGAGAATGATATTTTTAAACTTATGCAGGCATGCGTAATTGGTTCGTTCTCTGATGATTATGATATGTTGGATTTTAAAGATGAGTTTGCAGTAAGTTGCGTATTATCAAGTGGACAAGTGAAAAATGAAGTTATTCAGGGATTAGATGAACTTCAAGATGATACATTGTTAGCACATTTGAATACTAAACAAAATGAATATACAGAATATGAAACATTAGGTGATAGAGTTTTGGTTGTGACTACTACGGCAAAAACAATGAGTAGAGCAGCAACAAACCTATATAATGAAATTGAAGCGATTGAATTTAGAGGAAAACATTTTAGAAAAGATCTTTGCAAAATTCCGTCACATATTCAATAATTTGGAGGCAAAATGACAAGCATAAAATTTGGTACAGATGGTTGGAGAGCAATTGTAGGGAAAGATTTCTCAGAAGAAAATGTACGTTTAGTCACTAATGCTATTGGTAAGTATGTTTTTGAAAAGTATGGTATAGAAAAACCAATAATTATTGGATATGATCCAAGAAATATGGCTGATGTTTTTTCAAAATTAACTGCAGAAATATTGGCTAGTCAAGGTTTTAATGTATATTATTCTTCTCATGTTGTACCAACACCTGTATTAGCATATTGTGCTAAAAATAGGAATGCTTGTGCAATTATGTTTACGGCTTCTCATAATCCACCAGAGTATTTGGGTATAAAATTTATTCCAGACTATGCTGGACCTGCAACTCAAGAGATTACTGATAAGTTAATGGAGAATTTGGGTAAAGATTTCAATACAAATTGTGAATCTTGTGAGATTGTGAAAACGGATTTTGCACCTGAATATTATGAACATATTGAAAAACTTATTGATTTTGAACTTATTAAATCATTAAATAAGAATATTATTTTTGATGGTTTATATGCTGCCAGTATTGGTTATTTTGATACTTTATTGAAAAATCATGGAATAAAATTTGAAACATTACACATGGAGCATGATGTTAATTTTGGTGGGGGCATGCCTGAACCTAAACCAAAATATTTAAAAGAATTAATTGAAAGAGTAAAATCTGAACCAAATTCTGTTGGTTGTGCTAATGATGGTGACTCTGATAGATTTGGATTTATTAATGAGAATGGTGAATATGTTACACCAAATGAAATTATTGCTATTTTATTATTGCATTTGGTAAGAGATAGAAAAATGACAGGTTGTCTTGTGAAAACAGTTGGTGCAAGTTTGATGCTTAATAAAATTGCTGAAAAATTTGATGTACCTGTTGTTGAAACTGCCGTTGGTTTTAAACATGTTGGTGAAGCAATGCGTTTGAATGATTGTATTATTGGTGGTGAAGAATCCGGTGGATTAAGTATTAAAGGTCATATTCCGGAAAAAGATGGTTTGTTAGCAAATCTTTTAATATTAGAGGCAATGGCATATTCTAAAAAATCTATGGTTGAATTACAACAAGAATTAAAAGAAATTGTCGGTGTAGATTTTGTAAATAATCGTGTTGATTTTAAATTAAATGACCGTTCCGAAATAGAAAATGTTATTAAAAAAATATCTGAAATCAAATCTGCTTGTGGAATGAATTTAACAAATACTGATACAAAAGACGGTATAAAAGTATATTATGGTGATAATAGTTGGGTATTAGCACGCCCAAGTGGTACTGAACCATTGATGAGAATATACTTTGAAAGCGACAGTAAAGAACATTTAGATAATTTAGAAAAAGATATTTTAGAACAAATTAAATAAATATGATTAGAATGTTGGACTGTTATGTAGTCCGCCTAATACGGCAAATCGTTCTTCTTCGGAATATTCTTTTACTGGTTTGAAAAAGTCTTTTACAAGTAATAGTTTTGTGTTTAGGCAATGGAAATCGGATTGATTAAAATATTCTTCTTGTTGTTTATTTGTGTTTAGGTAATTCTTCATTTTTATATGAAGTTTAAATCTGCGTTTTCGTTTAAGAATTTCTCTCGTTGCGAAATACAATATTGTTTCGCAATCTATATCGTAACCATTGCAATAATTGAAATCTACAAGATAGTTTTCATTATCTGCTGTTGAGATTTTAAAATATGCAATGATTTTTGATGTGTCAGGTGTTTCAATAACATATCGGTATTCAGACATATATTTCAGACCTGAACATATTGTTTCAGAAAATTCGTTTTCTTCTCGTAATAAAGTTGGTTTGAAATAAGTTATAACAGAATCGTTGTAAATATTAGCAACTTCTTTTATATCAGATTTTTTAAATCTTCTGTAATTATAATTTTTGCATTTTTTGAAAGATGTTTTAGGTACTTCCCATATTTGTTCATACGAACATTGACGAAAACCACAATTGTTAACAAACATTTGTGCTAATTCTGATAATTTTTCGTCTACAAGTACATAAAAATTATTTGCTCCAATTGCTCCATATTGTGCAATTACAAATTCAATAAGTTGTTGAGCAACCTCATAAGCATTTTCAATAAATAATAATTTGGAAATATTTATTTTTTTGTAATTTCCACTAAATGTGTTGACAGAAATCAGTCCTAAAACACGTTTTTTTTCTGTTAATATATAGGATTCGTCAAGAAATTTATATTTTAATGGTAAATAATAATGTAAATATCCAGGGATACCATTAGTAAGCATTTCTACAAAATGACTTTCATTATTAATTTTTAGAAAAGAGATTAGTTCTTTAAGTTTTGGTTTATCAAACCATTTATGTTTTCTAATTTTTGCCATACTCATATTATATATATTCAATTGATGTTTTTCAATACTTA
>ERZ1023884.151-NODE-151-length-13265-cov-7.174943_pt1 | contig 13265 bp, 10 predicted proteins | sample MGYA00380394_ERZ1023884 | MGnify/ENA primary metagenome ERZ1023884 (study PRJEB33179, sample SAMN07449001) | human gut metagenome | biome: Human-gut; feature: Human associated habitat; material: Faeces | host: Homo sapiens | place: India: Bhopal | collected... | reverse complement strand
CCCCTAACCCCTAACCCCTAGCTCCTAGCCCCTAACGGCTAATCTCTCGCCAGCAGCCGTTCTTTCATTTCCAGGTAGCGTGTCGTGTAGTACGGTGCCAGCTGGGCTTCGCGCAGGTCGCTGCCGAAGGGGCGGCGGCTGATGGAGAGGATAGGCGGGCTCTGGATGCGCTTGGCGACGGCGAAGCCGGCGATGAGGCGCCACCACCGTTCCAGGTCGTCGATGAAGGCTTTTGCCGTCGGGAAGAGCTGATGGACATCGACGCTGCAGCCGATGTTCTTTTCCAGGGTGCCGTTGATGTACCATTCGAGGATGGTTTCCGGCGTGGCCCGTTGCCAGCGTTCGACGAAGGCGGCGAAGAGGTAGTCGTGATAGGGGTAGATGATCGGGTCGCCCTGGCCCTTGGTGATATCCTGCTTGTCCGACAGTTCGGCGCTGGGGACGATGTCGATGCTGCCCTGGGGCACGACTTCGCGCTGGAAGACCTGGTCATTGAGGTAGCGGGCCAGGTCGTAGACCTGATGCTTCCACAGGTCCGCCGTAGCCGCCAGGTAGCCGGCGCTGTCGCCGTAGAGGGTGGCGTAGCCGACGGACAGTTCGGCCTTGTTGGCATTGCACGTGAAGACGCCGCCAAAGGCTGCCGCCGCTGCGGCCAGGATACGGCTCGACCGGTCGCGGGCCTGGATGTTTTCTTCAATGAAACTGGTCAGTTCCAGATGGCCCTTGTCCTGGCCTTTCTGGCTGAGCTCGGCTCCTTCGAACTGGTGCCGCGTCAGTTCCAGGCTGTCCTGGACGGGGACGACCGTGTACAGGCAGCCGATGTTGTCGGCCAGTTCTTTGGCCAGGCTCTTGGTCATGTCCGAGTTGTAGCAGCTGGGCATGTTGACCAGCAGGATGTTTTCCGGCGGCAGTACCGTCGCATAGAGGGCGGCGTTGACGGCCGAGTCGATGCCGCCGGAGACGCCGAGGACGACTTTATGGACGCCAATGGCATCCATGAAGGATTTCAGGCCGTAGTGCAGGCTGGCGTAGATGTCTTCGATGGGAGACTTTTCCGGCTGCAAGTGCGAAGGCGAGACGAAACGCTGGGCCTTTTCATCGAAGTCGACGATGACCATTTCTTCCGTAAAAGGCGTACATTCGACGTGCTGCGAACCGTCTTTCTGGTACGTGCTGCTGGCGCCGTCGAAGGTGTAGATGTTCTTGCCGTTGTTCTGGATACCCGTGCAGTTGACGTAGATGGCCGGGCAGTGGACCTTGTCGATGGCCTGGCCGAAGAGGCGGTGACGCCGCTGGGTCTTGCCCAGAGTGAAGGGCGAGTTGGAAATGTTGATGAACATGTCGATGTCGTACATTTTCCCTAAATAGCTCATGGGCTTGAAGGGATAGTTTTCATCCCAGCTGTCTTCGCAGATGAGCGGCCCCATGCGGAACTTGCGGCCGTCGTCGAAGGGAATCTGGACGGGCGACAGGAAGTCTTCCGGGAAGGCATGGCGTTCCTGGGCGACTTCGATGAGCGACGGGAAGTAGCGGATGTCGCAGAATTCGCGCTAGTTGGGCAGGAGCGTCTTGATGTAGAAGGGGTAGGGCGAGCGGGCCGGCGAAATCCAGCGGCCGTTGTAAGCGATGAACATGGCGTTGTACTTCCGCGTCCGGCCGTCGAGGTTGACCCGGTCCGTCTCTTTGGCGACGTTGCCGAAGATGATGGCCATGCCGTCGGACAGGGCCTTGATTTCTTCACCGAAGCGGACGCAGTCGTCGATGTAGTCGGGCTGGTCCCAAATATCACCGATGAGATAGCCTGGAATAGCGAGCTCCGGGAAGACGATGAGGTCGCAGCCGGCTGCTTTGGCCTTGGCGATACATTCTTTCATGACGGCCGTGTTCTGCCGTGGATTGCCAGGGTGGACATTTGTCTGGGCAAGTGCTGTTTTAAACAAGGAAAAGCCTCCTTTTCGTAGGGGAAAAACTATATACTATCTCATCTTATCATAAAAAGGGGCAGGCGAAAAGGCTGTCCCCGGCCAGGGGCGGAAAAGACATGACAGAACGCCGTCCTTGCGGTATACTTAATACATATAAAAATTTAAAGAGAGGCTTTCATGAAAACACTGCTTACCATCTTGAATTCCAAATTCATCCAATCGTCCCTGGCCCTGCGCTGCCTGTCGACGGTGTGTGACCACCAGGGCGTCGCCGTGTCCGTAGCCGAATATACGATCAATCAGAACAGCTATGACATCCTGCGCCACATCGCCTCGTTCGAGGCCGACGTCATCGGCTTTTCCTGCTATATCTGGAATATCGAAATGACCTGTCATCTCATCGACCTGGTGAAACAGGTCTTTCCCCAGACCAAGGTCTTCGTCGGCGGCCCGGAAGTATCCTATACGGCCCGGCAGATACTGGAAGATTATGAGCATATCGATTACGTCCTCCAAGGTGAAGGGGAAGAGATGGTACCGGCTTTCCTGAAATCCCTGGCAGCCGGCCGCGATGGGACAGAAGTCCCCGGCGTCCTCGGCTGCGTCGGCGGCGTCATCCAGGGCGACGAGACCTTCCAGGAAGTAGAAGACCTGGACAGCCTGCCTTTTCCTTACGAGCATCAGGACTTCCGCGAACTGGACCACCGCATCATGTATTATGAAAGCTCCCGGGGCTGTCCTTTCCACTGCCAGTACTGCCTGTCGGGCATGAACGACCGCGTCCGCTTCCGCTCGGTCCCGCTGGTCCTGAAGGAACTGCAGGCTTTCGTCGATGCCGGCGTCCATCAGGTCAAATTCGTCGACCGCACTTTCAACTGCAGCCCGGCCCATCACCGGCCGCTCATAGCGTACATGATTGCCGTCGATAAGCCCATCAATTTCCACCTGGAAATCGAGCCCGGCGTCCTTACCGATGACGACATCGACCTCCTGGCCCAGGCACCGAAAGGACGGATCCAGCTGGAAATGGGCATCCAGACGACGTATGAGCCGACGCTCAAGGCCATCCACCGCCATAATGACTGGCCGCGCATTACGCATATCATGGAACGCCTTGTCGCCTTGGGGACGATGCATCTCCATTTAGACCTCATCGTCGGCCTGCCTTATGAAGACTACGGCCATCTGCGCCAGTCCTTCAATGATATCTATGCCCTGCACCCCCATAAATTGCAGATCGGTTTCTTGAAGCTCCTCAAGGGCTCCGGCATCCGCCGCGACTACCCAGACGATTACCGGTACGACCCGCAGGGGCCCTATGAAGTCCTGGCGACGACGTGGCTGCCTTATGAAAAAGTCGCCTATATGAAGGTCCTGGAAGACGTCTTCGAGCGGACTTATAATTCCGGGAAATTCACTTATTTCTTCAACTGGCTCGGCCGCCGCTATGCTCCGGATTATATGAAACTCTACGAGGCCTTGACAGACGAGTGGCTCATCCTGCATAATGACCAAAAGGCCCTGTCCGATGAGTCCTTGTGTCATTTCCTCTGCCACTGCATCGAAGATATCCTGCCCCTGACAGAAGACCAGCAGCGCTTGGCCAAAGACCTGCTGGCCCTGGATATGCTGACCTTTTTCCGCTTCCGCCTCCATCCCGATTTCCTCGGCTGGTGCGAAGCGCCGCGCAGCCAGACCGACGCCATCTTCCGCGACGAAGCCTGGCTCCGCCAATTTGCCAGGGACTATCATTTCACCAACTGGCGCGACATCAAGATGCGCTATCGCATCTGGCCTGCCAGCCCGGCCCTGAAAGGGGAACTGCGCCGCTACGGGCCCGTCCCGGAAGGCGCGGCCTATGTGCTGGCTGAAAAAAAGAAAGACCGGGCCGAATGGTGCGTCATCCCGGTCAAAGGAGAACCATCGTGAACGAACGTTACCGCGTCTACTCGACGTATTTAAAAGAAACATATGGCGAAAAAGTCTATAAACTGCCTATCAGCATCCCCGATACCTGTCCCAACCGCGACGGGACCCTGGGCGTCCGGGGCTGTGCCTTCTGCGGCTCCATCGGCGCCGGCTACGAGAACCTGCCGGCGACGGTGACCATTGGCCAGCAGATCGAGCAGAACATGGCCCACATCAAGCCCAAGTACAAGGCCAATAAATTCATCGCCTATTTCCAGAATTTCACCAATACCTACCTGCCGCCAGAGCGTTTCCGGGATTACCTCGCCGCCGCCTGCCAGCCCGATATCGTGGCCCTGGCCGTAGCGACCCGGCCGGACTGCCTCAACGAGACCTATCTCGATATCATGGCTGATGTCAAAGAAAGGTACGGCGTCGATATCCTCGTCGAACTGGGCCTGCAGACCGTCAACTATAAGACCTTGGCCAAAATCAACCGCGGCCATACCGTTGCCGAATACATCGACGCCATGGTCATGCTCCGGGAGTATCCTTTCCGGACCTGTACGCATGTCATCCTCGACCTGCCCTGGGACACCATGGAAGACACCGTCGAGACAGCCAAGATCATTGCCGCCCTCGGCTCTGACGAAGTCAAGCTCCACGCCCTGTACATCATTAAGAACACGGCCATGGCCGAATGGTATGCCCAGGGAAAGATCAAGCTCTGGACCTGTGAAGAATACGTCCGCCGTGTCGTGGCCTTCCTCGAATACAGCCGGCCCGATACGGTCTTCCAGCGCCTCATCGGCCGGGCGCCGAAGGAAGCGACGGACTTCGCCAACTGGGGCATGGGATGGTGGCGCATCCGCGATATGATCGATGAAGAACTGGAAAAACGCGGCACCTGCCAGGGAGCCCGCTGTGACTACCTGCACGGCAAGGCCGTCCGTAAAATCATGAACAAAAGGAGTATCTCACTTTGGTAGAAAAGAAACTGCAATATTCCGATTTGCGTGAAGCCCGGGCCGTCCTGGGCATGAAAGACGAATTCCTCAAGACGATGCAGCGCGAATTCCCGGACTGCCGCATTGCCGTCCGCGGCGATACGGCCATGATCGTCGGCAGCGAAGAGGATGTGGCCTATGTGACCGAAGTCTTCCGCGTCCTGCGCTACTTGTTCCGGGAAAACACCTATCTGACGACGCAGCACGTCCGCTATTCGGCCAGACTCATCAAAGAAGGCCAATCGGAGGCCCTGCACAACCTCTATGAAGATACGGTCGGCATTTCTGCCCGGGGCCGCCTCATCAAGCCCAAGACGCTGGGCCAGAAACACTACGTCGATTCCATCCGCAAGAACCTGGTCACCTTCGGCATCGGCCCGGCCGGGACGGGCAAGACCTATCTGGCCGTAGCCCTGGCGGCTTTTTATCTCAAGAACCGCGAAGTCGAACGGATCATCCTGACCCGGCCGGCTGTCGAAGCCGGGGAAAAACTGGGCTTCCTGCCCGGCGACCTGCAGGAAAAGATCGACCCGTACCTGCGCCCGCTCTACGATGCCCTGGCCGACATGTTCGGCTATGACCAGTTCCAGAAGATGATCGACCGCAACATCATCGAAGTGGCGCCGCTGGCCTACATGCGCGGCCGGACCCTGGAAGAATCGTTCATCATCCTCGACGAAGCCCAGAACACGACGCGGGAACAGATGAAGATGTTCCTCACCCGTATGGGCAACCACTCGCGGGTCGTCGTCAACGGCGATGCGACCCAGATCGACCTCGTCGACCGGCGCATGTCGGGCCTGACGGAAGCCGAAAAGATACTTAAAGACGTCCGCGGCGTCGGCATGGTCTACTTCAGCGATGAAGACGTCGTCCGTCACGATATGGTAGGCCGCATCATCAGGGCCTACGAAACTTATTATCATCACGATCACTAGATTGGGGGAATTGCCATGAATATCAACATCAATTACGAAGATCCGTCGTTCCAGCACGATGAATATGAAAAAGTCATCGACCGTGTCTGTGAAGAAGCCGCTCTGGTCTACGGCCTGGGGCCGAAGGCTGAAATCAGCATCCTTCTGTGCCATAACGACTATATCCATACATTGAACAAACAGTACCGCAACATCGACCGGCCGACGGACGTCCTGTCCTTTGCCCTCAACGAAGGGGAAGAAGACGGCTATGACGGCCCCGATACGGCCCTCTTGGGGGATATCATCATTTCTCTGGAAAAAGTCCAGGAACAGGCCGAAGAATACGGTCATTCCTTTGAACGGGAACTGGCCTATCTGACCATCCACGGCATGCTGCATATCCTCGGCTATGACCACATGGAACCGGACGATAAAGCAGAAATGCGCAAAGAAGAAGAATTCATTTTACAGCGCCTGGGCTATGTCCGCGAAGGCGAAGAATTATAAGGGAGGAATTACGATATCTATGGAATCATTTAAATCGGGTTTCGTCGCCGTCGTCGGCCGCCCGAATGTCGGCAAGTCGACACTCATCAACCGCATCATCAAGCATAAAGTCTCGATCGTCTCCGATAAGGCCCAGACGACGCGCAACCGCATCCTCTGCATCCATACGGACGACGAATGTCAGATCGTCTTCCTCGACACGCCGGGCATCCACAAGCCGAAACATAAGCTGGGGGAATTCATGGATGAAGCGGCCTATCAGTCCCTGCGCGACATCGACGCCGTCCTGTTCCTCATCTCGGGCAATGAAAAGAAGGGCCCTGGCGACCTCTTCGTCCTGGATAAGCTGAAAGACGTCGGCGTCCCGGTCTTCTTGATCATCAACAAAGTCGACCTCATGACGAAAGAAGAGATACTGCACAAGATTACGGAATATGCCGAACTCTATCCTTTCGCCCAGGTCATCCCCATTTCCGCCCTGAAAGGGGACAACGTCGATGCCGTCGTCGATGAACTGCGCAAGATCCTGCCGGAAGGGCCCAAGTATTTCCCTGACGACATGATCACGGACCAGCCGGAACGCCTTTTGGTCGCTGAAATCGTCCGGGAAAAGCTCTTCCGCTGTACCCGCGATGAAGTGCCCCATGCCATCGCCGTCTATGTCGAAGAAATGAAGGACCGCGGTCACAACAAGGTCTATATCCGGGTCACGGTCTATGTCGAACGGGATTCGCAGAAGCGCATCGTCATCGGCAAGAACGGCACGGTCCTCAAAGAAGTAGGCAACCTGGCCCGCCAGGAAATCGAAAACCTCCTCGGTTCTTCGGTTTACCTCGACATCTGGGTCAAAGTCAAGCGGGACTGGCGCAATAAGTCGGGCGCCCTCAGCGAATTGGGCTATAAGAACGAGTAGGGGGCTGCATGATGGAAGTACAATCAATCGTCCAATGTCTGCTCGTCTTCCTCATCTGCCTGGCCGTCAGCGCCATCTGCGTCACCGGTAAATTCGCCTTTGCCCAGCTGCGCCGGGAATACCTGGAAGAACTCGTCCGCGACGGCGATACGTCGCTGAAACCGCTCTTGTCCCTCTACGACAAGCCCATCGTCTTTCTGGGGACGGCCCAGCTCGGCATGGCCTTGTCCGGGCTCATCGCCGGCGCTGCCGGATTCTGCGGCCTCTATGGCCTCTACGGCCTGCTGGCTCCGTATATCGGCCATACGTGGCTCATCTGGCTCATCGAAGTCTGCGCCGGTATCGTCCTCTGCTTCATCCTCTGGGTCTTTGGCGAGCTCATCCCCAAGTCCATCGGCCTCCAGCGCCCGGAAAAGAGCCTCAAGGCCCTGCGCCGCTTCATCCAGCCCTGGAGCCGGCCCTTCATGCCCTTCATCCTCTTCGGGAACTGGCTGGGCCGGGCTATCCTGGCAGACCGCAACCTCGATGTGACCAACGAAATCGATATGGCCCATTCGGAAGATGAAATCCGCATGCTGGTCACGGCCAGTCACAAGGAAGGGAAAATCGACCAGGTCGAAAGCGAACTCATCGGCAACGTCTTCGATTTTGCCGACCGCCTGGCCAAGGAAATCATGGTGCCCCGCCAGGACATCGTCTGCCTCTATACGGAAGATACGATGAACCAGCATTTGCAGACCATCCGCCAGTCGCGGCATACGCGCTATCCCCTCTGTGAAGACGATAAGGACCACGTCCTGGGCCTGGTCCACATCAAGGACATCATGGACCTCTATATCCACAAGCGCAGCAACTTGAACCTCATCAAGCGGCCAATCCTCATGGTCCCGGAAATCATGCCGGCATCGAAGCTCCTCCAGCTCATGCGCATGCGCCGGACCTACCTGGCCATGGTCGTTGATGAATACGGCAGCACCGTCGGCCTCATCGGCCTGGAAGACATCCTGGAAGAACTGGTCGGCACGATCCAGAACGAACACACCCAGGAAAAAGAAGAAATCCAGCCCCTGCCTGACGGCGCCTATGAATTTGCCGGGACAGTCCTCCTCGACGACGTCGAAGAGCTGCTGCACATCCCCGTCGAAGACGATGTCGATACCGATACCATCGGCGGCTACGTCTTCAATGCCCTGGGCCATACGCCGAAAGTCCATGACGAAGTCACTATCGGCGCCTACTGCTTTACAGTCCTGGAAATGCAGCGCTTCCGCATCGTCCGCCTGAAAGCCGTACCCCTGCCGGGAGCGGCTGCCCCTGGGGAAGACAGCGGGGATGAAGAAGATAAGACTCATGAATCGTAGCGGCTACTATGGCCGCAAACCGTCGCGGTCCTATGAAGGCATCATCCTCACCGTCCGCAAGACCAGTGCCAAACAGCTCGTCGTCACGGTCCTGACCCGACAGGCCGGCATCCTCCACGTCCTGGCCCGCCGCAGCACTCAGGGCAAGATGGGCTACGGCGCCTTGACGCCTCTGGCCGAGATGACCTTTGACGTCTTTGAAAAAGACGGCGTCTATACGCTGACGGAATACGACTGCCGCAGCAACCAGCGCCTCCGCGAGCTGACCTGGGACGGCTATATCTATTCGCAGATCTTCGTCGAAATGGTCCTCTTCATGGCCGGCGGCGGAGCCGATGAAGTCCTGTACAATCTGGTCCGCCTCTATGGCCGGGCCATCGAACTCAAGGACATCCGCATCGTCACCATCATCGCCGGCTGGCAGCTCATGGCCCTGACAGGCTTCCTGCCGGACATCGACACGGCCCGCGTCTTCTGTCAGGGCCAGGGCTACTGCCGGCAGCCCGTCTATTACATCGACGATGAAAGGCCGGAAAACATGAAAGAACTGCCCCTGACGCCGTCTGTACGCCAGACCTGGAAGACCCTGGTCCGCTATCCCTGGGGAACTCAAGAAACCGTGAACCTGCGCATGGCCGACCTGAAATTCCTGGAAGCCCTGCTCTACAACTACGTCAACCAGTGCAGCGAACGCCAGATGAAGACACCGGAATTATTAGTGGCTCGTGGCTAGTGGTTCGTGGCTAGTGGCTAGCGGATCGCGGATCGTAGGGGCGGCCCGCCTGGCTCTCTTGATAGGAGAGCTGTCAGCAAAGCTGACTGAGAGGTTGCTCTTTTAAATAGTTCGTGTTTCGTAGGGGTCGCCACGTGGGCGACCCGTTAGGGATTTGTGTGATTCTTCTAGCAGACTGGTCGGGAAATCGTACATATTTCAGAGCGGGCGCCCCACGTGGACGCCCCTACAAAAAAGAGGCTGTCGCGCATGCGGCAGCCTCTTTTTGCCCCCTCACCGCTTATGCAGCGGGTCGTATTTCCAATGATGGGCGTATTCTTTTAAACTTTCGGCGACGGCGTATTGGGCCGTATCAGTATAGACCATTTGCGTATCTACGGACTCTTCCCAGATGGGGACAGGCCAGTCGCGGGGCGGTTCGATGTAATAGAGCAGGAATTCCCTGGTCTTTTCGATGAACCATTCCGGCAGGCGGGGGTGGAATTTCTTGTAGAAGATGAACAAGTGGATGTGATTGGGCATGACCGTGAACTCTTTGATGATGGCAATCTGGTTGTTCCGCTGCATGGCCTTGAGGGCCCGCGTCGCCGCCATGCCCCAGGCGGTCGGCCGCCAGATGTGCTGTCCCTGATAGCGCAGGACTTTCCCCAGTGTTTCTTCCTTTTGATACGTACAAAAGGTGATGAGCTGGCACCGGGGAACGGTAGAGAAGGGTTCCCGCCATGCAGGAAGGGAGAAAAACGGTCTGTGATACATGGGCAACACCTCCGAAAAAAACGTTTAAAACAAGATGCGTGTTACGCCTATTGTACCCTGGAAATATGAAAGGGACATTAAAAAATCAGGGGCCTTGATTAAAAAATGATTAAAACTTGTTTTTACGCCCTATCATGCTATAATAAAACTATTTCACTCCTCGTTATTAGAGAAAGGACGATTCCATGGTTCGCAGTATGACTTCGGGCAATCCCATCCGCCTCATCCTGGCTTTTACGGTGCCCCTTTTAATCGGCAATGTTTTCCAGCAATTCTATAATATCGCCGACATCATCATCGTCGGCCGTACTATTGGTGTCAATGCCCTGGCCGCTGTCGGCGCCGTGGCACCCGTTTTCATGGCCGTCTTCGGCCTGACGATCGGTTTGTCTTCCGGCTTTTCCGTCATCACCGGTCAGCGCTTCGGTGCCGAAGACATGGACGGCGTGCGCCGGTCTGTGGCGACGTCGGCCATGCTGGCCCTGGTCATCACGCTGATGCTGACGGCCTGTGTGAGCCTGGCCATGCCGCTCATCATGCGGCTCATGAACATTTCAGATGTTCTCTACGACGACGCCTATCATTACATGCTCATCGTCGTCCTCGGCCTGGTAGCCATGATGAGCTATAATTTCCTGTCCTGCATCTGCCGGGCCCTCGGCGACAGCCGGACGCCGCTTTATTTCCTCATCGTGGCATCTCTCTTGAATATCGCCCTGGCCCTGTTGTTCATCGTCGCCTTTGGCTGGGGCGTCCCCGGTTCGGCCATCGCCCTGGTCATCGCCCAGGCCGTATCGGCCGTGCTCTGCCTGTGTTTCATGCGCCGCCGCTTTCCCATGCTGCGCCTGACCCGGGCCGACTGGTCCTTCGACTGGCTCTTTGCCTGGCAGCATTTGCGCCTGGGCCTGCCCATGGCCGTCCAGTTCCTTATCATTTCCATGGGCATCCTGGTCCTGCAGTCGGTCTGCAATACCTTTGGCCCTGAAACGATTGCCGGCTTCGTATCGGCGACGAAAATCGAACAGCTGGCCTTGCAGCCCATGATTTCCTTCGGCATCGCCATGGCTGTCTATTCGGCACAGAACTACGGCGCCAGCCAGTATGGCCGCATCCGCCAGGGCGTCCGTCAGTGCGCCCTCGTGTCCCTGGTATTCTGCCTGGCCGCAGCCGTGGCCATGTACAGCTATGGCCGGGAACTCATCAGCGTCTTCACGACGGACCACGACGAAGTCCTCATGGAACAGGCTCTCCTCTATCTGAAGATGTCCGTCCCGTTCTATCTCTTCCTGGGCCAGATCTTCGTCTACCGCAACGCATTGCAGGGCATGGGCATTTCCAGCGTGCCCCTCATCAGCAGCATCCTGGAACTGGGCGGCCGCAGTGTATCGGCCCTGGTCCTGGCCGCCATGTGGGGCTACTTCGGCATCTGCTGTGCCAGCCCTATCTGCTGGGTCCTGGCCTGCTTATTTACAGGCGGTTCCTATTTCTGGGTCATGCACACCATGAAGGCCAAAGGCCGTTAAAAAGGGAAGGGGACAGTCTATGAATACAGAGAAAGAAAACAATATGACTTCGTTAGGAGTATGAAGCATTTTTTTAGCAAGCTGATTGGGAAAACGTACATATTACAAAGCGGGCGCCCCTACAGAAAAAGCGCCGTCCGCGAGGACAGCGCTTTTTTCCTATTCAAACTGATTGACTAATTCTATGAGTTTTTCTTTATGCTGGGGATACCATTCGCCGTAGGACTGGTTGGCATCGAGAAGGGTCTGGTTGAGGGCCAGGAAGAAGTCGGGCAGGTGCTTGATGGTGATGACACCGATTTGTTCGCCCATGACGCCTTTACCGATGGCGTAGTTGCCGCCGGCGTAGACGTTGAAGGCCGGTTCCATCTTGTCGCCGACTTTTTTGCTGGCGCCGCGCAGGCCCAGAGGAGCCAGCTGCTGGACCGTGCAGTTCGACGGACAGCCAGAGAAGTGGCATTTCGGCAGGAAGTGGCTGTCGATGCCGCGGTCTTTGAAGAGCTGGGCCAGTTTGACGAAGGTGCCGTGAGAATCGCGCAGGCCCTGCTGGCAGACCGTAGCGCCGATGCAGCTGACGGAATGTTCAAAGGCCGTCGTCGCCGTGTCGTCCGCCGTGAGGGCAGCGACTTTACGGGCTTCGTCTGCCGTGAGGTTGATGATGTAAGCCGTTTCGTCGGCATTGAGGCGGATTTCTGCGCCTTCCATGGTCTGGAGGGTCTTGAGCAGTTCGCGGAAGACGGAGAGTTTCGGCGTGCCGCCTAAAGGCTTGTATTCGACGTAATAGAGGCCGGCCTGTTTCTGTTTGCCAATGCGGCCGTCTTCGAGGACACTGTCATCGGCGCCGCTCTTAGCTAACGGCGTTTCTTCTTCGATGGTCAGGCGGCAGCCGCCTTCTGCTTTGGCTTTGGCGACGGCATCACGGACGGCCTGGCGGAAGGCGTCGTCGCCGAGCTTGGTGAGGATGAAGCGCGAACGGTTCTGGCCGCGGTGTTCATAGTCGCCGTATTTCATGTAGACGTCCCGGCCATAGCCCAGGATGTAATAGGAAATATCCAGCGGATCGACGCCTTCGTCGATGAGGATACCAAAGCGCGAGCCGTTGAGTCCGAAGCCGCCGCCGGCATAGACGTCGAATTTGTGGTCCGGGCGGGCCACGAAGCCCAGGTCCTTGAAGGTCGCATGGCCTTCGTTGTCCAGGCCGCTGGAGAAGCTGATCTTATATTTACGCGGCAAGTTGAATTTGGGAATGCAGTTGATGACGAAGTTGGCTGCTGCCTTGATGTACGGCGTCATGTCGAAATATTCGCCCGGAGCGACGCCATGGAGCGGGCTGGCCGTGATGTTACGCGGATTGTCGCTGCCGGCGCCGACGCAGTAGATGCCGTGGTCGAAACATTCCTGATAGAGGGCGAGGACTTCTTTTTCGCCCAAATGATGGAGCTGCAGAGCTTCACCTGTCGTGAAGTGGACGAGGTCGATGTCGTAGCGGTCGAGGACGTCCTTCAGGAAAGCGATGTGTGCCGGTTCGATGGCACCGCCGGAAAAGCGCAGGCGCAGCATGCTGCTATGGGCCCCCCGTTCGCCATAGCTGCCGAACTTGCCCGACGTGCCCTTATATTTGGCAGGCTGTAAATCCTTGGCGTAAAAAGCCCGCGTTGCTTCGACTAACTGTGGGAAGCGGGGGCTGATGTCTTCCTTTGTTGCGGTTGTGT
>ERZ1023884.143-NODE-143-length-13486-cov-6.236096_pt1 | contig 13486 bp, 10 predicted proteins | sample MGYA00380394_ERZ1023884 | MGnify/ENA primary metagenome ERZ1023884 (study PRJEB33179, sample SAMN07449001) | human gut metagenome | biome: Human-gut; feature: Human associated habitat; material: Faeces | host: Homo sapiens | place: India: Bhopal | collected... | reverse complement strand
CGGCCTGCGGACTGCGACCGGCGGTCTGCGAAACTCCAAGCAGCCTCTCCGGCCGTTGGACTACCTATCTTCTCAGGAACTGCTTAATTCTTCTTTTTACGATGGACGATGAGGGCTTCATCGGCCCAGTCGAAGAAGTACGGTTCGGTTGCGTAAATGGCATAGTTCGTCAGATAGGCAGTGATGAGTTCTTCATCGGAAAATGGGGCGTATGGCGGGTTGTCAAGGTAGGGCTGGAAGATGCTCTGGTCACCTTTTTTAATGGAACGGATGAGCTTTTTCGTAATAGGGTATTCCTGCTTCAAGGTTTCCAAGTACGATTTCGCCTTGGGCCAATCGCCGAGTTTGAAGTACAACAAGGCTAAGGCCAAGAGATAAAAGGAACTTTTTTGTTCGTCTGCTCCCTGCTTGTACAGTTTCAATGCTTTCATTTCATTGCACATTTTAGCATACAGCGGCATCAGCTGGAAACGGATGCCCAAATTATCATTTTTATTGAGGCGAAGCATTTCTTCCCCTACCTGGATGGCTTTGTTGTGGATACCACATTCAATCAAGTTCGACAAGTATTCCTGAAGCAGCATCATATACGGCCGTGTTTCAAAATCCAACCAGAAGTTGCCTTTACTGCGCTGGTAAATTTCCTGATCTTTTAACCGTTTTTCTTCGGCGCTAATTAAGTCCGGAAGGACTTTAAGCATATCCAGGGGGCCTTTCGAGTCCAATTCAGCCTGGGCCAGTTTGACTTCCACATTATCCGGCTCCAGTTCAGCTGCTTTGGCCAAATATTCCCGTTTGTCTTTTTTTCGGCTCGCCTGCTCAGCTAAATCCAAATAATCATAGACATCGGCTGGTACTGTATCGTCCTGCCCATTCACCTGCAAGTGTTGGACAGCCTCATTATGCTGCATCATGAATTCTTCAATAATCTGCTGCATCTCTTCTTCGCTCTTAACACCGTTCGGAGCCTTCTTAGCAATAAATGCATGTAATTCTTTCATTACTTTATCCATAGTACGCATAAAATCATCTCCATTCAGTCTGTTTAGGTATTCCCACTCGTTCTGTGGCGGGTCGCCCACGCGGCGACCCCTACGATGGCAATCCGCGGGACCGCGCCCCTTTATAGGATTAGCGCTTTAGTTTTTTCTTGAGGTACCAAATTACAATTCCAGAATACTCCTTATATTTTCCTTCTTTGTCCTTGTTTTCATAGATATTAAGCAATTTTTCTAAAGAGCTTTTAGGCCAATCACCTGGTTTATTTCTTCGCATCGCATTAAGTTTATCTTTGCAGGCCTCAAGAGCATTATATCTATTTCGGCATAAACTAAAGTCGCTGCCTTCATAGTTCAGATTCAAGGTATCATCCAAATCCTCATTAATTTGTTTATTTTCAGAATAAATTTTTCCTGTATGGCTTTCATATTTGATTTGTTGAACTAAATTTTTATCTAACGGATTGATTGTCAACATTTTATCTTTGCGATGAGAATCACAAGTAGTACACGAATAAGGTTGACCCGCATTGCCCATGCAAACGCCTAACATATTCCTAAAATCTAATTTTTGAAATTCTAAACATTGACTTTCGGGAAACCAATGTTCAATTTTCATGGGAGGAACTCCACCATCAACAGAACTCTCATCAGATATACGCCGCATACAATACGCACAAAGATATCCTTGGTCTTCCAATAATCGTCTTCTAATGTCAGCCTTGTTGCATCCATCATAGTATGCATTTTTTTGCTTTTTATATTCCGCTAAAGACTTAGGTTCCGCATGTTTTTCAATATAGCGCATTTCACTCCTCCATCAAAGCGATTTCCAGGTCCAAACGTTCTCTCGCTTTAACAGCCAGCGGACTGTCTCTGCCTATGTCCTGTTCCAATTGTGACAAAATAACTTTTGCTTGAGAAAAATCTTCTTTATCAATACACTGGTAAAAAGATTTGAGCAAATCTTCAACAGAATCAGGTAAATCTGTCGCATTTTGGATTTTCTTCAAAATATAATCTATTTCTAACCCATAGCCGCTCATGGACGTTTTAGGCTGATCCATCTGTTCTATATCAATGCACCATACATTTTTAGCCGATGCAATGATAATAGGCGAATGAGTAGTAGCAATGAATTGCACGTTAGGAAAAACATGGCGTAATACATCAATTACTTGCCACTGCCACCGTGGATGTAAATGTACATCCAATTCGTCAATTAAGACCAGGCCGGGTGCCTGGGAAATATTTTCAGCTAAAAAAGGATTTAGTGTTGCCATGCGATAAGCAATATCAAAAATCATCCAAATCAAGGATTGATATCCTGCACTCAGCACAGAAATCGGAACGACTACCCCCTCTTTCTGATACATAAGTTCTTCAGATCTTTTATCATAAAAAATTCGGATAGGTTCATTTTCCAATTGTGTCATTGCCTTGGCAACGGCCTGCTTCACAGCCTCATATTCTCTTACAGGAGTACCATTTTGCCAAGCAATTTGTTCCATCCTCGAACACCATTCTAACATCAATTTCACGCTAGCCTCATCGCTCATGCAGTCGATATATCCGGCGACACGGCTGCTCTTTTTGCGTGAAAAAGTGCGTTCTGCTTTTCTTCGTTTTTGGGACCATACACGGCCAGCACTTTGATAACAAATAACGGGTAAAACAGCTTCTGGATTCGTCGTCAATGCTTCTGCCAGATGATAAATATCACGGGGCGTTGTTTTTGTCTGCGCTCTATAATTAGATTTAGAACGTTCCCATTGATAGGTTTGACCGTTTATATCCGCAGTTATTTCGACTTTCGGCCAATAATTAACGGGTTCACAAGCCCCATCACCCTGCAGGATATATACAGTTCGTGCTTCATCGGACAAAAAATTCCGAGGATGTATGCCTTCCCCATGAGCTCCAGAAACAAACCCGCTGATACCAATAGCTACAGCTTCTAACAAAGATGTTTTCCCTTTACCATTTTCCCCAATAATTAAATTAAAGCCCTTATGAAAAGAAAGCTGGCAATGGTCGATTCCTTTAAAATTATAAACAGATAAATCTTTGATATACACGTTTTTTCACCTCTTTGATAGATTTTCAAGGGGCTCTCCTTGTAGGGAAGCTTTCAGCATAGCTCTCTTTTTGACGGCCATCCTGCCCCATCCTGTAAAGGAGCTCAACACAGGTCCTGTGGCGGGTCGCCCACGTGGCGACCCCTACGAAGCCCCAGCCGGGGGCATTTCTACTGTCGCTGCGCAACAACATCGGACTTGTATGCGGCTTTGCCGCGACAGACTCAGGATTGTATTACAACCGAGTATACCATCGTCATAAATTCCGGCTATACATAGAATTCACGACGGGACGCCCAGCCACAGCTGTCCGTTCCAGCAACCGTCCTACGCTTCTCGTTGGTCAGCACCTGACGGGCTGGAAAGGCTTGGCCGTCCCCTACGAAGGCCCCGGCAAGGGGCATTTTTTTACGATACGAGCTGAGGGTTACGCGAGTCGTCGTTATTGGTTTGCGTTTGTCGCGGCGGGACGCCGCATCCGTAGGGGCCGTCCCAGAGGGCGGCCCGCTACGCGCGGAGGGTTTCCCGAAGCGTCGTTGTTAGTCTGAGTCTGTCGCCGCACAGCGGCATCTGAGTCCGAGGCGGCCTGCGGACTGCGAACGGCGGACTGCGAAAATACAAGCAACCTCTCCGTCCCTTCGGGCCACCTCTAGCTCGGCTCTCCGTTTTGGCAACCGCCCTGCGCTTCCCTGTGGTCAGCACCTGACGGGCCAAAAAGGGCCTATTAGGAGAGGCTTAGGCTCCCTTTGTAGGGGAGCTGGCAGCTCTGCTGACTGAGAGGTGGCTTATTTAGCGTTCGAGCCATTCTTTGAATTCGGCTTCGCTGATGATGGGGGTCCCCAGTTTCTTGGCTTTTTCGTATTTGCTGCCCGGGTCGGCTCCGACGACGACGAGGGTCGTCTTTTTGGTGACCGATGACGTGCATTTACCGCCTCGTGCTTCGACGGCCTGTTCGGCTTCTTTGCGGCTGAACATCTGCAATTTGCCGGTGAGGACGACGATTTCGCCGTCAAAGGTCGTATTGATGAGTGTTTTCTTTTCTGCCGTCATATCGACGCCGTGCGCGCGCAGTTTTTCGATGAGGGCCTGATTCTTGGCGTCACTGAAATAGGCTACGATGCTGTCGGCAATGCGCGGTCCGATGTCGTCGATAGCCGTCAGGTCATCGGCATTGGCCTTCATGAGGGCATCGACGGATCCGAAAGATTCGGCCAGGACGCGGCCGGCTTTGGCGCCGACGAAGCGGATGCCCAGGGCAAAGAGGACCCGGGCCAGGCCGACGGATTTGCTCGTTTCGATGGCTTTGAGCAGGTTGTCTGCCGATTTGTCGCCAAAGCCTTCGAGGTCGACCAGTTCTTCTTTAGTCAGGCCGTAGATGTCGGCTACGTCGTGGATCAGATGCTGGGCCAGGAGCTGCTGGACGATGGCGTCGCCCAGGCCGTCGATATTCATGGCATCGCGGGAGACGAAATGGGCGATTTTTTCACCGATGACGGCCGGGCAGTCCGGATTGGTACAGCGCCAGGCCGCTTCCCCATCCCGGCGGACGACAGGGCTGCCGCAGGCAGGACAAGTCGTCGGCATGGAAAAGACTTTTTCCGAGCCGTCGCGCAGTTCCGGCAGGGAGCGGACGACTTCGGGGATGATTTCCCCGGCCTTCTGGATGACGACGGTATCACCGATGCGGATGTCTTTTTCTTTGATGTAATCCTCATTGTGCAGCGTCGCCCGTTTGACTGTCGTCCCGGCCAGGTGGACCGGTTCGAGGTCGGCTGCCGGCGTCAGGACGCCTGTCCGGCCGAGGCTGACGGAAATGTCCAGGACTTTCGTCCGCGCCTGTTCGGGCGGGAATTTATAGGCAATGGCCCAGCGGGGAATCTTGACGGTATTGCCCAAGCGGGCCTGCTGGGCAAAGGAGTTGACTTTGACGACCATGCCGTCCGTTGCATAAGGCAGGCTGTCGCGGCGGTCGTCCCAACTGTGGATGAAGGCGATGACGTCTTCGATGTTCGTGAACTTGCGGTATTCCGGATTGACCTGGAAATGGAACTGGGCCAAGTCCTGGAGCAGTTCTTCCTGGCTCTCGATGGTGATGCCGCTGTTTCCGCCCAAGGCGTAGGCAAAGAAAGCCAGTTTGCGCTGGGCCGTAATACGCGGGTCGAGCTGGCGCAGTGATCCGGCTGCGGCGTTACGGGGATTGGCAAAGGGTTCCAGTTCGTCATCGCGGCGCTGCTGATTCAGGGCTTCAAACGACGTGATGGGCATGTAGACTTCGCCGCGGATCTCGATGTGCGGCGAATCGCTGGCGATGTGCAGGGGAATGGTGCGGATGGTCCGGACGTTGTTGGTAATGTCTTCACCGACGACGCCGTCGCCGCGGGTGACGCCGCGGATGAACTGACCCTGTTCATAAATGAGATTGACTGCCAGGCCGTCGATTTTCAGTTCGACGACGTATTCCAAATCTTCACCGCCCAGGTCATCGCGGACGCGCTGGTCGAATTCCCGCAATTCATCGTCGCTGAAGACGTCGCCCAGGCTGAGCATGGGCCGGTCATGGGTATATTTTTCAAAGCCGCCGGAAATCTTAGAACCTACGCGCTGCGTCGGCGAATCGGGCGTGACCCAGTCGGGATGAGCTTTTTCGATGTTTTCCAGTTCCCGGTACATCATATCGTATTCATAATCAGTCACTGTCGGCTTGTCGAGGGTGTAATATTGATAACTCAATTCATCTATTTTTTTCCGCAGCTCCAAGAGCCGCGCTTTTTCAGTATCCATGGGTTTCTCCTTCATTCATGAAAATCGTTTCCATTCGTCCTGCAAAGAATCTCATCACAAGTTCTGTGGCGGGTCGCCCACGTGGCGACCCCTACGAAGGCCCGGCCAGGGCATTTTTTACGGGCCGAGAGCTCTCCGAAGCGGCCTGCAAAAGTGCAAGCAACCTCTCCGGCCCTTCGGGCCACCTCCCCTAATATGGGAGGCTTAGGCGCCCTACTGTATTTTCTCTAAGGGGGCGTATTTCACGACGACTTGGCGGACGCCTTTGGTCGGGAATTGGATCTTCATCTGCATGTTCGGGCCTTCGCCGATGACGTCGAGGACGGTGCCGATGCCCCAAATTTTATGGCGGACTTTATCGCCTTTGGCAAAGGTATCGGTAACGGCGTGTTTCTTGGGCAGGCTCGACGCGACGGGCTTGGTCAGGATGGAGACACGCTGTTTCCCCGGGACCGCCGTCGTCCGGCTCTGGGGCATGGCGCTCTTGCGATGGTAGTCTTCCATGAACTGCGGTGGGATTTCGGCCAGGAAGCGGCTGGGCATATAGGCCGAAATGCGGCCGTACATGGTCCGCGTGACGGCATTGGTCACGTAGAGCTGCCGTTCGGCCCGGGTAATGCCGACATAGGCCAGGCGCCGTTCTTCTTCGACCTGCGCCGGGTCCATCAGGGTCCGGCTGTGCGGGAACAGACCTTCGTCGAGGCCGGTCAGGAAGACGACCGGGAATTCCAGGCCCTTGGCGGCATGGAGGGTCATGAGGGTGACTTTCGAGTCGCTGCTTTCAAAATCATCGACATCGCTGACGAGGGCGACGTTTTCCAGGAAGTCCTGGAGGTTGCCTTCGGGATTGCTGTCCATGTAGTCTTTGGCGACGGACAGGAATTCGCCGACGTTTTCCTTGCGGCTTTCGCCCTGCGGGTCGTGTTCCGCTTCTTTATCGAGCATGTCGCCGTAGCCGGTCTGTTTGATGACCGTTTCGATGAGGCTCAGGACGTCTTTGCCCTCGATGTCGTTGAGGAGGTCGAAAATCATGGCAGCGAAGTTTTCCAGCGATGCCTTGGCCCGTTTGGTGACGGGAATCTCATCAGTCGACGACAGGGCTTCAAACAAGGAAATCCCCTGTGCTTCGGCATAGGCTGCGACGTGTTCCATCGTCGTCGCCCCGATGTTGCGCTTGGGCACGTTGATGATGCGCGTCAGGCTCAGGCTGTCTTCCGGGTTATAGAGCAGGCGCAGGTAGGCCAGGACGTCTTTGATTTCCTTGCGGTCATAGAACTTGGTACCGCCGACCATGGTATAGGGAATGGCATAGCGCATGAGCTTTTCTTCGAGGACACGGGACTGGGCGTTGGTCCGGAAGAGGATGGCCATGTCGCCATACGGTTCGTGGCTGATTTCATGGCGGTTGTAGATGACGCCGGCGATATAATCGGCTTCGTCGTGTTCCGTCTGGGCCTGATAATGGATGATCTTGTTCCCTGTCGGATTTTCCGTCCACAAGGTCTTCTTGGGCCGGCTTTCGTTATTGTCGATGACGGCATTGGCCGCATGGAGGATAGTCTTCGTCGAGCGGTAGTTCTGTTCCAGTTTGATCGACGCCGCATCGGGATAGTCCCGCGTGAAGTCGATGATGTTGCGGATATCGGCACCGCGCCAGGCGTAAATACTCTGGTCGGCATCGCCGACGACGCAGATATTGCGCCAGCGGGCGGCCAGTATCTTGGTCAGGGCATACTGGGCATGGTTCGTATCCTGATATTCGTCGACCAGGATATATTGGAACCGGGACTGGTATTTTTCCCGGACTTCCTCGTTTTCCTGCAAGAGGCGCACGGCCAGGAACAGGAGGTCGTCGAAATCGACGGCATTGTTTTCCCGCAATTTTTCCTGATACAGAGCGTAGACGTCGGCGACTTTCTGTTCGTAGAAATCGGAGGCTTTCGCCGCAAAGGCCTTGGCATCCATGAGGACGTTCTTAGCCGACGAAATGGTCCCCAACACGGAGCGCGGCGTGAACTGCTTGTCGTCGAGGTTGAGCTTTTTCAGACAATCCTTGACCAGGACCAACTGGTCCGACGAATCGTAGATGGTGAAATTGCGCGTATAGCCATGGAAGCCGTCGACTTCAAAGCGCAGCAGCTTGGCGCAGAACGAGTGGAACGTACTCAGCCAGATGCTGTCGGCCTGGGCACCGACAAGGTTGGTCACGCGTTCCTTCATTTCCTTGGCGGCCTTGTTGGTAAAGGTAATGGCCAGGATGCGGTACGGCGCGACGCCTAATTCCAGGAGATGGGCAATGCGGCAGGTCAGGACTTTGGTCTTGCCCGATCCGGCACCGGCCGTGATCAGCAGCGGCCCTTCGGTATGCTTGACGGCCTCGCACTGGCGGTCGTTGAGGGTATCAAAAATAGGATTCATGCATTCTTCCCCTTTATAGATAAAAAGGCCCACACCGTGTCGATGGGGCCTCTGAAAATCATCACTTATTTCATTGCCGAAAGGATAGGCGGAATGACCTGTTTCTTACGGCTCATGACCTTGGGCAGGTAGACTTCCTTATCGAGGACGTCCTTGCCGAAGGCACTGCTGACGACGTCGTCCATATTGCCGGCGAAGATGAGGTTCGTCGATTCGTCGATGATGCTGGTGATCATCAGGAAGGAAGCGGCGTAATCGTGTTCAGCGCGCAATTTTTCCAAGGCGTTGAGCAGGACCTGTTTCTGGTCGAGGAGGTCCGTCGTATCCATGACCTGGACCTGGGCAACGGTGAAGGTCGTATTGCCGCTGGAGAATTCTTTCATGTCGTTGTGGACGATCTGGTCCGGCGTCAAATCGGAGACGTTGGCACCGGCTTTGAGCATTTCCATGCCGTATTTTTCGACGTCTACACCGGCGATGTTGGCCAATTTTTCGGCAGCTTCGCGGTCAGCCGGCGTGCAGGTCGGCGAACGGAAGAGGACCGTATCGGAAATGACAGCCGACAGGAGCAGGCCGGCAATGTCTTTGGGGATGTCGACCTTAGCCTGTTCATACAAGCCCGTTACGATGGTTGCCGTGCAGCCGACGGGTTTGAAGAGGATGGAAATAGGGCCGGCCGTTTCCAAGGTACCGCCGATGCGGTGATGGTCGATGACGCCGATGATGGAGGCTTCGTCGATGCCGTCGATGATCTGTTTCTTTTCGTTGTGGTCGACGAGGATGACCTGCTGTTTTTCGACAGCAGCGACACAGTCTGCACAGATCATGCCGATGTATTTGCCGTTTTCGACGACAGCATATTTGCCATCAGCCGGGATATCATGGCCGTTATCGGTCGGTTTGAAGAACAATTCCGGATCGTGAGCCAAGGCTTTGACCGTGCTCAATTCTTCACCCATGACGGTCTTGACGAATTCATCGGCGAGCTGGCCTTTTTCGATGACGCCGACGAACTGGCCGTTATCGGCAACGGGAGCGACATCGCTTTCGTGGGATGCGAACCATTTGGCAGCATCTTTCAGGCTGGCACTGACCGGAAGGGCTTCGACTTCCGTGTGGACAGCTTCGCTGACTTTGACGTAGAAGTCCTTGACCAGCGGCTGCGGAGCGACGTGGAAATAATTCAGGGCAAAGGCCGTTTCCTTATTCGGTTCGCCAGCGCGGATCGGCGTAGCGTCGATACCCTGTAACTGTTTTAATTTTGCATAGGCAATGGAAGAACAAATGGAGTCCGTGTCCGGGCTCTTATGACCGGTAACAAAAATCTGTTTTGCCACGATAATCACCTCATTGAAAAGTATATGTATGTTTCTATATCCCTAACATTATATCATAGACAAAGGATGAAGGCTAGTGCAGGGCATCGGCTCCCTTGAGAAGGGGAGCTGGCCACAGGCCTGAGGGGTTCTTCACAAGTTCATAAGTGTCCCCCTAATTAATGGCTGATGGCTGATGGCTGACGGCTGATGGCTAGCTGCTGACGGCTAATCCCTATTCGTCAAGCCCAGGCGCTGAAGCATGGTCATGTCTTCGGCGATGGTCGAGCCCGACGTGGTCAACATGTTGCCCGTAATCGAGGCCGACGCGCCGTGGAGCAGGGCCGTGGCGCCGTTTTCCGGCAGGAGTTTGCGGCCGGCGGCCAGGCGGATGTTGGCTTCAGGATTGATGAAGCGGAAGAAGGCGATGGTCCGCAGGACATCGCGGCCATCGAGCTGGGGCCGATGTTCCAGGGGCGTGCCGGGAATGGGCATAAGGGCGTTGACGGGAATGGACTGAATGCCCAGTTCGGCTAGGCTGATGGCCATGTCCAGGCGGTCTTCCCAGGTTTCCCCCATGCCGATGATGCCGCCGGAACAGACGCAGAGCCCTTCTTTCTGAGCGGCCTTGATGGTGCGGATGCGGTCGTCATAAGTGTGGGTCGTGCAGATGTATGGGAAGAAACGCCGCGACGTCTCGATATTATGGTGATAATTGGCCACGCCCGTTTCGTGGAGGCGGTGCAACTGTTCCGGCGTCAGCAGGCCGTGCGACGCACAGAGGTCGATGTGCAGCGTCTGCTTCATCATGCGGTACGTATCCAGGGCTTTTTCAAAATCCGCCCCTGTCAGGGCCCGGCCCGACGTGACGATGGCAAAGCGGTTGGCGCCGGCATCCTGATTGGCCTTGGCGTTGGCCAGGATTTCTTCTTTCGCCAGGAAACCGTATTCTTCGCAGCCCGTATGGTGGCAGGCCGACTGGGCGCAGTATTTGCAGTCTTCCCCACAGCGGCCGCTGCGGCCGTTGATGATGGTGCAGTAATAAATATGATTGCCACAAAAATGGCGCTGTAAAACGCCGGCTCCCTGCTGCAATTCTTCCAAAGGTGCTTCCAGGAAAATCGATAAATCATCACCGCGTCGGATGCGGTACCCCTGTATAATGCTATCGGTCAATGCTGCTATCGTATTCATTGTCAACCCACTCCCTATTTTTATTGTGAACTATGGGATTATTATACTCGCTGCGGCGATTGCAGTCAACTTTATTTTATTTATATCAAGGTTAACAATATGAGTACACGATATCCTGAATCGCAGGACGATTCATTTGTTTAAGACCAACCTCTCCGGCCCTTCGGGCCACCTCTCCTATGAGGAGAGGCTTTGGCTTCCTTTGTAGGGGAGCTGTCAGCGCAGCTGACTGAGAGGTTGCCTTTGGCCGCCCTTTGGGACGGCCCCTACGATGGATCCATGAAAAAAGAGGCTGCCCGCGAAGCCATGCTTCGTGGGACAACCTCTTTTTCAAGTGTTCTTGCCAATGAATTACCGACGTTCGCGGATACGGGCAGCTTTGCCTGTAAGACCACGGAGGTAGTGCAGTTTTGCACGACGGACGACACCGTGGCGAACGACTTCGATTTTAGCGAGGCGTGGGGAATGTACCAAGAAAGTACGTTCAACACCAATACCGTAGGAAACGCGGCGGACAGTGAAAGTTTCGCGGACACCGCCGTTCTGACGGCCAATAACGACACCTTCAAAAATCTGTACACGTTCGCGATTGCCTTCGACAACCTTTACGTGAACTTTGACTGTATCACCAGGGCGGAATGCCGGGATATCGTCACGAAGCTGTTCCTGTTCAAGTACGCTGATAATGTTCATTTCTTTTTTCCTCCTATAAGACATTCGTGCCCCCGTTGTCGCCACCTTTCACGACAATCGTGTTACCGAGCAGAGGACTGCCTAAATTAACAAAAAAATTATACCATAAAGCCGCGTTCCTGTAAAGGGGATTTTTCCATTTTATAGGCATCTTCCGTAAAGGGCTGCTTGAAAGCACAGCAACCTCTCCGGTCCTTCGGGCCACCTCCCCTGGATTCACAGGATTCACGGCGGGCCGCCTAGCCACAGCTGTCCGTTTTGGCAACCGTCTTGCGCCTCTCGTTGGTCGGCACCTGACGGGCCAAAAAGGCTTAGGACGGCCCCTACGAATGCCCCAGCCGGGGCATTTTTTACGAGCCGAGGGTTACTCGAGGCGATGTTGCCCACCTGAGTCTGTCGTGGCGGGACGCCGCATCTGATTCCGAGGCGGCCTGCGGCCTGAGAACTGCGACCGGCGGGATGCCCATTGGGCATCCCCTGTCATTACATTTGTACGTTGGGCATGAAGCTGCGGGACATGTGGGCGATGATGGCCTGGTACTTATCTTTTTTGCTGGTCGGATAGGTGACGGTGAAGGCCGTGTAGGTCTTGTTCTTGTCGTTGATGTAGAGTTCGTGGTAGTAGGACTTCTTGCCGTCCGTCCAGCCGATGGCATAGCTGTTCTTGGTCTTGATGTTGGTCGTCAGCGTCGGCGAGCCGTTCATGCCCAAGGCCATGTTGTAGAGTTCGTCGATGGTAAAGTTCATGCTGTTCTTGGCAGCATAGGTCATGTAGACGGCATCGTCTTTGGGATCCTGGAAATAGCAGCCATCGCCGTCGGCATTCATGTCGGCTGTCGTCGCAGCCCGGGGGATATCGACGGCATACTGATAGGCGCTGTTATAGTACTGATAGTAATTCTTGTCTTTAGTCGTCATGACCTGAACGACTTCATAGCTGTCGGCACTGGCGCTCTTGAGGCCCACCTTTTCTTCAGCCATGACGGTCGAACCGGCAATGCAGGTAAGGGCTGCTGCCAACATGACGAGATTCTTCAATTTCATAAATGATCACTCCTTTATGGTAGATGTGGAAAAGAGGCTGTCACACGAAGGCAGCCTCTTTTTGAGTTTGAAGTTTGTAGTTTTTAGTTTACAGTAAATAACTCAAATTCAATCCTGTCATCTACAAACTACAAACTCTACACTACAAACTTGGACACTATTCATTATATCATATTTTTCATTTTTGGCCATTGAATTTCCGCTTTATCCACGGGATTCGCGGGAATTCGCGGCGGGCCGCGAAAGTACAATCAACCTCTCCGGCCCGTTGGGCCACCTCCAGCTCAGCTCTCCTTTTTGGCAACCGTCTTGTTCTTCCCTGCGGTCAGCACCTGACGGGCCAAAAAGGGCCTAATATGGGAGGCTTAGGCTCCCCTCATAGGGGAGCTGGCAGCTCTGCTGACTGAGAGGTTCTTTCTCTACAATACGCTAAGGGTATGTCGTAAAGAACCCCTCCACCGCAAGCGGTCCCCCTCCCCTTCTCAGGGGAGGCTTTTTACGCGCTGAGGGTTTCCCGAAGCGTCGTTTTCCACCTGAGTCTGTCGCCGCGCAGCGGCATCTGATTCCAAAGCGGCCTGCGAACGGCGACCTGCGGCCGACGGGTCGCCACGTGGCGGCCCTTACGCCAATTTCTTGATGTCGCCCAAGGGCTGGATGAGGCTGTAGGTCAGGGCCAGGAGATGGAGACGGTTTTCTTTGACCGCTTCGTCTTTGTGCATGACCAGGACGTTGTCCAGGAAGTCGTTGATGGCGGCAATGCCTTCGGAGAGGACTTCAGCTACGCCTTCGTAGTCATAGACGGCGTATTTCTGCGGCAAGTTGACCTGCATGGCCTGGCAGGCGCTGTAGAGGGCATTTTCTTCTTCCGTTTCAAAGAGGTCCGGATTGACGTCGGTATCGTCGGCGCCTTTGATCATGTTGCTGACGCGGGTGAAGGCCTGCAAGAGGTCGGTCTTGCCCATGA
>ERZ1023884.133-NODE-133-length-14874-cov-8.307376_pt1 | contig 14874 bp, 17 predicted proteins | sample MGYA00380394_ERZ1023884 | MGnify/ENA primary metagenome ERZ1023884 (study PRJEB33179, sample SAMN07449001) | human gut metagenome | biome: Human-gut; feature: Human associated habitat; material: Faeces | host: Homo sapiens | place: India: Bhopal | collected... | reverse complement strand
TCAAAATCATACTATTACATCCATGTAGGACAGGGAGATGCATCGAGTGAGTTTTCATCGGCTACTATGCTTGACAATTATACATATATAGCAAAACAATACTACGAATAAAATATAAAAAAGGAGACGGAAATAATGATTAGTATGGTTCTAAGAAATATCCAAAATTCATTCATAAATTTTCGCAAAATTTTTATCCTGTTAATTGTTTCACAGATAATTTCTATTATGAGTATCTTCTTTGTTTATGGAATATATGGAAGCTATGCAGCTAAAATACAGGAAATAGAGCTAAATACATACAGAATATGTATAGATTTTGAGGAGGCTGAGAAAAATACGGTTGGCACACTTAAAAGAAACCTTCCGGAAGTATTAGACAGGATTAATGATAAACTGGAGTTCGTGTTTGTTGCCGGAGTAAGCAATCATAAATTGGTGGCAATGAGAACAAAGTATATTGATGGTGACTTTAGAACTGTAATAATAAAAGCACAGTTTGGAAATATGAAAGGAAGATACCTCAATTCAGAAGATGATGAAAAATGTAACAGAGTTATTTTTTCAACAAAAGGCAAGGAAGATTCGGTGGGTGATACTGTAGATATAGCAGGTACTGAATTTGAAATTGTGGGAACTTGTGATGAACTGTTTGCAGATGGTTATGATATACCTTATAATTCATGCCCTGATGATTTACAACTTGGAATGTGTTACTTTAATTTTAAAGAATTGCCTACGGTTAATGATTATAATGCAATAAAAAAGATGGTTACAGGTAACTTTAGTAATTACACAATGGATGAATTCGATATAAAGAACAATGATGAACTTACTTCATATAGGACCATAATCGCTATTTCCGTCTCAATAGGAATTATTTCGGCACTTAATACCTGTCTTATGTATGGATATATAGTAAGCCAAAGAAAAAAACAAATGGTTGTATATGGAATAATCGGAGCAACCGGAATAAGGAGATTTGCAATAAGTGAATCGGAAATGCTGGTATTCAGCGTTACAACCTCGTTAGTAGGAGTTGTTTTATTCAGAACAATTTTCCAGAGTATTGTATTAAAAGTATATGACAACAGCAGTGAAATATATACTGTAAAGATGTATGTGTTTATGACAATACTGTATATTATGTGCATACTGATATTTACTTCTGTTTTGTTGGCAGTTATGAACAGGGATAAGCTGGCAGATATGTTGAGGAGGACGGAGAATGACTAAATTTGGAATCAGCGAATATATAAGAAATCTTTGGTTTAATTTGTGCTCAATATTACTTCTTATCGTAATGATGATTTTAACCACAGGCATGATATCAAATATTGACGAAAAAGCCGGTATGTATAAAATAGCACGTAAATATATGGATTATGACAGTATGTATCTTGCAGCTGTAGAAAAACAAAATATTGAAGAATTGCAGGAAATGGGCGATGTGAACTTTGTAAAGACTTTTGGAGGAGAATATGGACCATCAAAACTAATAAGAGGATGCATATATACCGACGAAATTATGAAAAATTTAAGACCAAAACTTGAATACGGTAAATATCCTGATAAAGTTACAACAGATGATAGTACCATAAAGGCATTGATAAGTGATAATCCGTATGGAATAAAGGCCGGAGATACATTAACATTAAATGTAGATGGAAGCAGTGTTCCGGTAAATGTGTATGTTACAGGGGTAATTAAGGAAGGACAGCGGTTATATATCTGTTTAAATAGAATTTTTATTAATATGTCATATGAAGATTTTTTTCCTGTATACAGTTACGAGCAGACAGAAGACGTATGGCTTATTATTCCGGAGAGTGAAGCCGGCAAATTGCCTGAAACAATGAGTTACCTATGCGATAATGTGATGATTAATCCCAAAGGAACACTTACGGAACAAGAGAGAGATACAATATATAACAGAATAGCGGATTATGATATAACCGGTTCAAGCCCATATCCTGAACCGGCTGAGCTGGTAAACAGAAATAATACCATGTTTAAAATAGAATTTATGAAATATATTCCACTCTCTGTGGTTACTATTGTGCTGCTTTGCATAAGTATAATCGGTATTGTTAATATAAAAACAGCGAAAAGCACAAGATATTATGGAATAATGTATGCTTATGGAATGAGATATAAAAAAGCCCAGATTATAGAGGGCGTATCAATGACATTTAATTGTGGTTTAGCTGTTATATTTACCGTATCATTAATTAAATTGCAACAGAAAATGGAATTTTTCGGAGAAATAAATTGTAATCTTAATATGCCGCAGATAATCACAATAACCGGAATATGCATTATTATAATATTTTGCTCAATGTTTGCTGCTAAAGGTGTGTTAAAGGAACATACACCGGTCCAGATACTTAAAAATAAAAACTAAATGGAGGCATCTATGATAGAAATAAAGAATTTATATAAGACATATAATTATGGAAAGCCAAATGCTTTTGAAGCTTTAAAAGATGTGTCATTAACGATAAATGATGGCGAAATGGTAGCAATTATAGGTAAATCCGGAGCCGGAAAGTCAACATTAATGCACATACTGGGATGTATTGATGACTTTGAAAAAGGTCAGTATATTTTTAATGGAAAGGACATTTCCAAAGTAAATGAAAAGAAAAGTGCGGCAATAAGAAATTCCGAAATAGGAATTGTCCTACAGGAGTTTGCACTTATGGAACAATATACGGTAGTAGAAAATGTAATTATGCCATTGTTTTTTACCCCGAAATCAGGACGAAGGAGTGAAAAGGAAAAACGTGCTTTGGAGATACTGAAAAGACTGGAAATGGATGAATATGCCCATAAAAAAGTCAACAAACTTTCAGGCGGGCAGAAACAAAGAGTTGCAATTGCAAGGGCAATGATTAATAATCCGTCTGTTCTTCTGGCAGATGAGCCTACAGGAGCTTTGGATGTGAAAACAACTGATGAAATTATGAAAGTTTTCAGAAATCTGAATAAGAATGGAACTACAGTGATAATCATTACACATGACATGGAAGTTGCAGGAATGTGTGACAGAATCATAGAAATTAGTGACGGAAAAATTATATAACATAAAAGGCTGCGGATATAATCTGCAGCCTTTAGTATTATTTTGAATAGTTAAGATACCACAATACACCTAATGTAATTCCTATTGTCCAGACTATAAGGGATAAGATTCCGCATATAAGACCTGTTCTTGATTCTTTACAATGGCTTCCGTATTGTTTCTTGTATACATAGCACAGACGTATCGTGAATATGGAAAATAAAATTACACCAAAGAAAAAACTTGCGATTCCCATATTACGGCATGCCTTTGCCAAATCGTCGGCCTGTTTGTTACCGGTTGTACCCATTATTTATTGAAACCTCCCTGTCTGAGCCAGTCATATAACTGGGTAATTTCTTTATAATTGACAAGTACATAAATAGTGTATATCAACATAATTGTTGACAGAATAAGCCCGATAATTGAACATATAAGACCTATTGTTGCGGGAGCATTCATTTTTCCGTTGTTGGATTTTTTGTATTTAAGCGCAAAGACGAGACCGAGGATACCAAGTGTAATACCTACTATTCCGTAACAGCAGCACAATATGATACTTAAAATACCAAGTACAAGTGCTGCGACCGAATAACCGCTGTCATTTTCATAATTGTTATAATTATTATTGTAACCATTATAATAGTTATTATTATAACCGTTATTATATCCATTGTTATTGTTGTCAGAGTATGAACCTCTGTTATCGGATTCACCGCCGCCTTCACGGTAATATCCCTGATTGTTATTATCATCACCATTATAATTGTTCTGATATTCCATAATGAACCTCCGTGTTAAGTTGATTAAGGTATGATATATACATGCCTTGTAATAAGAATGATATTCTTAATTATAAAGTTGACAACTACAAGAAAAAGTGCAATATACAGGTAAAAATATTTTAAATGCATACCCTTAACCCTGCCATGTGTCAGAAAGCGGAAGGTCTGGCTCACATAAAAAATTAAAGTAAGCATGACCGCATAGATGACAAGAGGATGATATAAAATACTCTCCGGGATATCTCCATGCAGAAGGTATATAAATGCTCTTGTGCCGCCGCAGCCTGGACAGTAAAGACCTGTAAGGTGTCGGAACTGACATTCTGTAAGCATATTAATATTGTAACGGACAGCAATTCCTTTGATAATTAATGCTGTAATTCCTGTAATAAAAAATATGCAGATTCCTATTATATACACAACGGCATCCGAATCTTTTTCTCTAAGCAGTTGTCTGAAATTTAATCTTTCACTCATACACAATATATTAACATGAAAAAACACTCCTTGCAATACGTACAAAGTCCTTATAAAATATAACAAGAGAATGGAGGAATACACATGACGGTAAAGGAACGGGCTTTGCTTGTTACAAAACGGCTGGATGAATTTTATACCACAGAGCTTACCTGCTATCTTAATCATGACAGCGCATGGCAGCTTCTTTTTGCCACCATATTAAGTGCCCAGTGTACAGATGCAAGGGTTAATATAGTGACAGAAAAGCTTTTTAAAAAATACAGAACCTTGGAGGATTTTTCTAAAGCGGACATTAAAGAACTTGAGGAAGACATACGGCCCACAGGTTTTTACCACAATAAAGCAAAAAATATTAAGGCTTGTGCCACGGAACTTCTGGAACGCCATAACGGGGAAGTACCAAGAGACATCGAAAGCCTTACGGCATTAAGCGGAGTGGGCAGAAAGACTGCCAATGTGATAAGAGGAAATATCTATCATGAACCGAGTATTGTGGTGGATACACATGTTAAAAGAATTTCTAGGAAGTTAGGACTTACAAAAGAAGATGACCCTGTTAAAATAGAATTTGACCTTATGAAGGTTCTTCCTAAAGACCATTGGATTTTATATAATATTCAGATAATAAGGCTGGGAAGAAATATATGCTTTGCAAGAAACCCTAAATGTGAGGAATGTTTTTTAAGGGATTTATGTAAAGCAGGAAAAGGAAAATAATAATGATAAAAGATTTTGTGGCAATCGACCTTGAGACAACAGGCCTTAACCCTTATGATAATAAAATAATAGAATTAGGTGCGGTAAGATACAGGGACGGAAAGCCTGTGGACCAATATAATACCTTGATTAATCCGGGAGTCCATATCCCGGAACGTATAACAGAGATAACCGGAATTGATGACGATATGGTAAGCAAAGCACCCTATATTGATGATGAGCTGGACAGAATTATGAAATTTATAGGTAACGATGTGATTCTGGGACATAATGTGATATTTGATTATACATTTATAGCGGGAGCCCTAGCAGGACACAGTATAGAATACAGTGCGGAAGCAATAGATACTTTGAAGTTTGCCAAAAAAGTATTGCCGGCCAATGAATCAAAGAATCTTGAACACCTTTGTGAAATGTTTGACATAGTGACGATACACCACAGGGCATACGAAGATGCCATGTCCGCTGCCAATGTGTATTTCAGATTGTGTGAACTTTCAGGAGAGGAAACGATTATTGAACAGTATCACTTCAAGAAACAGAAAGCTGCGGGGATTACACCCAAACAGGTAAACTACCTTAAATCCCTTATAGAAAGACATAATATAAAACCTGACTACATAATCGAAAACCTGACAAAAAGCCAGGCTTCAAGGGAAATCGACAGGATATTATCCGAGTATGGAATTATGAGACGGCAGCTTTAATTTCATTAAGTTTTGAAATGATGGGTGCCTTCATTATGGAATCCAGCTTATCGGCACTTTCGATTAATGAATTAATACCGGTTATATTATTGTCTTTACGGTAAAGTTCTGCTAACATGTAGTAATTGCGGCTTACGTCAGTACCGATTGATATACCGTATTCAAGAATTACAGCAGCGAGTGAACAGTTCCCAATCTCAATAAGTCTTGCACCACATCTGGCAATTATATTGACAAGTGTGATATAATTTTCATCATATTCAGATAGTGCTGAAAGGTTGGCAACGCCGTATTTTTCCTTTAAGTCAGTATTGGTAAGACCTGAAAGATTAAGAATTTTTCTGGCCTGCAGATTTAAAAGGGTTGTGCGGTATTCGTTAATTTCATCATCTGAAATATCGGAAGGGATGACAGAATCGGGAATATTTATGTAATTGAGATTTGAAATATCTTTTCTGCGGACGGTATTGGCTCTTGCCTCCCTTGCCCAGAAAGATGCCTTGGCAGAATCTGATTTACGGGAATGTTTTTTACATTCATATAATATTAACATTCCGATTATAATAGTACAAAATAAAATAACCCATCCAAAATTTTTAAACATAGAATCACCTCAGAAAGGAAGTATTGTGATGTATAATAAGAAAAACAGAAGAATAATGACAACTGTACTTGTTGTAATACTTGTACTTGCAATGGTTGTACCTCTTCTTATATCTGCTATTTCCTGATAGTTGGATTATACGAAAAAAATCATATTATATCAAGAACCAAGAGGAAATTAGGGTTGGAATGAACGGTAAAATATGATATTATTAACCAATAACCCTTATGATAGGAAGTTAGTAATGGCAGTAGGAAAAGTACCTAACAGAATTTTAAAAAGAAGCGTTGTTAATCTGCTTAAATGTCCGCCAAGAACGGGCATTGATGCAGCCTCTTTTGCCGTCGGAGATATACACGTCCTTACAGCCTGTGCAACAGGTCTTACGGATTGTGCAATTGCACCGGAAACAGCCGTTTACAAAGCGGCGAACAATATATGGGTTTCCGGGGGAGAACTCCTTGGGATAGAGGCTTCTTTTATGTTGCCTAAAAGCTATAACGAGTATAACCTCAAGGCATATACAAAGCGTGTCAAAGCAGCATGCGATAAGTGCAAAACGACACTTGCGGGAGGGCATACGGAAGTAACGGACGGCGTTAAGAGGTTTTGTATAAGTGTAGCAGCAACAGGTATTGCAGGCACTACACCGGTCAACATACATAACGTTAAGCCCGGAATGGATATAATTGTTACAAAATGGATTGCACTTGAAGAGGTGGCAATGATTGTAAGTAATGAAGACAACATGGCAAAGTTATGTGAACACTTTTCTAATGAATATATGAGTGTAACCGGACAATATGCTGACTGGCTTACAGTTCGTGATGAGGCCGCAGTCGCGATGAAGCATGGTGTAGCAGCCATGCACGATATATCGGAAGGCGGTATATTTACTGCACTTTGGGATTTTGCCGAAGGAAGCGGATGCGGGTTTGAAGTTGATTTGAAACGTATTCCGTTAAGACAGGAGACAGTGGAAATTGCAGAATTTTTCCACCTTAATCCCTATACCATGAAGTCATCAGGAAGTATAATAATCGCCTGTGATAATGGAACTGATATGGTGAATGCCCTTAATGAAGAGGGAATTCCGGCAGTTATAATAGGCAGAACAACTGATAACAATGGTAAGATACTTCACAACGAAGATGAAATCAGATATTTAGATAAGATGTAATACAGGCACAGCCTGGCAGAAAGGATGGATTACAATATGCGTGAAGCAATTTTAGCAGTTCTTGAAAAAAACAGCAGAATAGATTTGGCGGATCTTGCCGCTTTACTTGGAGTTACGGAAGCGGAGGTAGCTAATGAAATTTCAGAAATGGAAAAGGAGAGAGTTATCTGCGGTTATCATACGCTTATCAACTGGGATAAGACCAACAATGAAAAAGTAACGGCACTTATAGAAGTTAAGGTAACTCCACAGAGAGGTCTCGGTTTTGATTCAATTGCCGAGAGAATATATAATTACAGCGAAGTGCACGCACTTTACCTTATGTCCGGAGGATTTGACTTTACGGTAATCATTGAAGGAAAGACAATGAAGCAGGTTGCTACATTCGTATCAAGCAAATTAGCTCCGCTTGAAGCAGTTTTAAGCACTTCAACACATTTTGTATTAAAGAAATATAAAGACCACGGAACAGTCCTTGATGCTCCCGTGTCTGATGAAAGGATGCTTGTTACACCATGAGAAACCCATTATCTGACAAAATAACGACAATTAAGCCTTCTGGTATTCGTAAGTTTTTTGATCTGGTAAGTGAAATGAAGGATGCCATATCTTTGGGTGTGGGCGAACCTGATTTTGATACACCATGGAGAATACGTGAAGAAGGAATATATACCCTTGAAAAAGGCAAAACATATTACACAAGTAATTCAGGTCTTATGGACCTGAGAATTGAGATAAGCAGATATCTCGAAAGAAGATTCGGACTTAATTACGATGCGGAAAAAGAAATTATTGTTACCGTAGGGGGAAGCGAAGGAATAGACCTTGCTTTCAGGGCAATGCTTAATCCGGGAGATGAAGTTATCATTCCTGAGCCATGCTATGTTTCTTATGTGCCATGTGTAACGCTTGCAGATGGTGTTCCTGTTACGGTTAACCTTAAAGAAGAAAATGATTTTAAGCTTACCAAGGAGCAGTTACTTAGTGCCATAACACCTAGGACCAAGATTCTTGTACTTGCGTTCCCTAACAATCCTACAGGTGCAGTTATGACAAAAGAGGAACTTGAGGAAATCGCCGAGGTTGTAAAGGAAAAGGATATCTTTGTTGTATCCGATGAGATTTATGCCGAACTTTCATACGGCAATACAAGACATTGTTCAATCGCATCCATTGATGGAATGAAAGAACGCACTATAGTAATTAATGGTTTTTCCAAAGCCCATGCAATGACAGGCTGGAGACTGGGATATGCCTGTGGACCTGAAGTAATAATCAAACAGATGCTTAAGATACATCAGTTTGCTATTATGTGTGCACCAACTAACAGTCAGTATGCTGCTGTAGAAGCATTGAGAGAATGTGATGATGCAGTTGAAGAGATGAGAAATGAGTATGACAGACGAAGAAGATTCATGCTTAGCAAACTCCGTGGTATGGGACTTAAAGTTTTTGAACCATACGGGGCATTTTATATTTTCCCAAATATAGCAGAGTTTGGACTTACGTCGGATGAGTTTGCAACAAGATTTCTTACGGAAGAAAAGGTTGCGGTTGTCCCGGGAACCGCTTTCGGTGACTGCGGTGAAGGATTTTTAAGAATGTCCTACGCCAGCTCATTAAGCAATTTAAAGACAGCAATGGAAAGACTTGAAAAATTTATTTACAGATTAAGAAACAAATAGCAGGAGAAAATCTACATGGCAGAGCAAATGAAAATAGAATATATTAATCCTTTTCTTGTAGCGGGAACAAGCGTACTTTCTGATATGTGCGGACTTAAACTGACGGCCGGAAAACCATATGTAAAAACAACATCTTTTGATTCGGACTATATTGTAATTAGTCTTGGAGTAACAGGTCAGATTGCAGGTCAGGTTCTTCTGGCATTTCATAATGATGTGGCATGTGACATTGCTTCTAAGATGTGTATGATGCCTATAACAGCACTTGATGAACTTTCACTCAGTGCACTTAGCGAGTTAGGAAATATGATTCTTGGAAATGCAGCAACAGTATTATCAACAAAGGGTGTTTTTATTGATATAACACCACCTTCAATAATACAGGGAACATTTCATATCGGAAGTTCGTTTGCCCAGAATATATGCGTACCACTTATTTATGATAACGATAAAATGATCGAGTTTGATATTTCATTGAAAGAAGGAAAATAAGATGTTAAATATAGTCCTTCATGAACCGGAAATGCCTGCCAATACCGGCAATATCGGAAGAACCTGTGTTGCAACGGATACAGTGCTTCACCTTATCGAACCATTGGGTTTTAAGATTAACGATAAAATGCTTAAAAGAGCAGGACTTGATTATTGGGATAAATTAGATGTAAGAATATATGATGATTTTGATGATTTTCTTGCAAAAAACCCGGGAGCCAAAATATATATGGCAACAACGAAGGCAGCAAGAAGTTATACAGATGTACAATACGAGGACGATTGTTATATAATGTTTGGAAAGGAAAGCGCCGGGATACCTGAATCGATTTTGCAGAAGTATCAGGATACAGCGGTAAGAATCCCTATGTGGGGCGATATAAGGTCGCTTAATCTTTCCAACTCTGTAGCAATCGTTTTATATGAAGCATTAAGACAAAATAATTTTCTTGGACTCAAGATGAAAGGAAGACCACGTACTTTTGACTGGGACTAATCAGCCCCAGACAGAAGGTGCGTGGACTTTTGCTTTAGGGAGGGCAAATGTAAATTCCGTACCTACGCCCTCGGTGCTTACAACGTCTATATATTCGTTATGTGATGTGATTATTTCTTTTACTATGGAAAGACCAAGGCCGGTTCCGGTCTTGTCCTTGCCTCTTGAAACATCGGTTTTGTAGAAACGCTCCCATATTTTGGATATGCTTTCCCTTGGAATACCAATGCCAAAGTCCTTGACAGAAATAAGGGCTTTATCACCCTTTTCAGTGACGGATATTATTATTGAGGAGTCGCTGTTACTGAACTTAATTGCATTATCTATAAGATTATAAAGAACCTGCTGAATCTTGGACATATCGGCAGAAACCATAAGTTCTTTATCCGGAAAGATAAGTTTGAATTTGATTTTTTTCTTTTCGCAGGTACCCTGAAAAGTCTCAATGGTCTTTTTGATTGTAGCAATAATATCAAAATCAGAGATGTCAAGAATCATACCTTCATCCGTAACATTGTTGATTGTAAGGAGGTTATTGGTTAATTTTGTCAGACGTTCTGTTTCCGATATTACTATGCCGAGATATTTTTCCTGCATTTCAGGGGGGATGGTTCCGTCAAGCATTGCTTCAAGATATCCTTTTATGGAAGTTAACGGTGAACGGAAATCATGGGATATGTTGGCAATAAATTTTTTCTGGTATTCGTTAAGACTGTTAATTTCAGCAGCCATATAGTCAAGGGAATCTGAAAGCCTGCCTATTTCGTCATTATGTTTTATATTAATTTTTTCGGAAAAATCTCCCTTGGCATATTTACTTACAATCTTTGTGATTTTGTTAAGTGGTCTTGTAATGTATTTATAGAACAATACAAATATAAGTCCCGATGTGATAAAACATATAGCCAAGGTGATGTAATTGAAATTAAAACTGTTATCAGCATCAGAACGGACATCTTTTACAGATTTGCTAAAGATTACATATCCTCTGGTATTGTATAGATAAGTTATTGGATAATATACCGTAAGGTAGTTGCTGTCATATATTCCAAAGAAATCGTTGACGATATAATTGCTTTTCTTATATTTAGCAGGGTCAAAGCCTTTTACAGAGTCCAACCCTGAGTCGGAAGTATCCATTAATACAGTTCCATCCGTTGCAAGCAGCATGATATTGCAGCCTGTATACCGTGAAACTGCTTTAAGAAAAGGCAGGGAAGGAGCGTCATCAACATCTCCTCCGGAATAAGCATTACCATATTCGGAAGCAATGCTCATTGCTGTTTTGTACATATAATCAGCCTGTGAACTTAATTCACTTCTGTAATTGAATTTTGAACAGAGTGTAGATATTATTCCGAAGCTTATAATAATACCTATCAGATATGTAGTTATCATTTTGTTGATTAATCGTATTCTCATTAACTATTTTCTCGATTCAAATTTATAGCCGACACCCCATACGGTGCCGATACTCCATTTTTCGTGGTCATGTATTTTTTCGCGGAGCCTTTTTATATGGACATCCACGGTACGGGTGTCCCCCACATATTCATAACCCCATATATGGTCTAAAAGCTGTTCCCTTGTGAATACCTGGTTTGGTGAGGTTGCAAGAAAATATAAAAGTTCCAGTTCTTTAGGAGGCATATCAACCGGTTTACCCATATATATTACGGAATAATTACTCAAATTAATGATTAAATCAGGGTACTCAATGTACTCTCCGGAAGGCTTTTCAGGGGTATCGTTTGACTGCGTGGTTGTATATCTTCTTAAAACAGCTTTAACTCTGGCAACAAGTTCCTTGGAATCAAAAGGCTTAATCATGTAGTCGTCGGCGCCAAGTTCAAGCCCCAGTACCTTATCAAATATCTCACCCTTTGCCGAAAGCATTATTATAGGGGTATTGTTTTCACGGCGTATTTCCCTGCAGACCTGGTATCCGTCAATTCCCGGAAGCATAAGGTCTAAAAGAATCAAATCAGGTTTAAAACGGAAGAATGCTGTAAGTGCGTTTTCACCGTCATTCACGATTAAAGTCTCAAAACATTCTTTTGTAAGGTAAAGAGAGATAAGCTCAGCAATGTTGTTATCATCATCTACGATTAAAATTTTCTGTTTGTCCGCCATATTATTTCCTCCTAATCTTTAAATTCAGCTATGGTTACTCCGTAGTCACCTTCGCCGAAGGTTCCTAAACGGAAACTTTTAACATGTTTCTGACGTTTCAGATAGTTATGAACCGCATTTCGTAATACTCCCGAACCTTTGCCGTGGACAATACGGACAGGGGAGATATGTGCCAGAAATGCGTCATCCAGGTATTTATCAAGTGCAATAATGGCTTCGTCACTGGTCATTCCGATAAGATTGATTTCAGGGGAAATTGAAGCCGTTTTATTCATTTTCAGCTTGCCGATTCCTGATTTTTTATTGTTGAGTTTCTCGGTTTCGGAAGCCTCTTTAAGGATTATAAGGTCCTTTATATTCACTTTTGAATTAAGAATACCCATTGAAACCGTGAGAAAACCTTTGGAATCAGGTAGGGTGTGAACCGTTCCGTCAAGGTCCATGCTGATTACATGGACTTTGTCGCCTATATGGAAATCGGCGGCGGTGTGGTTCGAGGTCTGCACAGGTTTATTTGCAGCCTTTTTAGCATTGGTTTTCTCAAGCTGTTTTCTTATACGTTCTCTTCCAGCTTCCAGATCCTGTATGGTCATTCCGTTTTTGGCAGCCTTATTGAAGTCCCTGATAGTCTCGTCTGCCGTCTCTTTGGCTTCCCTTAAAATTGCGTCCGCCTCTTCCCTTGCCTTCTCAATAATGCTGTCAGATTTTTCATCAAGACGTTCAGTTTTAATTTTAAGGCGGTTCTTAAGTTCCTCAATTTCTTTCTTATAAAGTTCAATTTCAGCCTGCTCTTTTTCTATTGTAACACGGCTTTTTTCAAGGTCGGAAATTACATCTTCAAAAGCTTTGTCCGAGGTTCCTATATTAGCCTTGGCATTTTCTATGATTTCAGAAGGAAGCCCAAGCTTGCCGGATATTGCAAAGGCATTACTTTTGCCCGGGATTCCTATAAGAAGCCTGTAAGTAGGCGCAAGGCTTGCCACATCAAATTCACAGCAGGCGTTTTCAACCCCGTCAGTTGAGAGCGCATATATTTTCAACTCACTGTAGTGGGTGGTGGCTATCGTTGTAATCTTTTTGGAATGTAAAGTCCGGAGTATGGATATCGCAAGGGCGGCACCTTCTGTCGGGTCTGTTCCGGCACATAATTCATCAAAAAGAACAAGGCTGTTGGAATCGGCCTTTTTAAGAATATATACAATATTTTTCATATGGGATGAAAAAGTCGAAAGACTTTGTTCAATGCTCTGTTCGTCACCGATATCCGCAAAAATATCATTAAAAACGGTCAGCTTTGAGTTGTCCGACGCGGGAATATGAAGTCCTGACTGACCCATTAGAGAAAACAGACCGATTGTTTTTAACGTAACTGTTTTACCGCCCGTGTTAGGGCCTGTTATAATAAGCTGCTCGTAACCGTCACCGAGATATATGTCCACAGGGACAACTTTACTACTGTCAATTAAAGGGTGACGGCCTTTTTTGATGTTAATTTTTCCGTCGCAATCCATTATAGGCTCGGAACCTTTGTAACTATGTGAAAAACCTGCCTTTGCAAAGATAAAATCCAGTTCCTTAAGTATATCGTAATTGGTGAGAAGTTCTGTAGTATAGTTGCCTGCCATTGCCGACAGGGAAGAAAGTATAACGGAGATTTCCTCACTTTCTTTTATCTCAAGTTCACGAAGGTCATTGTTAAGCTTTACAATTGACATGGGCTCAATGAAAAAAGTTGAGCCTGTGTTACTCTGGTCATGAATCATGCCGGGAACCTGTGAACGATATTCTGCCTTGACCGGGATACAATACCTGCCGTCCCTTGTGGTAACAACAGCATCCTGCAGATATGTCCTATAGCTTCCTGATATCATATGGGAAAGCTCAGATTTAATGCGTTCATTGACATTTTTCTGCTGCCGTCTTATATCTTTAAGATTGGTGCTTGCGTCGTCTGCAATTTCCGTTTCGGAAATAATGCAGCGGTTAATTTCATTCAAAACATCACTGAGAGGATTAAGTATGTTAAAACGTTCTGACAAAACATCGGGATTGGTTTCAATACTGTTACTGTCATAACGGATTGCGGATCCTGTAACAGAAAGCAGGGCTGCCACGGAAAGAAGCTCGCTTATACCAAGTGAACTTCCGACTTCAAGGCTTTTTATAAGAGGCCTTATATCTGTCAGACCCGAAAAACCAAGCGAACCCTTTGCAAAAATACGGGATGAAGCCGCGGTTGTATCCTGCTCACACTTCCTTATACAATCAAGGTCTGTAGACGGCATAAGCTTACGGCAAAGAACCTTGCCCGGAGCGGATGTTGCATATTTTGAAAGACGTTCTGTTATTTTATCAAATTCAAGAATGGACAATGCTTTTTTATTCATTACAAAAAACTCCTGTCAATATCTAAATTATTTATATATTACTCTACCGGACAACAAACTTCAATAATATGTCATAAATTGTTCATATTTTAGGAATATAATACAAACACTTACACTGATTAATTCGAGAGGACAATACCATGT
>ERZ1023884.129-NODE-129-length-15294-cov-9.166874_pt1 | contig 15294 bp, 15 predicted proteins | sample MGYA00380394_ERZ1023884 | MGnify/ENA primary metagenome ERZ1023884 (study PRJEB33179, sample SAMN07449001) | human gut metagenome | biome: Human-gut; feature: Human associated habitat; material: Faeces | host: Homo sapiens | place: India: Bhopal | collected... | reverse complement strand
GAAGCTATTGTCTGCCATTGTTGTGGTAAGACGTTGATTCCCTAATTCGTTAATAGCTTTATTATATTTATCGATAAAGAAAAGAGGTAAGATTTTATGAAAAAATTCCATAATTTAAAGTACTCATTAATGGCATTTCTTATATTTTCCATTATCGTACCTATGGTATTATCTCAAGCGCAGGTAAGTAAAGGTGCTGATTTTTATATTTTATACTGGCTATTTTCAGTAATGGCTCTACTTCCAGCTAATATTGCCTACAGGAAAGGCCGCGATTTTGCGATATGGTATATTTACGGACTATGTTTTTGGTTGATAGCTTTTATTCATTGTCTAATTATTAAAGATAACGATATCGCTAAGGAAATAAAGGGATGGCGTAAATGCCCTTACTGCGGTGAATATAGTAAACCAGAAGCTATTGTCTGCCATTGTTGTGGTAAACCATTAAATTGATTGCGAGGTGTAATTATGGATACTCCGTTACGTAAAACATTGAAGGGCGTATGGGTATGTGTTGTATTATGCTTGATTGGAGCATTTTTAGGTGAAGACGCTTTAACTATAACAATAGTATCAGGTCCTTTAGCCTTAATACCTGCTAATATCGCTTATCGAAAGGGCCGTAATTTTTGGAAATGGTTCGCTTATGGGTTCTTCTTGTGGATTATTGCAATAATTCATAGTATAGTTATCAAGGACAATGACGCCATAAAAATTGCAAATGGATGGCATAAATGCCCATATTGCGGTGAATACAGTCGTCCAGAAGCTATTGTTTGCCACTGTTGTGGCCGTGACTTATTCTGATTCATATTATTTATTTTCTCAGCTTCATTGACTAACAAATTATAATATATTCTTAGGAGGGACGATAAGTAATGAGCCAATGGCCAAAATTCATATCTCCAAAATTTATTTTACTATTTCTAGTCTTCATGGTGATTTGTAGCAACATTGCCTTTGCCAACGTATCCGATAATCGTTGGCTTCCATTGAAGCAGTCTATTTATGGACAATTTTTACTAGATAAACAAACAATAAGATATGATCCAAATAATGACATTGCTACATATTGGGTTAAGTACGAATCATCGAAAAATCACGATGGTATTTACGAAGCAAAATTTTTGAATCATGAAATGATTGATTTCAAAAATAAGACTGTGACAAAAATTGGAGAATCTAAATATATAAATGGATCGCCTACCTTAGAAACAACTCAATTTGAATCCCCTGAAGGGAGAACCTTTAACATATTCCCCCAAGATGAAGAAGCCTATCAGGTTGCTTTACTTTGTGGTCGTCAACCGCTTTATGCCAAGCCTTTATGGAAAACACTTGCCAATAATCGTTCTGTAGGAAAAATACAATTAGACGTAAACAATATAGAAGTTGACAACACCAACTGCCAAGCAATAGTTTATACCATCCAATATAATAACTATTACAGCTATTTATGTAATTTCAACAGAGGAACAATTGCGCGAAAAGACGTTTACAGTAGAGATTTTGGACCGGAAAAAATACCTGTCCCAGAATCAGCAGGTGAAATAATTTATAATGAAGCATATTATCAATATACCTTATCCCAAACTAATAGCTAATTTTACACTCAAGGGAACTGCCGCTTATTCGCATTGTACAAAGTGAGTATATTTGCTACAATGCGAATAAAGGAGGTGGCCCGATGGGCCAATTAGATACAGCAGTCGATGAGGCGCTAGTAGGAAATGATAGGCTAAGATATGATAAAGCCGCTAAAGGTGTGTTATCAGAAAAGAAAATCCTGGCTTATATCTTGAAGCGGACTATACCCGAATTTGCATCGGCCAGTCTCAATGATATCGCTGACCGATACATCGAAGGTAAGCCCTTAGTAAGCGTAGTACCGGTATATAAAGATAAAACCAATGCTGTGCATCACTATTTGGAAAAGCAGAATAATCCTAATATACATGGGTTGCAGAACGAGGATAATAGTGTTACAGAAGGCAGTGTGACTTTTGACATCTTGTTCCATGCAAAAGCTCCTGGTACGGATTACTTAATTACGTTGATTATTAATGTAGAAGCCCAGAAATCACTATCACCCAAGACCAAAAAGGGAGAGGTTTATCCACTGATGAAACGGGCTGTATACTATATCAGTCGCCTCATTTCCTCCCAAAAAGAAACAGAATTCACAGGCAGTGATTATGGTAAAATTAAGAAAGTTTATTCTATCTGGATTTGTATGGAAAGTCCACATGGGAAAATGCTATCAATCGGTATCAGTTAAAAGAACAACATCTGCTGCACCGCTATAAAGAGCCCATAGCAAATTATGATCTCATGGGCATTATCTTCGTATATTTGGGAAACAACAGGACGCGAGACAAGCTGATGCACCTGTTATATTTATTGTTTGTCAAAAAGATGAAATCAGAAGACCTGCTGACAGCCTTACATGATGAATATGACATTGATTTGACCGCTAAAGGGAAGGAGGATGTAACCACTATGTGCAACTTAGGTGAAGGACTCTATGAAAGAGCCATGGAAAAAGGCATAGAAAGAGGCGTTGAACAAGAAAAGCGAAATTCTGAGCGGAAAGACCGGGAAGCAGCGCTCGAAATGATTAAAGACGGGTTGTCCTTTGAGCAAATTGCCCGGTACATGAAACTTTCTATCGAAGCAGTTGCTGAAATTGCCCAAAAAAATAAATTGATATGATGTATCTCAAAGGGCTTGTCGCATGATGACAAGCCCCTTTTGCGACGGCGGGCGCCCTACGTGGCGCCCCTACAGGGAATACCGCTTTCAAGCGGTATTCCCTTGCACCCCTTCCTCACCTCGTGTATACTTAGGATAATATGATTGCCCCAGGCAGAGGAGGTCTTAGTATGACAAAAACGCAGCATGGTATCGTGGCTTGTGTCATCGGTGCGACGACGTGGGGGTTCAATGGCGTTGTCAGTCAGTTCCTGCTCTCTCATTATCCTGTCGAGCCGTCCTGGCTGGCGTCGATACGCATGTGCCTGGCCGGGTTGTTCCTGACGCTCATGGTGCTGCCGACGAAGCGGGCCGAGATACGCCAGATGCTGCATGACCCAGTCAGTCTGCGCCACTTTGTCCTGTTTGCCCTATTCGGCCTCATCTTGAGCCAGTTCTCGTATTTATCGGCCATAAAGAACTCGAACGCCGGCACGGCGACGGTCCTGCAGACCCTGAGTGTCGTTCTCATGTCGCTCTATTTAGCCGTCCGCTTCCATAAACGGCCGACAGGGCGGGAAATCCTGTCGGTCTTCCTGGCCTTTGGCGGCGTCTACCTGGCTGCGACCAACGGCAACCCGTCGACGATGGTCATTTCTCCGTTAGGCCTGACCTGGGGCCTCATCGGCGCCATCGCCTGTGTCACCTATCCTGTCCTGTCCCAGGGGCTGGCAGCTCATTGGGGAGCGGCCGTCGCCAACGGCCTGGGCATGATCATCGGCGGCGTTTTCCTCAGTCTGACCCTGCAGGTCTGGACGGTCTGGCCCGCATTGGACCTGACGGGCTGGCTGGCCGTTGCCTTTATCGTCATCATCGGCACGGCCCTGTCTTTTACGGCTTTTGTCACGGGTATCAGTGAAATCGGGCCGATGAAGGCGACTCTCCTGGGCACGCTGGAACCGGTCGTCGCTTCAGTGACTTCGGCCATCGCCTTAGGTACGACGTTCCATACGGTTGAACTCATCGGCTATGCCTGCATCATCGCTACGGTCTTCATCATCATCTTGCAGAAGAAACCAGCTATTTCGTAATACGTACTTTTCGTGTATAATAAGAGATGAATGAATAATGTTTTTTTCATCTTTTGAGAAAGGTGTGTTACTATGATTATTGATGATGCCGGCGGCCTCGTCTTCCGCCCGCCCAGTGAAGCCCGCAGCTTCATCCTGCGCGTTACTATCGGCTGTTCCCACAATACCTGCCGTTTCTGCGATATGTACAAAGCGTCTAAATTCCGCATCCGTCCCATGGAAGAAATAGAAGGGATCATCGAGCGCGGCGCCTATGCCATGCCCTTCATCCGCCGGATTTTCCTGGCTGATGGCGATGCCCTGGTCCTGCCGACGGACAAACTCGTAGCCATCATGCAGAAATGCTACGAAAAATTCCCCAATCTGAACCGTATCGGTGCCTATGCGACTCCGGCTGACCTGGTCCGCAAGACGCCGGAAGAATTGAAGCGCCTCCGCGAAGCGGGCCTGGCCATCGTCTACATGGGCATTGAAAGCGGAGACGACGAAGTCTTGAAACTCGTCGATAAAGGGACGACAGCAGCCCTGACCATCGAAGCCGGGAAAAAAGCCCTAGCAGCAGGCATGAAGCTGTCGACGATGATTCTCCTCGGCCTGGGCGGCCAGGAACGGACCAAAGAACATGCCCTGCATACGGCCCAGGTCGTATCGGCCATCAACCCGACCATGCTCAGCGCCTTGTCGCTCATTATTCCCCGCGAAGTACCGCTCTACCAGGATGTCGTCAATGGAACGTTTACCCCCCTGACAGCGCGGGGCTTCCTCCAGGAACTGGACATGATCCTGCGCCATACGGAAATGACCAAGCCCTGCATCTTCCGCAGTAACCACGTTTCCAATCTCCTGCCTGTCGGCGGCACCCTGCCGATGGATAAGGAAAAAATGCTGGCCACTTTGGAACGCTACATCCCGCAAGTCGACGACACGCTGCCGCTCTTAAACGATAACGGCAATTTCTGATTTTTTGCTGGAGGTGTTGCCTCGTGAAAAAACTCTGTCTTTTGCTCTTCTTCTGCATCCTGTCGATTACAACGGTCTTTGCCGACGGCCCGCGCTTCGATAACATGCGCACTGTCGTCATTGCCGATACGACACAGGACAGCTACGCCGCCCGTTTCATGAAAAGCCGGCTGAAACAGCCGTTCCGCATCCCCTACTGGGACCGCATCGAAACGGATACGGCCCTGTCGCCGTCTGACGTCAACATCGACACGATGCGCGCCCTTTCGGCCCAGTATAAAGCCGACGTCGTCCTGGTCCCCGTCGTCCAGACCTGGTACTGGCGGCAGCACATGGCCGGGCTCTGGCGCTATGATGATGACGAAATCATCACGGAATGTCTCTATCACCTGACGGTATACGCCTACGATAAGCGGACCGATACCTTCAAGAGCTACAGCGACAAAGGCCGTGAAATCGAATCGGCATCTATCCTGAACGACCCCAACGAAATCCTGACGGAATCTATGGACCGCATTATGAAAAAGCTGCCCTATAAGCGCATCCCGACGGATATCGAAAACGTCGCAACGGTTGGAACGTCCTTGCAGACAAAAACCACCGAAGGCGGGGCTAAGATACTGACCAACACCTTCCTGCAGGCCATTTGAATTTAGTGGCTCGTGGCTCATAAAAAAGGGGCGACCCCCACAAACTTTCATTCATGCAAACGACACACATTCTTGTGACGGGCTCGCCACGTGCGAGCCCCTACGTTAGAACGCTACTTTTTTATGAACTTTTATCTATAAGGTTTCCTATTTCATGCAGGCTGATTTCTGCGTTTTGGTCATCGAAGGGTTCGCAGTGGACGCGGTTGCGTCCGGCTTCTTTGGCTTGATAGAGGAAACGGTCGGCTAAGGCAAACATCTTCCGCAGGTCGACGGCACCCTGACAGAGGCCCCACGTATAACCGCCGCTCATCGTCGGCTGGCGGGTCAAATCGTCAAAGGGCAAGTCCTTCAAGTGCCGCTGGAACCGCTCTACATCGTCCTGAAACGAAGGTTGATTCCGAAATGACAAAATCAGGAATTCATCGCCTCCATAGCGGTAGACACAATCATCCGGGAAGATATGGCGCAAAAGCCGGCTGATGCCGAACAGGATATCATCGCCGAGTACATGGCCATAGGTATCATTGAAAAATTTAAACCGGTCGATGTCGCAAATCATGACACAAATCGTCTGTCCTAAATACTGTTCAAAATCTTCCCGCAGGGCTTCGCGGTTCAGCAGCCCGGTCAGCTCATCGGTCCGGCTCCGCTAGTAAAACTCTTCATTACTGGACCGGAGGTGCATGCGTATCTGGGCAAAAGCCAGGGCCAGATGGCGCCGCGAAAAGATGATGACCAGACAAACCAGATAAAAGAGGACGATATCGTATTGGTCCTGCCAGGCAATCTGATGACCTGTCATGGAGATGACGGCAAAGGTCGTGACCAGATTGACGGCGACGATGGGAAACAAAACCTTGAGGTTATCGTAAATGGGCAGCAAATAGACCAGGATGAGCATGAGCAGGTATTCAAAGAAGAAACTGCTCCCGTCCTGGGTGCTGAAAAAAGTCAGGCACGCCAGGGATGAATTGATGAACAAAAAGATATAGACCAGATTTTCTAATATCTTTTCATTGCGGACCGCTCCGTGCAGACATCGGTAGAAACCGGCAAAAAAGAGGACATTGACGCTAAAAATGATTCCATAGACTGCCGTTGCATTGATAGCCGGCAAGACGGCTCCGGCTGCATTGGGCGCATACGTACCGATGACCCCGGTCAGGGCGATGATGCACAGGAGGCAGGAAATGAAACTGCAGGCATAGAGATTAATCCCGTATTTTCCGTTTCCTGAATTCCGGATCCGCCAAAATAGCCTGGATATCACCAAATGGCCCATGAAATATTTTATGTACATGTTTTCGTAAATATATAACAAATCTCATGAAAAAGCCCCCATTTGTCTATACTTATAGTATCAAAACAAATGGGGGCTTGCAAGTTTTACTCGATGACCTCAATGACTGCCCGGTACGGCTTCCATGAGCGTTTCGGCCTGAGCCTTCGCTTTTTCTTTGGTTTCATGAGCATCCATGTGGCGGGCAAAGATGCCGGCCAGGATAGAACCCGTTACCTGATGGATAGCCGCTCCGACGGCTGCCGGAATGGCGACGGCCGGGGCAAAGAAGACCGATACCAGCGAAATGGCCAGGGCGTCGTTCTGCATGCCGACTTCCAACGTGACCGAGTGCTGCTGTTTCTTGCCCAAGCCCAGCTTGCCTGTAACGAAATAGCCGATGAGGAAGCCGCCGAGATTGTGCAGGAGGACCATGAGGATGATGAATCTACCTATGTCCAGGATTTTAGCGCCATTGATGGCAATGACGCCGCCGACGATAACCAGGACGCCGAAAGCCGAAACGAGGACCAGGACCTTCGACAGGGAGGCAATATGTTTTTCTCCCATCAGGCGATGCGTCAATAAGCCGAGGACCAAGGGAACCAGGATGACTTTCATGACTGTCATGGCCATAGCCATAAAGGAAACTTCGACCCATTGGCCGGCCAGGCCCCAGACGATAAAAGGCATCATAATCGGCGCCAGCAAGGTCGAACACGTCGTAATGGAAACGGACAGGGGTACATCGGCCTTGGCCAGGAAGCCCATGACATTTGACGCCGTCCCGCTGGGACAGGAGCCGAGGAGGATCATGCCGACAGCGATTTCCGGCGGCATTTCAAAGGCCAGGACCAGGGCATAGGCCAAGAGGGGCATAATCGTATAGTGAGCCGTACAGCCGATGAGGACTTCCTTCGGCCGCTGGACGATCAATTTGAAATCCCGGGCATGGAGCGTCATACCCATACCGAACATGATGACGCCTAACAAGAGGACCGTATGAGGAACCGCCCAGAGAAAGGCATTGGGCATGAAATAAGCCCAGATGACGACGAGAAAGACGATATACGTCAAATTCTTCCCAACAAAACCGCTCAACTTTCCAATGAAATCCATCATAGTCACGCACATCCTTTCTAAAATAAGACCTGACAAATACAAATACGCAAACGGTTTTGATGGAGCAAAAAAAAACTTTGCCTCTAAAAAGAGACAAAGTATTCACTCTGCGGTACCACTCTCATTGTCGTAATGACCACTTTTCCAGCATCTCCGGGACAGCCCATGTAATGCCTGGCAAGGTAACGGTTGCCTGCCGGCTGCGTCTACTAGCAAAATACGTTCGGGCAGCAGCTCCTAGACGACTTCACGCCGGGATTCCATCCTGCCTCTCAGCCACCAGCAGGTCTCTGTCATGGTTTCCCAAACATTACTATTTCCATTCAACACTGTTCTGTATTTGTTGAAGCTTATTATACCGTGTCGCCCCCGATGTGTCAATAATATTTTAAGCCGGTTATACGTTTTATTATTTAAGTTAAATGTTTAATCTTAAAATTCTATAATATTTCATGAACCTTTTTCTTCAATTCCGGCACGACGTCGGCTTCGAACCAGGGATTCTTGGCCTGCCAGCGGAAGTTGAGCGGACTGGGATGGACGATGGGGAAATAATCCGGCAAGTAAGCCTGATAATTCCGCACGGTCTCCGTCAGGTTGCGTTCCGTCCGGCCTTTCAAATAATAGTCGATGGCGTACTTGCCGACGAGGATGGTCAGTGCCAGGTCCGGCATGAGTTGCAGAATTTCACGATGATATTCCTGGGCGATGAACCGTCTCGGCGGTTTGTCGCCCGTTTTGGCTTTGCCCGGATAGTAGAAATCCATAGGCATAATGGAAATGGCTGGCGAATAGAAAGTCTGGCTGTCAATGCCCATCCAGGCCATCAGCTTTTCACCGGACTTGTCATGGAAGGGAATTCCCGATTCTTCGACCTTCTTGCCCGGAGCCTGACCGATGATCAAGATTCTCGCTTCCTCGTGGATCTGAAAAATAGGACCGATGCCGCGGGCCGTATACGACGCGTTCCGTTCGTCCGTTTTTAATTGATCAATGATCTCCTGCAAATGCATAAAAACGCCTCCTAAATGGTAAAGAGCCTGCCATGATACACGAATAGGCTGTGGTCGAACATCACCACGGGCCGCCCTGGCCGGGACGGCCCCTACGCAGGCGGCAGATAGCCACGTTATTTTTCATCGCCTGTATGCGATTTCGTAGGGGACGCCTGTCTAAGGCGTCCCGCCGTGAATCCTGTAAATGATTGGAATATATGACGAGTGACACATTATCGTAATACCATCATCAGACGATTAAATGATAATAAATAATAGGTATGAACAGGGCTGGCAGGAAGTCGGCTACTTTCAGCTTCGTCAACTGGAACATGTTGAGGGCAATCCCCAGGATCATGACACTGCCGACGGCATTCAATTCCCGGATGACATCGGGTGTCATGAGGGGCATGATGAAGGTCGCCAACAGATAGAAAAAGCCCTGATAGATGAAGAGGACGATGCCGACGGGAACGACGCCCAAGCCGTAAAGGGTCCCAAAAATGAAAGAAGACGTAAAGTCCAGGGCGCTCTTGAAATAGAGAAGGTCATGACTCCCCAGTGCCGCCTGGATAGGGCCGAGGATGGCCATGGCGCCGATGACCTGCATGATGGATAAGGTGACGAAGCCCCGGACGAACCGCGAATCATCGCCGTGGCCCATGCGTTTCTTGAGGAATTCGCCGAAGCGGTTCATGCCATCTTCGATGCCGATAGCCGTCCCGACGAGGGTACCGATGATCATGCTGGCCAATACGAGGAGCAGATTCTGGCTCTGGACGGCTCCTTGTATGCCCATGATGGCGACGCACAGAGAAATGACACCAAAAATGGCCTTGGTAAAGCGCTCCGGTATGCCGCGCTTCAAAAGAAATCCCAGCAATGCCCCTAACGACGACGTCACGGCATTGACGATGACAGCGAACATGTACTTTCCCCCTGACAAGTGAATTTGTAATTATTATAGCAGAAAAAAGAGCTTGTCGCACGTGCGACAAGCTCTTTTAAGTGGTTAGTGGCCAGCAGTTAGTTGTTAGTGGATGGAATCGAATTTAATGGGCTGCTGTGGGCGATACGCTGGCAGCGGCTTTCTGGTCGGCTTCGTAGTTGGAGTCGAAGCGTTTGTTCAGGTAGTTGACGTAGAGATAGGCCAAGACGGCACCGGAGATGTTGTGCCATGCACTGAAGACGGCACCGGGTACGCCGGCCATGGGCAGGGATGCAAAGTGTGCTTTGGCCAGGCCCGTTGCTAAGCCGGAATTCTGCATGCCGACTTCGATGGACAAGGCGACCATTTTCTTCCAGCTCATGCCGCAGAGATGGCCGATAAAGAATCCCAGGGCATAGCCCAGGCAGTTGTGCAGGATGACGACCAGCAGGATGATGCCCGAACTGTTGAGGATAGCATCGCGGCTGGCTCCGATGATGCCGGCGATAAGGAAGGAAATAGCCAGGGCCGAAACAGCCGGCAGGTAATCCGTAGCCGTATCAGCCAGCTTCGGCAGGAAGCTCTTGACGATGAGGCCCAGAGCGATGGGGACGATGACGATCTGCAGGATCGATAAGAACATGCCGACCGGGTCAAAGGAAATACGCTGACCGATGATGAGATACGTCAAAAGCGGCGTCATGATCGGCGAAATTAACGTCGATACACTGGTCATCGTGACCGACAGGGGTACGTCGCCTTTGCTCATAAAGGTGATGACATTAGACGACGTACCACCCGGACAGGTACCAACGAGGACGACACCGACGGTCAAAGCCGGATCGAGATGGAACAGCGTCGAAAGGACGTAGGCCAGGAAAGGCATGACGAAATACTGGGCACAGGCGCCAAAAAAGACATCTTTCGGTCGCTTGAGGACCAGGGCGAAATCGTGGACGCTCATGGTCATGCCCATGCCGAACATGATGACGCCGAGGAGGACGGAGAGAACGGAAATACCGCCCACCTTGCCGAGGACCCAGGAAAAGCTCGTCGGCAGGGTCATGCCGATGATGAGGAAGATGACGGCGATGACGCCGAAATATTTACCGATAAGGGCACAGACTTTTTTCATGATGAATGCCTCTTTTTTTAAACAATATGTTTATAAGTCCAAAAAAAAGGAACCTCCTGCCCCGATGGGGATTCTCCGCCATTCCGAAGAGGCCCGGCCAGGGCAAGAGGCTCATTGAAAGACTGATTATTTCATGACAGCGCCGGTATTGGCAGACGTGACGAGTTTCGCATAGCGGGACAAGTAACCGGTCTTGACCTTCGGTTCCGGCTGCTTCCATTCAGCTTTGCGTTTTGCCAATTCTTCATCGCTGACTTCCAGTTCCAATTTACGGTTGGGAATGTCAATGGAAATGGTGTCCCCGTCGTGGACCAGGGCCAGGGGGCCGCCTTCCATGGCTTCCGGCGAGATGTGGCCGATGCAGGCGCCGCGGCTGGCACCGCTGAAGCGGCCGTCAGTCAGGAGGGCGACTTTCAGGCCCATGCCGGTGATGACAGCTGTCGGGTTGAGCATTTCACGCATGCCCGGACCGCCTTTCGGGCCTTCGTAGCGGATGACGACGACGTGGCCTTCTTTGATTTCACCGCCGATGATAGCGGCAATGGCAGCTTCTTCCGAGTCATAGCATTTGGCCGTACCCTTATAGACCAGGAGGTCCGGTTCGACGGCACTTTCCTTGATGACCGAGCCGAGAGGCGCCAGGTTGCCTTTGAGGACGGCAATGCCGCCTTTATGCATATAGGCGTTTTCTACGGAATGGATGACGTCGTGGTTGAGGATCTTCGCATCTTTGATGCGGTCGCCGACCGTGCCGGTAATGGTCTTGGCGTCGGTGTGGATGAGGCCCAATTTGGAGACTTCTTTCATGACGGCGCAGATGCCGCCGGCTTCATCGAGGTCCTGCATATGATACGTGCCGCCAGGGCTCATCTTGCAGATATAGGCCGCTTTACGGCTGATTTCGTCGAATTCATCGAGCGAGAGGTCGACGCCGGCTTCGTGGGCGATGGCCGGTAAATGGAGGGCCGTGTTGGTCGAACCACCGATAGCCATGTCGACGGCAATGGCGTTTTCAAAGGCTTCCAGGGTCATGATGTCGCGCGGCTTGATATCTTTGCGGACCAAATCCATGACGACCTGGCCGGCTTTCTTAGCCAACATGCGGCGCAGGCCCGTATAGGCAGCGGGAATGGTGCCGTTGCCGGGAAGGCCCATGCCGAGGACTTCGGTCATGCAGTTCATGGTGTTGGCTGTGAACAAGCCGGAACAGGAACCGCAGCCCGGGCAGGCCTGGAATTCCATCTGGTGCATTTCTTCCGGTGTCATCTGGCCCGATTCGACTTTGCCAGCGGCTTCAAACATGGTGCTGACGCTGATGTTCTTGCCGTTATGACGGCCGGCGAGCATAGGACCGCCGCTGACGACGACTGTCGGGATGTTGAGGCGGCCGGCAGCCATGAGCATAGCCGGGACGATTTTATCGCAGTTCGGGATGAGTACCAGGCCATCAAAGGCATGAGCTGTCGCTACGGCTTCAATGGAGTCACAGATCAGTTCACGGCTGGACAAGGAAAAGCTCATGCCGCGATGACCCATGGCGATACCGTCGCAGACGCCGATGGACGGGAATTCAATCGGCGTACCGCCGGCAGCGGCAACGCCGAGTTTGACGGCTTCAGCAATATCGCGCAAGTGGATATGGCCGGGAATGATTTCATTAAAGGCATTACAGATACCGATCAACGGCTTCTGCAAATCTTCATCGCTATAGCCCATAGCGTGGAACAACGTACGATGGGCGGTTCGGGTAACGCCCTTTTTAACAACATCACTGCGCATGGTATTCATCCTTTCTTTACATATCCTTGACGGCCATTTCGCCGCGGGACAGGGAAATCTGCCCGGTCCGGGCGATTTCAATAATATCATAATCTTTCAGCATTTCTAAGAGAGCCTCAATATGGTCTTCCCGGCCTGTCAGGCGCAGGACCAGGGAACGGCGCTGGACGTCGACGATTTTGGCGTTGAAGAGCTGGGCGATATTGGTCAGTTCTTCGCGGGTCTGCGGCGTCGGGCTCTGGACTTTGATCATAGCCAGTTCATAACTGATGAACGGCGCATCGTCGAGATTGACGACTTTGATGACGTCGATGAGCTTGGCCAGCTGGTTGACGGCCTGGTCGAGTTCCCAGCGGTTTTCGACGGAAACGACGATGTTGATACGCGTTACATCGGCTTCTTCCGTATAGCCGGCGTTGATACATTCAATATTAATGGCTCTGCGGCTGATCAGGCCGGCGACGTGCGTCAGGACGCCCGGTTTATTGTCGCAGAGAATAGCGAGATGTTGTCTCATCATTTCCCTTCACCTCCCAATACCATCTGGTCCAAGCGTTTGCCGCCAGGAACCATGGGATAGACATTTTCATCAGCCGGGATGAAGACGTCGAGCAGTGCCGGCCCTTCCGTCTTGAACAGATTTTCAACGGCTTTAGCCAGGTCTTCCGGCTTGTGGACAGCCGTCCCGGGAACACCCATGGACGCGGATACAGCCGTCAAATCGGGGTTATCCCCAATCAGCGATTCGGCACAGTGGCCATTGTAGAACATGCGCTGCCACTGATTGACCATGCCCAGGACGTTGTTGTGGAGGACGATGGTCTTGACATCAACGCCATATTTATGAAGGGTGGCGAATTCCTGGCAGTTCATCATGATACTGCCGTCGCCAGTGAACAAGACGACTTTCGACTTGGGACAGCCTAATTTAGCACCCAGGGCTGCCGGCAGGCCATAGCCCATAGTACCCAGGCCGCCGGAAGTGACGAACCGGCGGGGCTTGTTCAAGTTGAAGAACTGAGCCGCCCACATCTGATGCTGACCGACGTCGGTGACGACGATGGTGTCGTCGTCGGTCCACTTCTGGACTTCTTCAAAGAGCTTCTGCGGCGAAACGGCATCGGGAAGGTCCCGCGTGGCAAAGGGATGGGAGGCCTTCATATCGAGGACGAAAGTCCGCCATTCGCCATAGCGGTCCGCCAGATGCGTTTCATGAGCTGCCAGCTTTTCGTCGAGGAGCGGCAGGGACCAGCGGAGGTCGCCGTTGACGCTGATGTCGGCGTGGACGATTTTATTGATTTCTACTTTATCGATATCGAAGTGGACGATCTGCGCGTTCGGCGCGAAATTTTCGACGTCGCCAGTGACGCGGTCATCGAATCGGGCGCCGATGGCGACCAGGAGGTCGCATTTCGTGACGGCCATATTGGCAGCGTACGAGCCATGCATGCCGACCATGCCCAGGTGAGCGTCATACGTATCGGGGACGCAGCCCTTGCCCATGAGGGTCGTGACGACAGGGACATGCATCTGCTGGACGATGTGTTTCAAGCGGTCCGACATGTTGGAAAGGACGACGCCGCCACCGGTGAGGATGACCGGGCGCTTTGCCTTTTCAATGGCTTCGACGGCGCGGTCGACATCGGCTTCATTGCCGACGTGATGGCCCTGGTAGCCGCGCAGATGGACTTCTTCGGGATATTCAAATTCAAAAGGTGTATCGAATACATCCTTGGCAATATCGACAAGGACCGGCCCGGGCCGGCCTGTGGTTGCGATGTAAAAGGCTTCTTTCAAGACCCGGGGCAATTCCTTGACGTTCTTCACTAAATAGTTGTGTTTCGTAATCGGTGTGGTAATACCGGAGATATCAGCTTCCTGGAAGGAATCGCGCCCGATGAGGGGCGTCGCTACCTGGCCGCTGATGACGACGAGGGGGATGGAATCCATGTTGGCCGTGGCAATGCCTGTAACCATGTTGCAGACGCCAGGACCGGACGTAGCAAAGCAGACACCGGGCCGACCCGTAGCGCGGGCATAACCGTCAGCGGCGTGGACAGCTCCCTGTTCATGGCCTGTCAGGACATGGGGAAATTTGGCTTTATATAATTCATCATATAGCGTCAGGACAGCCCCGCCGGGATAGCCGAAGACGACTTGTACCTGTTCACGTTTCAAGCATTCGATCACTACTTGTGCTCCGGTCATTTTCATCTCATTCACCTCATCAAATATCGTTCATCGTTGCTAGTAGTTTGTTCATCGAAGAAGGTCATCCATCGTTCCTCTTTCGACGAACGATGAACGGCCTGCGATGAACTGATTTTAATTAGTCGTTCTGGTCGTTGCTGTGGAGCCACGGCATCATGGCACGGAGTTTTTCACCGACCTGTTCGAGCGGATGTTCCGCATGCTGACGGCGCATAGCCAGGAAGTGAGCGCGGCCGCCGGCTTTGTTTTCCAGGAGCCAATCTTTGGCGAAAGCGCCGGACTGGATGTCGTTGAGGACTTCTTTCATGGCTTTCTTCGATTCCTGGGTTACGACACGCGGGCCAGCCGTGTAATCGCCGTATTCAGCTGTGTCGCTGATGGATTTGCGCATCTTAGCCATGCCGCCTTCGTACATGAGGTCGACGATCAACTTCATTTCATGGAAGG
>ERZ1023884.126-NODE-126-length-15335-cov-8.175000_pt1 | contig 15335 bp, 16 predicted proteins | sample MGYA00380394_ERZ1023884 | MGnify/ENA primary metagenome ERZ1023884 (study PRJEB33179, sample SAMN07449001) | human gut metagenome | biome: Human-gut; feature: Human associated habitat; material: Faeces | host: Homo sapiens | place: India: Bhopal | collected... | reverse complement strand
TGATACGGCGACCACCGAGTTCTACACCTATTAAGTCGTCGGCAGCGTCTGATGTTTATAAGAGACAGTGATGAAAGTGTGCATTCACAGAGGATGCGCAAAGGGCGCTGTTCTCTGCTGTCGTCTCATTATAACATAGGAAAAATTTTAATCAATAAGACAATGCACATTTTATGCACGGAGTGAAAGTATGATGAATATAGTAGAAAAAGGATATGGGAAAATTAATCTGGCCCTGGCCATAACTGGCCGTCGTGCCGATGGTTATCACAATATTGATACTATCTTTCAATCGATAGGCCTTTGCGATGCCGTGACCGTGAGCGAAGCCGATGTGTTCGAGCTCACTTGTTCGCAGCCGTCGTTGGCCTGTGACGAAACGAATCTGGCCTATAAGGCTTGGAAGGCGCTTTGTCCGTATAAAAAGGACAATCAACAGGTGGCCATCCACATCGAAAAGCATATCCCCATCGCCGCCGGACTGGCCGGCGGCAGTACCGATTGCGCCGCTGTCCTGCGCGGCCTCAACCGCCTCTGGGGTCTGGGGCTGTCGGAAAAAGAACTCTGCCGCATCGGTGCCGGCCTCGGCGCCGACGTGCCTTTCTGCATCTGTGGTGGCACTATGCGTGGTACCGGTATCGGCGAGGAACTGAAACGCCTGCCGCCCCTGCCGGCGTGGCCTGTGGTCATCGTCCATCCCCGCGTGCCCGTACAGACCAAACAGGCCTATGCCCTGTTCGACAGCCGGAGCCATACGGCGCCCGTCGCTGTCGATGCCGTCGAGCAGGCCGTCCGGGCCGGCGATTTCCAGGGATTGACGGCGGCCATGGGGAATACCTTTGAGGAACTGGTCATTCCCAATGTGCCGCAAGTCGCCGATTGTCAGCAGCGTCTGACCGCGTTAGGACTGCAGCCGCTCATGGCCGGCAGTGGGCCGACAGTATTTGCCCTGGTCCCGCCTGGACAGGAAGAGACCGTCCGTAGCCAGACGGCGGCGTGGCATGATGTCGACGTATATATGACGGCCATAGTGAAACGAGTGGAAGGTGAGAGATAGAACGATGAAAACCACGAAAAGACAACATGCATTAGAACCGATTAAATTAGATGCTTATAAGCCGCTGCGCGAAGTCGTCAGCGAAACCCTGCGCCAGGCCATCAAGGACGGCGTACTCAAACCGGGGGAACGGCTCATGGAAATCCAGCTGGCCGATGAGCTCGGCGTCAGCCGGACGCCGATCCGCGAAGCCATCCGCAAATTGGAACTGGAAGGCTTCGTCGTCATGGTTCCCCGGCGCGGGACGTATGTCGCCGATATTTCCTTGAAGGATATCGCCCAGGTCTTCGAGATCCGCAGCGCCCTGGAAGAACTGGCAGCCGGCCTGGCAGCTGAACGGATCACGCCGGACGAACTGGAATACCTGGAACGGATCCTCGTCGAAATCAACGAATATATCGACAACGACGAATTCGATAAGATCGTCGATGCCGACGTCCGTTTCCATGACGTCCTCTATCATGCCAGCCGGAACCAGCGCCTCGTCGATATACTCAATAATCTGCGCGAACAGATGCTGCGCTTCCGCTCCATTTCCATGCACTATCCCGGCCGCCTGGCAGCGACGTGGGAAGAACATCGGCAGATGGTGGAAAACATTGCCGATCACAACAGTGCCATGGCCCGCAAAGTCGCCAAGAAGCACATGGAAAATTCCGAACGGACCCTGCTCAAGGGCATCAGCAAAGACGAAGAGTCGGCCCGGCGCGTTCATGAATTATTTCCGCACGGCGGAGAATAAGGAAAGGAAGCGACCATCGGATGGGACATTTTCTCTTGAACCATTTCCGCCATGTCCACGAGAAGTCGGACCATATGGATGACTTTGAAAACTTTTTGTATATCCTGACCTACATCTTGTTCGTCTGTCTGTTTATCCGCTCCCTTGTCGCCTTGTACTTGGTAAGCTGGACCTTGTTCTAAAACTATATTTATATTAAAGAGGGGTATTTTTTATGATGAAGACTTTTTCTCTTCCCATTGGGAAGGGTACACAGACCGTTTCGCTCGATGAAGCACACGTATTGTATGACCTGCACGGCAATCCCGTCGATGCCGTAGCCGATGAACAGGAAGCCATTCGACAGGCTCTGCGCCACCCTATCGGCAGCGCACCGCTCAAAGACGTCGTCCAGGCCGGCGATACGGTAGCTATCATCGTCAGTGACATTACCCGTCTGGTCCATACGGCACAGATGCTGCCGGTCATCGTCGATGAATTGAACCAGGCCGGCGTCCGGGACGAACAGATTACCGTCGTCACGGCCCAGGGGACGCACCGGGCCCATACGCCGGAAGAAGACGTCACCGTCTGCGGCGAAGACATGGTCAAGCGCGTCAAAGTCGTCAGCCACGACTGCCGCGATGCGTCGCAGCTGACCAAAATCGGGACGACGACGCATGGCAATGACGTCTATCTCGACTCGCACGTCGTCCAGGCCGATAAAGTCATCTTGACCGGCGCCGTATCCTTCCATCCCATGGCCGGTTTTGGCGGCGGCCGCAAAGCCGTCCTGCCCGGCGTTGCCAGCTATGAAACGATCATGCGCAACCACGCCATGGCCTTGACCGATACCTTTGGCGGCGGCTGCAATCCCCGATGCGAAACGAGTCTGTTGGAAGACAATCCCCTCCACGACGATATGAAACAGGCCGCAGCCCTGCTCAATCCCTGTTTTCTGGTCAACACCGTCTTTTCTGCAGACGGCGATCTCTATGAAGTCGTCGGCGGCCATTGGTACGATGCCTGGAAAAAAGGCTGTGACGACTTGCTGCACATCGCCAGCGTTCCCATCCAGAAACTGGCGGATATTACCATCGCATCGGCCGGCGGCTATCCCAAGGACATGAACCTCTACCAGAGCATGAAGGCGCCCATGAACGCCGTCTTCGCTACCAAGCCGGGCGGCACGATGATCCTGACCCTGGACTGCCCGGATATCAAAGAACCGGCCATCTTTACGGACTGGTTCTTCCGCAGCGACATGGAAGCCTTTGAAAGGGACTTGCGGGCAGACTTTTCCATTCCCGCCTTCGTCGCCTTCAAGTCGCACTGCATTTTCCGCTCCATGAAGGCGGTATACGTCGTCACGCGGCCGGAAAACTTCGACATCATCCGTCACAGCGGCCTCATCCCGGCAGCAACCCTGGAAGAAGCCTGGGAAAAAGCGCAGGCCGATCTGCCGGAAGACTACAAAGTCACTGTCATGGGCCACGCCGCCGCCACCTTCCCCATTCGGCAGTAGGGGCTTGTCCTGCTCGGCACGCTTGTGGGACAATCGTGTTCGTGGTTCGTAGCATATACCCAAATGCTCATACCCACGATTCACAGCGGGTCGCCTTTTAGGCGACCCCTACGGAAAAAGGTACTGTCTTCATGTGACAGTGCCTTTTATGCTCTATGGTTATACGTTTTACCACATTTATTACGTTTGTGCATGTATTAAAATGACTAAACTGTATATCTTTTTTTTTACAATTTCCAAGACAAATGGCACCTTGTGTACTATAATATTCATAATTCACGAGAAATAGTTGCAATAAGTGAAATGATGGTTCCGTTTTTCATTAAAAAGTAAAGGGGTTTTTACAATGAAAGAATATAATCCGGTTACAGCTGAAGTCATCGACGCTTTGAAAGCCGTCGTCGGTGATAAATATGTAAAGACCGATGCCGATGTCCTGGACATCTATAAATCCGATGAAAGCCTGGCACCGTCCTTCTGGAAGACGCCGGAAGTCGTCGTCCTGCCGGCTAATACCCAGGAAGTTTCGGAAATCATGAAAATCGCCAACCGCTTCGACGTCCCGGTCACGCCGCGCAGTGCCGGCACCAGTGTCAGCTGCGGCGCCGTTCCGGCTTATAAAGGCATCGTCCTGCTCATGGAACGGATGAACCACATCATCGAATTGAACGAAGATGGCATGTATATGACCGTCGAAGCCGGTGTACGCACTATCGACATCCAGAATGCAGCCCGCGAAAAAGGCCTGCTCTATGCCGGTGACCCGTGCAGCTCCGACAGCTGCCTCATCGGCGGCAACCTGGCTACCAACGCCGGCGGCAACAAAGCCGTCCGCTATGGCACGACGCGCCACCAGGTCTACTCCATCGAAGCCGTCCTGCCGACGGGCAAGATCGTCAACCTCGGTGCTACTTTAAAGAAATGCTCGACCGGCTTCTGCCTGGACCAGCTTATCATCGGTTCCGAAGGAACCTTGGGCATCATCACCAAGGCAACGTTGAAGCTCGTTCCCTTGCCGCCGTATAAACTCGACGTCCTGGCCGTCTTCACGGACTTGGCCAAGGCGACGGCTCTGGTACCGAAACTGATTAAAGCCGGCCTCAACCCGACATCTGTCGAATTCATGGATAACAACTTCGTCCGCAGCGCCAGCGATTACAGCGACTTGAAACTGCCTCACTACGAAGATGGCTGTTATGATATCATTTCCATCGAAACCTTCAACGAAGACGAATTGGACGATAAAATGGAAAAATTGGCCGCTGTCTGTGAAGAATGTGGGGCTACGGACATCGTCGAAGCCGACGACCGCGTCTGGAAAGTACGCCGCAACTGCCTGGAAAGCACGCGCGTCTTCTCGAAAGTCGCCACGTCGGAAGACTTGGTCGTTCCGGTCACGAAAATCGCCGACTGCATCCAGACCCTGGTCAAGGAAAGCAAGAACTACGATTTCCGCGTCTTCTGCCTGGCCCACGCCGGTGACGGCAACCTCCATTTCCAGATCCTCAAATGCGATATGAGCGACGAAGACTGGGAAAAACAGCTGAAGGAATTCCGGGCCAAAGCGTATAAATACGTCTACGGCTTGGGCGGCCGCCTGTCCGGTGAACACGGCATCGGCTTGAAGCGCCTGAAATACATGGAAGAATATACGGATCCGGCCGAATTGGACCTCATGAAGACCATCAAACGCGCTGTCGACCCGAAATGGATCCTCAACCCGGGGAAAGTCATCGAAGAAAACTAAATAAGTTTAAGTTGTAGGGGCGCCCACGTGGGGCGCCCGTTTACGTTATCATGCGACAGGACAAAAGGCTCCCCTGATAGGGGAGCTGGCCGCCAAAGGCGGTCTGAGAGGTTCACTTAAACGTATTACTTTAAACTATAAAGAAACAGCTTAAAATTATAAATTAAATATTGGACAATGGCAGCCTTTTTATGTTATACTAGTAGTACACAAAACGATAATTAGTATCAAAATATAAAAAGGAGATGTTATGATGAACGCCATTGTTGTGTATTCTTCTCAGACCGGACGTATTGAACAAATTGCACATGCCATCGCCGCAGGCCTTCCGCAGGGGACGCCCTGCGTCAGTGTCGACGACATGCCCGATGACTTTTCATCGTATGACTGCGTCTTTGCCGGTTTTTGGATTGACGAGAACCAGGCGGATCCTAAAGGGCAGGAAGCGTTGAAGAAAATCGGCAACGACCACGTCGCCGTCTTTGCCACGCTCTACGACGATCCCTATTCGGACCAGGCCTCCAAGCACCTGCGCAGTGCCGTAGAGCTCCTCAAGCCTGGCAGCGGCGTCATCGGGACGTACGTCGCCTGGACGGACAAGGACAAGTACATGCATCGGCCGGAAGCGGAGGAAGACCTGCACCTGGACAGGGCCAAGGCCTTTGCCCAGGATACATTGAGCCGCCTCAAAGGCCAGTAAGCCGCAGAAAAGGCGCTGTCGCATGAAGACAGCGCCTTTTTTATGCTGTAGGGGACGCCCATAGGGCGTCCCGCCTTGAATTATGTGCATTCCCTTACCATGACGAATGACTCGCGGTAAAAAAGCTTGCCATCATCCTAAATGGCCTGTATCTGAATCTCACAGCGGGCCGCCCTTTGGGACGGCCCCTACTACAGACGGCGGATGCTCGTTACGAGGGCGTCCCGCCTGATAGCAGCTGCTTTCGTTCGAGAATCTCTTTTTTATAAGCTTCTGCGCCTTGTTCCGGGCTGATATAGCCTTGTTCTGCCATCAAGGTCAGGACTGTTTTCTGCCGGGCTTTGGCAGCGTCGTAATTTTTCAGAGGATTATAGTAGGTCGGCGCCTGTACCAGGCCGGCTAGCATGGATGCCTGGGCCAGGTCCAGTTTTTCCGGCGTCGTCGTGAAATACGTCCGGGCCGCGTCGTCGATGCCCGTGGCGTTGGCGCCGAAATAGGCTGTATTCAAATAGATTTCCAGGATTTCATCTTTGCTGTAGTAATGTTCCAGCAAGAAGGCCATGACGAATTCCTGGGCCTTGCGGGCCATAGTCCGGTCCTGGGAAAGGAAGACATTCTTGACGACCTGCTGGCTGATGGTGCTGCCGCCTTCGACGGTCTCACCGGATTCGATGTTGACCAGGACGGCCCGGATGATGCCAATCGGGTCGATGACACCGTGGTCGTAGAAGCGGCGGTCTTCCGTGGCGACGACGGCATGCTGCATGGGCTTGGAAATGGCGTTGATAGCTACGTAGACGGGGATTTTCTTGATCTTGTTGTCCATGGCTTCGTGGAAGTGCAGGTACGGGTAGACCCGGATTTCCAGCGGCCGCAGCGGCGCTGGCCAGCTTCCTTGAGGTTCCTTTTCTTCTTGAATCTTGGCCGCCGTTTCGACAGCCGGTTTGGTCGTCTTCGGTGCGTCGAAGAGCAGGTTCCAGCCGGCACAGACAGCAAAGGCCAGGGCAAAGATGGCAATGTATTTGAGTTTCATTGAATTCCTCCTACTGAATACTTTCATTATACTATACTTTGCAGGGCGAGGGAATTGACAGGCCTGTAAAAAAAAAATGCAAATTTTTTATGCAATATACTTGCATAATATTTCAAGCGGGTGTATACTATCAAACGTAGACAGAAACAAACACACATCAATCGCTTTGGTTCATCAGATAGAGGAGGAAATCATCATGAGTAACACGAAAAAAAATATTAAAAAAATTGTCCTGGCTTATTCCGGCGGCCTCGATACGTCGGTCATCATTCCTTGGCTGAAGGAAAATTATCCGGGTGCCGAAGTCATCGCTGCTTGCGCCGATGTTGGCCAGCCGGACGACTTTGAAGCCATTGAAAAGAAAGCCTATGCTTCGGGCGCTTCCAAAGTTTATGTCATGGACATCAAAAAGGAATTCATGGAACAGTACGTTTGGCCGACCGTCAAAGCCGGTGCTGTTTATGAAGGTAAATACCTCTTGGGTACGTCCTTCGCTCGGCCCCTTATTTCTAAGAAACTCGTCGAAGTCGCTAAAAAAGAAGGCGCCGATGCCATCGCTCATGGCGCTACGGGCAAGGGCAACGACCAGGTCCGTTTTGAATTGACGGTCAAAGCCTTGGCTCCGGAAATGACTCTCATCGCTCCGTGGCGGATGTGGGACCTCAAATCCCGTGAAGACGAACTGAAATACGCTGAAGCTCATAACGTGCCCATCGACTATCAGTCCGAAGAAAATCCCTATCCGTACAGCATGGACTGGAACATTTGGCATCTGAGCCATGAAGGGGATGACCTGGAAAATCCGGCCAATGCACCGAAAGACATGGTCTACATGGTCACCAAGACACCGGAACAGGCTCCGGATGCTCCGGAATACGTCAAGATCGACTTTGAACAGGGCGTCCCTGTTGCCGTCAACGGTCAGAAGCTGGGCGCTGTCGAACTCATTACAGCCCTCAATGAAATCGGTGCCCGCAACGGCGTCGGCATCGTCGATATCGTCGAAAACCGGCTGGTCGGCATGAAGAGTCGTGGCATCTATGAAAATCCGGGCGGTGCCATCATCATGTATGCTCACAGAGAATTGGAATACCTCTGCCTCGACCGCGATACGTACCATTATAAAGAAAATGTGGCCAATAAATTTGCTGAACTCGTCTATGACGGCAAATGGTTCTCGCCGCTCCGCGAAGCCCTGTCGGCTTTCGTCGATGAAACGCAGAAGACCGTTACCGGCCAGGTTACATTGAAACTCTATAAGGGCAACATCATCAGCGCTGGCTCTACGTCGCAGTACTCCTTGTACAACGAAGAATTCGTTACTTTCGGCGAAGACGACGTATACGACCAGACCGATGCCGAAGGCTTCATCAACCTCTTCGGCCTGCCGCTCAAGATGCGGGCCCTCATGAAACAGCACGTAGAAAAACAGGGTAAATAAGGAGCGATTCGTATGAAGTTATGGGGCGGCCGTTTTACCAAGGCCACGGATAAAAGTGTAGAAGAATTCAATGCGTCCATTCAGTTCGATTGCCGCATGTATGCTGAAGATATTTGCGGCAGCATTGCCCACGCGACGATGCTGGCCCAACAGGGCATCATCTCCCAGGAAGATAAAGACGCCATCGTCAAGGGCTTGAAGGCTATTTTCCGGCAGATTGAAGAGGGGAAATTCGATTTCTCCGTTGAGTTGGAAGACATCCACATGAACATCGAAAAACGATTGACCGATGCCATCGGCGAAGCTGGCAAACGCTTGCATACTGGACGCAGTCGGAACGACCAGGTTGCTTTGGATACGCACATGTATGTCCGCCGTGAAATCGCTGCCGTCGCCAAGCTCCTGGTCAAGCTCCAGGAATCGCTGGTCAAGGCTGCGGAAAAGTACAGCGACGTCATCATGCCGGGCTATACCCATCTCCAGCGGGCTCAGCCGATTCTCTTCAGCCACCACCTTATGGCCTACTTTTCCATGTTGTCCCGTGACTTCATCCACTTGAAATATGCCTGGGACATGGCCGATATCATGCCCCTCGGCGCTGGCGCCCTGGCTGGCACGACGTATCCCCTTGACCAGCCTTTCGTGGCTAAGACCCTGCATTTCGGCAAGATTTATGATAACAGCCTCGATGCCGTCAGCGACCGCGACTATATCATCGCCTTCCTGGAATTTGCTGCCGTCCTGATGATGCACCTCAGCCGCTTGTCGGAAGAATTTATCCTCTGGTCCAGTTCGGAATTTAAGTTCATCGAACTCGACGATTCCCACTGCACGGGCTCGTCCATCATGCCTCAGAAGAAGAATCCCGATATCTGCGAACTCGTCCGCGGTAAGACGGGCCGGTTCTATGGCCATCTTATGGGTGTCCTGACTATGATGAAAGGCATCCCCATGGCCTACGACAAGGACATGCAGGAAGATAAAGAAGGCCTTTTCGATGCCATCGATAATTTGAAGTTCGCCCTGACCATCTATGCCGCCATGATCGACAAGATGACGGTCAATGGCAAGCATATGCGGGAAGTCCTGGAAAGCGACTTTTCCAATGCGACGGATATGGCCGACTACCTGGCCAAGAAAGGACTGCCTTTCCGGGAAGCCCATGCTGTCGTCGGCAAGGCCGTCCACTACTGCATCGAACAGGGCAAGGTATTACAGCAGTTATCGCTGCAGGAATTGCAGGCCATGAGCCCGCTCTTCGCAGAAGACATCCATCACTACTTGGATATCGAAACCTGCGTCAAGCAGCGTAATACGTATAACGGCACGTCGCCTCAGTCCGTGGCCCGCCAGTGTAAAGCCGGCAAAGCCGCCATGGATGGGGAACAGGCCCAGATTGAAACCTGGAACGACGTCGTCGCCTCTGTCTATGAACTATTGAAGTAAAAAGCGATTGAACGAAAAGGAGCTGTCCCCTGGGGCGGCTCCTTTTCGTTTGCAAGGAATTAGGTGGGGCGCGAACCACGGATCACTAGGCCGCAGGCCGAAACCACGAACAACACCCTTGTCATACACCCTATAAATAAGGTATAATAAAAAAGTATGAAAAAAATTATCTTACTCGTAACAGGAAAGGAGGGGCCTGCCTATGTCAATAGTAGCACAAACGACGCTGGCTCATGACGTTTCATATAACGGCATTGGCCTGCATGCTGCGAATGAAGTTCATATGGTATTGCGCCCGGCTCCGGCTGATACAGGCATCGTCTTTATCCGGACGGATTTGCCCGGCAGACCGTCTGTACAAGCCCATCTCACGAATGTAACCAATACAATGCGGGCGACGACGTTGGAAAACGGGGAAGCCAAGGTCTTCACAGTAGAACATCTGCTGTCCGCCTTGAGCGGCATGGAAGTGGATAACTGCTTCGTCGAAATGGATTCGGTCGAACCGCCCGTCGCCGATGGAAGCAGCCTGACTTTTGTCAAGCTCATCGAAGAAGCGGGAATCCGTGACCTGGACGCACCGCGCCGCTTGCTGGCCGTCCAGAAACAGCATCTCGTCCAGGAGGACGATAAATTCATCGCCATCGTGCCCTATGATGGCTTCCGCATCACCTTCACTTCGATCAACCCGCACCCCATGCTGGGCGTGCAGTTCCTGGACACGACGATTACCAAGGAATCGTATGTCCGCGACATTTCCTTTGCCCGCACCATCGCCTTTACGGAAGAATTGGAAATGCTCAAGAAATTAGGCCTCGGCAAAGGGGGCACCATCGAAAACGTCGTCGTCTACGATAAGACGTCGTGCCTGTCCGTTCCCCGCTGTGACGACGAACTGGTCCGTCATAAGGTCCTCGATATCATCGGCGACCTGTCCCTGCTCGGCCGTCCTGTCCGGGGGCACATCATCGCCGTCAAATCGAGCCATAAACTGAACAACCTGCTGACCCATAAAATATTTGAAGAAATGCAGTGATTTAAGGAGGAATTCTCATGACTTTGGAAGTAACTGATATTATGGAAATTTTGCCGCATCGCTATCCCATGCTGCTCGTAGACCGCATCATCGAACTGGAACCGATGAAATATGCCATCGGCATCAAGAATGCGACCTTCGATGAACAATTTTTCCAGGGCCATTTCCCGGGAAAACCGGTCATGCCCGGCGTCCTCATCGCCGAAGCCATGGCCCAGGTCGGCGGCGTAGCCCTGCTCTATCCGGAAGAAAACCGCGGCCTCATCCCGTTCTTTACAGGCATCGACAAACTGCGCTTCCGCCATCCCGTCATCCCTGGCGACCAGCTGGTCATGCGGGCTGACATCGAAAAGATCAAAGGCCGCATGGGCAAGGTCAAGGCCCAGTGTCACGTCGGCGACACGCTCTGTGCCGAAGGGGAATACCTCTTTGCCCTCATGCCGGGTCAGAACACGAAAAAATAAGTTAAGAAAAATTTAAAAAATCTTTACTGCATGTTAAATAACGGCCTAAATGAGCGTATTTGCGAGTATACAGAGGAATATAGCGGGAAAAGGCCTGATTTTGCCCGGCAAAACCGGACTGGTATTCTGCGAGTATATATAATATGTGATTTAGGTTGAAAATAAGCGCCTGCCGCTCAGGCAGGGAAGCGAGGAGTGACTTTAATGACCGAGGAAACGAATAACATGCCTCAGAGCATGATACATCCGACGGCTATTATAGACCCGCAGGCAAAAATCGGTGCCGGTGTCAAAATCGGGCCGTATGCCGTTATCGGGCCCCACGTTACCATTGGCGATGGTACGGAAATCATGGCCCACGTTACCATCGACGGCTGGACCACGATCGGTAAGGACTGCCGGTTTTTCCCGAGCTGTTCCATCGGTTCGGAACCACAGGATTTGAAATATCACGGTGAAAAGAGCTACCTGATTATCGGCGACCGCTCGGTGTTCCGGGAATTCGTCACCGTCAGTACGGCCACCGGTGAAGGCGCAGAAACGCGCATCGGCAACGACTGCCTCTTCCAGGCCTGCACTCATGTGGCCCATAACTGCGTCGTCGGCAATCACGTCATCATGAGCAACTGCGCCGGCCTGGCCGGCCACGTCACCGTCGAAGACCGCGTCGTCATCGGCGGCATCGCCGGTGTCCATCAGTTCGTCAAGATCGGCCGCAACAGCATGATCGGCGGCCTGGCAAAAGTCGTCCAGGATATTCCGCCCTTCGTCATTGCCGACGGTCAGCCGGCCCGCTGCATCGGGCTGAACAGTGTCGGCCTTTCACGGGCCGGTATTCCGGAAGAAGTACGCCGGGAACTGAAAAAGGCTTTCCGCATCCTGTACCGTTCCGGCCTGAACCTGCGCCAGGCCATTGCCGAAATGGAACAGGAACTGGACAGCTATGAAGAAGTAGAACATTTCCTCCGCTTCCTCCGCAATGCCGACCGCGGTATCTGCAGAGGGACGAAAGATTAGGCAGCCGCTATTGGCTAAAAAGGGGTGTCGCGTCTGCGATGGCCCCTTTTTTTGCTGACAGGGGGCCTGTTTTTTTGTGATAATATAAAGATGAATATTTCTCTTTATGAATAAGGATGATTGCTATGGAAAAAGTAGGATTGCTTGCCGGTGTCGGCAAACTGCCTGTAGAATTTATGCGCGCTGCCAAACAGCTGGGTCACGAAGTCGTCGTCATCGCCGTCGTCAGTGATGTCGAACCGGAACTGGCTGCCGAAGCAGATGCTTATTATGAAATCAACGTCGCCAAACTGGATAAGGTCATCAAGACCCTCAAGAAGAATGGCGTCGCCAAAGTGACCATGATTGGCAAGGTCACCAAGGAAATCCTCTTCAAAGGCTTGAAGTTCCCTGACTGGCGGGCTATCAAGCTGTTGGCGAAACTGCGCAACCGCAAGGATGATACGATTATGCTGGCCATCGTCGAAGAACTGGCCAAAGATGGCCTGGAAGTCGTCGACCAGACACTGTACCTGAAACTCCTCATGCCGTCTTGCGGTGTCTTGTCGCGCCGTAAACCGACGGCGTCGGAAGAAGACGATATCCGCTTCGGTTTCGTCACGGCCAAGGCCATGGGCGGCATGGACATCGGCCAGACTGTCGTCGTCAAGCACAAGGCCGTCATGGCTGTCGAAGCCATCGAAGGGACCGACGCCTGCATCCGCCGCGGCGGCGCCCTGGGACGGGAAAAATCCGTCGTCGTCAAAGTGGCCAAGCCCAACCAGGACCCGCGTTTCGACGTGCCTGCCGTGGGCAAGCAGACCATCTTGTCCATGATTGAAAGCCATTGCAATGTCCTGGCCATGGAAGCCGGCCGGACGCTCTTCGTCGAACAGGACGAAGTCCTGGACCTGGCCAACCGCCACGATATCTGTATCTGTGCTGTCGATAAGAATTTTTAGGAGAGCCTATGAAAATCATGTTTTCTGCCGGTGAGGCGTCGGGCGATCTGCACGGGGCCAATTTGGCCCGGTCCCTGCGCGAACTGGATCCGCAGATCGAACTGCTCGGTATGGGCGGCAAGGAAATGGCAGCGGCCGGCGTCGACATCGTCTATGACATCAAGAACTTAGGCGTCATCGGCGTCGGGGAAATCATCCGCAAGATTCCCTTTTTCTTCCGCCTCCGCGACTTCCTCGTCGATACGATGCGCAAAGAAAAGCCCGACGTCCTGGTCTGCATCGACTATCCGGGCTTCAACATGCGCCTCATCAAGGTGGCCAAAGCGGCGGGCATCCCCGTCGTCTATTATATCCTGCCGACCATCTGGGCCTGGCACAAGAGCCGCGGCAAGACCATTGCCAAGTATACGGATCTGGCCATTTCCCTCTTTCCCTTTGAAGCCAAGATATATGAAGACATGGGGACGAATGTCTTCTATGCCGGCCATCCCCTGGTCGATACGGTCCATGCGACCATGAGCCGCCGCGAGGCCTGTGCTCATTTCGGCCTGGACGAACGGAAGAAGACGGTCCTCCTCATGCCGGGCAGCCGGGTCCAGGAAGTACGCGGCCTCCTGCCGTGTATGCTGGAAGCGGCCAAGCTCATCCGCAAAGAGGCAGGGGACGTCCAGTTCATCCTGCCCAAGGCGTCGACTATCGACGAAGGCCTCCTCGATGAGATCATCCGGGCTTCAGGCGTCGCCGTCACGGTCGGTGAAGAAAAAGTATACGATATGATGAATCTCAGTACGGCAGCCATCGCGGCTTCGGGGACGGCGACGCTGGAAACGGCCCTCATGGGCCTGCCGACGCTCCTGGTGTACCGCGTCAACCGCCTGACTTACTGGTTATCGAAAGTCCTGGTCCATATCGACAGCATCGGCCTGCCGAACATCATCATGGGCCATCGGGTCATCCCTGAATTGTGGCAGGATGAGGTGACGCCGGAAAACATCGCTGCCGCCATGGTGCCTATGATCACCGATAAGGTGCACCGTGAAGCATTGCACGAATCCCTGGCGGCCGTCCGCCGCACGATGGGGGAACCCGGCGCTGTCCAGCGGACGGCCCAGGCTATCTTAGATTTTGCAAGAGAAAGAGGTGCCCATGAAGCAATACAATAGTTGGCAAAGTTATAAGAGATTATTAATGTTCATCAAGCCGTACAAGATGCGCCTCGTCGTCGCCGTCATCTGTATGGCCTTATCCGGGGCGAGCAACGTCGTCGTTCCGTGGCTCATCAAGGACGTCATCGATAAGGTCCTGGCCAATAAGGATATCTACACGCTGAACCTCATCGTCATCGGTATCCTGGTCCTCTTCCTGCTCCGCGGGTTCTTTTATTTCGGCCAGAAATACCTCATGAGTTTCGTTGGCCAGAAAATCGTCAACGATATCCGCGAAACCCTGTATCGTCACTTGCAGACCCTGTCCCTGTCGTACTTCGACAAGCACAAGACGGGCAATATCATGAGCAACCTGACCAATGACGTCACGGCTTTGCAGACGGCCATTGCAGGCAACCTCATTTCCTTCGTTCAGGAAGCGGTCATCCTCGTCGGCTCCCTGGGGTCCATGCTCTTCCTCTACTGGAAGCTGACCCTGTTGACCTTGGTTATCGTCCCCCTCGTCGTCTTTACGATCAACTTCTTCGGCTCCCGCCTGCGCCGGGCCGGCCATGACGTCCAGGGCAAGATGGCTGACATTACGTCGCTTTTGGAAGAGGCTATTTCGGGGATCCGCATCATCCGCTCCTTCAACCGGGAGGACTTTGAAATCCGCCGCTTCATGGTCCAGAACGACCGCAACTTCTGGGCTCTCATGACGACGACCAAACTGACGGCCCTGCTGACGCCGTTCATCCAGTTCTTCGCAGCCATCGCTGTCACGGGCATCATCTGGTACGGCGGCATGAGCGTCATCGACGGCGAAAAGACGGCCGGCGCCCTCATCGCCTTCCTCATCTACGCCATCAACCTGGCCAACCCGGTCCGCCGAATCAGTGAAATCTACGGTGATATCCAGAAATCCCTGGCCGCTGCCGACCGCGTCTTTGAAACGATCGACACCGAACCGGATGTCAAGGAAAAGCCGGACGCCATCGTCTGTCTCATAAACACATCTGACGCTGCCGACGACTTAATAGGTGTAGATCTCGGTGGTCGCCG
>ERZ1023884.120-NODE-120-length-15983-cov-7.039427_pt1 | contig 15983 bp, 13 predicted proteins | sample MGYA00380394_ERZ1023884 | MGnify/ENA primary metagenome ERZ1023884 (study PRJEB33179, sample SAMN07449001) | human gut metagenome | biome: Human-gut; feature: Human associated habitat; material: Faeces | host: Homo sapiens | place: India: Bhopal | collected... | reverse complement strand
AAGAGAGAGTTAATAAAGACGAAGATTTTGGCATTTCAATGGATTAGGTTGATTTGAAAAGCCGGAGAAAACAAAAATTTCTTTTCAAGGAGATAATGAAAAAGAAATACGAGCGTGAAGGAACGGGAGAAGAGATAAGGCTTCTTTATGTGGCACTTACAAGAGCAGTTCAAAAATTAGTGGTAACAGGAGTTGTTTCTTCAAAAAAATACGAAGAGTTTACATCAGATATAGACAGAAGCATTATTGATATGAAGTTTATACTTGGCAATAAGAATTACAGCTCGCTTATCCTTGGAGCGTTACAGTCAGATGAACTTTGCGGTAAGTATAATTATATCTGCTATGACAATGAATTACTTACGGATAATGTAAAAGATGCGGTTAAAGAAGATTTGACAGATATAAACGAACTGTTCAGACGGGCATTTAGCGGAAGAAAGGACACAGAACAGGTTAAAAATACTGTGGAATATATATATCCTCACAAGGAGATAAAGAACCTTAAGTCTAAATATTCCGTTTCGGAAATTAAACACATATCCATGGAAGAGAATGAGGACGAGGCATCAAAGGTAATCGCTCCCGAAAGAACCAAAGCTGTTCCACGTTTCAGGAAAGGCGTGGATGAAGAAGTCAAAGGCACATTAAGAGGAACGGCTTATCACAGGTTTTTTGAAATCCTTAATTATGACTGCTGCAAAGATTACAACTCCATTGAGGAATATTTAAAAAATTCGGTGGCAGCAGGTAAAATATCAGAAGAGTATGCGGGCTTAATCAATCTTAAAAGATTTGAAGAATTTTTACAGACAGATATTGGAAAAAGAATGGGCAGTGCATATAAAAAAGGACTGTTATTCAGGGAACAGCCTTTTATTATGGAACTTGGTGCCGATATGATTGACAAGGAATATCCGTCAGATGAAAAGATTCTTGTTCAGGGAATAGTTGACGCTTTCTTTTTTGAAGACGATAAAGTATATATTGTCGATTACAAAACGGACAGGGTAGAGCAGGGCAAGGCAGGCGAAAAGGCATTGGTCGAAAGATACCATAAGCAGTTAGAATTGTATGCGGATACCATATCAAGAGTTACGGGAAAAGAAACGGGCGGCTGTTATATTTATTCAACCTGCCTTAAAAAAGAAATATTAATTTAATTTCCTTCATATACATAATAAAAACATTCAAAGGATATGATATGGAAGGTAAAATTGATTCAGAACTATTACTGGCACTTGATGTACCTGAAAAGGAACGGATTAAAACCGATGACCTTAATGTAGGTTACAGTGACGGAGTATGGGAACTGATTGTGAGATACAGTCATAATATTGTTACAGAAGTTACTGAATTAAACGGAAACATAAAAGAGCTCTTAGGTGGATACGGGCTTGTCAGAATTCCAAGAGAAAATATTGACAGGCTGGCGGAAACCGATGGAGTTCTTTTTATTGAAAAACCCAGAAGCCTTCAGTATGAGTTGTTATATTCAAAAATAATTTCCTGCATGGAGCCTGATGTAAACAGAAACGGGAACGGAGGAGAGGGTGTATATGTTGCGGTAATTGACAGCGGTATTGATTATTTTCATCCTGATTTTATTGTGGATGGCAAAACAAGGATTGCCGTTATTTACGATGAAGTTACAGGCAGAGTCTATTCAAGGGAAGATATTGACAATGCCATTGCAGAAAATAACAGGTCTTTGATTATGGACAAATAGGGACATGGAACAAGCGTGGCAGGTATTGCGGCAGGAAATAACGGTGTGGCATTTAAGTCGGATATAATAGTTGTAAAACTTGGCGAAGATAATTTTTTCAGTACGGCAAGACTTATGGAGGGAGTGGATTTTGCATTAAAATTTGCAATGGAAAATAACCGCCCGATTGCCATAAATATTAGTATAGGAAACAACTATGGTGCCCATGACGGAACATCACTATTTGAAACATATATAGATTATGTTACGGAAATATGGAAAAATAATGTGATTGTCGGCGCAGGCAATGAAGCTGATAAGCGTATACATACGATGGTGAAACTTAATGACCGGAGAAAAATGTGCGAATTTATTGTAGGAAATTACGAAGAGTCCATTGCCATACAGATATGGAAAAGGTACTGGGATGATTTTTACATAGAAATAGAAAATCCTTCCGGAGAAAGGTATGTTGTGCCAAAAGGTGAGGGTATATATGAATTTAAGAGCACTGATGAATTAATATATGTATATGTGGGAACTGCCACACCATACAGTTATAACAGCGAGATACTTATACAGATTATTCCGGATAATGTATACGTAAAAAACGGAATCTGGCAGATAATGTTTTATCCGGACAGTATTAAAGACGGAAAAATAGATTTGTGGATTTCCGGAAGAACGATGCTTACCGGGCAGACCGGATTTACAAGTGCGGTTCCGGAAACTACACTTACAATTCCATCCACGTCTTACAGGGTAATAACAGTGGGTGCATATAACGGAAGAACTTTTTCCTATGCTCCGTTTTCTGGCAGGGGTAATACTAAAAATCTTGTAACCGTAAAGCCTGATATATCGGCTCCGGGCGTAGATATATCAGCACCCTACCCCGGAGGCGGCTACAGGCTTGCAAGCGGTACGTCAGTTGCGGCACCTTTTGTGACCGGGGCAGCAGCAATACTTATGGAATGGGGGATTGTAAAAGGAAATGATTTCTTTATGTATGGAGAACGTTTAAAGGCAAAACTCATTAAGGATTCCATACAGAATAACGGGCAGAATATATGGCCAAACCGTCTTTTGGGCTGGGGTTTGTTATGCCTCAAAATAATTTGAAACCACTAATAAAAATTCTTGACATCTAATAAACGTTAGTATATACTAACCAACGAAAAGAGAAAAATTATCATACGCGAAGGAGGAACTTTATGATGCCACTGTCAATGATTAATGAAGGTGCAACAGGCACTGTAGCAAGAGTTGGTGGAAAGGAAGAGACAAGAAGATTTTTAGAGAATCTTGGTTTTGTACCTGGTGTTAGTGTAACTGTTATTTCCAGACTTGGAGGTAATATGATTGTTAATGTTAAGGATTCAAGAATCGCAATTGGTAATGATATGGCCAATAAAATAATGGTATAAAAGGAGTAAGTTCAAGATGACATTAAGAGAAGCTGCAATTGGACAGACCGTAAGAGTTAAGAAGATTACCGGGGATGGTCCTGTCAAGAGAAGAATCATGGATATGGGAATTACTAAAGGTGTCGAGATTAACATAAGAAAAGTTGCACCACTCGGTGACCCTATCGAAGTAACCGTAAGAGGTTATGAATTGTCGGTAAGAAAAGCTGATGCCGCAATGATAGAGGTAGAATAATTTTTTTTGCATAAGAGTTATGCCAGACTAACTTGCGATAGTTAAAACAAATTAATATATATCAGAAAAAGGAGAAGATTATGTCATTAAAAATTGCACTCGCAGGTAATCCAAACTGCGGTAAAACAACATTATTTAATGCACTCACCGGTTCCAACCAGTTCGTCGGTAACTGGCCCGGCGTTACAGTTGAAAAAAAGGAAGGTAAGTTAAAGTTTGATAAAGAAGTAACAATCATGGACCTTCCGGGTATATATTCTTTATCACCTTACACACTTGAAGAGGTCGTAGCAAGAACATACCTTATTAATGAAAGACCTGATGCGATACTTAATATCGTCGACGGTACCAACCTTGAAAGAAATCTTTATCTTTCAACTCAGATAATGGAACTTGGAATACCTGTTGTAATGGCTGTCAATATGATTGACATTTTAGAGAAAACAGGAGATACGGTGGACACTGATAAGTTAAGTGAAAAGCTTGGATGTACAGTTGTTAAGATTTCTGCTCTTAAGGGACGTGGAATCAAAGAAGCAGCAGAGCAGGCAGTTAAAGTTGCAAAAAAGAAAGAAATCAGCCAGGTTGTTCATTCCTTCGCAGATGATGTTGAATCCGTTATTGAAGAAGTAATGGATAAGGTAACAGGTGTTGACGATTCACAGAAACGTTTCTTCGCAATCAAGCTTCTGGAAAAAGATGATAAGATTGCAGAAATGATGAAGGATGTTCCGGATGTATCCGCAGAAATCAAGAAATTAGAGGATATGAAGGATGATGATGTTGAAAGTATCATTGTAAATGAAAGATATACATATATTTCTTCAATAATCGGAGATTGTATCAAAAAAGCAGCCAAGAAGAAACTTTCGGTATCAGATAAAATAGACAGAGTTGTAACCAACAGATTTGCGGCACTTCCAATATTTGCAGCAATCATGTTCCTTGTATATTTTGTTTCAATGAGTACAGTCGGTTCATGGGCTACGGACTGGGCTAATGACGGTGTATTCGGAGACGGCTGGCACTTATTCGGAATAGGTTCATCAAAGTACAGTGAAGCAACAGATGACTGGGCTGAAGAGAACATTTTCAGTAATGATGATGTTAAGGCAGTTCTTGAAAAAGCAGCAGAAGCTGATGTTATCGGCGCAGGTGATTTATTAGATTCATTTGAAGATGCAGACTTTGATGCTTTTTCAGAAAATTACGGTTCGTATGCCGATTCCCTTGATGAAGCCGGATATTCAATAGCAGGTATGTTACCTCTTGACGAAGAAGGCGAATTTGAAAGCCCTGACCCTGCAGATTATGGAGTCTGGGTACCTGGTATACCTGTTCTTGTAGAAAAAGGACTTAACGCAATTCATTGTGTAGACTGGTTACAGAGCCTTATACTTGATGGTATTATCGCCGGTGTAGGTGCGGTACTTGGTTTCGTACCTCAGATGCTTGTATTGTTCATATTCCTTGCATTCCTTGAAGCATGTGGTTATATGGCGAGAGTAGCTTTCATTATGGATAGAATTTTCCGTAAGTTCGGTCTTTCAGGAAAATCTTTCATTCCAATGTTAATCGGTTCAGGTTGTGGTGTTCCGGGTATTATGGCTTCAAGAACAATCGAAAGCGACAGAGACCGTAAGATGACAATCATGACAACAACATTTATTCCATGTGGTGCCAAGATGCCAATTATCGCAATGATAGGTACAGCATTATTCCGTGGTGCATGGTGGATAGCACCTCTTGCATACTTTGCAGGCGTGGCAGCAATTATCTGCTCAGGCATTATTCTTAAGAAAACGAAGATTTTCGCAGGAGACCCGGCACCATTCGTAATGGAACTTCCTGCATATCATCTTCCAACTGTAGGTAATGTATTAAGAAGCATGTGGGAAAGAGGCTCATCATTTATTAAGAAAGCGGGAACAATTATCCTTCTTTCATCAATCGTAATATGGGCGGGCTCAGTATTCGGATGGGATAACGGATTTGGTTTCCACCCTGATATGGAACTTGCAGACAGTATATTAGGACATATCGGAAACGGTATTAAGTGGATATTTGCTCCACTCGGATTTGGTGACGCAAGTGCAACAATTGCCACAATCATGGGTCTTGTTGCAAAGGAAGAAGTTGTCGGCGTATTTGGTGTTCTCGACTTCATCGGTTTAACAAAACTTGCCGGAATTTCATTTATGTTATTTAACCTTTTCTGTGCACCATGTTTCGCCGCTCTCGGTGCAATCAAGAGAGAGATGAACAGTGCAAAATGGTTCTGGATAACAGTGGCTTACCAGTGTGTATTTGCATACCTTGTATCATTTGTTGTATATAATATCGGCGGATTATTCACAGGCCTTGGATTTACAGTTGCCACAGCAATCGCAATCCTTATTGTAATTGGCTTTGTATATCTCTTAGTAAGACCATACAAAGAAAGCAATCACTTAAATGCAAATGTTAAATTAGATTAATTACCGGGATATATGGAAAAAAAGTATTTAATAGATGAATTAAAGAAAAATGGTTTCAGAATAACAAAACAGAGAGAAATGTTGTTAGACATAATCCTTGAAAACAACTGCAGCTGTATTAAAGAAATTTATTACAAAGCCCAGAAAAAAGATAAAAACATAGGTTTTGCCACTGTTTACAGAATGGTAAACATGCTTGAAAACATGGGCTTTATTAACAGAAAGAATATGTACAGGATAGCCTGCAGCGAGACCTGTAAAGCAGCACAGGGCTGTCTTATCGAATTTGATGACGATTCAAAACTGGAACTTTCCGGCACTGATTGGAATAAAGTAATATATGAGGGCTTGAAAGGGCTTCAATTACTTGACAACAGAAATATAAGAAGTATATTATCTATTCCATGCAGTGAAGGAGAATGATTTTATGAACAAAAACCTTATTATAACAATTCTGCTGCCTTTTTTAGGAACAACTCTCGGTTCGGCATGTGTTTTCATAATGCGTAATGAACTGAAAGTAAATACAAGAAAAATTCTTGCAGGCTTTGCCGCAGGGGTAATGGTAGCGGCATCTATATGGAGTCTTTTGATTCCGGCCATAGAACAGTCAGAAAAAATGGGAAAGTTATCCTTTATACCTGCATTTGCGGGTTTCTGGATTGGCACATTGTTTTTGCTTTTGTTAGATAAGGTGGTTCCCCATACACATATTGACAGTACGGATGAAGGACCTTCCACAACTTTAAAAAAAACAACAAAGCTTGTCCTTGCCGTTACCTTGCACAATATTCCGGAGGGTATGGCAGTAGGTGTGGTATGTGCCGGATGGTTAAGGAATAACGGCTCCATCAATATGCTTGGTGCACTGGCATTATCCATAGGTATCGCAATCCAGAATTTCCCGGAAGGCGCAATCGTATCCATGCCGCTTAAATCAGAAGGCATGAGCAAGAAAAAGGCCTTTGTTATGGGTACATTATCTGGAGTTGTAGAACCTGTTGCGGCAGTAATCACAGTATTAGCGGCAGGAGTTCTGATACCTGTGCTTCCGTATCTGCTTTCATTTGCAGCAGGTGCCATGTTATATGTGGTTGTGGAGGAACTGATTCCTGAGATGACAGAGGGCAGTGATCATTCCAATATGGGAACGCTCTTCTTTGCGGTTGGTTTTACATTGATGATGGTGCTTGATGTGGCACTGGGATAAAATAAAATATGCAGTTTATAAAAAACGGTACATATCATTATGATATGTACCGTTTTATTAATTATTCTCTTTAGTATTAGCCTTGATGTAATCCTTAATGGCAGCATAGCTTTCGTTGCTTATAATATGTTCCATCTTACAGGCATCCTCTGTGGCGATATCCTCCGGAACACCAAGGGAAATAAGCCATGATGAGATAAAACGGTGTCTTTCATAGACTTTCTCGGCGATTTCCCTGCCTGATTCAGTCAAATATATAAAGCCCGCATCAGTAACCGTTATATGTCCGTTGGATTTAAGATTCTTCATTGCAATACTTACGCTTGATTTCTTAAAATCAAGTTCATTAGCAACATCTACCGAACGTACTACAGGTAATTTGTTACTGAGTATAAGGATTGTCTCTAAATAATTTTCAGCTGATTCGTTAATGATCATTACATTGTACCTCACAAAATAATAACACTATTTTAACATGAAAAAGTAGATTTATCAAATGTTTTACTATATAATTAAATATCATTAACATAAAAAGGTTGAAAAGATGGGCGAAGAACAGATTCATAAGAGAAGAGTACGCTATAAAGGTACTCATCCGAGAAAATTCAGTGAGAAATATAAAGAACTCAATCCTGAAAAATACGGCGATACAATAGAAAAAGTCATAAGCAAGGGCAGTACACCTGCGGGAATGCACATTCCTATAATGGTGGATGAGATTCTTGATGTATTAAAGGTACAACCGGGAGATGTGGGGCTTGATGCCACATTGGGATATGGAGGACATTCAGGTAAGATTCTTGAAAAATTAAAGGGCAGCGGTCATTTATATTCCCTTGACATAGACCCTATAGAAATAGTCAGGACAGAAAAGAGATTAAGGGATAAAGGCTTTTCGGAGGATGTTTTTACGGTTGTAAGGACTAATTTCAAAAATATAGACGAAGTCAGTAGGACAGCCGGTAAATTTGATTTCCTGATGGCAGACCTTGGAGTATCTTCCATGCAGATTGATAACCCGGAGAGAGGTTTTTCATACAAAAACGAAGGCCCGCTTGATTTACGCCTTGACCCGTCAAAGGGAGAACCGGCTTCGGAAAGATTAAAGAAACTTACAAAAGACGAATTTACGGGTATGTTAATAGAAAATTCCGATGAGCCTTATGCAAAAGAAATTGCAACCGAGGTATTTAACGAATTCAGAAAGAAAAAAGAGATAAATACCACCACAGACTTATATAAGGCAATAGAAAAGGCACTTTCTTTTATACCTGAAAAAGAACGTAAAGATGCGGTTAAAAAATCCAGCCAGAGAACTTTTCAGGCTCTGAGGATAGACGTAAACAGCGAATTTGAAGTGCTGGAAGAATTTTTACAAAAACTGCCGGATGTTATGAAAAAGGGCGGAAGAATAGCAATCCTTACATTTCACTCAGGAGAAGACCGCCTTGTTAAGCAGTATTTTAAAATGTACAAAAGAGACGGTGTTTTATCGGAAATATCAGATGTTATAAGACCGTCAGCAGCAGAATGTGCCAGAAACGGAAGGGCCAGGTCCACAAAATTAAGATGGGCGGTCCGCTAAGCGAGGAGAAATCTAAATTGAAGGAAACAGTATTAGGGATTGTCGCCCATGTAGATGCGGGAAAGACAACTTTGTCGGAGAATTTTCTGTATTTTGGCGGCAGTATAAGAAAACTTGGACGAGTAGATAAAAGAGACACTTTTTTTGATACGGAAAATCTGGAAAGAGAGCGTGGAATTACTATTTTTTCAAAACAGGGAAGTTTTGTTACAGGCAATACAAAAGTTACCCTGTTAGACACTCCCGGACATACGGATTTTTCGGCAGAAATGGAAAGAACATTACAGGTACTTGATTATGCCGTTTTAATTATATCGGCACCGGATAAAGTAACTGCTTATACGGTTACTTTATGGAAATTACTGGAAAGATACGGAATCCCTGTATTTATATTTGTCAATAAAACAGACAGACAGGGAATAGTTAAAGAGGATATATTAAAGGACATAAAAGAAAAACTGTCACGCAATGCCGTTGATTTCACAACAGCAGATGATGAGGAAATAGCATCCGTGAAGGAAAGCTTTATAAGTAAATATTTTGAAGGCGAAAAGATAACCGATGAAGAAATAGGGGATGCAATAGCAAAAAGAGAACTTTTTCCCGTATATTTCGGCTCGGCACTAAGAAACGAGGGCGTAAGGGAACTTATGGACGGAATTGATGTTTTTTCCGTTGCAAAAGATTATAAAGAAGAATTTTCTGCCACTGTATACAAAATATCCCGTGACAGTGAAGGAAACAGGCTGACCCATATGAAAATTACGGGTGGAAGCCTTAAAGTCAGGACAAGCATCCCGGATTATGGCAAAGTAAACCAGATCCGTGTATATAACGGAACTTCTTTTGAGACCAAAGATGAAGTGGAAGCGGGCTGTATATGTGCGGTAACGGGACTAAATGATACCAGGGCAGGACTTGTTATGGGAAATGGTGAAGAACTGTTACCGGTCCTTACTCCTGTACTCAGGTATAAAGTTATTTTTCCTCCTGCGGTTTCAATACAGACCATGCTTTTTAAATTAAAAGAACTTACCGAGGAAATCCCGGAACTGAATGTCAGTTATGACGAGGAAGTTAAAGAAATCAACATTGAACTTATGGGACAGGTGCAGATAGAGGTAATAAAGCACCTTATTGAAGAACGTACAGGCATAAATGTGTCCTTTGGAACAGGAAAGATACTGTATAAAGAGACAATATGCAATAGTGTAGAGGGTGTGGGACATTTTGAGCCGCTAAGACATTATGCGGAGGTGCACCTTCTTCTGGAACCTCTTGAAAGAGGAATGGGACTTGTATTTGAGACCGATTGCAGCGAAGAGATACTTGCAAAGAACTGGCAGAGGCTCGTGCTTACCCATCTTGAAGAGAAGATTCATCGTGGTGTTCTTACCGGTGCACCTGTTACAGATATGAAAATAACGCTGGTTTCCGGAAAAGCTCATATAAAGCATACTGAGGGCGGCGATTTCAGGCAGGCAACATACAGGGCGGTAAGAAACGGACTTATGTATGCTGACAGCATGCTTCTTGAACCATTTTATGATTTTGTCATGGATATTCCGGAGAATGCCGTGGGGCATGCAATGATGGATATGGAAAAAATGTCGGGGGTAATTAATCCTCCATTAATTGAAAATGGCAGGGCAGTGCTTACAGGTTATGCACCGGTTGCACTTATAGGTTCATATCAGACGGAACTCACTTCCTATACCGGAGGAAAAGGCAGAATAACGCTACGTTTTCATGGCTATGAAAAATGCCATAATCAGGATGAGGTGGTTGAAAAAAGCGGATATATGCCTGAGAAAGATTTGAGAAATACACCGGATTCCGTATTTTGTGCCAACGGTGCAGGATACATTGTGCCATGGAACGAGGTCAGAAATAAAATGCATATGCCATCCGTTTTAAAAGGCAGCAAAGATGAGGTTTATGTACAGCCTGAAATCACCTTGCGGGACAGTCTTGATTTATCCCTGGGAACAGAGGAGATAGACGATATAATAAGAAATGCAAGCCATGCCAATGAAAAATCAAATGGCAATCAGTGGAACAGGAAAAAACAGAATATTTCCCCTGTTGTAAGAACTTATAAAAGCAGTGAAAAAAGGGAAAAATATCTGCTTGTGGACGGATATAATGTTATTTTTGCGTGGAAGGAACTTAGTGAGCTTGCAAAGGTTAATCTTGATGGGGCAAGGCTAAAACTTCTGGATATTCTCTGTAATTACCAAGGGATAACGGGAGTTAATCTCATTGCAGTTTTTGACGCATACAAAATAGCGGGGCATGATACCGAATATTCGGATTATCATAATATCCATGTTGTCTACACCAAAGAGGCAGAGACTGCGGACAGGTATATAGAGCGTTTTGCCCACAATAACGGAACCAGGTATGATATAAGAGTTGTAACCTCTGACGGCCTTGAGCAGGTTATAATAAGAGGTGCAGGGTGTACACTTGTGTCATCAAGGGAGTTTGAAAAAGAGGTAGAGCTTTTTTCAAAACAGTGTATGGAGAATTATATAAACTCCTTGAATAAGTAAGAAAATATGATAAAATAATGTAAGTTATTTAAAATGATATCGGAGGAAATTATGGATTACAATAAATTAGCAGAACTCTTATTCCCGGATGTGGTAAACGGTCCGGATTATTATGAAAAGAAATTCCCTGAAAGAGATCTCCCTAAGGGGGCAGAGGTTACAAGAATGGCGCCAAGCCCTACAGGATTTATACATCTTGGCAACCTTTACAGTGCCCTTGCTGATGAAAGAATTGCCCACAGAAACGGCGGTGTATTTTACTTAAGAATAGAAGATACTGACGAGAAACGTAAAGTTGACGGAGCCGTTGAGACAATTATCAATGTATTAAGATATTTTGATATTGAATTTGACGAGGGTGCAGGATTTACGGATGCTGATCCACAGAATGTATACGGACCTTATTTCCAGAGACAGAGAGTAGAGATTTATCATGCCTATGCAAAGGACCTTGTAAAGAGAGGACTTGCATATCCATGTTTCTGCACAGAAGAAGAACTTGAAGAAGTAAGAAAAGAACAGGAAGAAGATAAGGTAATGACCGGCTACTACGGTAAATATGCCGTATGCCGCAACCTTACGCTTGAAGATATAGAAGCAAAACTTAAAGCGGGACTTACTTATGTATTAAGACTCCGCTCAGCAGGAAGTCCTGACAAGGAAATCGTGTTCCACGACAGAATAATGGGAGAAATTAAGCTTCCTGAAAATATCCATGATATTGTACTTCTTAAGAGGGACGGTGTTCCTACATACCATTTTGCCCACGCCATAGATGATCATCTTATGAGAACAACAATGGTAATAAGAGGCGGTGAATGGTTAGCTTCCGTACCTACACATTATGAACTTTTCCATGTTCTCGGATTCAAGATGCCTTCTTACGGACACACAGCCCATCTTATGAAATTTGATGAAGAGACAGGCGGAAAAAGAAAACTTTCAAAGAGAAAAGACCCTGAACTTTCCCTTGATTACTATCGCAAAGACGGTTATCATCCAATGGCGATGAAGGTATACCTTCTTACACTTCTTAATTCTAATTTTGAGGAGTGGTACGAGAAATTCCCTGATAAGGATATTAAAGAATTTCCGTTCAGCGTTGAGAAGATGAGCCAGTCAGGAGCACTTTTTGACAAGGACAAACTTCATAATATCTGTAAAAACGAACTTGCAAAACTTTCCGAAGAAGAAATGTATGATTTTCTTTATGACTGGGCAGCCGGGAATGAACCTGAAAAGGCGAAAGTATGGTTTGCCGATAGAGAAAAGATGCTTGCAATTTTAAGACTCTATATGGGTATTGGAATGAAGAGAAGAAGAAAAGACTTCATATACGCAAAGCAGATTTTTGAACTTATAGGATATTTCTTTGAAGAAAATAATGATGCAGAAGAATTTAAGTTTGACAAAGATACAGTTAAGGAAATCCTTAAAGAGTACCTTGCAGGCTATGATCATAATGATGATAATTCCGCATGGTTTGATAAATTAAAGAAAGTAGCGTATAATCTTTCTTTTGCATCTGATATGAAAGCATATAAGGCTAATCCTGAGAACTACAAAGGAAGTATTTCCGATATTGCGGAAGTTGTACGAATTGCGGTTACGGGCAGAGCCAATACCCCTGACTTATGGACAATCATCCATATAATCGGAGAAGATGCGATGAAAGCCAAAATTGAAAGATTATGCTGAAAAAAATTTTATGGTGGGTTCCTTCTCTTGTAATGATGGCAGTCATTTTCAGGCTGTCAACAGATACAGGAGAGGAATCTTCCTCTTTAAGCGGTATATTTATGGGATTTTTGGGAATGTCCGAATTTTTAATACGGAAACTGGCACACATTACAGAATATTTTATACTTACGCTGACCTTATTTTTAGGTCTGCGTAAAGGTATTGGTACAGGTACAAAAAATACACTTATTTTTATGTTTGTAATAGCGGTAATATATGCATGCAGCGATGAATTACACCAGACTTTTGTAGGCGGGAGAAGTGGAAGGCCTTTGGATGTGCTTATTGACAGTATAGGAATTGTACTTGCTGTGATAATCTGCGGAATTGCCATGAAAAAAACAGGAAAGAAGGAATCTTATGGACAGTAATAAACAATATATAGAGCTTACGGGAAGTAATAAACAGTATCTTGAAGTTGTGGAGAATGCGTTTCAGAATAATGAACTGGCAAAATACGGTCATCTTATGATGCAGTATCAGTGTGCCATGCTGGAGGTTAAGACAAAACTTGATGTACTTAATACCGAGCTGTCTTATCAGACAAGCCGAAATCCTTTTGAATCCATTAAATGCAGGATTAAGAGTCCGAAGAGCATTATCGACAAATTAAAGAGGAATAATTATCCTCTTACGGTTGACAGTATCGAATCCAACCTTAATGATGTTGCAGGCATAAGGGTTATATGTTCATTTCCGGATGATATTTATAAACTGGTAGACTGTCTTCTTGCACAGGATGATATTACCCTGATTGAAAAGAAAGACTATATAACTAATCCTAAGAAGAGTGGGTACAGAAGCTATCATCTTATTATTGAAGTACCTATTTTTCTTACAACGGAGAAAAAACCCATGAGAGTTGAGGTTCAGTTCAGGACCATAGCAATGGATTTCTGGGCAAGCCTTGAACATAAGTTGAAATACAAAAAGAACATTAAGAATGCCGAAAACATATCGGAAGAATTGTATTTTTGTGCAGACTTAATCAGTCAGCTTGACAGAAGAATGCAGCAGATAAGGGAAAGAATAGAGGAAGATGACAAAAACGCAGAATTTGACTAAGTATATAATGGCACTTGACCAAGGGACAACAAGCAGCAGATGCATTATTTTTGATAAATATGGGAATATCATATCCGTTGCCCAGAAAGAGTTTAACCAGATATATCCAAAGCCCGGCTATATAGAGCATGACCCAATGGAAATATGGTCCTCCGAGCTTAGTGTGGCAATGGAAGCCATGGTTAAAGCAGGTCTTACCTATGAAAATATATCAGGCATAGGAATAACCAACCAGCGTGAGACAACCATTGTGTGGGACAAGGAAACAGGCAGACCTGTATATCCGGCAATCGTATGGCAGTGCAGAAGAACGGCACCTATGATTGATATTATCAGAAAAGACGGAATGGCAGATAAAATAACGGACATAACAGGGCTTATTCCTGACGCATATTTTAGTGCCACCAAAATAAAATGGATACTTGATAATGTCCGTGGTGCAAGAGAAGCTGCAAAAGACGGCAGGTTACTTTTCGGCACAGTTGATACATGGCTTATATGGAATCTTACAAAGGGTAAGGTACACGCAACTGATTATACCAATGCGTCACGAACCATGATTTTTGATATTCACAAGCTTGAATGGAGTAAGGAGCTTTTGGAATATTTTGATATTCCGTCAGCCATGCTTCCAAAGGTTTTACCTTCCAGTGCCGTTTATGGATATACGGATTCTACGGTTTTAGGCGGAAAAATATGTATTTCCGGAGTCGCCGGTGACCAGCAGGCTGCCCTTTTCGGACAATGCTGTTTTGAAGAAGGCGAAGCAAAAAATACCTATGGTACAGGCTGTTTCCTGCTTATGAATACGGGCAGTAATGCGATTAAATCAGAACACGGACTTATTACAACCATTGCGGCATCAACGGATAAGGTGCAGTATGCCCTTGAAGGCAGTGTTTTTATAGCAGGAGCGGAGATACAGTGGCTTCGTGACAGTATGAGAATGTTAAGAAATGCCGCCCAGTCTGAGGAATACGCCAGAAACGTTGAAAGCACTGACGGCGTATATATTGTTCCTGCTTTTACAGGACTGGGAGCGCCTTACTGGAATCCTTATGCGAGAGGTACGGTTGTGGGAATAACAAGAGGCTGTACAAAGGAGCATTTTATAAGAGCAGCCCTTGAAGCTATAGATTATCAGGTATGTGATGTAATAACCGCCATGGAGGAGGATTCGGGGATACATCTAAAATCCCTGAAAGTTGACGGTGGCGCAAGTGCCAATGATTTTCTTATGCAGTTCCAGTCAGATATACTTAATACAGAGGTTAAAAGACCCCGCATCATTGAGACAACGGCTCTCGGAGCTGCTTATCTTGCGGGACTTGCAACCGGTTACTGGAAATCCGGTACTGAAATCAGGGAGAACTGGGTGCTTGGCAAATCTTTTATGCCGGATATGCCGAAGGACAGACGTAAAGAGCTTTTGAAAGGCTGGAAAAGAGCCGTAAGATGTGCTAAAGTTTATGCAATGGAAGAGGATTAATGAACAGATATATTGATTTTGATGAAGAGACAGATGGAAAAAGATATTCCGGTAAGGATATGGCAAGACTTGGCTGCAATGACTGTAACGGCTGCCACAAATGCTGTACGGGCATGGGTAAATCCATTGTCCTTGACCCCTATGACATTTATATGTTAAAAAAGTGCCTTAAAAGGAATTTTGATGAGCTTATTAATTCGGTTATTGAGCTTTCGGTTACGGATAATCTCATTCTTCCAAACCTCCTGCTTACGGGAGAGGATGAGCATTGCACACTTCTTGATGATAACGGAAGATGCAGCATACATGAGTCAAGACCCGGATTCTGCCGGATGTTTCCTCTTGGAAGAATATATGAAAACGGCACTTTCAGTTATTTTTTACAGACTAAAGAATGCCGGAATAACAGGACCAAAGTTAAAATTGACAAGTGGATTTGGATAAAAGATTTTGAAAAATACGAGAAATTTGTTAATGACTGGCACTATTTTC
>ERZ1023884.117-NODE-117-length-16102-cov-139.160653_pt1 | contig 16102 bp, 6 predicted proteins | sample MGYA00380394_ERZ1023884 | MGnify/ENA primary metagenome ERZ1023884 (study PRJEB33179, sample SAMN07449001) | human gut metagenome | biome: Human-gut; feature: Human associated habitat; material: Faeces | host: Homo sapiens | place: India: Bhopal | collected... | reverse complement strand
TTCCGTTCAAGGACGATTCCGAGAAATGGAACACGCACGATGACGGACTTGACGCTGGTTTCGTCAATCCTTTAAAGGCTGTCAGCAAGCGTTTCAGCGACAAGCCTACGGCACTCGGCGGCACGACAAGCTCCTCTGTCAGTGGTTCTTTCTATGCAGGTGTGGGTGTAAATGATAAAAGTGGTTGGAAAAGTAATACTGCAGGTGGTTCATATAGTTATTCAAGCGATACAAGCAAGGGACTTTCAGCGCTCGTTGACTTGAATGGTGACGGACTTCCTGACAAGGTGTATAAGTCTGGCGGTACGGTATATTACCGACCACAGATTAAGACAGACAACGGAGAGGTTGTATATAGTGAACCTATCAAAGTAAAAGGTATTAGTAGTTTCTCGACATCCAAAAGTTCAACAAACTCTTTCGGTGCGAATGCCGTTGTCGGTTGGAATTCTTTAACTGCTGTTGTTGGAACGAATAAGTCCACGACCAAAACAAAGACAACACAATATTTCAGCGACATTAATGGTGACGGTCTTGTTGACCTCGTTTCAAACGGAAAGGTATATTTCAACCACTTGGAGTTTGACCAGGCAGGCAATGCCGTGCCTACATTCACTCTGAGCAGTGCCGATACCCCAAGCCCTATCATCTATGGTGGCAAGGTTGACACATCCGTCATGGAAGTTAGTGAGGACGAGCAGGCGGAAGCCATCAAGAACTCGCCAATGGAGGACATCGTGCGTGTATGGCAGGCTCCTAAAGACGGAACAGTAAGTGTTAGTGGTCAAGTAAGCCTCGTTGCACCGATTGGTGACTATGATGCAGATGAGTATCAGAAGGCTGACGGCGTAAGAGTGGCCATCCAAAAGGGAGGCAATGAGCTTTGGAACAAGACAATAGCCAAGGGTGACAACAGTCCATATAGTGCAGCCGTGTCATCTGTTGCCGTCAAGCGTGGTGACAGAATCTATTTCCGTGTTCAGTCTGGCTCCGAGGAGACAAGTAATGGCTCCTTTGATAAGGTCAACTGGTCGCCAACCATTACATACGTTGGCGAGGCTATGACTTTGCCTAATGGTCTTTCTTCAACGGAGTACAAGCCAGAGGATGGTGCCATTTATGACGTGAACACCTCTGCCAATGTAGAGAATGGCGCAAGCGTGGAAGTCCACAGTGCTTTCCATAAGCCTGTAACAACCGACGATGTTGTTCTCAGCATCATTGGAAGCAACGACAAGAAGGACAGTGAAGGCAATGACAATCCGAACTATATCGAGAAGACCGTCTTTGCACGTACATTGAAAGCAAACGAGGTTTTCGATGGCGACTCTCTGAACGTCAGCTTGGACAATGCCGAGAGGCTGACCAACTTCAGCTTTGAGATTTCATCCACCTCAAATGTTGATTGGAAGAATATAGGTTGGCAAGCGTCCGTAACTTACAAGGATTCCGCCAATGTTGAGCAGACTATGGCTGTTCCTGCACATTACAAGACATTTGCAAATGCCTTGACGGAGGGCAAGCCATATCTAACCACAGCAACAGACACCGCTTTGGTTGTATCTCCAGTACTCACACTTTCGGACAACGCCCTCAATGGTGAGGTGACATTGACTGCAAAGACTGTTGATGTCCTTGTCGGCAAAAAGACATTCAAAATACAGAACGGTATCTTGCAGAGCGACACCTTGCGCCTTGCAAACTTAGACGGAAAGGAGATTTGGCTTGAATACAGTTATCCTTCAAGCATTTCTGACGGAGCATTGACCTCTGCCTCTGTATCGATTCAGAAAGATGCAGCAGGACTTGTTGTTGAAAGTGTTCCTGCTGGATTCTATGCGGAAAGTGATAACAATGGCTTCGGTATGCTCTACCGAGGTTGGGGTGGCTTTGTCTATAATGCGGCAGAGGGCAGATATGCCAAGCCTATTGACGAGTCTTTGCTGAAATTGCCAGAAAACGAGGATGATAAGGTTGATCCGCTCACGATGGCATTCACTCCATTGGGAACAGACCAGACCTCTATGGACAAGTGGGTCGGTCAACGACAGGACATTTACCTCACGGCAACGGAGGCAAGTACAGCCCGACTGACCGAGCAGGATGTTCTTCTCTCAAATCCGTTGGAAAACAATACCGAGGTAGCAGGACTTGCTGGAGAACATTTGCAAGGTACAGGTGCTGCGGCAGTAACTCAAGTGGTTTCAAGCAAGAGCACTGTAGTGCAAGGCGGTGCGCTTGGCATCACTCACAACGATGCAAATGGTAGTGCTAAGACGGAAGTCTCCATGATGGACATGAATGGTGACGGTTTCCCTGACATCATTGCTGGCGGTACTATCCAATATACCAATTCATTGGGTGGACTGAGTGGCGAAATCTACAAGGGTATTGGCTCTAACAACTCCGACAACGCTTCACAGGCATGGGGATATGGTGGTAATCCTATACCATCTGTATCTGACATTGCCAATTTGATTCCAAGTAGCAAGGCTTCGCTGAAAAATCTTAAAAACTCTTGGTTGGCACAATTATCTATATCAGGTAGTGTGCCAAAGAATACAGATGAATCTGTCGAGGCTTTTATAGACATCAATGGTGATGGTCTTCCTGACAAGATTCTTTCCGACAAGAAGGTCAGATTAAATCTTGGCTATGCCTTTACTGAGCCTATTGATTGGGGGCTTGACCGTATTCAGGGAGGAAAGAGCCTTTCTTATAATTTTGGAGCTGGAGGTTGCATAAATATTGCTTCTGGTAGTTTCTCCGCAGGTATAGATATTGTAACATCTGAGAGTGAAGAGGAATACAACCTTATCGACATTAATTCTGACGGTCTTCCTGATAAAGTATGGAAGAGCGATAACGGTATCATTGTTGCACTCAACACAGGTAATGGCTTTGATAAGCCTATCAGTTGGAAGGGCGTTAATGCTTTGAGTGAAGCGGCTTCCACATCGGAATCTGCAAATGCTGCCTTCACTGTAACAATTCCGCTATTGGTGGTTAAGATTTCAACCAACCCTGGCGCTTCCACCTCACATAGTATCAATCGTCCTACCTACTCCTTGCAGGATGTTGATGGTGACGGCTATCTTGACATCGTTGAGTCTGAGAAGGAAAGCGAGTTGAAGGTTACACGCTCTGCCATTGGCAGGACAAACATGTTGAAGTCTGTCACCAACTCCTTGGGCGGCACTTTCACACTCGACTATGCGCATACCACTCCTACCTACGGACTTCCTGGTGGCAAGTGGGTAATGTCTGCCCTTACCGTTGATGATGGTATCCATGACGATGGTCCTGTCATGACAACTGCCTTTGAGTACAAGGACGGCAAGCGTGACCGCCATGAACGTGAGTTCCTCGGTTTCGGTGAGGTCATCACCAAGAACCTTGACACGGAGAATGGCAATTCTGTTTACAGACAGGCTGTTGAGAACTACGATGTAGCCAACTACTACACCCAGGGCAATGTTACCGCTACATCCGTAGAGGATGCCAACGGCAACAAGTACACGGAGACAAAGAACCGTTACGACAGTTATTATATGACTGCCGACGGTGACAAGTACACGTTCGCAAAGCGTGACGTGAACCTTTGGAGTGACCGTGCATCTGCATTCGTACCTCTCCGCTATACGGCAAACTTGCAGTATGAGGGAGCGGCAAACGGTGTGGTTACATCCGAGGCATGGAATGAGTACTACCTCAATGGCTATCATGGTGAGTTGAAGTCCTACAAGTACAGCGACAAGGGAAGCCTTGGCGAGGACGGAAACGGAAAGTTTGACTATGCAACCGCCATTAAATACACGGACAATGCAGCGAAGCATATCTTCGGACTTCCTGTTGATGTGACTGTTACAGGCGGTGACGGCTCACTCTATCACCATGTGACGGCGAAGTATAATACCAACTACGCCAACCACATCACCCAGATTACGCAGCAGTTGAATGACGGTGCGGCAGTTACTGATTACAAGTACGACTCTTACGGCAACATCATCCAGAAGACTCTCCCTGCCAACGGCAAGGGACAGCGTATGTGGTACAAGTACCGCTATGAGCCTGAGATGAACATGTATGTTGAGCGCATTGACGATGCGTGGGGCTACCGCAGCGAGCAAGGCAATTTTGACTATCGCTATGGCATTGCCAAGGAGCATCGTGACCTCAACAACTTCTACTATGAGACTGATGTTGACGACCTCGGTCGCATTACTGGCGTGCGTGGTCCAAATGAGTTGGCTACAGGCGTGCCTTATGCCATCGCCTTTGAGTATCAGCCTTTGGCTACCTTTGGTGAGAGTGGCATTACCGCTCCTGCATACGCCGTGACTAAGCACTACGACATCCAGCACCCTAACGACGACTTGGAGACCGTTACGTTCGTTGACGGTTTCGGAAGAGCCGTGCAGGTGAAGAAGGACGGTGTTGTGACAAGTGCAGCAAAGGGCAACTCTGCCAAGGATGAGAACGTGATGATAGTCAGCGGAAGAAACGTGTATGACGCTTTCGGACGTGTGGCAAAGGCATTCTATCCTACAACGGAAGGAAATGGATCGAAATCAACGTTCAACAAGTCATTTGACAATGTATCTCCAACGGTTACTGTTTATGACGTGCTCGACCGTGCTACCTCAGTGACATTGCCGGACAACTCTACGACAACTACGGCATATACTGTTGACAACGGCAGTCATGCACTTGTTACAACCGTAACAGACGCACTCCATAATGTGCAGGCTACCCATACCAATGGCAGTGGCAAGACCTTGAAGACCATCCAGAAGAGCGGTCCTGACGGTGAGATTACCACCTCGTTTGAGTATGACGGCATACAGCGCCTTGTTCGTGTTACCGACACGGAGGGCAATGTGACGACCTCTACTTACGACATGGGTGACCGCCGTACTGAGGTGAACCATCCTGCAAGCGGCATCACCAGTTTCACTTATGATGCGCTCGGCAATGTGCTGACCAAGCAGACTGCCAACCTTGCAAAGGAAGGCAAGTTCATCACCTACGATTACGACTATCAGCGTCTGACGGGTATCAACTACCCAGACCACCCGGAGAATAACGTGAAGTATTACTATGGTGGTCGCAACGCTTCTCAGAACCGTATTGGCAGATTGATGCTCCGTGAGGACGGAACGGGTGCCATTGAATACTTCTATGGAAAGATGGGTGAAGTAACAAAGACCCGCCGCACGATGATTGTGCCTAACCAGGCGATAGCAACCTACGTGACGCAATGGACTTATGACAGCCACAACCGTCTGTTGGAGATGATCTATCCTGATGAGGAGAAGATTACTTACTCTTACAATCTCGGTGGTCAGCTTGAAAAGGTTCATGGCTACAAGTCATACGGCTACGACTATGTAAGCAAGATTGGCTATGACAAGTTCGAGCAGCGCACATACTTGAAGTACTGCAACGGTGCTGAGACCTTCTACACCTACGACCCACAGCGTCGCAGATTGCAGAACCTCACTGTGAATAGTGGTGGCAACACCATTATGGATAACGCTTACACTTACGATGCGGTGAGCAATGTGCTCAGCGTGGTTAATGGTGCGTCAGTTCCACAGAGTGGAAAGGCTGGCGGACAGATGGCGCATACCTATACATACGATGCTCTTTATCGCCTTGTCAGTGCAACTGGCACTTATACTGGTGCTGACAACAAAACTGCAAGCTACACTCTTGCGATGGGTTACGACAATATGCACCGTATCACATCGAAGCGTCAGATTCTCACGCAGAACAATGTGCAGTTCAACGGTACATTGAATGCAGGTTATGATTTGTCATACACCTATGGAACAGAGACAGGCAAGAAGTTCCAACTCGCCAATGTGAAGGATGTGAACTACCGCACAGAGGAAACTCCTTCGGAGAGTGAGAATGTGAACAACAGTCATGCCTACGAGTATGATGCCAACGGAAACCTCATTTATGTCAATACAAGCCGTACAAAGAAGGATGGCGTGGCTGACGAGAAGACCGCAGAGCGCAAGCTTAAATGGGATGAGGAGAACCGTCTCCTTGCTTCTGACGATAATGGCTTTGTGACAAACTACTGGTATGATGCTGACGGTGAGCGCACAGTGAAGACTTCTGGCGAAAGTGACCAAGTTTATGTGAACTCAGAGTTTGCCGGAGGTCGCACGAACACCGCCAAGTTCTCGTTGTATGTATCTCCTTACCTCGTTGCCAACCAAGGTGGACGCTACACCAAGCACATCTATATCGGTAGTCAGCGCGTTGTTTCCAAGATTGGCGACTTTGACTCTTACGGTTCTGACCCACGCCGCATCCAGTATGCAGGTAGTGAGACTGATGGCTTGTCTGTTGATTATAAGGTAAAATATACTCAGCAGTTGCAGGTTATCAAGGATAATTATGCAACCTTTGCAGTGCCGTACAATGGCGAGGACAACAACGATTATGTCGATGGCAAGGGCTTCTGCTGCAATGACGGCAGCTTGGAGGCTGCTCAGACACGAGCTTTAGCGAGAGCTGCAAAGAATAACTTCCAAGAAGGCGACGCATACGAGAAGTTGCAGTTCTACTACCACCCAGACCATTTGGGTAGCAGTAGTTACATCACTAATCTTGACGGTGAGGTGGTGCAGCATATCGAGTATGTACCTTTCGGTGAAGTGTTCGTTGAGGAGCGAAACAACATTTGGAATACGCCTTATCTTTTCAATGCGAAGGAATTCGACGAAGAGACAGGATTGTATTACTATGGGGCGAGGTACTATGAGCCACGTTTAAATGTGTGGATGTCTCCAGATCCGTTAGGTGAAGTCTTTCCGAATTCGTCATCTTATAGATATGGAAAGAATAATCCGTTGAAATTCAATGATCCAACAGGTCTATTTGACACCGAAGCCGAGGCTCAGAAATATTCTGATAAAAAATTTCCTGGCGCAGAGGTACATCAAGATATCCAAACACGACAATGGTTCGTTTCTCTTAATGAAGACGCAACTGCTGCATACACGTCTGGCTCTGTCCTTACACGTGATTTTGGTCCTGACAAAGAAATTGCAAGTATGTTAGGTGCTGTAAATATTAGTGTTGGAGCATTATCTACCTATATGGTATTTGAAGGGAAATATTATAAATGGAATGAAATATGGCATCAAACGAAAACAAAAGGAACAGCTTGGCGTTGGCAAAATCGATGGAATAAAAATTTCTCCGTTATAAATCGAGAGAAACAAATTCTAACAGTAGCTAAGGCTCGGAATATTTCGACCAAGCTTACGCATGCAGGAGCTGTTTTGATAGGAGCTGATATACTCCTTTCTGGAGAGATTAAGCCTTCACATTTAATAAATGGAGCTATGCTTGGTGTTTCAACAACTGGTGTTGGAACTATTATTGCGGGAGTATGGTTTATAGCAGACTATGGTACAATGGGAATTAATTATATTTTTACAGGAGAAGCTAAAGGCATAAGTGATATGATTGATGAATCTATTGGAACCTATGAATTATATGAAGGCATCTATTAATTAACAAGTGGTGTCTCACGATTGTGAGACACCACATAATAACATTTTAATTATGTCAATAAAATTCCCTATACTTAATATTTCCTTAAGTAATTTAAGTTCACAGGATTTGGAAGAAACCCATATTGGAGACTTATGGGATTATCCTGGCGATAATAGTATCTTTGAAGAATACTACAATAATCAAAAATATGTTGACCAAAGTGGGCATATATTTAAAATAATAGGAAAAAGAAAATCAAATTTTATAAATTCAATAATCCATTTTAATAAAAAAGAACTGATATTTGAGGATTGTGGTGAGACTATTAGCTTCTCTGTATTGAAAGATTTTTTAATCAATAGATACAATTCATTAGATGATAATTTTGCTAAGTCGGTTCTGATTAGATTAACAAAACAATCAAAAAATATCACGGATTTAATTGGGTAAACGTAAAAACATAGCCCATTTTTGAGGTAGTGTAATATAAACTGTGTTAGGCTATAATATTATAGTTTAACACAGTTTTATTATTTCCTTTAGTCTTTCTTCTTTAGAATAGAGTATTTCCTATCCTCTTTTTGGGGTTCATTGCCGAACGAATCCATCAGAATAATATGGTTGGTATCCCTCACCTTATAAAATATATTGTCCCCACTTGAAGGAAGCACAAGCATCAATATGTTGCCGTCAAGCACTTGGAAAGTACCTCTTGACTTTTCCTGCTCGTTCTGCTTTTCTTTGAATGTCTGTATCAACAGGTAGGAAACTCTTGCCATCCTTTTTCGATTAAGTCTCACAATCTACACTTTGTCGGCTTTTGGCTTTCTTACCAATGGTTATTATTCAATAATGGCTCTTTTTCTGACGATATGCTGTTTTTACCAAGAATTTACATAAAAGTTGTTATAATATATATAAATATTCGTCTTTGATACTTCCTGCCATTATCTTTGCCGATTAAAAATGTTAGTGCAAAGCAATAATGAAGTAATAGAAACGTAAAAAGTAAACAACATGGAACGCAAAGAACAGACCGGGCATATCTGTAGATGGATGGCTTTAGGCATCATGACTGCCATCGTCATCGTAGGATGTACCATTGTAATCGGCCTATTTGAATGGCGCGACAGAAAGGAGATTGAGTGTAGAAATGCAGAACTGCATCAGTGGCGAAAGAATGTGCATGACTTAAACTTGCACATAACGGAATTGTCACTGCTTGGTGAAATGGTTGCGGATTGGGACTCAACAGATGTAAATGAGTATCATTCGCTTCGATTGGAAGTGGACAGTATGCTTCAAGGCATCGCAGATATTTGTCTGCAAGAAGATTCTGATACGATCTGCCATCTTCTTGCAGAAAAGGAACAGCTCCTTCTGGATATAAAGGATGCTATGCAGGATCTGAATGCCACTCAAGAAAAGCTGACCGCAGAAGTTCCAAGAATTGTAGAGCAGAATAAGACTGAAAGCAAAAGACTTTCAGCTATGCCACAGCAGGCAAAGCCAAAGAAGCAAGGTTTCTTCAGCAGATTGTTCGGCAAGAAAGAAAATGCAGTAACAACAGACAACCGTTTAACCCAAACTGAAAAGATGCTCACCAATCTAAACCAAACGGTTGTTGCTAAACATCACCAGCAAAGCCGTAAGGTAGTGGAGATATTGGATAGTCTTGGAAACAGAAATGAAGGTATCAATAAGCAGTTGCAAAGAGTAATCAGCATAGCTGATGAGAATGTGGATAAAGGCATCAAAGTTCGTGAGCGACAATTCGCAGACTTGGAAGGCAATTATACTTATTATTATATAGGGATGATAGGATTGTTGATATTGGTGTTTTTCGTATTATTCCTATTGGTATGGCGATTCGCATTCAAGACACGTAAGAGCAAGGAAGAAACAAGAAAGGTGATGCTGACAGTAACGCATGAGATGCGCAGTCCTTTGTCTGCCATCAAGGATTATGCTCGCAAGATTAGCGGACTTGATGATGCTACGGATGAAAGCAAACGATATGCGGACTTGATTGTTGACACATCGAAAGGCTTGACTTCTATGATAGACAGTTTCCTGGTTTACTCCAAATTAGCGAATGGAAAGGCGACCGTCAAGGAACGCCCTTTCCGTATGATGGACATTGCCGAGCAATTAAAGATGGAGTATGAACCCTTTGCTGCGAAGAAACAACTGGAATTGAGCGTCAACAATAAGGCAGATGGTGTTGTCAATGGAGACAAGGAAAAGGTGCTTACAATAGGACGCAATCTGCTTTCCAATGCCATCAAATATACGGGAAAGGGTGAGATAGTATTGTCCACAACCTATAAGAATGGTGTGTTCATGCTAAAGGTTAAGGATACAGGAACAGGATTGGACGACAAGCAACAAAAGCAAATCTTCAAGGAATTTGCAAGATTGGGAAATGCGGTCACCCAACCGGGATTTGGTTTGGGACTTTCCATTGTCAAGAACCTCGTTTCACTGATGAAAGGAAAAATCGATGTGTCCAGTCACCAAGGGCTTGGAAGTATCTTTACCATTAGTCTTCCTATGGCTGCAGCCGAAAAGCAGAATGTGGAACCAATCCATTATAGAACGAAACGACAAGATTCGTTTACTGTCATTGCCATTGATGATAGCCATGTGCAACTGAGTACCATCCGTGAGGCGTTTGCATCAAACGGCATCGTATGTGACACTTGTAATAATGCCACGGATTTATTGGATATGATGCGCAAAAAATCTTATGATCTGCTGATAACGGATTTGAAGATGGCTGAAGTGAATGGTATCGAGATTTTGGAAATGATGCGTATGGTGAACGTGCGTAACTCCAAGACCATTCCTGTTGTCGTTATGACAGCAGCACCAAATGTGAGTGAGCAAGAACTGCTTGATGCAGGATTTGTCGCTTGCCTGTTCAAGCCGATGTCTGACAAGGATTTGATAAACACTGCAAGAAAGTGTGTGAACGGTAAAATAGCAGAAAAACAAATAGACTTCTCTATGTTGCTGACCTACGGCAATGAAAAAGAGACTTTGGAGAATTTCGTAAAGGAAATGACTGATACATTGGGCAGTATCCGTAATGCAGCCCAAGAGGAGAACCGCAAGAAAATGTCCGATGCCATTCACCACGCAAGAAGCTCGTGGATGATGGTACAATCTGACGAGTCTTTGAACCATCTCTTTGACCTGATTGAAGATTCTACATCATCAGACGACGTTATCAACCAAGCGGTTGAGGATGTTTTCGCACATGGTGAGGCAATCATCAAAACCGCACAAAAGAAAATTGAGGAGGTAACAGCATGAAGAAAGTAATAATCATTGAAGACAGCCCGACATTTTGCAATATGTTGGGCAAGAAGTTGGAAGCGAAGGGATGGAAAACAATCTTATGCTACAATTACAGAGATGGTCTGAAAGCTGTGAGGGAATCCTCTGAATGGGATGTTGTCATTTCGGATATGCGCTTGGGGAATGATAACGGCATCGACCTGTTGGAATGGATGCGTAGTAACGGCTACCAGAATCCATTTATCATCATGACATCTTACGATGAAAGCATGAGTGCCGTGAGGACTATGAAATTGGGAGCGGAAGATTATATACCGAAGAAATTGTTGCTTGATGTAGTTTATGAACGTTTGGAAGAAATCATAGACAAGCAGAAACGACTCGTCGAGTTGAATAACAAGATTGTTTACCGCAAAAGTGAGAAGTTTCGCCGTATATACAAAATGGCAGAATTGTTTGCTAAAAGCGACATGGCTGTTATGATTTTGGGCGACAACGGAACTGACAAAGAACATATAGCGGAAAAGATACATCTGCAAAGCAAAAGAGCCGACAAACCTTTTGAGGTAGTAGATTGCGGTACGCTTTCTGCGGAACTTGCCGTTTCCGCTCTCTTCGGACATGAGAAAGGTGCATTCACAAGTGCAGACGCAGCAAGAAAAGGTTACTTTGAATTGGCTGCTGGAGGTACGCTGTTCTTGGACGAGATAGGCAACCTGCCAAAAGACGTACAGGCGATGCTGCTGCGTGTGTTGCAATCCAAGAGCTACCGACCATTGGGAGCTACAAAAGATAAAGTGGCTGATGTGCGCATTATTGCCGCCACCAACGAAAACCTGCAAGAGGCAGTTCGGGAAGGACGATTCAGAAGCGACCTGTATTATCGACTTCACGAAGCGGTTATTGAGATTCCACGGTTGCGGGATTGCAAGGAAGATATTATGCCATTAGCTAACTTCTTCCTGAAACTATATGATAGGCATACGGACAAAGAAATAAAATGTATCAGTAAGGAAGCGCAAAGGGCACTTGTAAGCCATACATGGCCAGGCAATGTGCGTGAGTTGAAATCATATATCATGCGAGCTATGCTGTTATGCGAGAATGAGATAATAGATGTCGAGGACTTGCAGTTGTCACAATCGGCATTGACAGAAGAGGCTTTGGACTTTGATGAACAAGAACGCAAGATCAATCGAGAGCGTATCTTGTGGGCTTTGAAGCAATGCAATGGCATCAAGCGTGATGCGGCAAAAATGTTGGAAATGAGCCATACTACATTCTATGCCCGTATGAAAGAGTATGGTATTCCTACTAATAAGTTGTAACGGTATAAGAACCGTGTAAGGAAGATTGGACGAGTGTCCGGTTTTCCTTACACTATTTCTGCTTGCAATTTCCTCGTGAAAATCTTATTCTCTTGATAAAGTTGCTGATTATCAGGAAATATCATCATCCAATTGTTTAGTCTGTCTTGGAATGGCATAGGTATTGGACTGATAAATGGTGTGCGCACGAATACATCAAATTAGTACAAACCCATAAAAGAGACAGCAACATGGAATACAACATATTGATAGAGACTGATTTTTTCAACTTGCTGAATGCAGGTCATAAGAACAAAGGTGGTAACACTTTGGAGAACTCATATCGTGAGTTTATCAAGGTTGTGGTTGATTTATGCAGCACCAACGTGAAGCAAGCGGTCTTTGCACTGTCATACGCAGAGACCGAGCTTGACTTTCATCTGTCAATGCCCCATATAAAGGATTGTTTGGGAACCGTAGGCTTGTATGTGCGCAAAGCAATTGCATTTGTCCGAAGGATGCAAGAGCATGTGGCAGCAACATATCATCTTCATGTGACCACATCCACTTCAGAAGCCTCTCCGCCAGTATCATCAGAATCAAAGCCATTAGTAAAATGGACTGGCAATGCCGTTGACCTTGTAGAAATGGTATATGGCATCTGCGTAATGGGAAGCGTGAACGATGGCGATGTGAAGTTCAAGGACTTGGCGCAAGCCATGTACCAGTTCTTTGGTATCAAAGCCAAGGACTGCTATCGTTTCTATACCGACATCAGAAGACGCAAGAACCATAGCCGTACTTACTTCCTTGACAGAATGCAGGAGAAGTTGAACGACAAAATGCGAAAGGATGATGAATTGGAAAGAATGAGACGATAAAAAACGATAAATCCCATATATGTATGCAGGGGCGAGTAACTGAAAAGGACAATTCCTAAAAGTTACTCGCCTTATTGTTTATTTCTGTATGAGATGCTTTAAGCTCTCGTCACCAGTGATGCGCTCCAGCTCGTCCTTGACAATCAGCTTGACATCTTCCTTGATTTGGTTGTAGTTGTCCTGAATGGCTTGCTTCATGCAGTCGTTGCCATCCGCATCCTTGAAGTCGTTGATGATGGGGATAGGCTGATAATGGCTTTCCTCTCGCTTTACCTTGTCGGTGTCAACGACAATCTCGGCATGGAAGATCTTCTGCTCTATGCGCTCGGTGAAGTTGTCGGAAACAGAGCCGACAAACATACCTTGGGTGAGTCCGCTAATCTTGCTTGGCGGAATGAGACTGTCCATCTGGGTATTGATGGATGTAGAGACATCCTGACGGTTGATGGAAATAGACTGGCGCTTTTGGAGTACTTTTCCAAAACGCTCGGATAAAGTCTTGGCGGTCTCGCCAACGACCTGTCCGCTGAAGATATTACCAACGGTATTGATAACCACCTTTGCCTCCTTGTCTCCATAATCGCGAACCAACTGCGAGAAGTCCTGGAAGCCCAAGCAGACGGCAACCTTGTTGCTTCGTGCCGTAGCAATCAGATTATCCAAGCCCTTGAAATAGATGGTCGGCAACTCGTCAATGATAACGGATGATTTGAGTTGTCCCTTCTTGTTGATGAGTTTCACGATGCGGCTGTTGTACAAGCCAAGTGCCGCACCATAAATGTTCTGACGGTCGGGATTGTTGCCGACACATAGAATCTTCGGTTCTTCGGGATTGTTGATGTCGAGTGTAAACTCGCTTGCGGACATCACCCAGTAGAGTTGTGGTGAGATCATTCGTGACAGCGGAATCTTTGCGCTTGCAATCTGCCCCGCCAACTGCTCCATCGCCCCACCTTGCCATGCGTCCATGAATGGAGAAAGGTAATTTTCAAGTTCGGGATAGCTCGTCAGTATCGGAAAGACATCCTCGTATCTGCGGTTGAGCAATTCGATGGCATGGGGAAAGGTACAAAACTTTCCGTTCTTGTAGATTCTTAGGTACCAGATGATGGCAGCAAAGAGGATTATCGGACTCTCCACAAAGAAGTCGCCCTGCTTCTGCACCCAAGTCTTATTGAGGTTGAGCATTATTGTATATGCACTTTCGTAAGCATCGGAAATGTCACTCATGAAATCAGGGTGAATGGGATTGCAGCGATGACTTCTGCGAGGATCGTCAAAGTTGATGACATAGAACTGGGGCTTGACCTTATATCCATTCTGATGGTTCATCATGTGGTTGTAGGCAATCGTCGAAAGGTCGGAAAACTTGAAATCATAGATATACATTGAATACCCCTTCTCTATCTGCTGTTTGATGTAGTTGTTCACTACAGCAAAGGACTTACCACTACCCGGTGTACCTAACACGATGGTCGCTCGGAACGGATTGACCACGTTGATCCATCCTCTCTGCCATTTCTTCTTGTAATAGAATCGTGTTGGCAGATTGACGGAATACTCGTTCTCCATGAGTTTGGTCTCCTGCATGAAACTCTCGTTCTCATTATTGAAGACATCCTCCATGAGGTTGTGTTTCAAGAGTCTGCTCATCCAGAGTCCTCCCATCAACAGGCAGATATAACCCGCTGTCATTGTAAATATGTACAGCGTGGCATTGCCCAAATTAGATATAGGCAACAATAATATCCACCAGTTGAGGAAGAACAAGAAGAAGCCAACAGCAAGAACCGTCCAAATCCTGTTCCAACTCATCTTTTCCGCTTTCACGCCCTTGGTTCCCAGACATGAGAGTGCCAGGAGCAGAAGCGAAAACAGCTTGGTATAGAGAATGGAATGAAACAAACCACCTGTACGGTTGAAGTTGATCAGGATTCTGTCAACCACCCCGATTGTCACTCCCCACATACGCATTGCCTCGTAGCAATACCAATATACATTCATAATTGCGAGTATTATACTCACAGCACGGAGAAAATCCATGATTTTTCCCAATGCTCTCAAATCGTCTTCTTGTGCCATTGTTTTTCTGTCTTGAAGTTATACCTTGATAATACGATTAAAGGTTTCTCCCTTTTCGCTTCTTTTTCTTTCTGCGTAACTCTCTATCGAATGCTGCTTCCTGTGCCTCGTTGGAAGAACCATTCCCTGCCATAAGTCCAAGACCGCTGCCGTACTCATCGAACAAGCCAGAACCTTGAAGTTCCTGCTCCAAGCCAGAGTCTTCTTCTTTTGGAATGGTAAGCGGTATTGGCTGCTCATTCTCGTAAGGTAAGGAGAAGTGCTCCTGCAGGGCATTGGCAGAAAGATTCGTTCCAAGCCTTGAACCATTGAACACGCTTTGGGTGCGGTGGTCAATGAATGTTGCTCCGTAGATACGGCCGTCAGCTGTATGGCGGAAAACAACATCAATGCCCTTTGCTTTCAGCAGTTCAACGAACTTATCCTTATGGTACGTCTGCTTCAACACTGCCTCCACACTATGTTTGGTCATCTCGGAGAGTTTCTTGTCCTCCTTGAACTTCTTGGCTGAATAAGCGAACCGCTTTTCCATCGCCTCCACACCGACAGACTTATCTATCTTGGAAGCCTTAAAAGGATTTCCCACTTTGTTGCCCTGTCCGTCCGTGGCAGAATAGACGAAACCATGATACTCACGACCGCCAACTTCGCCTCTGACCTCCTCCAAGGATATATTATATAAGGAAAGAAGTGCACGGTATTCGCCTAAGGACTGGAACCTGTAGGTAGCGCAGAGAGATTTTACTGTATTGGCAACCTGCTTCTTCACATTGCCTTGGCTTACATCCACCTTGCGGAGTGGATTGTCTGCCTGGCGTTGCTTGCGGTCTGCCTTGTGGAGACTGTACTTCTCCTCCAAGTCACGGGTGATAGCCTTGCTCCTATGATGGTTGTATCGGCTATCCAAACACTTGCCGTTTTCATCCACTCGGATGGTCACGATGTGCATGTGATGACGGTCAATGTCCTCATGCTTGTAAACCATGTATGGCTGGTTGCCATATCCCA
>ERZ1023884.112-NODE-112-length-16407-cov-67.944166_pt1 | contig 16407 bp, 9 predicted proteins | sample MGYA00380394_ERZ1023884 | MGnify/ENA primary metagenome ERZ1023884 (study PRJEB33179, sample SAMN07449001) | human gut metagenome | biome: Human-gut; feature: Human associated habitat; material: Faeces | host: Homo sapiens | place: India: Bhopal | collected... | reverse complement strand
TTATCTCCCTTAGTTACGAAAATATCTCCGAAGGTTATGAAATTATCTCCGAAGGTTATGAAAATATCTTTCGGAGATATTCTCCTGTTATAGTCCTGTATATTTTCTGATAGCCTTGATGAATGTATCGCCATATTTATTGAGCTTGAATTCTCCGATACCACTGATCAGGCTCATGGCATTCTTAGTGGTAGGTTTCATTCTTGCGAGTTCATGAAGGCTCTTGTCGCTGAGTACGATATATGGAGGATAACCCTGTTCGTCGGCAAGGTTCTTGCGTATCTTTCTGAGGTGTTCAAAGAGCCCTTTGTCTTCCACGCCTTTCGAGTCTTCCTGGAAGATGACACGTTCGGCATGCACCTCAGGAATGAGATTTCCCGGCTGGGCGATGGCGCCCTTCCTGTTGCGTACCGTTTTCTTTGGGCGGGTGGCTTTATCATCTTTTTCGATATAAGCCAGCGAAACATGATGTTCTCCCTTCAGTACCTTCCAGCCTAAATCGGTAACCTTCATGTAGTTGTGGTTGTTGTAGGCAATCTCGAAGAATCCCATCTGTAGCATCTGCAGCAGATAAGCATTCCAGTCCTTAGATGTTGTATCCCTGCCCACACCGAAGGTTTTCATCTCGTTGTATTTGTTTTTCACAACGGCAGAAGAATGCATGCCTCTCAGAATCTCGATGCAGGTACCTACTGCAATATGCTCACCCGAACGGACCACGGCACTCAGGGCTTTCTGGGCTCTGATGGTGCCGTCGAAGGTGCGTGGAGGATTCTTGCAAACATCACAGTTGCCGCAGTTGCAGGATGATGTCTCGCCAAAATAATTCAGCAGAATGCGTCGTCGGCATACTCTCGATTCGGCATATTCCTCCATGCGGCGCAGTTTCTCCATATTCACATCACGCTGTCCGCTTTCTTCACAGAAAGAACGGAGGGTGATGATGTCGGCAATCGAATAGAACAGCACGGTATCTGATGGTGCTCCATCTCTTCCGGCTCTACCTATTTCCTGATAGAAACTCTCGATGCTTTTAGGCATATTATAGTGGATTACCCAGCGCACATTACTCTTGTCGATGCCCATTCCGAAAGCGATGGTGGCACATACCACCTGAATCTGGTCCATCTTGAACCGCTCCTGTACTGATGCTCTGGTCTGGGCAGTCATTCCGGCGTGATAGGCTGCGGCATTGATACCCAGATCGATAAGTTCCTGAGCTACCATTTCGGTGTTCTTGCGGGAGAGACAGTAGATGATGCCTGCTTCTTCCGGATGATTACTGATGAAGCGGGTGATGTATTGGAGCTTTGCCTTTTTGGTACTCTCCTGTCTTACGGTGAGGGAGAGGTTGGGGCGGTCGAAACTGCTTACGAACGTCTGCCCATTGAGATGAAGCTGGCGTATGATATCTTCGCGTGTTATCTTGTCGGCTGTGGCTGTGAGCGCCATCACCGGGACATTGCGGAAATTCTCGTGCAGCATACCGAGTTGCGAATACTCCGGACGGAAATCGTGTCCCCACTGGCTGATGCAGTGGGCCTCGTCAACGGCAAAGAGCGAAATCTTGATGTTGCTGAATAAATAAGGTATCTCGCTGATGAGTTTTTCGGGCGAAACATAAAGGAGTTTCAGTTCTCCCTTCTCGCATCGGCGTCGGATGATAAGTTCATCGGTCGTGTCGTTTCCGCTGTTCAGTGCCTCAGCCGGGATACCGTTTGCCTTGAGCGCCTCCACCTGGTCGTGCATCAGACTGATGAGCGGTGAAATGACCACAGCGGTACCTTCCATTGCTAATGCGGGAACCTGGTAGCACAGACTCTTTCCACCACCAGTCGGCATGAGAACCAGACAGTCGTGTCCCTGCATTACCTCTCTGATAATCGCTTCCTGGTTGGGGCGGAAGGAATCGTATCCAAAATAGCTTTTTAATATCTCGTTTATCTGCATGATTGCCGTTTTATGTTTTCTGCCTTTACCGGCATGTTTTTGTCTTGATTTTCATGCAAAGGTAATGAATAATCTGCATAAATAAAAGTTTTCTCCAAGAAAAAGTGCATATTTCAAGTAAAAAACTTTGCAAAGAGCGAAAAACAGGAGGAAAAGTTTGGTATGTGGAAAAAATGTATTACTTTTGCATGGTAAAAACAGATAAAAATGGCAAAATGTAATGTAAACACTCAAGAGCGATTTGCCGATATCCAGATGCTCCGTTATGAGCTGAAGGGTTTCGAAAACCTGTCGCTCACACAGAAAATTTATATTTATTGCTTGTCGAAGGCAACCCTCTTGGGACGTGATATCACCTTCGACCAGCAGGGCAAATACAACCTGCGCATCCGTAAAACCCTGGAGGCTGTATACCGTCATTACGAGGGTAATCGGGAAAGCGAAGATTTCAAGGCTTTCGAAGTTTATCTGAAGCGTGTCTGGTTTGCCAGCGGCATCCATCATCACTATGGATGTGAAAAGTTTGTGCCAGGATTTTCAGAGGAATCTTTCTATGAGATGGTTGGGGCGATAGCCGATGAATACCTGCCTCTTTCCAAGGGACAGAGCAAGGAAGACCTGTTGGGCATTCTGGTGCCTGTCATCTTCAATCCGGAAGTCATGCCTAAGCGCGTGAATCAGACGGATGGCGAGGATCTGGTACAGACTTCAGCCTGCAATTTCTATGAGAATGTTTCTCAGGCAGAAGTAGAACGTTTCTATGCCAGGATGAAGGAAGAGGGCAACGAACAGGCACCTTCGTATGGACTGAACTCTAAACTGACCAAGCGTAATGGTGAACTGGTGGAGCTGAAATGGACAGAAGACGGCCTCTATGGCGCAGCTATCAAGGAGATTGTTTCCTGGTTGCTCCGTGCTCAGAAATATGCAGAAAATGAGGAACAGAAACATCTCATCGATCTCCTGGTGAAGTATTACCGTACAGGCGATCTCAAGGATTTCGACCGTTACAGCATCGCCTGGGTGCAGCAGCACGAGGGAATGATTGATTTCATCAACGGATTTATCGAAGTATATGGCGATCCGCTCGGACTGAAAGGTACTTGGGAAGGCATCGTAGAATATAAGGATCTTGAAGCAACGAAGCGCACCCAGACCATCAGTCAGAATGCCCAGTGGTTTGAAGACCATTCACCTGTAGACCCACGTTTCCGCAAGCCGGAGGTGAAGGGTGTTACAGCCAATGTCATCTGTGCTGCGATGTTGGGTGGCGAAGAGTATCCTGCTTCTGCCATCGGCATCAATCTTCCGAATGCCAACTGGATTCGTCAGGAATATGGTTCTAAGAGTGTGACCATCGGTAATCTGACCGAGGCATATAACAAGGCTGCTCAGGGCAATGGTTTCCGCGATGAATTCGTTATTGACGAGGATACCATCAGTCTGATGAATCAGTACGAAGATATTACAGATGATTTGCATACCGACCTGCATGAGTGTCTGGGACATGGTAGCGGACAGCTCTTGCCTGGTACCGACCCTGATGCACTGAAGGCGTATGGCAGTACGATAGAAGAGGCGAGAGCCGATCTTTTCGGACTCTATTATGTAGCCGACCATAAATTGGTAGAACTGGGTCTGACTCCGAATGATGAGGCATACAAGGCTCAGTATTATGGTTATCTGATGAACGGTCTGCTCACCCAGACCATCCGCATCAAGGAAGGCGACAAGATAGAGGAAGCCCACATGCGCAACCGTGCGCTGATAGCCTGGTGGGTGATGGAACATGCCGAGGGTGCTGTGGAACTGGTGAAGATGGATATGAACTATGCTTCTGCCGAGGATGCTTTGAAGGACAGTGAGGGCAATATCATTACGACGAAGACTTATGTGAAGATTAATGATTATGCCAAGCTCCGCCATCTCTTCGGCGAGTTGCTTGCTGAAATTCAGCGCATCAAGAGCGAGGGTGATTTCGAGGCTGCCCGCCAACTGGTTGAGAAGTATGCCGTGAATATCGATCCGGAATTGCACCGCGAGATACTGGCAAGATACAAGAAACTCAATCTCGCTCCATACAAGGGATTCATCAATCCGAAGATGACGCTGGAGATGGATGAAGAAGGCGAAATTACAGACGTAGTATTGGATTACGAGGAGAGCTATGTCGACCAGATGTTGCGCTACTCTGATGAATACGGAACGCTTTAGAAAGTTAATAGTTAAGAGTTGATAGTTTATAGGGCATTCTTGCTATACGGCAACCCTGCTATACGGCGAAGCCGCTATAAACTGTTAACTATAAACTTTTAAAATGATGATAGATAATAAGAACGAGGAATTTCCGATAGTAGATGAAATGGGCAATATCCTGGGCGCTGTTACCCGCGGTCATGCCCATGACGGAAGCAAGATATTGCATCCGGTTGTGCATCTGCATGTATTCAACAGCCGGGGTGATCTGTATCTGCAGCATCGTCCAGCCTGGAAGGATATCCAGCCGGATAAATGGGATACTGCCTGCGGCGGTCATGTTGATTTAGGCGAAAGTGTGAGTCAGGCATTGCATCGCGAGGTAAGGGAAGAATTGGGTATCACCGATTTTGAACCGGAATCTCTGGGACATTATGTCTTTGAGAGTCAGCGGGAAAAGGAACTGGTTTATGTACATCGCTGTGTATATGATGGCGAGGTGAAACCGAGCCAGGAAGAATTGGCCGGTGGCAGATTCTGGACCAAGGATGAAATCAGTGAAAACATCGGCAAGGGTGTTTTCACTCCGAATTTCGAAAACGAATACCAGAAGTATTTCATGTAACGCTGAAATTAGCCATAAAAATACGTCCCGACGTAGCATTTGCTGCATCGGGACGTATTTTTTTGTATGTCGGGACGCAGCAAATGCTACGTCGGGACGTATTTTCAGCAGGGTCGTGGCCTGTTTCTGACTGCGTCAGCAGAACCGTTAAATCTCGTAGATACCCTTGAGTGCGCCTCTTGCAATTTTCTCGAAATCTTCACCGAAGTCGCAGAAACGGAGAACCGCATTAGAGGCAGCATGTTTTATTCCCATGTTGTCACCCTGCAATGCAGTGGCAGCCTGATCCAGGAATTCGTTGATGCCACGCTCGTTAGGCTCTTTCCCATTGGCAAAAAGACGGGCAAGGAGCTGGAAACCTGCAATCTCGTAGAGTGGCTTGTCACTCGCTATCCACTGGTAGGCGATGACAGGCGCATAATCTACGTGCTGCAAAAGGTTGAAGGCAAGCATCTCTGCCATCTCCTGACTCTGTACCTGTTCCATCCATAAATCTGTGATTTCCGGAAGCATCTTATCGGCAGGCATGATGAGTGTAGCCAGAATCTTGCACTCCCGGATATCTTCCTTCCACAGTTCGATGGCGAGGTCATAGTCTTTACCATATTCCTCAGCCATCTTTTTCAGTTCATAGAATGGTACGCCCCAATTCAGTTTATATCCCAGTCCCTTATCGCGCATAGATTGCGATCCCGGACCGTTCATCAGCAAGCGGAAGCTTCGCTTGATAGTCATCAGTTTCTGATGTGTTTCTTCGTTCATTATATTTTGAGTAAACTATTAACTAAATTAAAGTTTCATTATTTTACAGAACATTCCTTCGAACTGTTCCTCTATATTTGCAGGTTTATGCTTGAAGATACCGAAGATGGCACTTCCGCTACCACTCATCGCTGCATATACGGCACCCAGGTTGTACAGCTTCTGTTTGATTTCAGCCAGTTCCGGGTGCATCTTGAAGATAGGTGCCTCAAAATCGTTGACAAGTTCCTCTTTCCAAGTCTCGATAGGCTGGCGTACAATGTCGCGGCAACATTTGGCTGGTGCCTGTGGGGTGATGGCTGCATAAGCCTCTTTGGTGCTGACGGCAATGTCATCGCGCTTCACCACAACCAGATGATAGCCCCTCAGATTATCGCCAGGACCACTTACCGGCATCAGTTCTTCGCCGATGCCTTCTGCATAGCAAGCAGTATCGCCATCCTCGGGGTCAGCAGAAATGAAGTAGGCGCAGTCTGCGCCCAGCTTGGCAGCGTATCTTTCCATCTCCGGATTACCGATGTTGAGGCGGAAACGCTCGTCAAGCAAACGAATCATGAAGGCAGCATCGGCAGAACCGCCACCCAAACCAGCCTGCGAAGGAATACGCTTCACCAGGTGAGCATGGATGCGTGGAATTCTGAAGTCGGCAGCCAGGAGATTATAAGCCTTTACAACGAGATTGTTCTGTTCGTCGCAATCCACTGCGTTACCTGTAATCTTCAGATCACAAGGAACATCGCTAGGGAATTCATCGCCCATGAGCTTGATTTCAAGTGCATCGGTCAGCGGAATAGGGTAGAACACCGTTTCAAGATTGTGGTATCCATCTTTCCGCTTGCTAACTATATTTAAACCAAGATTGATCTTGGCGCAAGGAAATGTAATCATAACTTTTCAGTTTAAAGGGTTCGTTACTATTTCTTTTTCTTTGCAAAGATACGGAAAAATATCTAACATGGTGCATCTTTTACAGGATTATTTTTATCAGTAGCATTAAAAATATTAAAATAAGCCCTGTTTTGCAATATCTTTTGTATCTTTGCAATTACAAATTATTAATAGATTATGAAAAAAGGAGATAAAGTCAGATTCTTGAGCGAAGTGGGTGGCGGAAAGGTTGCCGGCTTCCAAGGTAAAAATATTGTGCTCGTTGAGGATGAGGATGGTTTTGAGATTCCGATGCCTATCAACGAGGTGGTTGTGGTGGAGCAGGATGAATACTCCATGGGCAAGATGATTTCGGCTAAAATGGATGCGCAGCAGAAGGCTGAGGAGCATGCCAATACCGAACTGCATCAGGACTGCCGGAGTATCAAGGCCATCTTGAATGATCACGATGACGTGGATATGGATGTAGAGGAATATGATGCTGCCGACCGTGAGATAACCTTTGTGAAACCGGTTGAGGAACGTACGGGTGGCAACAAACTCAGTGCTTATCTCGCCTTTGTACCTATCAACATTAAGGACGTAACCAATACCCGTTTCGAGACCTATATGGTGAATGACAGCAACTACTATCTCCACTATACCTATCTCGTGGCTGAGGGAAATGCATGGACTCTGAAAGCAGAGGGAGAAATAGAACCGAACACCAAACTCTTCATCGAGGAATTCGGTCGTGAGGCTCTGAACGAGATGGAGCATATCGCCATCCAGATGATAGCTTACAAGAAGGACAAGCCATTCCTTCTGAAGCCGGCATCAGATGTTCAGTTCCGTCTCGATCCCGTGAAATTCTACAAACTTCATCTTTTTGAGGAGAACGATTTCTTCGAGACTCCAGCCTATCTCTTTACGATTGTAGAGAACGATGAAATAGCCCGTCCGTTGGTTATCGATTCCAAGCGTCTGAAAGAGCAGATGTATAAGGATGAGAAGGTTGTCGCCAACACCAGCAAGAAGAAGAGCAAGAAGGATGATGGTACCCTTGTGATAGATCTTCATGCAGATGAAGTGCTTGAAACAACTGCTGGAATGAATTCTGCAGATATTCTTCATTATCAGATGGATATCTTCAAGAAGACCATGGAGGAATATAAGAAAAAGAAGGGACAGAAAATTATCTTTATTCATGGAAAGGGCGAAGGTGTGTTGCGCCAGACTCTCATTCATGAGTTGAACTATCGCTATAAGAGTTGCACCTATCAGGATGCTTCTTTCCAGGAGTATGGCTATGGTGCTACACAGGTAACAATAAAGTAATTTATTATGAAGTACGGATTTATTAAGGTAGCTAGTGCCATCCCTGCCGTAAAGGTGGGTGATGTCATTTTCAATACCCAGCAGATAGAGGAACAGATAGCGCTGGCTGAGGGAAAGGGTGTAGAGATCATTACATTTCCGGAACTCTCTGTTACGGGCTATTCCTGTCAGGATCTCTTCCGTCAGCAGATGCTTCTTGAATCATCTGAGCAGGCGGTGATGATGTTGCTCGATTTCACACGCAAACTCGATATCATCTCTATCGTGGGTGCGCCGGTGATAGCGGGCGACTTGTTGCTCAATTGTGGTATCGTTATCCAGCATGGACAGATTCTCGGTATTGTACCGAAGACATATCTTCCAAACTACAGCGAGTTTTATGAGAAACGCTGGTTTGCCTCGGCTCAGGACCTGAGAGATTGCGAAGTCCGTTATGCCGGGCATAAGGTGAAACTGACGCCTGATGTTCAGATTTTTCAAACTTTCGATGGCGTACAGTTTGGTGTGGAAATCTGCGAAGATGTATGGGCTCCGGCTCCTCCTAGCAACAAACTGGCGCTAGCAGGAGCAGACCTGATTTTCAATCTTTCTGCAAGCGACGAACTCATCGGAAAACATCATTATCTGAAGAGTCTGCTCAGCCAGCAGAGTGCCCGTACCATGACCGGATATATCTACAGTTCCTGCGGATTCGGTGAGAGTACGCAGGATGTGGTTTATGGTGGAAATGCCTTGATTTACGAGAATGGAGTTTTACTTTCACAGAGTGAACGTTTCTCTATTGAACCGCAGATGGTTATCTCACAGGTAGATGTAGAGAAACTCCGCTCGGAGCGTCGTACGAATTCTACTTATGTAAATGCCCAGCGCAACATTAAATATTCTGTTCTCGGCGGTCAGTTCAATATCCGTAATATCGAAGCAGAACCAACCGAGAATGAACGCGATTTTGTGTTGGAACGTGAGGTGAATCCTCATCCGTTTATTCCTACCAGCAGCGATATGAATGCCTCTTGCGAGGAAATTTTCAATATCCAACTCATGGGACTAGCCAAGCGTATCGTTCATACCCATGCCAAGACCGTAGTAATCGGTATTAGCGGCGGTTTGGATTCTACGCTGGCCTTACTCGTTTGTGTAAAAGCTTTTGATAAACTCAAAATGAACCGAAAGGGTATCGTAGGTGTCACTATGCCGGGATTCGGAACCACAGACAGAACCTACAACAATGCCATCTCGCTGATGCAGAGTCTTGGTATTACCATTAAGGAAATCAGCATCGCCAAGGCTGTAACCCAGCACTTTGAGGACATCGGTCAGGATGCCAGTGTGCATGATGTGACTTACGAGAATTCCCAGGCTCGTGAACGTACCCAGATTCTGATGGATTTAGCCAATAAGATGGGTGGTATGGTTATCGGTACCGGCGACCTTTCAGAGTTGGCATTAGGATGGGCTACCTATAATGGTGACCACATGAGCATGTATGGCGTGAATGCCAGCATTCCTAAGACCCTGATCCGTCATCTCGTAAATCATGTAGCAGAGAGTGGGGTAGACGAACAGAGCCGCATCACTCTTCGTGATATCATCGATACTCCTATCAGTCCAGAGTTGATTCCGGCAGATGAGAATGGAAATATCAAGCAGAAGACGGAAGATTTGGTGGGACCATACGAACTGCATGATTTCTTCCTCTACTATTTCCTGCGTTTCGGTTTCCGTCCTTCCAAGATTTACATGTTGGCAAAGAAGGCATTTATTGATTCCGAACTGGAGCGTGTAAAGATCAGTGATAATGATCCTGACAGCTATGATGAGGAAACCATTAAGAAGTGGCTGAAGACCTTCGTGCGCCGTTTCTTCAATCAGCAGTTCAAGCGCAGCTGTCTGCCAGACGGCCCGAAAGTAGGTAGCGTAAGCCTCAGTCCTCGTGGCGACTGGCGTATGCCTAGTGATGCAGCTTCAGCCATCTGGCTGCAAGAGGCTGAAAACCTCTGAATTTGATTTCGGACAAGCCAAAAGTACAATATTCTTTACTATTTTCTGGCGCGCCCGTTATATTAATTATATACTCTTAAAGGGGCTGGATTTTGTAAATATTTGGTTTACAGAATCCAGCCTCTTTTTCTTAATATTTGTGAAATCGATTGCACAAAAATATCAGCAGAAAAGTGAAATATCTTGTTGGGCGGATAGAAATAGTTTGTAATTTTGCGGTGTAATTATTCAACTATTCAATTTTAAACTTAACAATTTCATTATGAAAAAACTTGCCGCAAAATTATGGGCGGTTTTAATGCTCATGTTGGTCTCCATGCAGACGATGGCTACAGACACGTTTACTAGCAATCGTACTGACTTCCGAGACGAAAGTATCTATTTTATGATGACCACGCGTTTCTACGATGGTGACACAGGAAACAATGTGCTCTGCTGGGATAACCAGTCAGAGCAGATCAAAACAAAAGACCCTTGCTGGCGAGGCGACTTCCAGGGTGTCATCGACAAGCTCGACTACATCAAGGCATTGGGTTTCACAGCTATCTGGATTACACCAGTAGTGCAGAACGCATCCGGTTACGACTACCACGGTTATCATGCCATGGATTTCCAGCATGTAGACTGCCGTTATCAGAGCAGCGATGGTAGCAAGGACGGTGACGCCATGTTCCAGGAACTCATTGACAAGGCTCACGAAAAGGGTATCAAGATTATCCTCGACATCGTGCTCAACCACACCGGTAACTTCGGTGAGCAGACACTCTGCAAGGAGTTTGACCGTAATACCGACTTGGAAACTCAGGCACTCATCAATGCTTGTATGATTCCTAACGAGGAGAAGTTGGGTTCCGACTACCTTACAAGTGTCCCTTATGAGCAGTATCAGCGTCGTCTTGGCTTGTTGAAGAACGTCCGTGGTAAGAACGAGGATGTTCACAACTACTGGCACCACTTTGGTGACTTCAACTGGGACTTTCCTAACCGCTGGTGGGCTCAGATTGCAGGCGACTGCGTCGATCTGAACACCGAGAACGACTACGTAGCAGATTATCTCGTAAAGTGCTACGGCAGCTTCATCAAGATGGGTGTGGATGGATTCCGTATCGATACTTCCGGTCACATCTCACGTTTGACATTCTGCAAGCAGTTTATTCCTCAGTTTACAGCCCTCGGTAAGAAGTATGAGGACAGGCGATTGAACAAGGCTCCTTTCTTCATGTATGGTGAGGTTTGCGCCCGTTACAGTGATGTCACATACCGTGGTCAGGATAACCTCTCTTGCTATTATTACACATGGGAGGCTCCACAGGACTTGCTCGACAAATGGGATGGCAGCCAGAAATACTGGGATACACAGGTGCTCTTTGATAAAGCCAATGGCGGTACAGGTGTGGATGATCATCAGATGGCTCTCTGTGAGTCAGACAATGCCCCAACACCAACAAGCGACAATACCTTTATGGTGAATGGTAAGTGGCATGAGCCAGACTATTCTCAGGCAAGTGGTTTCCATGTGATCGACTTCCCATTGCACTACAACTTCGGTAATGCTGCCGCTGCATACGGTTTGGCAAAGTCAGGTGACAAGAGATATAATGATGCTACCTATAATGTGGTATATGTTGATAGCCACGACTACGGTCCTCAGCAAACCAACGACCAATTCCGTTTCTCTGGTGATGATGCTCAGTGGGCAGAGAATCTCTCTCTGATGTTTACCTTCCGTGGTATTCCATGTCTCTATTATGGTTCTGAGGTTGGTTTCCGTCGCGGTGCTCCGATTGACAGAGGTCCTCACGGTCCTCTTTCAGAAACTGGTCGTGCTTACTTCGGTGGTTACCTCACTGGTGATGTAGAAGCCAAGGATTTCGGTGACTACAAGGCAACAGGTAATGTGGCTGCTACATTGAATCATGATGTCGCTCAGCACCTCATCCGTCTGAACAAGATTCGTCAGGCTGTTCCAGCTTTGCGTAAGGGTCAGTGGACCGACGATGGTTGTACTCCTGCCAAGGGTGGTATCGCCTTCAAGCGTGCTTATAAGAATGACAGCTATGCACTCGTAGCCATCAATGGTGGTGCAACATTCACAGATTGCCCTGATGGTACTTATACCGACGTGGTAACAGGCAAAACATACACTGGTTCTACTATCACCGTTGACGCTCCTGCTACTCAGGGTCAGCTCCGTGTTCTCGTGAAGGACTGGAAGGGTGGCAAGATCGGTGAGGATGGTCCTTTCATCTATAATGAGGCTCCTAAGTCTAAGTCAGAGGCTGATCAGGCTTATGATGGTCATGAGGAAGATGGTACAACATGGGTTGAGCCACAGAGTAATGAGTTTGGTTTGAAGTTCTCTCAGAATGGTGGTACTTTCCGCACCAATACTGTTACTGTAGAGGTAAGCCTTAGCGGTAAGGCTACTGAAGGCTGGTTCCAGGTAGAAGGTCAGGACAAGGTAGAGTTGGCTCCTGGCGAGACCAAGACATTCACTATCGGTGAAGGTATGAACTTCAAGCAGACCAAGACTGTAACATGGTATGCTAAGAACGACAAGAGTGAGAAGAATGGTTCTGTATCCTTCACCAAGGTGGATCCTAATGCATCTATCACCGTATATGTAAAGGCAGACAATGCTCCAACTATCTATGCTTGGGTTCCTGGTACTCCAAAAAAGGAGTTGACAGGTGCATGGCACGGTAATACCATGGATGGTCCTGAAGAGATTGGTGGTGTCAACTACTGGTACAAGACTTTCGATGGAGTAGAGAGCTTCAATGTGGTTCTGAATAATGGTAATGACAAGCAGTCAAGTGACATCACTGGTATCACAGGCGATATCTACTTGGAGTATGACGGTGGTTCAAATGTCAAGACGCTCGATGCTCCTGTCAACACAACAGCCAAGGTTACTTTGAGTCCTAATGGTGGTGACTTCGAGAAGACTATTTCTGTAACAGCAACCCTCAGCGACAATGCCAAGAGCGGTTGGTATAAGATTGGCGATGGCGAGCAGGTGGCTCTTACTCCTGGTAAGCCAGTTACCTTCACTCTCGGTGCTGACATGATGGAAGGCGAGAGCAAGACTGTAACTTGGAGTGCAACCAATGCTGATGGTACAACCAAGACAGGTTCTTCAACCTTCAACAAGATTAAAGAGGTAGTTATTCCTACTCCAACAGGTATCTTCGCTTACTTCCTCGCTCCTTCAGATTGGAATCAGGTAGATTGCTGGGCTTGGACTGATTCTGAGAAAGTGAACTTTACCGGTGGTAAATGGCCAGGTGTAGCATGTACCAAGACTGGCATGAAGAAGAATGGTTTGGATGTCTGGATGTGGAAGTATGATGGCGATTTGACAACTGCTCCTACTATGATCATCTTCAACAACGGCGGTGGTCAGCAGACAAAGGATTTGAAATTCGAAAACGGTGCAGTTTATAACCTTGCCGGTAAGACCAATGAGTCTGTCTCAACAGGTATCAACCAGGTAGGTAGCAAGAAGGCTCCTGCTAAGTTGAAGATTTACTCTATCAATGGTGTGAAGGTAGCTGAGGTAGGTAGCATGGCAGATGCTGAGTACATCCTCGCTCCAGGTGTCTATGTTTGCAGTGGCAAGAAGTACGTTATCAAGTAATAAATTTCTTTTCTCTTTTAGATACGCAAGTTTTCAGATGAAAACTTGCGTATTTTTTTCGTATAATCGTTTGTGTTTGTTTATTTTACTTATTAATGCAATCGGTTGCATGAAAAAATGAGCAGAAGTTGCTTTATTTATTTGTTATCATCATTTATTATGATTAAATTTGTAAGTGGAATAAAATTTGACTAAATATCTTAACTTAATTCAAAAATTTTTATGAGAAAGTTCAAGAAGAAACTCTTTGCAGCGATGCTGCTGCTCCTTGCCTCGTCTAATGCGATGGCGACTGACAACTTCATGGTTAATCGTACAGATTTCCGAGATGAAAGTATTTACTTCATGATCACCACGCGTTTCTACGATGGAGATCCTAAAAACAATGTGCTCTGCTGGGACAACCAGGAAGCACAGATGAGTACCAAGGACCCTTGTTGGCGAGGTGACTTCCAGGGTGTCATCGACAAGCTCGACTACATCAAGGCGTTAGGTTTCACTGCCATCTGGATTACTCCTGTCGTACAGAATGCATCCGGTTATGACTACCACGGCTATCATGCTTCGGATTTCTCCAAGGTTGATTGCCGTTATCAGAGCGGTGACGGCAAAAAGAGCGGTGACGTGATGTTCCAGGAACTCATTGACAAGGCTCACGAAAAGGGTATCAAGATTATCCTCGATATCGTGCTCAACCACTCCGGTAACTTCGGTGAGGAGCATTTTTGCAAGGAGTTCGACCGTGATACCCGTCTTCGTAACCAGGCAGACATCAATGCTTGTATGATTCCTAATTTGGAAACATTGGGTAGTGACTATCCAGGTCTTCTGCCTGGTTATCAGTATCAGCGTCGTCTTGCCATGATGAAGAATACCGATGGTCAGAATCATGATACTCACAACTACTGGCACCATTTCGGTAACTTCAACTGGGACTTGCCTAATCGTTGGTGGGCTCAGATTGCAGGTGACTGTGTGGACCTCAATACTGAGAATAATACAGTGGCTGATTATCTTGTCAAGTGCTATGGCAACTTTATCAAGATGGGTGTCGATGGTTTCCGTATTGATACATCTGGTCACATCTCACGTCTTACCTTCTGCAAGCAGTTCATTCCTCAGTTTGCTGCCCTCGGTAAGCAGTACGAGGACAAGCGATTGAACAAGGCTCCATTCTTCATGTATGGTGAGGTTTGTTCCCGTTACAGTGGTGTGCAGTACCGTGGTCAGGACAACCTTTCACCTTTTTATTATACATGGCAGGCTCCACAGAACTTGATGGATCAGTTTGATGGCAACCAGGCATACTGGGACACTCAGGAAATCTATGACCGTGGTACAGGTTATGATGATAAGCTGATGCCTCTCTGCGAGAAGGATAATGCGAATTCTCCAGAAAGCAACAATACCTTTATGCTGAATGGCGCATGGCATGAGCCAGACTATTCTCAGTCAAGCGGTTTCAATGTGATCGACTTCCCATTGCACTACAACTTCGGTAATGCTGCCACCGCATACCGTTTGGCTAAGTCTGGTGATATGAAATATAATGACGCTACCTATAATGTGGTATATGTAGACAGTCACGACTATGGTCCTGGGTCAGGGTCTCGTTTTGGCGGCTCAGACGCTCAGTGGGCAGAGAATCTCTCTCTGATGTTCACCTTCCGTGGAATCCCATGTCTCTATTATGGTTCTGAGGTAGGTTTCCGTCGCGATGTTGTGATTGACAGAGGTCCTAATGGTCCTCTTTCTGAAACCGGTCGTGCTTACTTCGGTGGTTATATCACAGGTGATGTAGAAGCATCAGACTTCGGTGAATACAAGGCTTCTGGTAATGTGGCTGCTTCATTGAATCATGATGTCGCTCAGCACCTCATCCGTCTGAACAAGATTCGTCAGGCTGTTCCTGCTCTCCGTAAGGGTCAGTGGACAGACGAGGGTTGTGCTGCTAACGGCGGTATCGCTTTCAAGCGTGCTTACAAGGACAGCTATGCACTCGTAGCCCTCAATGGTGGTGCTACCTTTACAGATTGCCCAGCTGGTACTTATACAGACTTGGTAACAGGCAAGACTTACACAGGTTCTACTATCACTGTTGATGCTCCTAATAATCAGGGTCAGGTTCGCGTACTCGTGAAAGACTGGACTGGTGGCAAGCTCATTGATGATGGTGCTTTCATCTACGAAACTGCTGCTCAGCATAAGGGTGATCAGACCTATGATGGCAATGAAGAGGCTGGTACAACTTGGGTTGACGAGGCTCCTCTTCCGCCTGTAAGCGTTTCTCTTTCTCCAGCTGGCGGAAATTTCCGCACCAATACGGTAACTGTTACCGCTGAGGTCTCAGAAGATGCTACGTCTGCTTGGTATCAGGTAGAGGGACAGGACAAGGTAGATTTGACCCCTGGTAAGTCTGTTACCTTCACTATCGGTGAAGACATGAACTTCAAGGACACCAAGACAGTGACTTGGAGTGTAACAAACTCTGAAGGCAAGGAGAAGACCGGTAAGGTTACATATACTAAGGTTGATCCTAACGCATCTATCGTGGTCATGGTGAAGGCAGACAAGGCTCCTTACATCCACGCTTGGACAACAGGTGTTGGCGGCAAGAATCTGACAGGTGCATGGCCTGGTAAGGTGATGAAGGGTCCTGAGGAGATTGATGGTGCTAAATACTGGACTTATGATTTCGATAACGTTGAGAGCTTCAATGTAATATTGAATAATGGTAGCGGTGCTCAGTCTGGTGACATCACTGGTATTACAAGTGATGCCTACTTGGAGTATGACGGTGGTAAAAGTGCCAAGAAGATTTCTGCTCCAGCAAATTCGACAGCTGCTGCTAAGGTGGCTTTCAGCCCTAACGGTGGTGAATTTGAGAAGTCAATCACTGTAACTGCAACGCTGAGCAGCAATGCTAAGAGCGGTTGGTATAAGATTGGTGATGGTGCGCAGGTAAATCTTACTCCTGGTAAGGCTGCTACATTCACACTCGGTGCTGACATGATGGAAGGCGAGAGCA
>ERZ1023884.111-NODE-111-length-16526-cov-151.098780_pt1 | contig 16526 bp, 19 predicted proteins | sample MGYA00380394_ERZ1023884 | MGnify/ENA primary metagenome ERZ1023884 (study PRJEB33179, sample SAMN07449001) | human gut metagenome | biome: Human-gut; feature: Human associated habitat; material: Faeces | host: Homo sapiens | place: India: Bhopal | collected... | reverse complement strand
GCAAACTTAAACAACTAATATGCGCGGTTTTTGGATTATACTATAAAATATAGTGAAAATCAATTATTTATGTGCATTTTTGCCATTTTTTAAAAGCGATATTTATATATTATAATGGTATTTTGGTGTTTTTATTGTTACTTTTAGTGTTACTTAACTATTCATTAGTGCTGATATTCAGTTAATTGTTGTATCTTTGCATCGGTAACAAAAATAACACTAATAATGGCAAGAAATAAAAGTGATAAGAGAAACGTAATCCTACGTGAGAAGAAAAGGTCTAATGGTGGGTGTTCTCTTTATTTGGATATGTATAACCCAGATGAAGATAACAACCATAAGCATTCCTATAAATTTCTAAAAATGTATATAGACCCCGAGAAAGGTAGCGTTGAAAAAAGAGCTGAAATAAGAAAGCGTAATCGTGAGATAAGAAATCTTGCAGAAGCTGCAAGGCAGAAGCTGGAAGATGATTTGAATTGTGGACGATTGGGCATAGTGAATGTAAATAAGTCCAAGAAACTTTTGCTGGTGGATTGGCTAAGGGCTTTTGCTGAGAAGAAAGCAAAGCTAGGACAAAGCAAAAGCAATGCTATTACAATTAACAATGTGATTCTACATATAGAGAAGTTTGGAGCTGGCAAAAAATACTTGTTAGATGTAGATAAGGCTTTTTGTCAGAAGTTTCTTTTGTATCTTGCAAGTGCAAAGACTATAGGAAATGATAATCCCAAATGGTGTGAACATCATGAGAAGCCTATGGCGAAGAGTACGGCACAACTTTATTATAATACATTTGTTACTGCTTTGAATGAAGCTGTAAGGGACAATTATCTAAGCATAAACCCTGCAACCAAATTGAGCAAGGAGGATAAGAAGCCAATAAGGGCAGAAAAGGAAACTAGAGGATTCCTAGAAAGAGAAGAGGTCTTGAAGTTAGTGGCTACACCTTGCAAGAATGATATGGTAAAGAGTGCCTTTCTGTTCGCTTGCTTTTGTGGACTACGTGTAAGCGATGTATGTTCTTTGGTGTGGGGTGATATTGAAAGTAGAGAAGACCGTCTGTTTATTGTTAAGCAAATGGTAAAAACAAAGCATAGTGTAACAATTCCATTGTCTGATACTGCTTTAAAGTGGATGCCAACAAGAGGAGACGCTAAAGATTCTGATTTGGTATTTGATTTGCCAAACTATTTTAGTATCAATTATATCCTTCAGCAATGGGGTAAGGCTGCTGGTGTTGAAAAGAAAGTGTCCTTCCATCTCGCTAGGCACACGTTTGCTACATCATTGCTGACTAAAGGAGCGGACATCTACACAACGAGTAAACTTCTAGGACACCAAAATCTTAGAACAACTCAAATTTATGCCGATGTGGTGGATTCCAAGAAAAAATCGGCGGTGGACCTACTAAATAATTTATTATGAGAGAAGAAGAAAACAAAGAGTTTTTTGGCATTGGTGACAAAGCAAGTAAAGTCGGGAAGGGTTGTCTCCTTGGCGTTGAGACATTTTATGAAAAAATAGAATACTATTACGGAAGAGAGAGGATTGTTCCTACCATTATGTTGCTATTGGCAGCTAAGAGCGTTGGCGTGGTAGAGGGTGACATACTTTCTAATGTTGAAATACATTACAAAGGTAAAACCTTATGTACTTATAATGGAAATGATGTAGAAATGGCTAAAAGGGAAATTAAAAGTGAAGATTATTTCTCTGTTGATGTGGAAGAGTATGCACTATGTTCTAGTGATATACATCTAAAATGGAAAGAATCAAAGCAAATGTTGGCTATTTTTGCAAATATGTGCATTGGTGGAGGATTGTGGGTTGGAAAAGATATAAATGGTAAGTCGATTGTTGATTATGATCACAAATTATCTTTGACATTCCGAGATATATGGAGTGATGTGTTTGGTTTGAAATCGGATTTAAGAAACACATATTATAAAGTGTGTAGTGAAGAGCTTCAGCCTAGACGTATCAAAATATTAGAGGCGATTAAAGATAAAGCTAAAGCATACTATGGAACTTATAGTATGATACAAAATAGATGGAAAGCGATTGCCGAGTTACAAAAACAATACAAAGAAGACTTCTAACGTTAAAAGATGTTTTGCTTCTACAAAATCTGAATTTTTCATTAGTTAAAAGTCTTTCATTTTACACATCTAAACCTAACTGAAATTTAATATATTGCTTACTTGTGGGCTTTAACTGCTACAAGTAAGCAGTTTTTTGTTTATTCAGAAGTCCATATTTTATAGTAATTTTGCAAGCGGAAACAAGAACGTTCATTGTTTGATGTTGAATTTTAAATAAAGAGAAATATGGATAAGGAAGTACTTGACAAGCTGGAGCAAATTAAGAAATACACATTGCTTCAAGCAAAGAATTACTTGAATGTTGAAGACCTGTGTAATTATATTGGAATGTCCAAGGCACAGGTTTACGCTAAGATGAGAGAGCATGCTTTTCCATACAGCAAACCTTGTGGTAAGCTAGCTTTCTTCTTGAAAAGTGATATTGATGAGTGGTTGGGTTCTAATAGAATCGCTTCAAAGTATGAATTGGAATCACAAGCTGCTAGTTATTGTGTAAAACATTAAAATTGTAATGGAGGTTTTTATATGAGTATTATGAAAAGAAACGAATTTGCAGACTATTGCAAGAAGAATGCTTTTGAAAGTGGCGATGGTTTTATTTTTAAGCCCGAGTGGTTGAACATTATTAAGGATAAGGATGATGATTACAAAGCATGGTTTTATGATGTAATCGTGGCTTACGGCATCCTTGGTTATATTCTATCCGACATGCCTAATAGTATGAAAGTGGACATGAAACCAGTAATCGATGCTATCTTTGAGGATATTGTAGATGGTAACAATCCTTTTGCATCTAAGCTAATGATGTTTGAGATGGAAGAGTTTATAAGCGATTACAGGTGTTATTGTGATGAAGTTGAGGAACTTAAGGAGAAAGAAGCAAAGGAGGTTTAAATATGAAGGTAAAACGAGAAAACTTCAAAAAAATGGTTTGCCGCCATTATGGTGGATTTACGTTTCAAGCCGAGTGGTGGAACATGGTTAAGAACAAGGATGCCAATTATAGAGATTGGTTTCTTGATGTAATCGTGGCTGTTGGTGTCTTTGGAATTTTCCTTGAAGACATGCCCGACAAAATGAAGATTGATATGGAAGATGTGATTGATTGCCTGTATAATGAAATCGTTTCAGGTGACAATCCTTTAAAATACCGTCAAGGGTCATTTAATATGAATGAGTTTATGAATGAATACGATTGTTTCTGTGATGAAGTAGCGGAAATCAAAGAGGAAGGAGGTCAGCGATGATTACAAAGGATGGTCGATTTAATCTAGGTGGTGTCCAACAGGCGGACACCATCAAAGATAATGGTGGTTCTTATGCCGCCGATTGGTGGAATACCTTAAAGGACATTCATTCACTAGTAGACAAGTGCAGCTCAATCTGCCATATTGCAAACAACATCAAGAAAGGAGGATTGCTATGATACAGCCAACAATCGTTTTTTATGGTCGCTTAGATTTTGATTCTAAAAGCGGAAAATCGCCAAAGTATGTACTTACAAGCGTATGGGGTAATTATTCGCCTATGAAAACGCTAAGGGGTAGAAATGGCATGGTTTCTATGTACTTGTTGCCAAAGCGTGAAGGACAATCAAGCAATTGTCCACAAATGCACTTGCAAGCTAAAGGAAGTCTGAATTTGAGTGGTTTAAAAGATTATTTCATCAATGGCAAGTTGTCGGGTTTTGCCTTTGGCTTTCCACCATCTACACCAACTTATTCTAGCAAGGCAAAGCCAAATCCTTTCTTTCCATCATACAAGGAGGATGGTTTTCTGTTTATTGTCCACCAAGACAAAGAAGCACCAACATCTGCAGAGCAGCAAAGACCCGATTATATTGAGTTTCTCGTACTTGATGGATGTAAGGTTCTGATAGGAAGCTATTGCCAACAATTAATGTTAGGTGGTTTTGATGAGATTCTTAAAGCGTTGAGACGTGATTCTGTTTCAATCGGATAGGAGGTGGCATGTACGACAAGGTAAGATTGTTCCTACCTAAGTGTAGGGGTATGCCCGATGTTTGCCAATACCTTGACAAGGTAGGTGAAAAGACATCATATACAGGTGAGGTTAGCACTTATGGATTTCTTAATGGATTGAAAGTAACCCAATTTATGGGCGGCTATGAGGTAAGCGGTAGTTTGGCAAGGTTCTTCTATCCGAGCAATATATGGCCACTAAGCCATCACACAACAAAAGAGGCGATGGAGAAACTTTCAGACAGCTTACATCTTGAAATGAGTGAAGCCAATGTGTCAAAGCTGGAATTTGGAACAAACTTCATTATGGCAAAACCTGTAAGAGTGTATCTTGAAAAGTTGGGCGATATGCCCAAAAAGGCAAGAGTGCAAGGAAATGTCGATACTTTATACTATCAAGGCATAGCCAAAACAATAAGGGCAAGACAAAGGCAAGTCCTTGTATTCTATGACAAGTTGCAGGATGCAAAAAGCAAAGGTTTGGAGATACCCCCAGGGTTTGGTAACGCCAACCTCCTTAAATATGAGCTGCGTCTTAATGGTGGATTGGCTAAACAAATCGGGGTGGAGGAAGTCAAAGCCTCAACACTATCGGACAAAGCATTTTTTAAGAAGTTATTAAAGATGTGGAGTGATGAATATTTTACAATTTCAAAGCACAAGACAATGAAAACAGAATTTATGACAGAAATCAAAAACCCAAAAGATGGCTTTAATGCTTACGTGGCAAGATTGATGAGCAGACAGGGCAAAGATGATATAGATGAATACATAAGAGAGTTAAAGGCAAATAAGGTTTATAGTAACAAAGAGTATTATACCAGATTGAAGAACAAACTAAAAGAAATTTCTTCATGTGCCGACTTTTTAAGCACAGATGAGGATGGAATAGAGCTTGATGATTGTGTACGTAACACGGTCATAAACTACTGAAAATGTATTCATAATAAGTGTATGGAAATTGACAAAAAGTGTCAACGATTTAAAAAAATAGAGTACAATGGATATAACAGAGATTCAAAAAGACAAAAAGGTTATTTTAAGACCATTTGATAATGGTCGTAGATTAAAGGTTGTCTTTCAAGATTTAAAGGATGCAAGCAAGTATATTGCAGCAGACTTATCACGAGACACGGTGCTTCAACTATCAGCAACCTTGCATTGCAAGGAAATTGAAAAGTTATTGGAAAAGCAAAGTAAAAAGGAGACATGAAGGGCTGCAAACGTTGAGGCTAATTTCAATAGACGTGAAGCGCAAAATATTTACAAATTTAAAGCAAATGTGTTGTTTTATAATAAACGAGGCAAATGGATAATTTAGAGTTTAGACAATTGGTTGAAGAGGTTGAAGCTAAGCTGCAACTATCGGAAGAAGAGAAAGAGGCTATGCAAGCCAGTTCGATTCCACCAAAGAAAGAGGAAAGTGAGTTGGAAGCAATCGACATAGATAAGGTTGCATTAGACATCGTTAATAGTTCAAGTTTATAAAATTAAGATTATGGATAAGATATTGTATGAAAATACCGAGTACATTAACAAGAAGAGACAAGCAATTTGCAAGAAAGTAGGTGCTATCAATGAAATGTTGGATGGCTTGTTAGAGCAGTTGGGGTGTGTCCTTTCTGACAAGGAAATTATGGCATTTATGAACAATCCAAATGATTTGTTTGAGATTGTGACACATAACTTGCTTTGCCCACAAGACGTGGCAGTTAAGTTGGTTGTTAGAACGACTATATCAGAGCGATTAGAGCCTATGATGCAAGAGTTCAAGTCTCAGACAAGAAGCCTTGATTGTGATAATTCTTACATCATTATTGAGGCTGGACGTGTAAAGCTAGATGTGGATGATTTTGAAAAGGCTATGGATGCCCATCGTTTGTTATTGGACTCAGAGCCAAGACAAAAGGCGTGGAAAATGGCTCAGAAGATTGTTTCAGACATCAGCAAGTTGGAGACGTATCTGGCAAAGAACCAATTGGGGCAAGTCCAGCCTCATGCAATAGGAAATAATACAATGTTTTGCCATGATTGCTTGATTGGATACAGTGGTTATAAAGGAAGAGTTAAGTTGGAACCACAAGCTGTTTCTTGTATAAAATAGTCTCTCGCAGGTGCGCGCGTGATGATGAATGAGAGTAATAATCCAAGGTGGGTAAGTTCAACTTATTCACCTTGCTAACAAATATATAGAAAACTATGGCAGAAATAACATTCAACGTTCAAGCCCGATTTGACGAGGTTGTTAAGGCACGTCAAGAGTTGGCAAGGCTTAGAGAAGAACTATTGAAGATCAAAGGGGACACACCTAAAGATGTTGTGGAATCGCTTGAAAAAGCCTATCAAGCCCAAAGTGAGACGGTAAAGAAATTAACGGAAAATCTTAGTCTTTATCGCTTTGCAATTGAGAAGTATGGAGATAAATTGTCATTCCTAAACAATTTGGTTCAAGTCTTCAACGACAAGGCTCAATCGACAAAGACCAAGATTGGTGAGGTTTCTTCTGAAGTAGATAAGATGCAATCCAAGTTATCAAGCGGAAACCTAGATGCTGAGGCAGGTGCCAGCCTTTCACATGCAATCTCGGATAAGATTTTCTCGTTGAAGGAACTTGAAAAGCTATATAATGATTTGGTTTCAGCTGCACAAAAGGCAAACGTAGAACTTCAAGGCACAATTTCAGAAGCGGAAACATCAACAAGAAGAAAAGGCATCCTTTCCGACATTGTGGAAAGCACAAAGGCAACCAATGATGAGGCTACAGCCCACACAAAGGTTGTAGAACAGGTGAATGCTGAGGCTACAGCTTTAAAGAACGTATCACAAAGCCTACAAGATGGGCAACCTTTCAAAAGCTATGAAGACCAGATTGCAGCTATTAAGCAAAGGATTTCCGAGTTGCAAGAAAAGATTGTTGATACTAAAGAATCCATACAATTTGCAAAGAATGATGTCGCGGACTTGACGGCACAAAAGGAGGCTAATGCCAAAAAATATGGTGAAAAAACAACCGGAAGCATAGATAAGGCTATAACCAGTTCCAAGCAAGAAGTAGATGAGCAAACAAGGGCATTGCAATCTTATCAAATTGAGTTGCAAAGAGCAAAGTTGCAATTGGCTAACTTAAATGAAGAGCAAAAGGCACAAGCAGAAGTTACAAAAGCGGAGTCCAATGAGTTCACGGCAATAACCGCCAAGATTGAGGAGTGGAAGAGTTCATTGTATAACATAGATGGCTTGAATCAAAAGTTTGAGTCTCAAAAGTTGGCTATTACCGGAGTTAAGGATAGTATAAATGAATTGAGCCAATCTTCACAAAGCAATTCCGCATGGGCTGAGCAATTAAAGCAAGAAATTGAAACAATGTCCGCTTCATTGAGACTTAGTTCAAGTGAAATGGACTCCTCATCTTATGGCAAGGTACTTGATGAGTTAAAGGAGAAAGCAAGCCAATACGCTGAAAGTCTCAACTATGCAAGTGGACAATCAAATGCCGCCATAGAACTTCAAAAAGAGGCTATAGCTGGTTTAGAAGACCAGTTGGCTACATTACAAGAGCAATTGCAAGCGGCACAAGCTACAAACAATTCAGCAGCCGTACAAGCTATATCAGAACAAATCAACGTCCTTAGCAATGAATTGAATGCTGCCAAGAATAACCTTGTAGGCTTGCAACAACAAAGCGAGAACGCAAAGAACGCTATGCGTGGTTTGGCTGATGTTCAATCATCATTAAGCATGACGGAGAAAGGGGGTAGCTTCTTTGGAAATATCATTGATGAGGCTCAGCTAATCAAGCAAAAGGTAAGTGATGCTTTCTCTTCATTACATGAAACAATATCTAGCAAGTTTGAAGCAATAAAATCCAAGGCTAGCGAGGTGGGAAGTTCTATCTCGGGAAGTCTATCTAACTTGTCGGATAAAATTGGTTTGGATAGATTAGGTAATGCCTTTTCTTCGGTTGGTGAGCGGATAGGAACTGCAAAAGATAAAATGTTGGACTTTGCCACAGGTGGAGGTAAGTTCCAATCATCCATAGGCAACCTAAAGACTGCTTTAAATGGCTTACCTTTGCCATTAGGAAACGTTATTGGTAGTATTGGTGCTATGACAAAGGCATTGTGGGCGATGTGTGCCACACCAATAGGAGCGGTTCTTGCAGCCGTGGCGGTTGGACTTCAAGCGGTTTATGCGTGGTTCACAAAGTCGGCAGAAGGACAAAAGGTATTTACCAAGATTTCTGCTTATATGGGTTCATTGATGGCATCCTTAACCGATATTGTGGTTATGCTAGGTAGCTATCTTTATCATTGCTTTGCCGATGCAAAAGGCCCATTACGAGATTTTGGCTTATCATTCAAAAATACCTTTGTAAGTGCCGTTAAAACAGGCTATACGCTTCTCAAAGGTCTTGGAACAACCCTAAAAGGTATTTTTCAGCTTGATTGGGACACTTTCACCGATGGACTTTCACAAGTGACTGATGGCTTGATAAAAGCCGGAAAAACGGCAATTATGGCTGTGCAGACACAAGTCAAGGGCATTGTTGGAAGTGTTAAAACCGTCTATGACATGTTTACAAATGACAAGCTGGGTAGTGGTATTGGAAAAGCATTGTCCGACTTGTTCCCAAAGGCAAAGCAAGCAGCCAAGATAGCCGAGCAAGACCTGCAAGCCAATATTGCATTAGGTAAAGCCAAAGAAGAACGAGAAAAGCTGGAGAAGACCATAGCGGAAAAGCGAGAGAAAATTTATAATTTGACAGGCAAAGCCAAACAAGAAGCGCTTGCTGAAACAAAGGCTTTGCTAAAGCAAAAGTATGATAGCCAGATTAAGGCACAGACGGAGTTGTATGAGTTACAAAAGAAACGTAATGCCTTACATACATCATCATTGGCAGATCTCAAACGTGAAAGAGAATTGCATATAGAAGTCTTATCCACACAAGCACAACAGGCAGCAAGCACAAGAATGCTTACACGTATGGAAGCATCCAATCAAAGAAGTATGGACAAAGCCGCCAAAAATGCCGAGAAGAAAGCGGCTGCTGAGGCTAAGAAGAATGCAACCAAGCAAAACAATATAGAGAGTGCTGAAGGTAAGTTGGCTGAGGCTATCTATAAAAACGAGTATGAGCGTTCCAAGGCTATGCAATCCATAGAGGAGAAAGTGACCGATGCAAGAATCAAGGCTATGCAGGATGGTGAGGAAAAGGTTATAGCCGAGCGCAAAAGGGCATTGGAAAAGGAAATTGAACAGATAGAAACGGAGAAGAATGCCGCTATCAAGGCAGAGCGTGACCGCCAAAAAGCCGAGTTTGATGCAAAGGAGGCTATTGTTAAGGCACAAGGTGGCAAGCCTCAGCAATGGGATGATAAGATGCTAGACCAAGAGCCAATCAAGAAGATTGAAAAGCAATACACCATCATTGAGGAAAGTGCCGTAACAGAGTCCAATAGAAAGACCCAAAAGGAGCAAGCACAAGCCATGCTTGATTACTTAAAGGCTTATGGTACATTCCAAGAAAAGAAATATGCAATAGCCAAAGAATATGATGAGAAGATTAATCTAGAGACGGACACCTACAAAAAGGCAAGTCTTGAAAAAGAGAAGTCCAAGGCGATAAGCGATGTAGATACAAGTGCCTTGCAGTCTCAGATTGATTGGCAAAGCGTGTTTGGTTCTATGATAGGTTCATTGCAAGAGCAGCTGAAGGAAACGTTCCAAGGCTTGAAAGAATACACCAAGAGCGATGATTTCAAGAAGAAAGATGCAACCGAGCAAAAGGTAATTTATGAGGCAATCGACAAGATGCGTGGTGCATTGACGGGTGACCATGAGGGTACTTTGAACCTTTCCAAGCTGAAGAAACAAAGCGAGGATTTGGGAAATGCTTTCAAGGAGATGCAAGCGGCTGGACTTAGGGAAAAAATAGCGTTTGATAACTTGCAAGTGGCACAGGATTCTTATGAGAAAGCCTTGAAGACCGGAGATAAGGCACAAATTAAGGGCGCAAGTCAAACATTGGATTCTGCAAAGGCTATATATGATGGTGCAAAGAAGACTTCTGAGGAAATGGTTAAGACCGTTAAAGCTAAAGGGGTTGAATACAAGGAAAGTTCACAAGGTACGCTTGACGGATTGAATGAGGTTGCATCTGGATTGAAAGAGTTTAGTGGTGGGTCGTTAAGTGGCTTAATGTCGGGACTGACCAACACGGTACTAGGATTATCTAAGCTGGACTTAGGAAAGAATTTAAACAAGGCGGTTTCAAAGTTGGCAGATAAATTGCAATCAGGTGGATTCATCGGGCAAATCATATCAGCGATATTGTCTATTCTTGATATATTGAAAGATGGTATTGGTTCATTGGTAGCAAATGTAATAGATACAATCCTCAATGCCGTTAATGGTATTTTGAAGAATATTCTAACCGGAAAGTTTGTAGAGCAAATCGGTGGCTCACTTTTGGAAGGCGTGGGCAATATCCTTAATACAGTTACCTTTGGTGGCTTGTCTAGTTGGTTAGGTGATGGCTCTAGCGATAAGAACCTTGAAAAAGATTTGTCTAGGCTATCCGAGAGTAACAATAACTTGAAAACGAGTATTGACGCTTTGGCTGACAAGATGGATGAGGCTAGTTCCATGCAAGATATAACCACGTCTTATGAAAAGCAAAAGGCGGCTATACAAGACCAAATCAAGAATACACAAGAGTCAATGTATAGAAGTGGTGCTGCTTACACAAGTGGGCATTGGTACAAGGCTTATACGGATGGCAAACACTCTTCCAACAAGAAAATAAATGATGCAATGTCTTCTGAGGATTGGGATAAGGTAAGTAAGGAGGCTGGTATTTCAGTACGTAGTGCATCAGATTTTTGGAACTTGACAAGTGAGCAGATGGCTAACGTAGCCGCTTATGCAGCCACTCAATACGATAAGATAAAGCAATATGGCGATGATGGCTACAGGAATGCCAGTCAGTATATGGATTCTTATATAGAATACTATAAAGAGCTGGAACAATTGGAAAATAGCTATCGAGAGAAACTTACTTCAATATCTTTTGATAGTGTTGAGAGTGATTTCAAGAGTATGTTGGAGAATATGGATTCTGATTCAACCGATTTTGCTGATAGCTTCCAAAAGAAGATGGCAAGTGCTATTATTAATTCTTTGATGGTTGATAAGTACAAGCAGAGATTGCAAGACTGGTACAAGTCTTTCTCATCTACATTTGAGAATAAGAATTTAACCAAAGAAGAACTATATAAGGCACAAGATAAGTTGAAGCAGGAATATATGGCAATCTCTAAGGATGCTTTGGATGAAAGAGATTCTTTAAAGGACGCTTTGGGGTGGAAAGACAATTTTTCTCAGTCTGCTTCTTCCGGTTCTTTTGAGTCAATGAGCCAAGACACAGGAGAAGAACTAAACGGAAGATTCACAGCCGTACAAAGTGCCACAGAGGGGACTTTGGAGCAAGCCAAGGAAATCAATCAGAAGATAGACCAGCTTATGTCCTTGAAAGGTGATAAAGGAGATAGCTTGCTAACGGTTAGCGTGAATACCATTATGGGTAATGTAGGTAACATTTGGTTAGCTGTTGATGAGGGTAGGACTATCCTTGCACAAAGCTTGATGTACTTGCAGTCGATAGATGAGCGACAAGAGCGTTGGCATAAGCCTATGTTGAGAGCATTTGAAAGGATAGACCGCATAGCGGATAAGGTGGATAGGTTGTAATACAAAGGTGTGGTGGAATGCACTAAGCGCAGATGCAAGTCCTCCACACCTTGAAGTATGTAAGCGCAAATCATCGCCCACACCTTGAAAGTAGCTAAGGGAAAAATTTCCCCGAGGGTTCATTTGCTAAATTTGTCAAATGAAGAAGTAAGAAGATGCTCGTTTAATAAAATTATTAGATGAGGGGTTAAGCATCATTTACCCCATTGAAAGCAAATGACAAGGTTTTTCCTAAAGTTATGAAAAACGTATGCAGGGCAAATCTCTATAAAATGTATTCATAATAAGTGTATGGAAATTGACAAAAAGTGTCAACAATAGGCAAAGATACAAAAATCCTATTAGTCTATATTATTTATCAGTAAGTATGGGTGTCGCTACAGGCTACACCCCTTAGACTTGCCAAAATTGGCAAAACTGCCCCAAACAAAGTTTGTATTAGGTGTTCCTAGGATGGAAACCCTTTAGCGTTGACGAATAAGCGTGAATAAAAGATAATAATTACTAAGATAGTAGACATATACGTTTGATTGCTAGCAAACTTAAGAAGATGTTGCAAGGATGATAGAAAAGGGGTGTCTTCAAAAATGATAATCCCCCAAAATTGGTGTATTTGGTAGCCTCAGCGATTAAAAAGGTGTAAAAATCTCACCTTATTGTTTATTAAAAGAGGTCTCCGCAATTTTGAGGACACTCCATTTTGTAGGTTTTAGACAGAATTGTCTAAAACCGATTAAGGGTAGGAACATTGTTCCGCTCAGGTTATCCACAAGGGGTTTTTAACTAGATAGTTATAAACTTGATAGGAACACTTTCAACGAGTCCAGATTTGGGCTAGTACGAGGGCGCAAAATTGCTTTCTCGTTGATTATCAAGCGTTACCCCAAAAAGTTAGTACGAGAGCCTAAAAATCGGCTATCGTTGAAAATCAAGATGTTACATAGTTTTCCCCCATTTGGGTGAAAACCATCGGGCTTGTTTCCTAGCTCGTTGAAAGAAGAGGACAGCGCAAAATTGCTCCGTCCTCTTTCTTAACTTGATGCAACCACAAACCAAAGTTGGACTATGGAACGGACGCAAATCTGCTTTGGTTGCCGTCCTTACTTATCAACATTATTTCTACCAATCTTCTTCCTTGCTGAAAGCATTTGTTAAAATCTTATTCAATTCATTATTTATAGAAGCATTCATATCATAGTATGCCTTTTCTTTCTTTGGATTGATTTTTCCATCCTTAAAGAATTTGGCACATGAAACCTCTAGTTTGGTTAAATTGTTGATTCCGTTAACTGTTGGATATGCTGTTGGCTGATTTATCTTAATTTTGTTGTCTTTGAACTCAAATGAATAAGTACATAAAATATCTATAAATAGGGAGATTCCTAATGCCTTATCTGTATATGCCTTTTTTAAGAAAACGTTAACTATAATTTGGGTGTTATTTTTTGACTTTTTAATGTCATTGTATGGTTCTGGGTATGTTCTATCTAGGTATGTTTCCATAATGTTAAACAAGCTATCTTGTGAATAACCATTCATAGGAACAACAATAAACTCTTTGCCATCATCTGCCACAAACTTAAAGTCTGGGGTTAAATGAAACTTAACCCCTTGTGCTAAGGATGCTAATGTTGTAAGAAACAACATTGAAGCGATAAATAAAAACTTCTTCATATTCTTATTATTTTAATTATTAATACTTGTAAGGAATGTTCCTTATATTACTTATTTATATGTAGGTTTAATGGCTTGCCACAATATGGGCAACTAAAAGATATAGGTTTGTTTTCTTCTTTGTTGCTATTCTCTTCATCTGAAAAGAATAAGTCTGTTATGTCAATGCCAATTGCTGAGGCTACCTTTTCAAGAGATGCCAAAGTTTGTGCATTTACAACTAAAAGGCGAGCACCATTGTAAGTAATACCTAATCTTTCTGCTAGTTCTTTAATAGTTAAGCCTTTTATATCTAAGGCTCGTTTAATATCTAAATGTTTCATATCTGTTGAATTTTTGTGCAAAGATAATAAGAAACGAGTAAAACAAAGCATTTACTTTGTTAATAGATTTAAAAACAAAGCAAAATCTTTAAAAATAAACTAAAAAACAAAGTATTTGCTTTGTTGTTTGAAAGAAAATGCTTATCTTTGCAATGTCTTTAAGAGATAAAGGCTTTAAAGTTTAACTATTAGATGCTGCTATGCAGCCGAGTGGCACTCGTAAAACCGTTTAGTTGATTATGGCTAATTCATTCAAGAATATGATGAGAGAAGTGATGGCAATGGCACACAGAGCCTTTGAGTTGAAATCAGCAACAATGAGCTGGTCAGAGTGCTTAAAGCAAGCTTGGGCAGTTTTGAAGTTGAAGCTGGCAATGAAGAAGAGAGTTGTTGAGTTCTACTTTCAAAAGGTGGATGGCTCTATCCGTCAGGCATTTGGTACTTTGCAGGAGTCTTTGATAGACTATACCCCAAATGGTAAGGGGTATGCTTGCAAGGATTGTGTTAAGTACTGGGACATTGAGAAAAAGGCTTGGCGACAAATGAAGTTCTTCAACTTTATTAAGGTTGCTGCCTAAGAGTTAGATAAGTGAGCGCACACGTTAAACTGCACATATATTATATTTTGGATTTAAAGTTAGAAACGATATGGATAAGAATTTGATGGATAATCTTTATGTGAGATACGATGATAAGTTTGGCGTGTTGAGCGACGACAAAGACAACACTATTTCACATATATTAGGTACTGATTTAACCTTGGTGCTTAACAAAGAAAATATGGAGGTGTACCTGTTAGTGCCTTTGACAAGAAACCACAAGTTTGAGTGCAAAGGTACTAACATCATTGTGGATGGCAAGCGGTTCGATTCAGACATCTTTTTTAGAAAGAATGGTTGCCAATGGATTCAGATGCAATCTAAGAATATGCTAGCTATGGTAATATAAAGATATAAGGGCATAAGGTGGCAAGTCGTGAGAAGGACACGACAGAAATATAAACTCCCATTAGACCACCACCCAAAGCCCAAAGATATACTATGTTTTTATACTTTTCATTTTCTCCAAGCGTGGAGAATTACCACAAGCCCATTCCGTTACATTTGTGGGCAAGTGGCTAAGCCTCGTTCGCTACTCACGACAATAAGCGGATGGGGCTTTTCGTTTATACTTTTTGATTTGCACGCTATAAAATTGGCTGAGAGTATTGTTTTATGGGTGTTCCAAGGCTGTTTCTATAAGAATGTAGCTTTGTTCATACCCCCAAATAGGGGAGTGAGCAAACCAAGGTTCTAGTTTACAACAAAAATGTGGAAAACTCATCAATATTTTATTGCTAAATATTTGGTAATCAGAAGAAAAAGTTGTATCTTTGCAGTTGAAAAAATAATATATAAAATATGAATATTATGACATGGGATGAAGAAAAAATGAAGTTTCTAGAGCGTTATCCGGATTGTCCTACGGCTGAAGATATTGAGGTTCTAGACCTTGTTATGTGCAAGAAGTATGCTTTAGAGATTCTTGAGGGTAAGAAGACTGTGGAATTTAGACAGTGTGCACACCAGTTCAGCAGCCGACTTTATGATAAGAAAGTGCTTGATTTTCTAGATAAGCATAAGGATGATAAAGAAGTGCAGCAAGCATTGGAGAAAGGCTTTGTTGAGCCTTTGAGAATTGTAAGGGCAATCCACTTTCATAACTATGCTAATAAGTGGTATATGGATGTAGAATGCACGGCAAATGAGATAATGGCTCTTATTCCAAGAGATATTGAGTTTTTGCAAGAAACCTACAATTGCCATGAGTGGGATGAAGCTTTGGCTGAAAAGGAAGCTAAAAACGAAAAGGAACGCCCTTGCTGGTTTTGGTTTGCTTTAGGTGAGGTATTAGATACAAATTTGAAATAATCAGTTAAAGAAGAAAGGAGTAATTATGAGCGAGGCGCAAAGATGGATAGGTGGGCGATGGGAATATGCTGGCTATGTGAAATACCATAAGGATGGTTCAATAACCTATGGTGGTGGCAAGGCTAACGGAAACCAATTTGGTAACAATATGAAGATATTGGGTGCAAAAGCAGCTCAGAATCCTACAGAAAGAATACGAAGGCAGTTCCAAGGAAGAAAGAAGAAGTAAGGTAGGTTTTCATGATATAGGTGGAGTGATAGGACTCTCTCTCATATACGTTTTTTCCCCAAGCGTGGGGTTTAAAATCTTAATTCTAGCCATATTTAGAGTTCCTATGCTTCACCATAAAAAAGGGGTGTTTACTATTAGTTGGTTTCACCCCTTATTTGTGAGAGTTTTTTCTTTTATATATTCATATAATAAGTTTCCGATTAAGTTTAACTAAGTGGTGTCCATTAGACGGACACCATTTTTTTTGTGTATTCCGGTAGGTAGCGACAAGTAGAAATCAGTTTTTAAATATTCTCTTAAAAACTTGGTGGTTAAAGAATAAATGATTATCTTTGCATCGTAAACCCATCTTTGCAATATTGCCATGCAGTATTTTTGTTACCAACAAGTGCAAAGATGGGCTTTTTATTTGGGTATTGTTACTATAGTGTTACTAATCCTGTAAATCAATAAGTTTTTGTTTTGTTAAGTTTAGTTGTAAAGTATTGATATATAGATAATTAAAAAGGCTACACCATTTCACAATGATGCAGCCTGCAAACTTAAACAAC
>ERZ1023884.108-NODE-108-length-17215-cov-9.325583_pt1 | contig 17215 bp, 13 predicted proteins | sample MGYA00380394_ERZ1023884 | MGnify/ENA primary metagenome ERZ1023884 (study PRJEB33179, sample SAMN07449001) | human gut metagenome | biome: Human-gut; feature: Human associated habitat; material: Faeces | host: Homo sapiens | place: India: Bhopal | collected... | reverse complement strand
GAAAATCACGACACCGTTTTTCGGGAAAAAATGCTATATTTGTACCCGTGAAATAAAAAGTCTAAAATTTAAATAATTAAAGAATATGAGAACAAAACTTTACATGATTGCTCTCGCAGCAATAACCATGATGCTGGGCAGCTGCTCAGACTCAAACAGCGAATTCAGCCAGGACTACCTGGCAGATACTCCCATCAAGCTCAACGTTAGCGTGGATGAGCCAACAACACGTGCGGGATATTCCAATACAGAACAGCCAGAAGGTTTTGGGCTGATAGTTCAACATAGTGATAGTAAAAATGATAAATATAATTATAATGTTTGGGCTGAAGGGAATGGTACAGATTGGAAAACTTATGATCTCGAATCGTACCTTAAGGACGGAACAAAGAAAGATGTCACCATGCTTTGGGCTAACATGAATGACAAGGTTGCTATTGCAGCCTTATCAAATGTTAACTTCGACAAAATTCCTACCGACCAAACTTCAGCCGAAGGAGTGAAGAAGGCAGACCTGTTGACCATGCCAGTAACCAAAGTAGACCCAAGTACAAATGGTATCAACGTGGACTTTAAGCATACAATGAGCAAAATCAAGCTCACCATCGAATTGGGCGATGAATATGAGTTTGCAGAGAATGTAGATAAGATGATTACGGATGTGAAGATTGACGGTTCGAAGGTTGAGGCGTTTTTCCAGATTAAACCTGAAAATACCGAATTCGGTTTTGAATTTGTTAATATATCCGGTAATCCAATACCTGTCTCTCCATTCCGCACCGGCACAACGCCTTACAGCAAAACAAACGGAGTCATCACCAAGGCGACTGCCACTTACGAGGCAATCCTGATTCCTCAAACCATCGCAAGCGGAAACTTTACAGTCAGCTTCAAGGTGGATGGCAAGCTCTATGAGTGGACATATAATCAGGAATTGACGCTGGCCTCAACCACCGCCTATACACTCAAGCTGACAGCCGGAGACGACAAGGTGCAGCCTGTATCCTTCTCTGTTGCTGCATGGGGCAAAGGAAATGGTGACGGTGAAAAGAAGGAAACCGATTAAAGGAAAGAACCCCGAAAAAACAGATAATAACAAGATAAACAATAAGATTATGAAAACAATGAAGATCATGAGACGATTGATGGGGTGCGCAGCAGCCATTCTGGCACTGTCGGCATGCTCCGAATCAGAAGACCTCCTCTCTGCATTCCACAGCGACCCTAACGCTGTGCGCATCACTGCGCAAGTAGGTAAAGCATCTGCCGATGGCTTCACCCGCAGCAATCCGCTGGGTACTGCTGAAGAGCAGGCGAAATTCAATGAGAATGATGAGATTAGCGTCCAGGCTGAAGGCCAGGATGCCGTGACTTATAAGTATGACGGCAAGGAATGGCAGCCGCAGGGCGACAAGTTCCTGAAGTGGGAAAGCAATGAGATGAATTTCACCGCCTACTACCCTGCTACGTTCAACGGCGACCTCGACAAAGTCACCCTGCCTGCGGAATATGATGAGGCTTCGCTTGCTGCCAACGATTTCATGTCGTATAGCGGCAAGCAAAGCAATACCAAAGGCAATCAACTTTCTCTCACCATGGAGCGCAAGATGGCGAGAGTGGTAGTAGAGATTGATGGCTTCAACGACCAGTATGCCGGAGCTACAGTCAATAGCATCAACAGCCTCAGCATCTGTGGTGTGAAAGCGTATAAGCACAGCGATAACAAGTTCTATGCCCTTATCAAGCCATGCGAAGCCCAAAACTCCGCAACCTTCCTCTCTCTTGATGTAGCAGAAGGAGCAAGCAAAACAACAACAGAAACGCTCACCGGCATCCCTGCTCTCACAGCCGGCAAGAGCTACACCTATAAGCTCACAGTGGGTAAGAACAAGGTATCTGTTAAAGGTATCACCGTAGCAAATTGGAATACGGAGACAATTACAGATAATGGTAAAGCAGAACAAATCATCCGATACGTCACCTTTACGGCAGAGGCAGAGCAAAAGTTTAAGATGACAACCTCAGGAAATTACACCATTTCAGGACTTCAGTATTCTGTGAAAAATGGCAAATGGCAAGATGTTGTGGCAAACACAGAAATTACCTTCGGTGGAGAAAATGGCGACCTTCGCTTACGTGGCACAAACCCTTATGGAACTGCGAATCATTGGGGGGATTATTCAACCATCACATTTACTAAAGATGCGCCTGTAGCTTGCACAGGCGATATCCGCACGCTGCTGGACTGGAATAACTATAATAAAGTAGAGACCTACCATGCCAAATTCTGTTATTTGTTCAGCGGATGCAGTGTATTAACCTCTGCCCCAGAATTGCCTGCTGAAACATTAGCAAATTACTGCTATTATAAAATGTTCATTAACTGTTCAAATCTCATCTCTGCACCTGTATTGCCTGCTGAAACATTAGAAGATTGCTGCTATTCGGAAATGTTCTATGGTTGTAAAAAATTATCAACCGTCACAATGTTAGCATCAAGCGACCAAATTACGAACAAATCTGCTTACTCATATTGGCTTTATGATGCCGGAACCGACAAAACCGTAACTTCCCGCACACTCAAAGTAATGGATGCGGATGCCTATACTGCGTTGGAAAGCAATCTCCCTGAAATCTGGAAGAAAGGCGCAACAAATACTAAAGTGCTGAATAAAGACAACACCGAAATAAAATAGAATAGAACCCATCAGATTACGAAGTTTCGCACGTGGTTCAGGTACGGGCTGAAGGCCCAGAAGCTCCTAGCCCAGGGCAGCGCCCTGGGTATACATAGCAATCAGCAAGGCGCCCTGTAAGGGCAAAAGCTTTGTTATTGCTGGGGCTTTGAAGGCTTTTGCCCTTACAGGGCGACAGGCTTGCGTCCATCATTACCCAGGGCGCTGCCCTGGGCTAGGAGCTTCTGCCCTTTCAGGGCGTGCTACACAAAACTTACTTCTGCCCCTTCATGGCGTGTGGGGCATTCCTGCAAATGATTAGTTAGATGATCTTTGCAAAGCCCAAAATATGCCATGGGATGAGGCTGACTGATTATGCGTACTAAAATACAAAAATGAAATGTATAATTTATAAATAAAGAATAAACATGAAAACAAAGTATTACATGATTGCTCTTGCAGCAATGACCATGACGCTGGGCAGCTGCTCAGACAGTGACAATACAATAGGCACCGAGGCGCCTAAGTCAATCACCGTTTCTACAAGCATCGGCAAGATGACCCGTATCACTACGGACGCCAAGGGAACACAGACTTTCTCTGAAGGAGATGAAATCAGCGTGTATGCCTGGACAGGTAGTGCAGAAAATGTTCCTGCTGCCGCTGGAAGAGTGGTGAACAATGCCATCAACAAGCTCACCGACAAGGTTTGGGTGGCCACACCGCAGATGCTGTGGAAGAACAATGTGGATAAGCATTACTTCATCGGCATCTACCCTACCAAGAACGTTGACAACCTTACTGCCGACACCTATACCTTCAATGCAGAAAACCAGGCGGCAAGCGACCTGCTGGTGGCTGTAAACACCAATGGTCTCTCCTATACCAAGGATGCCAAGGATCCCGTGAAGCTCGAATTCACCCACGTGATGGCGAAGATGGTGGTGAACCTTTCCTACAAGAACCAGTGGGGCGGAACTCCTACCGTAAAGAACGTGGTGGTTTCGGATGCCATAAATGAGGCTACCATCAACTACCTCACCAAGGCAGTGACTCCAACGACTACATCCAAGGCAGATTTCGAGGTTCCTGCTACGGCAGCCAACACCCAGTATGTTTCCGTGCTCATTCCTCAGAATGGCATTCAGAAGATAGCCATCACCATCGGTGATAAGACTTTCATCTACGACAACAAAACTCCGTTCACGTTTGAGAGCGGCAAGATTACCACCATCAACCTGGAGGTAGGTCGTGACCAGGTGATTCTCGACGAAGTGAAGATTTCTGATTGGGCAGATGGCAACACCTTCCATGGCGAGGCATTCGATTAAAATCGGAGAAATATCAATAAGATAAGATTATAACATAACATTAAAAACAGAACGATTATGAAAGCTATCAAGTTTTTCGCAATATCAGCCATGGCTGCAGCCATGATTACCAGTTGCTCTAGCGAGGACGAACTGTCACAGAGCAATTATCCTAGTGATAACATCGTCCGCGTTACTGCAGGAGTGAACAATGCCAAGACCCGTGCTGAGGGAGCAGGCACTCCACTGGAGAAGCCTTTATCTCTGACCGTGGTGAATAAGAACGAGAACGCCACTTTGGCTAAAAAATATACCTATGTTAATAAGGTGTTCACAAAGGATGATAATGGAGCTTGGAACTGCTCAGAGACACTGCTTTGGCAGAAAGACACGCAACCCGTAGATATCGTGGCTTTTGCTCCGGCTCCAAATGGCAAATTCAATGGTGTTTATGCTGAGGGAAGTACCCAGCCTATCCAGTCTATAACTTATAGCGTGGCTGACGACCAGTCTACATCGTCTGACAATAACGACTTGTTGTACTATTATGCAAAAGACTTCAAGCCTGGCACAAGTCTCGTGGATAAGAAGCTGAATATCAAGTTCAACCATGCTTTCTGTATGATTGATATCGTTGTGACTTTGGGAACCGAGTTCAACAAGCCTAATGTTCTTAAAGAATCCCCTATCGTAAAGGTGACCTTAGGAGGAACCAAAATTGAGGCAAGTGTAGATGTTAAAAACGCTGCTACCACTACTGCTAGTGTCGTAACAGCCAGCGAAGAAGCTGCTGCTACCGACATTACCACCACCAAAGGTTCCTTCACCCCGGCTGAAAATGCAGATAAGAAAGCAGATCCAGAAAAGAACGCCATCTCACGCTTCTCTTGCATTGCCATCCCACAGACCGTTACAGAAAAAACCTTCAAGGTGTCTTTGATGACTGCCGGCAAGCGCTATGAATGGACTTCTGCAGAACCAGTCGAGCTGAAGAGCGGCTACAGATATACCCTCAAACTTAGCATGGGTAATGATGTGGTATTGTTGAAGGGTGGCAGCATCTCCGCTTCTCCATGGACAGAAGGAGACACTGGTGACAAGCCTCTTGAGACAGACTAAAGAATATGAACTTAAAATAGAACGACTATGAAATATCAGAAGATATTGGGTCTTGTAGCAACAGCCGGCTTATTGCTGGCTGGCTGCGCTACAGATTCCGACAACAGTAATACATGGCTCAGTGACCCGAATGCCGTTCACGTATCGGCTTCGGTGGGCAGCATCTTCACCCGAAGCAATCCGGCTGCAGCAGATGAAGCCGGACAGATGAGTTTTAATAGTGGTGATGTGATGGGCGTCAGCAATAACGGCACATCGCTCAACTATACCTTCAATGGCACCGACTGGCAGCCAGGTAATGGAAGTTATCTGGTATGGGATGCTAGCAACCTCAATTTCCAGTGCTGGTATCCTGCTGATGGCAAGAATTCCTTCAGCAAAGGCTATATCCAGGAAGACCAGAGCAATGAAACGGAGATTGAGAAATCAGATTATATGACGGCAGCGACCACCCTTCCTAAAATTCCTGATAGCCGCCAGCTTAATGTGACATTGGTGCGCAAGACAGCCCGTCTGATTCTCAATATCCAGAGTTTCAACGACCAGTTTGATGCCAGCACCACCAAGGTCAACCATATCCGCATCGCAAGCAAGGCATCTACTGATGCCAGCGAATCATCTATCGTCAATATCAAGCCTTTGCAGAATGGCGAGGGTGGAAAAGGCACAACCTATACTGCCCTGGTTATTCCTGGAAAAGTAGAGGGAAAGCTCTATTTCACTACTGATGAATCCACCGAAACTCCGCTTGTTGTCAAGACAGGAACATTGGAAGCCGGCAAGAGCTATACCTACAATCTTATTGTGGGTAAGAATAAGGTGACTATAGGTAATGTTACTGTGGCTGAATGGGGAACTGATAAGATTGATGGCGGAAAGGCATTTTATGCCCCATACGTCACCTTTACAGCAGAGCAACCTCAGACTTTCAATATGACGACCGAAGGCAATTATAATATATCTGATCTTGAGTATTCTGTGAATAATGGCAAATGGCAAAATGTTGAGAAAGGCATTCCAATTACCTTCGGTGGAACAAATGGCACCCTTCGTTTACGTGGTACGAACATTAATGGAACAGCATCTAGATGGACTGCACATTCAACCATCACATTTACTGATCCAAATGTGGAAGTAGCTTGCACAGGCGACATCCGCACGCTGCTAGACTGGAGAAACTATAGTACAGTAAATACCCAAAATGCCAGATTCTGTAGATTGTTCAATGAGTGCAAAGTATTAACCTCTGCCCCAGAATTGCCTGCTACAAAATTAGCAGATAACTGCTATTATGACATGTTCTATGGTTGTACAAGTCTCACCTCTGCCCCAAAATTGCCTGCTATAGAATTAGCGAAAACCTGCTATGGTAACATGTTCGAGGATTGTACAAGTCTCGAGTCTGCCCCAGAATTGCCTGCTACAAAATTAGCTAATGACTGCTATTATCAAATGTTCTTTGGTTGTACAAGTCTCACCTCTGCCCCAAAATTGTCTGCTATAGAATTAGCGGTAGGCTGCTACTGTAGAATGTTCTGGGGTTGTGAGAATTTGTCATCTGTCACAATGTTGGCACCAAGCGACAAAATTAAAAATACATCTTCTTCCTTTAATTATTGGTTGGACAAAGCAGGTACCAAAGCCACAACTCGCACACTCAAAGTAACAGATGAGGCTGCCTATACTGCGTTGAAAAATAAAACAGATTATCTTCCAGCCGAATGGCAGATAGGCAGCAAATGCACCGTTCTTGATAAAGACGGCAAAGCAATAACAGAACAATAACCAAGAGCGCACCCCCGCCAGGCGTCCCGGCGGATTTGAAATCCGCCGTAAAAAAAGGTTCGACCTATTAAAACCGGGGGATTTGTAATCCCCCAACACAACAAAAGGGAAAGCATTCTCCTTTGCTGCGGATTGCAAATCCGCAGAGCCTAAATAGGTTAGGACATTTTTTAACGCCGGATTCCAAATCCGGCGGAACGCCTAACGGAAAGATAAAGGACAGAAGCAAGATTTGCCCCACACACCCTGAACCAACGGTCACCGGCCGAAGGGAAAGGTAAAGGACAGAAGCCCCTAGCCCAGGGCGTGTGGGGCAAACAAGGCGAAAGTTCAGGAAAGATCTGCGTCATCTGCGCAAAAAGCTCTGCGTGAAGAAGAATAGATCTGCGTCATCTGCGAAATCTGCGTGACAAAACAACAAAGAATAAATCTGCGTGACAAAGAACAAAACATGTTTGCATGCAAACATGCAAACATGCAAACTTACAGACAATCGTAAACCCTGTCTACGATTGTCTGATGTCTCCAAGGCACACCAAGCAAGATTTCTGGCATTGGTGTTGCTGAATTTTCTACCTCTTGAAATTTTTTACCAGCTTGGTAAAAATTCGCTTTGTTCCATTCTGAGCCATGATAGCCATCCCCCCTACAAAGGCTGATAGAACCGGAGTGTTCCCAGCTTCCTCAACTCCCCGTTCCGGGCATACCGGGCATCCGTGGCAGGATGAGAAAGGAGGATGAACTCACGGAGCAGCAGCTCGGGATGGAAACTCGTCATCTCGAAATAGGGAACACGGGAAGTATCTACCTCATAGATATTGCCACGCTGAAAGGCTGACAATGCCTTGTAGCCTTCATACTCCTGAAGCAGTTGGGCTTTGCCCAAGGGAGCACCGCCGAAATACTTGAATGCCCAGACATCAATCTCCCTACCCTTCGCCAGAATCTGCTCCGGACTCATCGCCAGACTTCCGCTGTGATCATCCTCTGCAAAAACATAGCGGGCATGGGCATCCTTCAGAAGAAGGGCCATCGTGCTCCTGCCGCCCGGCACATACCATACCCCACCCGTCTTGCGCTCGGTCAACACCGAAAGACCTTCGGGCAGTTTCCCTGCCACCGACTTCAGCGACTGATATTCCTTTTCTATACCGGCAAAGAGCGAATCTGCCTGACGGCTGCCAAAGAGCATGCCATAGAATTTCATCCACTCTGCCCTGCCCAATGGCGATGTCTCCATATAGTCGGCTGCTTCTATCAGGGGGATGCGAAGCTTGTCGAGCTTACCGTATCCGCCACTGTTCTCGAAAGGAGATACGAGGATTGCCTCCGGCTTCAGGGCGATGATGCGCTCAAGGTCGGGTGCCATACCGGAACCGCAATCCACAACAGAGGATGATGATACGCGCTTCCTGATATCGGGAATATTGATATAATCCAGATCGCATACGCCACGGATGGCATTCCCCACACCCAACTCATACATCAGCTGGCAATGCGGAGCCATGAATACGGCACTGCTTTCTACGGGCGTGCGCACGGTATCCGTGACGCATCTTACGCCCGACGCCCTGCGCCTGGCAAGCTGCGCCACGGTCTCATCCCCCTCCTTGCCCTTCGGGACGAGGATATAGCGATGCAGCAGGGTGCCAGCCTTCCAGGGGTTGGCTATCATCACTTCATCATAAGTCCCTTCATCATTAGTCCCCTCATCATTAGTCCCTTCACCATGCCTTACGATGGTCAGCAACTTGGCATACTTCATCTTCAACGTATCACCCACTTCCCCATCACCAGATGCCGTCTTTCTGCCCTGGCAGGCAAACAAAGCTAGCGCCACAAGCGCCATGAATATACAGTTACATCTTTTCATCATAATCATTCCTTTCTATCATAATTATATCTTTTCATCATATATTATATCTTTTCATCACGCAGCAAAAGTACGATAATTTTTCGAGACCCGCAAGAAAACATCGCAAAAACTATCCACCATCGTAAGGATAAGTCGCCCTGCTTCGCTCTTACCGATTAAAAAAGTTATTACATAACAAAGAAATCCCAGGAAAACGGGCAGCACAGGAAGTGGATTTCTGATGCACACTAAAATACGTATTTATATGTATTTTTATGTTAACAGGGGTGTCGCATTGGTACCAATGCGACACCTTGAACATAGGAAGTAGACACTTTTTTTGGGGAAAGAGACACCTTATATCGGAAAAAAATGCTATATTTGCAGCATATTTAGAAGTAATGCCCATAGAAGCATTCTTCATACTGACAAGTTTAACTAAACGAACTTATATGAAAAAATCTTTAAGAATTAAAATTGGGCTACCGATTGCAACGCTTGCTGCCATCCTTCCGCTTTCAGTAACAAGGGCGGAAGTAAACGACGGTGTGCAGAAAGATGAGCAAGGATGGTATGTCGGCATAGAGGGAGGAATGCCTTTCGGCTTCTCTACTTTCTCGAGTTTCGGACACGACAAGACCCGACTCGGTTGGGACGCCGGATTTTACGGCGGCTATCGTTTCAACAACATCTGGTCGGCTGAGCTATCGGCAAAATACGGAGAGATGAACCTGGCGGCGCAAGACTGCTGCGCAGAACGCAACTACTGGCTGGGAAGCGACGGCACGATATACAAGGCCAGCGTCCTGGGAATGGACTGCTGGGAGTATACCCAGCTGAAGAGCCAGGTAAAGATGGCACAGTTGGGGGCAAGAGTAAACATCAACCTGCTGGCTCTGTTTCCTCAAACTGCCAACAGCCGCTGGGAGGTGGCTGCATCGCCTCATCTATATGCCGTGACCACCAAGGCAGACATCCAGAACCTGACGGACGGAACAACCGTGAAGAAAGGTGCCACCCACTGGCATCTGGGATATGGTGCCGACCTGCAGGTGGCCTATCGGCTGAATGACCGCCTGAAACTGGGCATCTTTTCGGGATTGACCCGACTCACGGGCAAACGCCTGGACGGCATGCCGGAATATCTGCACAAGAACAACTATGTCTGGGAAAGCGGCATCAGACTGGGAATCAGTCTCACCAAACAGAAAAAGAACAATGCTGATGAATCTCCACAGATTCCGAATCAGCAGATGATACAGCATCAGGTTACGCAACAAGAGACGGCAAACAAGGTGAATGTGGATGAGCAAAAGGCGGCAAACAAGGCTGAGACAAAAGTTGTGGAACAGGGCATGGCAGAACAGAAAAAGGTAAACTTCCCTATCATATACTTCGATTTCAACCGAACAGACATCAATCAGAGCGAGGAATCAAAACTGGATGATATCCTCCGCACACTGAAAGAGAATCCGAACATGAAAGTGACGATAACGGGCTGGTGCGATACAATAGGCAGCAAAGCCGCCAACAGACACATCTCCCGCCAACGTGCCGAAGGGGTGAAAAGATGGCTTACCAAGAAAGGCATCAAAGCCAGCAGAATTTCGGCTGTGGGAAACGGAAGCGATGAATCCCTGAATGCAGAGAAAGCACGCCGAGTTGAAACGTCAGACAGACAAAATCAGTAACCCATAAAACAATACAGACAATGAAAACAAGAAACAAACTGAATATCTGGCTATGGGTGCTGGCATGCATCCCATGCCTATTGGCTAGTTGCGACCACGACGTGCATGATGGCGAAGGAGACGGAGGCCTGTCGGTATCTCTCGACTGGGCTGACGAGACCGACGAGGGCACGGAAGTGAAGGACGTGAAGACGTGGATCATGAATGCAGAAAATGGCACGCTGGTGGAGCAAAGCCAGCATGGCAGTGCGCAGGAAATGGCAAGCGAGCGATATGACATGCCCAAAGGTCACTATCGCATTCTCACTACCACCAACCTGGTGGCTCCGTTCACCATCAGTGAGCAGACTAGAGGCGTTGACAACATGAACAATCTGGTAATCGGTCTGTCGGGTACGGACGCAGCACCCGAACATGCCTATTATGGTGTAACAGACATCATCATAGACCATGAAAATGTGCACCATATCGTCAAAAGCGAAATGCGACGTGTGCTTGCCGAGCTCACCATCAACATAAAAGGGGCTCCTCTGCATACGGCTATCACGGGAAAGGTATTGAATGTTGCCACCGGACTGTTTCCTTTGCAGCAAAATGAAGATGGAACTTTCGGCACGCCAACAAGGACTAAGAAAGAATGCGTTATTCCTTCCGGAATAACGATGTTGGATAACATGTTTGTAACAAAAACAATGTACCTGATGCCGACGTGCGATGGTGTTCAAAACACCAATCTGTTTATCGTGCTCAAAACTCCTGATGGTAACAGCACACGCTACGACCTGAAAGCTCCCGTGATGAAGCCGAGCGGCAAGTATATTGTCAACCTGGAATACAGTGAGATGAAGCCGGAAATGAACCTTACGAGCGTCAAGATAGACGACTGGACAGAGGGTTGGGTATATTATGGTGAAATCTTCGATCCGGAGAACTAGCAATAAAAAAGTCTGCCAGCATCACTGCTCGCAGACTTCTCTTTTCATTAACCGAACCTAAAATTACATCTATTTTTCAAGATATGCAATAAAATGCAAATGATAAACCTAAATATAAACTTTTACCTGATGAAAACTATTTTTATTCTTACCTATTTTCAATGTATACGCACTGCAAATGCATTGTCATTATGTTGAGAAACGAATTTATCTGATTCAAACGCACTATCCATTTATGCAACTTGCGTGCCAGAAACAGATAAACCAAGTTATCCTACTGATTTACTGCTACTTATCATTTTTCTACACATCATACAGGAGTGGGGAAACTGGGGAACATGTGGGGAATAATTCCCCAGAAATTGGGGAAACGTAAGGTGGAAGCACAAATCATGAATGAAAAAGTTATACTTAACAACCTACCAAGATAGAGAGATAACGAAAAGATGTTTGCTTTCAAACATGTTTGCATGCAAACATGTTTGAAAGCAAACAGACTATAGATTATTCATATACTGCACCAATGCTTCCCGAAGGATATCCTCGTATTTCTTCTTGGTTCTAGCCTTCGTCAGCATAAGCTGTTCATACTCCTCGTCCGACAGATATGTCTGAACTCCATGCATCGATTTCCTCTTCTCTGCCTGAGTTACCTTCTTTATGTCTTTCTCCCCTACTGGCTGCACAACGCCAGGCTGTGCCACACCAGGCTGTGCTACACCTGACTGAGTTATACCTGGCTGCACAACTGCAGATTGCCCAACACCTGGGCGAACAGCTTTATTCATATTACTGAAAGCTGCGTGAAAATCCTTTCCCATTTTTCCTAATTTATCTAGATATTAAACAATTCATTGATAACCAATTCATAGTCTATGGCTGCCGAGCAATAAGGCGCATAATGAAAGAGATCCGTCATTTCAGTCTGCGACTCGTTCACCTTGACGCAACGGCGGATTCCATGCGACAATACCTTCTCGCCATAATTCTCCCGAAGATATTCCATTGCCGAACGCACGATGCGTGGGCGCTCGTCGAGCATAACAGGCAACAGGCCCAGAAGTTCCAGTTCCTTGTTCAGGGCAAACCTGCCGTTCTTCACCTCCTCCATGGCTGCCAGCACTGCCGCCAAACCATTTACAGAAAGTCCTTCCATCTGTACCGGAACCAGCAGATGGCTTGCTACCACCATGGCATTATAGGTAGATTGTGACAGGGCTGGCGGACAGTCGATGAAGATGTAGTCGAAATAATCTATAGGATTGCCGATGCCTTCGCCCGTGAAATCCATGCAGTCGCTGTTGAGACAAGCTCCCAATACCTGGCGTGGTGCACCCGTGTTCTGCAGGAAAGGATCCACATCCTGCATCTTGGCAGAACCTGGAACGTAATACACCCCTACCCCATTTTTATAGATGGGCAACCCCTTGCAGGCTATCATCGAATCAAACACAGTGGCACAATCTTCTGGCGCATGATTCAGAAGAGTTAAGTTACACTGAGGATCCAAGTCTATCTCGAGGATTCTTAGATTCTTATCCTTCCGTAACATGCCAGTGGCAAGATTCTGCACTGTTGTTGTTTTGCCTACGCCACCTTTATTGTTGACGATAGCCAAGATCATTTTCAGCTTATTTTCCATGTCTTTGACTTTTAAATATTAAACTGCGTGCAAAGGTACATGAATTAATTGAAATAACCAAGAAAATATGCCGAAATGTTTGCATGCAAACACACAAACATGTTTGGATGCAAGCATGCAAACATGTTTGCAGAATTACTAATATATTGGTTTTCAAGTATAAATGCTTTCTATATGCGGGTTAACAAACATGCAAACATGTAGGTTAACAAACATGCAAACACACAAACATGTTTGAATGCAAGCATGCAAACATGTTTGCATGTTTCTGAAAAGGGCTTTAAAACGCATGAAAAGTATGCCTTCAGATGGCTGAACTAAGTATCTGCGACAAAATTATAAGCTATTTTCTCCGATTATTGCCGATTATTGCCCATTATGGCCCGATTATTGAGAGAAAATTAGTAATTTTGCAGCCGGAAAGATAATATATACAGATATTTAGCAGATAAATTAGCAGATAAAAAATGATAGATTCAATTCAGAACATCTTTGTTCAGGTTAGCGATTTTCTCTGGTCGTATATCATCATTGCCGTTTTGATATGCTGTGCCGTGTTTTTCACTTGGCGAACCCGTTTCGTTCAGTTTCGTCTCATCAGGGAGATGGTGAGGCTGCTGCTCCATCCCGATAAGGTTCAGCCCGACGAGATAGGGCAGGATGAGCTGTCGATGGATGTGAAGGTGGATGGCGAGATGAAGCACATCTCTTCCTTCCAGGCATTCGTGGTGGCACTGGCAAGCAGAATCGGTACGGGTAATCTTGCGGGTGTGGCCACAGCCATCAGCGTCGGTGGTCCGGGAGCCGTGTTCTGGATGTGGATGCTGGCTTTGCTGGGTTCCGCATCTGCCTTCATAGAATCCACGCTTGCCCAGCTTTACAAGCGCAAGGGCAAGACTTCCTTCTATGGCGGACCTGCCTATTATATGAAGTATGGATTGGGCAAGGGATGGATGGGTATCCTCTTTGCCGTGCTGATGATCATCACCTTCGGTTTTGCCTATAATTCCGTACAGAGCAACACCATCTGTCTGGCATGGCAGAAGGCCTTCGGTATCGATCCTGCCACCATGGGCATCGTGCTCACGCTGCTCACGCTGCTCATCATCTTCGGCGGTATCCAGCGAGTGGCTAAGTTTTCTTCCACGGTGGTTCCAGTGATGGCAATCATCTATCTACTGATAGCCGTGGGCGTAGTAATCTGGAACATCACCAGCCTGCCTCAGGTATTGCTCACCATTGTGGAGAATGCCTTCGGATTCAATCAGGCAGCGGGCGGAGTGCTTGGCGTAACAGTGATACAGGGCATCAAGCGAGGCCTGTTCAGCAATGAGGCAGGTGAGGGTAGTGCTCCTAATGCGGCTGCGGTGGCCACGGTGAGCCATCCGGTGAAGCAGGGACTCATCCAGGCTCTGGGCGTGTTTACGGATACCCTGGTGGTATGTTCCTGCACGGCATTCATCATCCTGGTGAGTGGGGTAGACGTCACAGCATCCAATGGTATCCAGCTCACGCAGGATGCCCTGACCCATGAGATAGGAAGCATCGGCAATCCTTTCGTGGCTGTGATGATATGGCTCTTTGCCTTCAGCAGTATCATCGGCAACTATTATTATGGCGAGACAAACGTGAGATATATCAAGGATTCCAAACTGGGCGTATTTATCTATCGCCTTGCCGTAGCTGCGATGGTGATGATTGGTGCTGTGGTATCATTGGATTTTGCATGGAGTTTTGCCGACATCACGATGGCACTTCTTACCCTCTGCAATCTTGTGGCCATCGTTTTGCTATCTCGCCAGGCCGTTTTCCTGCTGCAAGACTATCGACAGCAGAAGAAGGAAGGCAAGAATCCGGTGTTCTCCAAGGATAAAATGCCAGAGATTGCCGATCAATTGGAGGCTTGGTAAACTGGAGGCTGGCAACTGGAGGCATGGCATGCAAAACATGAGTCATATTTTGGTTAAAACTTGAAGATTTTGTCTCTTCACATAAAAAAAAGGTGGATATATTTTCTAATATCAGGTATTTTACTTACTTTTGCAACAAATATATAGAATATAAGTACTTATATAGAGCATAAGTACATTTAGACAAGATACCGGATATGGCAGATAAAAAAAAGGAAATAGCAAAGCCCAATGCAGGTGAACAATGGATTAATACTCCATTCAGCTTCACAAAGATAGATAAACAATGTACGCTCGCACAACAGCATATATTGTTTTGCGTAAGCTCGCATCTACAGGAATATGTAACGAGATTCTTCAACGAAAAGCGTGAGAAAGGTAATCTGCGCTCAGACTACATGTTTGAAGTAGATAAAGAACATGTTGCCATGAATGTACCTAAAATCAAACTGAAGTTGAATGAATTAGGTATTGAATCAAGCCACTATAAGGATCTGCGCAAAACCCTGAAGGAGCTTCTGGACTTCAGCGTGAGGATCAAGATAGATGGCAAGGCCGTCATACAGCACGTCTTTTCTAACATAACAGAAGATATCGTAACCAATGGTTATACCACCAAGCAGGGTGTCACATACGACAGGTCTAAAGGAGAGGTTGAGCTGAAGATTGACCCAGTTGTTGCCAAATATGCCTTCGACATGAGCCAAGGATTCATCCATCATATCGCCTTGATTGCACGATATGCAAGCAGGCAGAACACTCCTAGGATATATCTGTTCTTACTGCGCCAAATGGGAATAAACAATGGGAAAATGACCATAAAGGTGCCATTCATGCAATTGAAGGAATACCTGGGCATGGCTAAAATTGCAGAAGACGGAACTGTTATAGAAGAACAGTATCCGAAATTCTCGCAGTTTAAAAAGCAAGTATTGGATGCGGTGCAGGAAGATTTTGCCAAATTAAGCAAGGAAGACAAGGTTGATATCATGTTCACCGACTGTACACCCGTATATAAGAGGGGACAGTCAAGAGGCAATCCTGAAGCACTGATATTCAAAATCAAGAGAACTGCTTTGGGAAAAGCCCATATCAATGGCAATGTCTTGGATAAGGATAAGCAAGGACTGCCTCAGAGCAAGGAGCCTGTAATGGGCGACTTGTTTGCCCATGTAGCAACGACAGAAAATTCAAAGATAGAAATGGAAAAGGGTGGGGAGGACAAATGGAAAGAATTCCTCTCCATGATTATTGATCCTTCACAAGCAGCCTTACTCAAGAGGGTGAAATTCCTCGGCATGAAAAACCAGAGGTTCTGCGTCAAGGCTTCAAAAGAAGACTTTGAATTACTCAAAACACTGGGAGTGGAGAAAGTTGCCCAGGAATACTTTAAATGCGTAGGCTCCTTCGCTCCAACTTTCTACGAGGGGTAAACCTATAAAGAGTCGCAAATATGGCTTATATGGCTTTATTATAGCTTTATATAGCTCTTATTTGCGACTTTTTTGGGCTATATCTACGAAACCATTTACCACAAGACACCTAACATTCTATATTTCAACACTTTACAAACACAAAAAACGTTTAAATGTAAAAACAGTACTCTTTAAGAACACAAAAAAAATGTTTCGCTATATCTCTGTTTATCAGATGTTTATATCATTCCAGGTAAATGGTTTCGTAGATATCATGGTAGGAAAAGCTTGCATATCTACGAAACCATTTACCTTGTATTTACTAACCCGCTGATGTTCAACGTATTATGTTTTTTGTTTTCGAGCATAAAAATATGTCATAATTAAAAGATGGGTTTATTATATATATAATTACTTCTTTATTATGTTGATTATCAGGTTGTTGTATCTATTAAAGTAAATGGTTTCGTAGATATAGATAAGCGGTTTCGTAGATGCCTTCATGCAAAATGAAAGCCTCTATATCTACGAAATCGTTTACCTGGTTTATGTTAACTTATTGATATACTGCATTTTAGCCTTTATATTTCTGAATTTGCCGGGCGGAAATGCTTAAAAAGCCTGATAAACACAAGTAATTTTTACATTGCTCTCTTGTCATATCTACGAAACCGTTTACCTGGTTTCTTATAAGTATCTAGTAATCAGTACTTTATATTTTTCCTTCAAAAAAGTAAATTTCTTTTTATAATTATAAATTAGATTATTATTATAATTACGGAAATTTCAACATATTGATTTTCAATAAGTTACAAAGCTCGAAGTAAACGGTTTCGTAGATTTAGGTAAACGGTTTCGTAGATTTAGGTAAACGGTTT